>Ga0209541_10010636_pt1 | contig 14617 bp, 9 predicted proteins | sample RifCSPlowO2_01_FD_184027 | JGI IMG/M metagenome (GOLD analysis project Ga0209541, IMG submission 184027) | Groundwater microbial communities from Rifle, Colorado - Rifle CSP2_plank lowO2_0.1 (SPAdes) (version 2) | ecosystem: Environmental > Aquatic > Deep subsurface > Groundwater | place: Rifle... | reverse complement strand
GAAGTAATGGTGATAATGCTTTTTTGAGGCTGGTCTTCCCTGATTCTCCTTATTGACCTGAATCCTCTCAGCACTCTCAATCCGCGGGGTTTAAGTAGACGTATTGATCCAAATCTATACTTAGCCTCCCTTCCCCACTTAATTTCAATCGGGTTGGAAACTTCTATATTGGAAAAATATCTTCCTAGAAGAAAATCAAGCTGATCTTTTAACCACTTCTCATCCCGCATAGTTCACTAATTCTAGGCTATCCTCTGATAACTGTGCAAGCGAGAAATGCCAAAAATCAATCCCACACCAATTATTCGAATAATCAAAGTAAGTTTTTAATTCGATTTTTCGACCATAAATCGACTGTAAATAAATTATACAAAATATACGGGTAAGAAAATTGAAACCTCTGCTTTAAAGGATGAATACTACCGAGACTCAAAAGTGACCGCAACACCTTGGCCTTGATTCTGATTAGGACTGTCAGGGAACTCCCGTTCCAAACCAAGACCATCGATAAAATAATCTTTACCTTCGGTGTCACTATATAATCCCACCACCCTGACCTTCCCATGGCCGTCATCAACCTCAGTGTCCACCTCCACTACACGATAATAAATTCCGTAAACATGCTTTGTATCGATCTTTTTACCATTCTTATCGACTATTTCGCAGTCAACAGATCCCAAACCGTTACTTGAAAGGCTCCCACCATTGTAGTGAGTTCCGTAATAACCCTTAGCTCGAATTGACTGTTGAACCTGTGCCAAACCGACAACATTATCTTCACTTCGATCCGGTTCAGTTCGTACAGGAGCTTGTTCAGTTTGTGGCAAAGGATTGACTAGATAGCTTCTCTCGATCATGCCGGGAACCGGCTGACCATAGCAGGGCATTGAATTTCCAATTGGAACAACTTTTACCAAAGCATCTTGAATGGCCTCTGATCCGGCATTAACAGCAAATCCGCCTCCGGCCGCAACCCCTAATCCACCAAGTACCAACGTTCCTTTTATCAAGGCGTTTCGCAGAAACGACCCAAAAGTTGGCTCAATAACAGGCCTCTTTCCATTTAAAAAAGACCCTTCAGGTCTATTACGTTCAGTCATTAGCCTATAATTCTACCAAAACCTGCCAATAAAAGCAAGCCTCAAAAGTCTACATACACCTTTACCAGATTATTCGAAGCCTCCAAAAGTGCCCAATCCACCTGCAGCTCAAAACCTTTGCCACCCTCATCTACTATAACCAGCTTGCCCGACAGCATGGTCACAAAATTCTCATGAAGCGGTAAAACATCAAACACTCCTTCGCTGTTATGAGCCGAGATACTTCTGATATAACCCTGAAAGTCCAGCTGCTTTTTATAACTTGGCGCACTAATTACCGTATAAAACGCGTCGCGGTACCTGTTGCTAACGTCAGCCATTTTGGTTCGCCGTCTTTAAAGTTGAAATGTAAAGCAGTCTTTCATACGCCCAGTTGTCAATTTTGCCGGAAACAATATCAGCAATATCCTCAACTACTTCCCCGCGTTTGACATAAACCCCGGGCCTTCCCGTCTGGTTTTTGACCATGAAAAAATCCTGCGTCATATAGTTGAGTAGCAGCCTTGCTCTTCTATAAATCACTCTGTTTTCAGGCGAAAGTTCCTGTTCACCGGCAATTGAGACAATTCTGTCCAGATACTCAAACCTTGATAAAACCTTCTCAGCCTCCAAATAAGTCTCGTAGTGCCGCTGCCCGATAAGTTTCCGTGTAATTAAACCGGAAGTTGAAGCGACAACATCAACCGCCGGCCTTCTTCCCTCTTCGGCAATTTCCCTAGAAAGTACCACAAGAGAATCAAAATAAGGCAACAAGCTTTGAACACCCGCATCCGAAAAGTCATCCGCCGGAACATAAATGGCCTCAACAGATGTAATGTGTGCATTGCCCGCAGAAACAAGCCTTTCCTGGAATACGCCGATATCGGATGATAAAGTCGGCTGATAGCCGTCTTCCGAAGGTATTGTATTCATTAAAATTGACAACTCATTCCCTGCCTGGATAAACCTGTAGGCATTATCCACGAAAAACAGAACATCTTTATCCTCATCATCACGGAAATATTCAGCCAGCGTTGCTGCCGTATAACCGGTTCTGAACCTGACAGCCGGCCTTTCGTTCATTTGTCCGAAAACCAGTGTAACATTGGGTAAAACATTCATCTGGGTCAAATCCTCGATCATCTCGTGAGCTTCTCGAATTCTCTCGCCAATGCCTGCAAACACGCTGATTCCCTTATGGAATACGGCAACGTTGTGCATAAATTCGGATAAAATAACCGATTTGCCGACACCGGCTCCGCCCAGAAGTCCTATTTTGCCGCCCTTCAAAAACGGCGTAAAAAAATCGATTACTTTGATGCCTGTTTCCAGGATTTCGCTACTAACCTTTATCGATTGGAAGTTCGGTGGATCGCCGTAAATTGATCTTGATTTGTTTATTTTAAGTGGCTCTTTTCCATCATGCGGCTGCCCGAATACATCGATAATCCGCCCCAAAAGCTGCGAGCCAACCGGCACACTAATCGTCTCAAATAATCTGACAACCGCTGCTCCGCGGTAAAGTTTCGTCGGCTCGGTATATGTCAGTGCCATAATCTTACCGGCAGGTGAAGATCCGTAAACTTCAAGTTTAACCGTATTATCTTCGGCTAATGTTAAAAGTTCATGACGCCCGGGTTTATCGCGGGGAAATTCGATTTCGACAACGTCCCCCAAAATTCCCGTGATTTTCCCTGTATTTTCTTCAGGCATTGGTATGTATTACGTATAGTGTATTATGTATTCTGTATCATGCGCTCATCTTTGATACTTGATACTTGATACATAATACTCATCATCATCTATAAATTGTAAATATACTCTCGCTCTGCCAGGCGCTGCTTGCACCGTAAAGGCTGGTCTGCTTACGATTATTAATGTTTCTTACAACCTTCTTTTTATAAATTTCAAACTTTTCCATAGTTTCTGTTAACTTTTCTGCAATTTCTCCTATTTCCAGAATCCTTATCCGGATAGCCCCTTTGGCCAGCCCGTTTTCAAAGAGCTTTTGCAGTAAATTACTGGTGATAATTTGTTTCTCCAAAAATGTCAAAACGCTGGCAGGCTCCGGCTTAATCAGATACTTTTTCTTCTCAGGAACTTTAACGTTTAAAACTTCCCGGGCAATATTTTGATTTAAAACATCCTGGGCCAGAATGCTTTGAAATCTGCAAAATATAATATTAATTTGTGCGTATTCTTTTATTACCTTGCTTATTTTGCCGACAATCTGCCAGTCGGGTGCATCGTCGGAAAAATCATAATAAACGTACTTGAAACCCCGCCTGTTCACTTTGTCGAATTCTTCCCTGCCGGGTTTGCCGATAATTATCGCATCACTCGCACCGCTTTCCAGCTCTTTTGAAAATTCCCTGATCATTGCGGGCATTAAATTACCGTAATACTGAGGCTCGGAAGTAACCAGAATAACTACCTTCTGCTTACTAACCCTTCTTACGCTTGTTGCCAGCATTTTCTGCCGTTGTTCGGCACCTTTGGTAATGGAGATTTTGGTATTGACGTATGTTTGCTTGACCTCGTCCAGATGCTTAGCAATCTTTTCAATTTCCTGCCTGTTAACAGTCATTTTTTGGGTCGCCGTGCGTTCAAATGCTCTGGTTATTGATCTTATAACGTCCAGAGACTTTTCAAATTTTTTCAGCTGCTGTCTTGTATTCATTTTAATTTACCCGTTCTATTCATATATTTTGTGATTTGCAGATGATTTGCCCTCACTAAAGCAATAAATTCGGAATACTTGCCAATTCCTGCAATATCCAGTTTTATTTTGTCAAGAGTTCCGGCATCACTAATTTCACCCAACTTCTTTACATCCCTGGCAATTTCATCATTGGGTTTTTGGTTCCAGAATCCTGATAAAAATAACCCTGCACAAATTAATTGTAATTCTTTCGAAAGGATTACGTCGGGATCCTGGTTAAACATTGCTTCCAGTTTTGAGCTGTTTGCAATAAGTTGCATAGTCGCATCCGCAAGTTCAACGCCAAAACGGCCAAGTTCTTCCGCCCTTTTTGCCTGGGCAATTAACTGATGAAGCCGGTATGCAATTTCCCTCTCAAGTGCCGTCCTTGTCTGGTTCCCAACACGGGAAACCGATAAAGTTAAACTGACAGCAGGATGTCTTGGTTTCTTCCATTCAGCAACATCCAGAAATATATGGCCGTCGGTCATCGCCATTAAATTTGTCTGAATGTAACCGGATAGATCGCCCTCCTGAGTTTCAGCTATCGGCAAAAGGGTAATACTGGCAACTTTACCGTTTTTTAGTTTGACATTACCTGCTCTTTCGGCAATTTTGGCCTGGATATGAAAAATGTCTCCCGGATAGGATTGCCTTCCCGGCGGCATTCTCGAAAGAAGCGAAAGTTCCCGGTAAAACTTGGCATGGGTAGATAAATCATCCAAAACTACCAGAACTTCTTTGCCCTTGTCCCGGAAATATTCGGCAATGGCCATTGCACTGTAAGGAGTAATGTAGATCATAGGAGCCGGATCAGAACTGGAAGCAGCCAGAACAATTGTATTTTTTAAAACATTCATGGATGTTAAGTATTCTTCTACTCTTTTAATATCCGATTTTCTCTTGCCGATAAGCGCATAAATACATATTGTCCCCAATTTAGCCTGCGAGACAATAGTCTGCAGGGCTAGGGAACTTTTCCCCACACTTGGATCACCCAGTATTAATTCCCTTTGCCCGCGTCCAAGCGGAGTTAATAGATCCACAACCATTACTCCGGTTACTAACGGTTTCGTAATTCGAACCCGGGCTGCAATTATCGGAGCCGGAGATTCAATATGCCTGTATATATACGATTTTGAGTCTATTTTTTCGAGGTGATCCTGCGTTATGCCGAAAGGGTCTAGTATTCTTCCAAGAAATAAGTCTGTTGCCGGAACCTGAAAAAATTCATTTGTTCTCACAACCTTCATGTTATGGACCAGTGATTGCCCCTCAAAAACCATCGCTTCCACCAGCTCGGGCAAAAGCGCTTTAACGATACCTATTACTCCGTTTTCCGTCATGATGAGTTCATTAATTCTGGCATTGGGTAGTCCGTTTACGTAAAAAAGCGAAGACGAAATTGATTGCACGTAGCCAATTTCTGCAGTTTCCTTATAGTAAGTTGTGAAATCTTTCATTGACTATCCGGCGGCTGCTACTTTCCCGACTTCATATGCTTTATCGATTAAGTCAGATAGTTTAGATTCCAGTTTACTTTGTAATGTCTGCTCGCAAATTCTGCCCTTGTATTCAAAAATTGCACCCCCGATAATTTTATCGTCAATTACGATATCAAAAATCACTTTTTTGCCTGCCTGTTGCGATATCACATTATTAAGCTTGATAACGTAGCTGACAGTAGGATCAAAAGCAATTGTTACCCTAACTTGCGGCAAATTATTTAAAAAACTGATTAAATCTCTGACAAATTCCAGTTGTTTCCGATCATCCTGAGGCTCAAGTGCTGCCAGTTCAATTTCCTGAAAAATAGTTAAAACCCGTCCGGTGAGATAATCTTTAACTTTTTCGGAAATTGTCCCTGTTTTTTCTTTAAAAAGAGACCTCTCAACTAAAGTCAGATCGTCAACCAGCCGACTGAGACCGGGCATGTCATATACCGTATTTACAAATGCCGCAAATGCAGCTTCATAAGGCGACGAGATCATATGAATAATTTTTCTTTCTTTGCCCGCTCAAGTGCCCTGTTAACTAAATCTTCATGTTCCGAAAAGCTTATTGATCTGCCGATTACTTCCCTCGCTGCTTTGAAAACAATCTCCCGCAGCTCCTTATCTACGTCTTTGAGCCTGTCCTGTTTATATTTTTCGATTTGCTGCTCGGCTTTAATGTGCATATTAGCAACATAATACTGGCTCTCTTTATTCATCGTTTCCTGCTGACGGATTATGAATTTACCCATTTCATTGCTCTCATAAGCCGTAAAATCAGCAAGATCCGAAAAATGTTTCTTGAGTTCAACTTCTAGCTTTCCTGTTGTTTGTTTAATAACCTCGTCAAGTCTTTCTGTTGCCAGTTTTTCGATCTTTTTGCTAACCTTGTGGCGGATTTTATTGTCCAGAAGAATAATTTCTTCCTGCTGCTTCATAATTTTGCGCAAATTGGTAAATAAATATGTCAAAAGAACAAGAGAAATGAAACTCAAAAAAAAGCTTAAGATTATAAGGATCGTGATTAAGGTGATAACTAAACCGGTATCCATATTACCTGCCTGAATTTATTATAGCGATAATTGCACCCACACCCGCAATTGCCAGAATTGCAATGACAAAGGCGGCAATGACCATACCACGGATAATTGTTGCGCGAGCCAACGGATTTCTGCCAATTGCAGTAATTCCCGATGAGATTAGCCTGATAAATGCAACCGTAACACTGATTAAAAGTAATATTGCAACAATAGCTGCCAAAACGAATCTTGAATTTTCGGGATTGGTAACAATACCGATTAATGAAAAAAGACTGCCTCCACCCCCGCCGGCTCCGCTTCCCCCGCCATAGCCGATATTAACAATTACCGGTATTAAACCGGCTTTTGAAGAATCTTTATATTCAGAAAGAGCCTTTCCCACTGTATATCCGACGCTTGTTGCCTTTTGGCCAACACCGGCAGTAGTACTTGAAGTTATTAAATCCCCTTCTTTTATCTCTCCGTTTGAGGTGCTAACCAGCACATACGCTTCACCGCTTGATACAACAGGCTTTGTGCTGTCACTTTTCTCTTTTACGGAAAGTATCGGCGCACTGACAACAACCCCGAAAATCAGTGAATCGTAAGGCTGTGTAGCTTTTACGTATCCCTCTTTGGTAACGGAAATTATGTCCCCTTCCCGAACGTCACTTCCTTTAACCTCAACATTGACGGCAAGCCCCTGGGGGTTTGTAATAACCTGGGCACCGGCAAACCCAACGAAAAAAGTAAAGCCAAAAATTGAGAGAGACAAGATTACTATCGCCTTAAGCGTTAGACGTTTAGCATTGGTCGCCATTCTGGCAGATTTCATTCTTATCCCATTTTAGCATTTCAAAATTAATAAATATCGTGAATAGATTCCCATCCGGCATAGGCAAAGCTTGCGGTCCACTCCCGCAGAACGAGGTGTGGACCTAAAATGCCGGACTTTTTCGCTCGAAATAAACAAACCGTAACCCATCCCCTAAAATATCCCATAACCAGCATACCAAGGCCAGGCCTTGAAAGCTAAAAGTGGCAAGTTAGCGGTATTTTTGAAAAAGATTGTTATCCATTTTGAATAACGAAGTTGATTAATCTACCGGGCACAAAAACTATCTTGTAGCTTTTACCGTCAATGTACTTTTTAATTTTTAGTGAATCGGCGGCTATATTTTCTGCCTCCTCACGAGATATTTGGCTCTTCACTTCTATTTTATCACGAACCTTGCCGTTCACCTGAACGACCAGCGTGATTTTTGCATCTAGCGCCAGCTTCGCATCATACTTCGGCCAAGGCTTAGTATGAATCGACTCAAAATTAGGGGTGGCACGACTGGAAGGGCTCCCGACAGCGCGCAGATCGATATTGTCTTTCTGATCACCAACCGACTTTCGATTCGAGCGAGCACCGGCGGGAGGGAAAGTCTTGACAGGACCCCTATTTAAATCTTGCCACAATTCTTCGGTCATATGCGGCGCAAAAGGAGCCAATAAGAGAAGAAGTGTTTCTATTTCGTCACGGGTGACGCGCGTGGGGGCCCCCCGTCGAGCGCCCTCAGCCAGACCTTCTCTTGTTAATTCTTCTGTAGTTAATGAGTCAAAAGATCGTTTAGAAATAAAAGCATCAAGTGCTGGCGAGGACGTCGGATGGGGGTGACGCGCGGCAGGACCCGTGACAGGTTCACTTTCTTTTTTCTCTAAAAAGTTCAGCCACGTCATCAGCGCCGCAATTGCAGTATTAAATTTATTTACCTCAATATCTTCCCCGACCTTCCTAATCGTCTTATGCATCATTTGTTCAGAAGACTCGGAATACTCAGTGTTTCGGAGAGTCAGACTTTCTGATTTGCCAGGATTTCTGATTCTCTTATCCTCTGATTTTTCTGACTTTCTGGCTCTCTGAGTTTTCTGAGTTACTGAGTTTTCTGAGTTTTCTGACCATTTGGTCACCAGCCTCCATACTCTTTTCAAAAAATTATGCACTCCCTTTATCCCGGAAGGGTTCCAGGGTGCTACCAAATCGTATGGTCCCAGAAAGGCCAGATAAAGCCGCACGGTGTCCGCGCCGTACTTTTTGACCTCTTTATCAGGGTTCACTACATTCCCCCGCGATTTGCTCATACGAGAGCCGTCAGGCCCCAGTATTACCCCATGGATAACCCGCTTTTTGGCATATTCAGAAAAGGTAAGATATCCGGCATCATGCAAGAATTTGACGAAGAACCTTGAATATAAAGTGTGCCCCAGCGTATGCTCCGCCCCTCCAAAGTAGACATCAACCGGCATCCACGCCTTGACAAGATTGGGGTCCCAAGGGAGTTGCGACGTATAAGACCTATTAGTCATATTGGACTTATACGTCGTATCGCGCAAATACCCCAAAAAATACCACGACGAATCCACAAACGTATCCATCGTCTCAACTTCCCGCCTCGCCTCGCCCCCGCAATTTGGGCATTTGACGTTTACCCAGTCTTCAGCTGTAGCCAAAGGCGGCTTGCCGCGAGGCGCAAAATCGACATCATACGGCAACTCAACCGGCAGGTCTTTCTCAGGCACGGGAATGATCGCGTATTCCCTGTCGTCAATGATTGCTGCATGACCGGATCCTTTTTGTTTAGAGTTTAGAGTTTCGAGTTTAGAGTTTTCCCAACATTTACGACAGTAAATGATGGGAATAGGTGTTCCCCAATATCTCTGTCTGGAAATTGACCAATCGCGAATGTGATATTGAACTTTGCGCTCACCTATTCCCTTTTTCTCAAGCCAGTTAATCACTCTGTCAATTTCATCAGGAACCCTCAGCCCGTTCCAATCACCGGAGTTGATAAGCAATCCGGCGCCTGCGTAAGCTTCCTTCAAGTCGTCATTGCGAGTCCTGAGCTTGCTTGCACTGAATTTATTGAATGTGTCGAAGGACGCGGCAATCTCTTCTTTAGATTGCTTCGCGGAGTTTATACTGAGCGAAGCAAATGTGTTCGCAATGACAGGTTTTATTAGAAGTTTGTACCTGATTGCAAACTCGAAATCACGCTCATCATGGGCAGGAACCGCCATAATTGCCCCCGTTCCGTATCCCGTCAAAACGTAATCGGCGACCCAGACAGGAATTTCTTCGCCGTTTACAGGATTAACTGCATAAACCCCCGTAAATACCCCAGTCTTCTCTTTCGCCTCTTTCCTCTCAAGCTCGGACTTGCTTCTTGCCCTCTCAACGTACTTTCTAATCTCCCTCAATTTGGAATTTGGAATTTGGAATCTGGAATTTAGGAGCGAAGCGACAAGTGGATGCTCAGGCGCAAGCACCAAAAAGGTTGCGCCAAAAAGCGTATCCGGCCTAGTCGTAAAAACTTCAATAGACTGTTTTTGGATTTTGAATTTTGAATTTGTTTCGGATTTCGAGTTTAGAATTTCGAATTTGATAATGGCTCCTTCGCTTCTGCCGATCCAGTTATTCTGCCCATCGCGAATAGACTGAGGCCAATCAACCCTTCGACTTCGCTCAGGGCCTCCAGCCTTTGGCTCATTTGGCTCCTTTGTTACCTTTGGCTCTTCTTCCCATAGCAACTTCTCTGCATACTCCGTTATCTTCAAAAACCACTGGTCAACCTCTTTCTGTACAACCTCGGTCCCGCAGCGCCAGCAGCGGCCGTCTTCAACATTCTCGTTTGCCAAAACACAATTATCTTTTGGACACCAGTTAGCCGTCGCTTTACCCCTGTAAGCTAAACCACGCTCGAACATTTTCAGGAAAATCCACTGGTTCCATCTATAATATTCTGCATCAGAAGTGATCACTTCGTGATCCCAGTCAAAAGAAATACCCATCGTTTCGAACTGCTGCTTCATCCTTGTGATATTTGCGTATGTCCAGTCGCGAGGATGCACACCTCTCGTAATTGCAGCGTTTTCTGCAGGCAAGCCGAAGGCATCAAAGCCGTTAGGCGCAAAGACTCTAGATCCTGTCATTCTTTTATACCGTGCCAAAATGTCAGGTATCGCAAAGGCGAACCAATGACCCATATGCAAATCTCCAGAAGGGTAAGTAAACTCAACAAGCAGGTAGAATTTATCTTTGCTATTGCCTAAATCTACCTTGTATATTGATTCCTTTCTCCAGACCTTCTGCCACTTTTTTTCGACTTGATTCGGATTGTACTCACGTTTATCCCAGGCATCTGCGACGGGACGCTTAGACTTCAAGTTGATAGAAACGTAATTGTCCATGTTATTATCCACTACAGCACAATTTTAGCAGCTTTGAAATTTACATGCATTGCAAATTTCAATCGATATTAATTGATACTGATTAATATCTATAAGTGTAGTGTAAAATAAGATGTGAAAATCAGTATTCAGTTTAAAAAATAGCACAGATAAAGATAATCATTTATGAAATTCTTTAGTTTTTTTCACAACCCTTAGCTTCAAGACACCTATAGTGACGAATCTAAACGACTATATGTTAAAAAATTTAATTAGCCTGTTAAATAAAGCTAATCATTTAATTATTTTTCTTATCAATTAAGACGTTCGAGTGACAAAACAGAAAAACGCGTTTCCGGAAGTCATAAATATTTCTCATTAATATTCTACCTAAAGATTTCTAAATATATCAAAAGTACACATTAACAGTTTCTTACCAATCCGACGTAAAATCTCTTTCCCTCCATGAAATATTGCAATTTTCACTCAAAACAGTTTGTCGGTTTACAATCCACAGTTCTCGTTATCTTTGCCGCTTATGATACTTTTAGTTTGCTGAAAACCTTTATTGTTCGAGCCCTTTGATGGTACTCAGGACGAGAACAACATGCTTTGCTTATTGTTCGAGCTCAAGCGAGAACTATTATAGACTTCTCACTCTGTTCGAAGAATACATAGGTTTTCAGCAAACCCATACTTTTTATACCTTTGCCACTTTTGCCACCTACGTCAACGCAAGTCGTACTCGAAGCGAGCCTCTGGCGGGATACATTTAAACATGGCTTTGATATTCATAATTACACTAAAAAATTCAGCCCTGTAGTTGTTAATTTATTTTGTCTAAATTGTGCGAAAAATTTTAAAGCAAACCCATAAAATAATTTTCTCAAGATCTTTAATACCTTTTGCACATCTCATACCTTTTGTACTTTTTCGAAAAATTATAGGAGCAAAACTTGCAATGGGTCTATTGCAGCTTTGTAAAAGTCCGGACAAAATTATTAGCAGTCACCTGCACAGTAATTCGGGGTAAACATTGTTGACAGAGTTTGATACTTTAAGTGCTTACCGTTTCCACAAAAAACCCTTACCCGATAACAAAAGTGCTTGCACTGAGCCCCGCATTGCGGGGCGAAGTGTTTACACTGAGGAGTCATCGACGAAGTGGAGCCGAGTCAAACTCGGTGGAGCTAGAGGGAATCGAACCCTCGTCCCTACTATGCGAAAGTAGTGCACTGCCACTATGCTATAGCCCCATATTTTCAATCCGAAATCCTAAATTTTCGAGTTTAGAGTTTATGATTTAGAGTTTCCGCCAAAGGCGGTTGTGGACCGTACCGGATTCGAACCGGTGACCTTTTGCATGCCATGCAAACGCTCTACCAGCTGAGCTAACGGCCCTTCACTTCGTTCAGGGTAAACCCACATAAACCTTTATGAGTTTACCCTCAAAAACCAATTATACACCCGTTTGTTCGTCCTAATTTAAGAAAAAACTATAAAAAACGAAAAAAAATCAACCTCATAAATAGCCTGTTTAGACTTAAATAACAGGCTAAATAACATCCAACAACAGCTTAGCAGAAAATTTCAACAACTGCTAATTTCGGTATCTAAACTCTCAACCCTAAACTCTCATCTCTGAATTTTCACTTACCCTAACACAACCTAACAATATCACAAGTAGCCTCTTGACAACAACCGTATTATATATATTAATAGAAGTAGAGGTGTCTCCCGTAACGGGAGCAAGCGGGACCCCCGCATTGCGAGGGACCCAAAGGGAATTGACTAAGGGCAGCAGTTTACCCCGAGGGAAGCGAGGGGCTTTCCAAAAAAAGGTCTGCATGCCAAAGTTTAAAATTAACAAAATCACCACACCTCAAAAAAATTCCGACTCTCCTACTGATTCAGATTCCGACCAGACTTTACAGAAAACAGAAGTAATTATTAAAATCGCAAAAAGCCAAGGCGTCGATTTTGGCTCCGGTAACGCACAGGAGCGCATCCGCTATTTTATAAAACTTGGCCTGCTTCCCCTCGCCGTTAGAAAGTCAAATGTTAAAAGTCAAAGTCAAAAAAACTCTTCACTTTCCACTTTGACTAAAGACTCCCCTGTCGGCCATTTGCCAAACTGGACAGTTGAAAGACTGAAATATATTCAAAAACTTTACGACCAGGGATTTTCCTATCCCAAAATTGCCGGCATGATTAAATCTGAAAAAAACCGGGAGAAAGCAGACACAACCAAAAAAGAAACCGAACAAATTCAAAAACCCATAGTTGAAGCCAACCCCCGGTTTGTTTTAATCCAGAAAAACGGACTGGATCAACTTAAAGTTAAAGAACTGGTGCAAGCAGAAGTCGCCCGCGCCCAGACACTTGGAAGCCCGACTGCACCATCAGGTGGAAACGACAATGACACTGGAGATAACTCAAGGCTAATAACTACCAAACGGGTAATAGAAATTGCCACAAATCTGGGTGTTAACTTCGGCACAGGTAACGCAGGCGAGCGCATCCGCTACTTTATTAAGCTGGGAATCTTGCCCCATGTCAGGCGTACCACAAGCGCCGATTCAGAAAAAGGCTTTGAACTTAACAGCGGTCATCTCCCCTTCTGGACCATCAAAAGGCTTACCTACGTTGAAAACCTCTACAAAAAAGGCTACTCCTACCCTCAGATTGCCCAAAAAATCAAGGAAATGGAATCAAAAAAAACACAACAAAATATATCAAAGAGCAATAAAGTATCCCCTATTTTGCAGCCGGCAAGTGCACATCATGGAATCAGCCTGTTTGGAAAAAGCGGTTTGGATGAAAAAGAAGTATCAAGAAGGCTTAAAATCCATGAGCAAAACATTATCCGCTTCATCGACAAAAAACTAGGCTTTTTGCCCGGAGTCGGACCTTTTATCGATGCCTCTTATCTTAATACCCAAAACCCTGCCGGCAAATTATTGCTTTATACTAAAGGTTTTGTCATCACTATTTCACTTGCCACTCTTCTTTCTGCCGGTATCTACGCCGGAAAAAACTACGTTGAATCGAATAGAAAGAATCAAAGTGCATCAAAACAAATCGCTGATTCTGCCAATAAGCTCGGTAGTGTACTGGCAGCATCATCTGTTGATCATAAATTCTACGTTGATGCGGATATGCAGGTACTTGGAACCTCCATATTCAGGGAAAATATTACGGCTCCCAACGTAGTTTATGATGTAACTGGCGGTACGGGAATCTCGGTAACCGGAGGCCAGAACCCGGTCGTTGCCTTAAATACCAATGCCATTGTAACCAGCGTTAACACTCTGCCGGGCGCTTTGACAATTGCAGGCACAGGAGGCACAAGTGTCTCATCGCAAGGATCAACAATTACAATCAATTCGACAAGTGGAGCGCTGACTTCCGAATCCGACACCCTATCAACAGTAACCAGCCGCGGAGCGTCAACCTCAACAGAAGTCAGCCTTAACGGAGGTATAGCATCAACCGGAAACTTAAATATTAAGGCCACAGGGTTTGTACGAGTCGGCGATGACTCCGCTACTCCTGATGTCGCCTCAGGCGACGACGACCTCTATATTTTAGACGATCTTGAATTCAAGGGACGCCTTGTAGTCGGCACTTCAGGTTCAGGATCGGCTGGCACTGCAAGCCAGTGTCTGCTATCCGGCGGCGCAAGCGCACCTTCCTGGGGTTCATGCAGCAGCGGATCAATGTCCAGCTTTACTTTATCGGGTGATTCCGGAACAGATCAGACTATATCAGACACAAACACGCTGGAGATTGCCGGCGGTACAAACGGTATAGATACAGATGTCTCGGCAACCGACACCGTCACCTTAAACCTTGATTTAACCGAAGTCGGCGCAGCTACCTTTGGCACCAACGCCCCGGCAGCAACCAGCTACCTCTGGACCTGGGACTTGTCCTCAGGCACCGACCCGACCGTAACCTTTGGCAATAATGCCATCACCCTTCTGGGTAACTTAAATGCCGACACCGGTCTTGATGTCGATGACGTCTTTGTGGTTGCAGACGGCGGGGCCGTTACCGCCAATACCGATGTCGACTTTACCTTTGCAGGCGCCGAAAACATCGCCCTGACCT
>Ga0209541_10010634_pt1 | contig 14618 bp, 9 predicted proteins | sample RifCSPlowO2_01_FD_184027 | JGI IMG/M metagenome (GOLD analysis project Ga0209541, IMG submission 184027) | Groundwater microbial communities from Rifle, Colorado - Rifle CSP2_plank lowO2_0.1 (SPAdes) (version 2) | ecosystem: Environmental > Aquatic > Deep subsurface > Groundwater | place: Rifle... | reverse complement strand
GCTCTCACGCGAAAGGAATTCCACGGGGAGTGGAACTACGTCATCGCCCCACGAACGGTGCGGGCAGAGTGAAGCGGTTGTTTATGTGCGAGCCCTTACGTGCCTTACTTGCTTTACCTTCAATACAGTGGCAGGAACTCGAAGCTCTGCAGGATGCGCCGGAACGTGAGTGCGCGGTCAGAGTCATCCGCCGCGCATCTCATGCGGATACGGAGGAAAGTGGTGTTCCGGTATTTGGATGTCCGGAGGGGGCGGAGGACAATCACCGCTTTCGAGATGCATGTGTCGTCCTGTTCGTCGTACGCGACCTTGTACATCTGCCCGGTCTCCGTTTCGGAGAGGATCGTCACCGACTCGCGCGTTTCCAGTCCGTCGAGTGTCCGGTCGAGGACGGAAAGGTCGTACCCGTCGATCGTGATGTCGCGCTCGACGCACTCTCCTCTCCCGAGGCACGCGCCCGGCGCCGGGCCGAGGTAGATGCGCCAGAGAGACGAGAGGGATGGTGCGTGCCCGTCGTAGACGCCGCGCAGAACTTCGTGCGGTTCCGGCCAGACGTCGGGGTATTCGATCGCGAAGCGGTGCTCCTCCGATTCGTACCGCGCCCAGCCGATCGGGTGCGTCAGTTCCTCGTACGTGCGCGAGAGCTCCGGCACGGTTTCAATCCGTTTCGGAAAGTCGCGCAGACGGTAAAGGATCTCCGCCATCTCCCCGCGCGTGAGCGGACGGCCGACATCTTCGATGGCCATCGGGACGGCGTCGAGATCCGCGAGGAGCCGGACGTACGGGAGATACCAGATCGCATTCGCCCTGCCGCCGAGGTCCGGGAGTGCGATACCCGTGAGTCCGTAGCCGATGGAGAGCATCTTGGCCGCCTCTGCGAAGTTCACCCCTTCTTCCGGACGGAACGTTCCGTCGGGGTATCCGCTCACGACGCCGTTCGCCCATGCGGCGCAGACGAAGGGCGCGAACCAGCTGTCTTCCGGAACGTCGGGGAACGACATCGCCGGAATGTACAGGCTCGCGTCCGGATCGGTATCGAGGCATCCCTCCGTGAATTCCCGCGGGTAGAGCATCCGCGCCACGATCGTGCTGAACTCCGCGCGCGTGACGGCGTTCTGCGGCTGGAACGACTTGTTCTCGTAGCCCCGCACGACGCCCGTGCGCGTCAGGTGGTGGATCGCGTCGGCGTACGGGTGGTCGTCGGGAACGTCGAAGAAGGCCGCGGATGCGGACGGTATGCCGGCAAAGAGGAGCAACGCGCCGAAGGGGGTCAGGCAACGAAACATCATGGATCGCGCGGGATTGTAACACAGGTTGCAGGATGCCGGGTGACGTGCACGGGTTACGAACCACATACACTTAGCTGTCCACACAGCTTCCTTGATACGTTTCGCACGTGGACGTACCATGCCCCTCCTATGATCAGATCATCCATCGCGTTCGGGATCGTCTCGATGATGTTTTCCGGTGCGGCGGGTACCGCGTTCGCGGCGGGCACGGAGAGCTGCGCGCGTTTCGTCTGCCACAACTACGGCGCGAACGGCGAGTGCATGAATTACACGTGCTACCACGGCACGGACGGGTACGGATCCGGGTACGGTTACGGAGGCTACGGCAACGGGTATCGCCTGCCGCAGATGCGTTCCGATCCCTGGAGGAACTCTCTCTGTTCCCCACGGGACTCTTTCAACGGATCCGCGTACCGGAGCGATTATTACGATTACGACTACAATCCCTGGTATTGCAGGGATGCGAGCTACTCCTCCGGCAGGGGGTACGACGACTGGTGGTACTACTACGATAACGATTACTACTACGACGTGTATGACTGGGATTACCGCAATCACGGCAACGCGTATTACAGCGGCTATTCCCCCGCATCCTCCTGCACGTACGGCGCCGCCTGCGGATACGGGAACGGGAATTACGGGTCCGGATATCCCTCGTACGGGTACGGCGGGTACGGCGAGAGCTGCAGTGACCGGTGTTACGACTGGTGCGACGTCCGTTACCGCGGCGGCCGGGATGACGACCGCTTCGACCGGTGCTACGACAGCTGTTTCGAGGATTGCGACCGGTCGTGGTGGAGGATCGAGGGGAGGGGGAGGGGCTACTATTAGCTTTCAGCTTTCAGCTTCCTGCTTATTGGTATTTCCATTGTGTCCGGAAGGGGTATGATAGGTGACAACCTCTTCCCCCATCCCTATGTCCGCTTCCGATATGAAAAAGTGCGCGGCGGAATTCGTCGGCACGCTTGTGCTGACGGTTGCCGTCTCGCTCGCGATTCTCTATGAACTGCCCCTCTCCGTGCCGGTTATCGCGGCGCTCACACTCGGCCTGTTCGTGTATACGGTCGGTCCGGTCAGCGGCGCGCATCTGAATCCTGCGGTGACCATCGGGCTCTGGAGCGTCCGGAAGATCAGCGATGCCGATGCGGCCCGGTACGTCGCCGCGCAGGTGCTCGGCGCGCTCGGAGCGCTCTTTCTCGTGAAACTGCTTGTCGGCCACCCCCTCGCCGTCGGAGTGGAGGACACCGTGCTTGTTGGAGTGGTGGAAGCCGCCGGTGCGTTCCTGCTCACGTTCGGCGTGAGCGCCGTCGCGTACGGAAAGGCGGCGGAGGAGGCGTCCGGTCTCATCGTCGGCGGGTCGCTCCTGCTGGGAGCCCTCTTCGCTTCCGTCGAAGGCAACGGCGTCGTCAATCCGGCGGTCGCCGTCGGCATCGGATCGCTCTCACTGATGTACATCATCGGTCCGCTGATCGGAGGCGTCCTCGCGGCGCAACTCTACAACGCGCTGGCGGCGAAAAAATAGCGTGGGAGGGTGAACGTCACTCTTTTTTGGTCATCTCTCTGATGATCCAGTTTCCCGTTCCCAGCACCAGTGCGACGACGACCCATCCAAGGAGCCCGCCGCCGATTTCCAACCGGACGACGGACGGGTCCATCCGGAGCACGATGCGGTGGATGGCCTCGATGAAGATGCCGTTGACGACAATGACGGCGAGGATCGTCGCGAAAAGTTTCAGGGGGAACGCGAGGAGAGAGAGGAACGGTCGGAAGAAGATGTTGAGTAGGGTCAGGAGCGCGCCCACCACGACGATCGCGCGCCATCCGCCGGCAAGCGTGAAGAACTGCGGCAGGTATGTTGCGAGGAGCCAGATGAGGCCCATATTGAGGAGCGCCTGCGCGGCGATGCGGAGCCACAAAGGGGAGCGGGAGGAATCGGAGGACATGGGAGGGGTGAAAAATGCAAAATGCAGAATGAGGTGGAGTAATTTTATACCTTTTCGAATTGCAGCGTGACGCGCGCGCCATCCAAGTCCACCGCATGCTTTTGCCCGTCATTCTCTCCGAACTCCGCCCGGGTCTCGCGCGCGATCATTTCCCCGTGCGTTCCGAGGACACCGTCCGCGCCCGCGATCTCGAGCCGGATCCGGTCGGTGAAGCGGAGGCCCGCTTCCTTCCGCAATTTCTGGATCGCCCGGATCAGGTCGCGGGCCGCGCCCTCGCATTTCAGTTCGTCCGTGATCTCCGTATGGATGCTGACGACGATGCCCTGATCGGCTGCGACATTCTCTCCTTCTCTTGCGCGGTACAATACTTGGGCTTCATCGGGGCCGAATAGTTCGTCCTGAATCGCAATAGTCCCATTGGTATGCACTGCGAATTCGCCGCGTTTGCCTGCTTCGATGATTTCTTGCACACGGCTTCCCAGCCTCGGGCCGACCTTGCGGGCATCGATCTGGACATACGAATCTGCAAATTCTTCAGCGGCATCAGCGAATGCCATTGTTTTGACGTTCAGTTCCTGCCTGAGCAAAGAGATGTCCTGTTCAGTGAAGAAGTCTTTCGCAGTCTGTGGCAAGCCTGCTCTGGGGCGTGTGGGAAGGACAGGGGAGAGGGGGATCGCGACCGTTGCCGACTCGAGCGGCTGGCGTACTTTCACCTTTGCCGTACTGCGGACATTGTGCCCGAGCGACACGATGCGGCGCATGAGGCGATTTTTCGCGATGAGCCGCCGTTCCTCCTCCGTGAGGTCCCGCGTTTCCGGCCAGTCGGTGAGGTGCACCGACCCGTGAGGCGCGGGGACGAGGTTCAGGTAGATCGCGTCCGTGACGAACGGGCAGAGGGGGGCGAGGATCTGGCTGAGGGTGAGGAGGACGTCGTAGAGCGTCGCGAGCGCGTTCCGGCGGTCCCCCTCCTCCGCATCCCCGAACGGCTCCGGCGCATCGGCCGGCCCCCGGGCGGCGAACCGCCGCCGGCTCAGGCGGATGTACCAGTTCGTGAGCGCGTCGATTGTGTCTCCGAGCTGCGCGCACGTCGCGGAGAGATCGTACCGGTCGAGTTCCTCCGTCATCCGGTTCGCGAGGTCCTGCACTTCGGCGCGGATCCACCGGTCAAGCGGGTGGTCACTGCGGCGCCGCGTTTCCGCTGGCTCGAATACGGCCGCGTTCGCGTATGTCACGAAGAAGCCGTACGCGTTCCAGAGCGGGAGGAGGACGTTCTGCACGGCGCTCTGCACCGTGCGCTCGGAGAACCGCAGCTCCTCCGCGCGGACGACGGGGGAGGACATGAGCGCCCACCGGAGCGCGTCCGCGCCGAATTTCTCCATGACAGCGGACGGGTCGGGGTAGTTCTTCAGCCGCTTGCTCATCTTCTTCCCGTCCTCGGCGAGGATCATACCCCCGCAGATGCAGTTGCGGAATGCGGGCTCGTCGAAGAGCGCGGTCGAGAGGACGAGGAGCGTGTAGAACCACCCGCGGGTCTGGTCCAGATTCTCGGCGATGAAGTCGGCGGGGAAGCCGACGGGTTTTCCGTTTTTCAGTGTTGTTTTTTGGTCCGAAGGACGAAAGGCGAACGGGTGATGCGCCTGTGCGTACGGCATTGAGCCGGATTCGAACCAGCAATCGAGGACTTCTCTCACGCGGCGGAGGGGGGGATCCAGCCGCAACGTGCATTCCACGCTGGCGTTCGCGGGCGTGAATGCCACGGCCTCCGCGTACGTGAGGTTCTCCGCGAGCGCGCGAAAGGCGCGCGTCGTTCCTCCGTGGGAAACGACGATGACGCGCTTGCCCGGGTACTTCTCGAGGATCGCCGCCATCGCTTCCTGCACGCGTGCGAGGAAATCCGAGAGGCGTTCCCCGCCCTCGGGCGTGCGGTAGTGGAACGTGGTGGAGGGTGCGCCGGTCTCCTTCCGGAGTTCGTCCACATTCCGGCCGTTCCACGCGCCGGTGTCCCTCTCGCGCAGGCCGGAGAGACGTTCAGTGAACGGAACGCCGAGCGCGTCCGAGAGGATCTGCGCGGTCTCCGTCGCCCGCTTCAGCGGCGAAGAGACGATGCAGTCGTAATCCTTTGCCTTCAACGCCGCGGCGAGGGCGCGCGCCTGCGCGCGCCCGGTCTCGTTCATCGGCTGGTCCGACCGGCATCCCTGCGATTTCTTCTCCCTGTTCCAGTCCGTTTCTCCGTGCCGCACAAGTATCACCGCGACGCTCTTCTCGCTCGGGTCTCCCGGCCACACGATGTCATCCACGGTGTCTTTGTGCAGGTCCAGCTGCGCCTCGCGGTCATGGTCCCAGAAGTACACGGTCGGCGACGCCTTCTTCGGGTAGGGTTGCAGGCTGAGCTTGACGGGATCTTCCTTCGTGAAGAAGTGGCGGATGTTCGTGAAGGGGTCGGCATGCGTGACGAGGACGATGTGCCCGCCGCGGTGCTGCGGGAGAACGTCCCGCAGGAAATCGTCGATGCGTTCCTGCACCGATGCCCACGTCTCCATCCCGTCGAAGTGGTAGATGGATTCCGGTTTCTTCTTCCCGAGCTTGTGCGCGCGGCGCTCCCGGACGAGCGTGAGGTCGGTGAAGTCGGCAGTTGTGCCTTCGTATTTCCCGAAGTTGACTTCGCGCAGGCGCTCGTCTTCGATCACGCTCGCGCCAGTTTCTTTCGCGATGATCTGCGCCGTCTGAAGTGTGCGTGCGAGCGGCGACGTGTACACGACAGTCACACCGCTTCCCGCTTCCCGCTCACCGCTTCCCGCTCCATCGTTCAGCCACATTCCCGCCGCTTTCGCCTGGCGTTTCCCGAGCGCGGTCAGGTCCGTCCCCGGTGTCTTCCCCTGGTAGATCGGGATGAGGTTCCCCTCGCTCTCGGCGTGCCGGAGGACGGTGATTTTGGTGAACCGTATCTTCCGTCTCTGCATCAGTTCGTCGCGGCCGCCTATGACGACGATCTCGCCGCCGTCGGCGGTGCGCCAGATCGGAAGGGGGGTCCCCCAGTACCGGTTGCGGGAGATCGCCCAGTCGCGGGCGTTCCCGAGCCATTTCCCGAAACGGCCGTCGCGGATGTGCGCGGGGACCCACGCGGTCTCCGCGTTGCACGCGAGGAGCCGCTCGCGCATCTGCTCCACCTTCACGAACCACGAACTCGTCGCGTAGTTGAGGAGCGGTGCGTCGCACCGCCAGCAGTGGGGGTAGCTGTGGCGGACCGTTTCCGACGAGAAGACTTTGCCGCGCTCCTTCAGCCACGCGATGATCTTCCGGTCCGTTTTGCCCGGGTCATCGGACGGTTTCACGTGCACGCCGGCGAAATCAGTGACATCCGCGGTGAATGTGCCGTCCATGGTCACGTGCTGCAGGACGTCCACGCCTTCCGTGCGTCCCGCGTTGTAGTCGTCCTCCCCGAATCCGGGGGCGACGTGCACGATGCCCGTGCCTTCCTCCGCCGCGACGAAGTCGCCGGCGATCACCTTGAACGCTTTTTCCCCGTACCGCTCGGCGAAGTACGGAAAGAGAGGCTCGTAGCGTTTTCCGACGAGTTCTTTTCCTTTCAGGGTCGAGAGCGCCTTCCACTCTGAGTGTTTCTCCTTCGAGTGTTCAAAGACCTCTTTGGAAAGGATGACGGTGCCGTCCTGCTCCGTCCGTACCTGCACGTATGTCATTTTTGGATCCACTGCGAGGAAGAGGTTCCCGGGGAGCGTCCACGGGGTCGTGGTCCAGGCCAGCATGTATTCTTTATTGCTTCCCGTCTGTCTTGAGCTCTGTCGAAGGGCTTCCCGCCTACCGCTTCCCGCTTTCAGCTCAAACTTGGCGGTGACGGTTACATCGGTTACATCTTTGTATCCCTGCGTCACTTCGAAATTAGAGAGCGGCGTCGCGCACCGCGGGCAGACATGCATGGGCTTGTGTCCTTCGTACACGAGTTTTTTCTTCCAGAGCGCGCCGAAGACCCACCAGACGCTCTCCATGTAGTCGGGGTCCATCGTGCGGTAGTCCCAGTCCATGTCCACCCAGCGCCCCATGCGCTCGACGGTCGTCCGCCACTCCCCGCAGTACCGCTGCACGGATGCCCGGCAGAGGTCGTTGAACTTCTTCGTGCCCATCTCCTCGATTTCCTGGTGGCTCCTGATGCCGTTTTCCTGCTCGATGAGCGCCTCGACCGGGAGGCCGTGACAGTCCCATCCGAACCGGCGTTCGACGCGGTCTCCCCGCATCGTCCGGTAGCGGGGGATCACGTCCTTGATCGCGCCCGCGAGCAGGTGGCCGTAGTGGGGGAGCCCCGTCACGAACGGGGGTCCGTCGTAGAAGCTGTAATGCTCAGCGGATCCGCGCTGGTGCACCGATCGCTTGAAAATGTCCTCTTCCTGCCAGTACCGGAGGATGCCCTTCTCGAGCGCCGGCAGATTCTGTTTCGGATCGACGGGGTCGAACATGGGGGAGGAGAACGCCGCGTACCCTGCGGACGGATGCGTCCAGTGTACAGGAATTGTGAACAGACGCAGTCGCATTCTAGGCATGTCCGTCGTCGCAGGCCCGTTCTCCGCCTGTTCCCAAAAACTGACGGATTATTTTGACGCGCGCGGGTGTATCGTATACAGTAAAAAAGGATTTCTGTGCCCTTACTGCGATACGGCTATGTTGCTCAGTGAACGATCAACCTGTGGCAGAATGGGATCAGGAGGAACCGAAATGGGCTCTTCCGGAGCGGTCGCCGGTGTGGAAATGTCCAGAGAGGTTGATGCGAAGAAGGACATGAGAGTCCGTGCAATTATCAGCGGTCTTGTCGCAAGGCTGCAGGAGTACAGTTCGAGGGACGAGGTACAAAGAGCCATGCAATCGGCGCCAGACGTGCGGCGGACGATTCTGGAATGTCTCGCGCGGGACCCGCATACGCCGGATGAGAGGGTAACTACTATGGCGAGTGCGGAGTTATCAAGAGCGGTGTTTATCTGATAAGACACGCGGCGGCGGTCAGAAAATTCCCCATTGTGTTCCGGTGCGTGCGCAGCCGTGCTAGAGTGCAAAGACCATGCGCGATACAGGACAGCAGTTGCGGGAAGCCGTGACGTACCTCCGTCCCGCCGCGCGGGATGACGTACTGCGGGCGCTCGCGTGCGCGCGGCAGTACCACGAAGGCCAGACGCGCAGTTCCGGCGATCCGTACGTGACGCACCCGATCGCCACCGCGCTCACTCTCACGAAGTATAAGGTGGATCGGGACACGCTCATCGCGGCCCTGCTCCATGACGCCGTTGAGGACAAACGCGTAACGTTCGACGGGATTCTGGAACAGTTCGGAAGCGTCGTCGCGAATCTCGTCGACGGCGTGACGAAGCTGAGCCTGCAGCAGTACGGGGGCCGCCGGGCGGAGCGACAGGTCGCATCGCTTCGGAAGATGCTCCTCACCGCGAACGACGATCTGCGGGTCATCGTCATCAAGCTCGCGGACCGTCTGCATAACGTCGAGACGATCGGTTCCCTCCCGCGGGAGAAGCAGGAACGCATTGCCGGCGAGACGCTCGACATCTACGGCCCCTTCGCGCGCCTCCTCGGCTTGTGGGACGTGAAGACGGCTTTCGAGGAGGCCTGTTTCCCCATTGCGTACCCGGAGGAGAGCGCTCTGTGGCGCTCCGCGGTCGTCGCGGCGCGCGCGGCTGTCGAGGAGGAGCGCCGGACGTTCGTCGCGCGCGTGAACGCCGAGACGACCGACGATGTGGAAGCGCGGCTGGAACAAATGACGGATTTCAACCTTTTCCAGAAACTGAACCGGAACCTCGAAAGTCTGCAGGAGACGCGCAACATGGACTTCGTCTCGGTCATCGTGCAGTCGGAGGATCCGGTTGCCTGCTACCAGGCTATGGGGGAGATCCACACGCATTACCCCGTCCGGTTCGCGTCATTCAAGGACTACGTTGCGAATCCCCAGCCGAACGGCTACCGCGCGCTCCATACGACGATCTTCCTTTCCCGCGATCACGAGGTGCGCCTGCATATCCAGACGGCGCGAATGCACGCGTTCGCGACGGACCGCGATCTCGCCGCATGGCTCACGGATGCGGGGAATGACATGCGCCGCGCACTCGGCGGCCTGCATGCCGCCCATCTCGATGACAAGCAATATATCGCGGACCTCCGGGGGACGGTGCTCGGGGGGAGGATCTCCGTCTTCACGACGGCGGGTGACGTCCTCACGCTCCCCGAGGGCGCGACGGGCGTGGACTTCGCGTTCGCTCTGAATCCCGATTTCCTCGCGAGGCTCAGCGGGATCCGGATCGACGGGGAGGCGCGCGAAGCAACGTACAAACTCCGGAACGGGGATACCGTGGATCTGGTGCTCGCGAACGGCCGGGAGAGGGGCGCTCCCCGGTCCCTGTGGGCGAGCAAGGCGAAGACCCTCGAGGCGCGCACGTCGCTCCGCCGGTCCCTGAGGCACCGGTCCCGGCGGACGCGCCGGGAACTGGGGGCGGATCTTTTGAGACAGGAATGCCGGAAGCGCCGCCTCCCGCTGTGGTCGCTCTTTCAGGTGAAGTCTCTGCAGAGGAAGCTCACGGAAGCGCTGGGCATGGAAAGCTTCGACGCGCTCCTCGAGAAGATCGGGAGCGGGGAGATCCCGGTCGGGACCGTCGTGGGTGCGTACCGCGATTGCGTGTCCTCCCCGGCAAGCTGGGTGGTGACTCTGTTCAAGGTTCTGCGTCTCCTCCCCCGGACGCACGTTATGAACGCAGAGGCGTCTCTCATCGGCATCGAAGTCTATGCGGTGGACCGTCCGGGGATGATCTACGACATCTCGCGCTGTGCCGCGGAGCGCAAGCTCAATATAGCGAAATTCGCGGTTTTCGCGTTGCCCCGGGGAGACGCGCTCTACAAAATCCGTCTGGAAGTGCGGAATTTTGAGGAATTCAGCGATTTCTACGACGCGCTCATCCTGGTGCCCGGTGTCAGGACAGTATTGCGGAAAAGGTAGGAATCTGGGAAAATTCCACCCTTTCGCATGCTCCCCCTTCCTTTTCTTCGCGCCCATCGCAATGCCGGACATCCGGTTCCTCGATCAGGCCATTGACCCGCGAGGAATGTACATCGAGGGGACGGCGCTGTCGTACGACGCGTACCTGTTGGAACGCTGGGGCGATTTTGGCAAATGGTATCCGGAATCGTGGGATCGCATGTACGAGGAGGCAGATGTGCAGCTGCAGCGTCTGATTCGGAGCATGACGGAGACGTACGGGTGCCGACTGAAGGATATCTGCGTGGCGATCATCGGGCCGGGTTTCCATCCGGTCGGAAAGGAACTGCGACGCAATACCGTGCGCGGGACTCTGCGCGATCTCGGTGCGTTCATCGTCGTCGATTTCTCCCAGCGTGTGGTGCAATCCGCAATGGCGGATTTGCTGGAGGCCGGCATGTCCGCACGGAACATGTACGGCATGCAATACGACATCACGCAAGGGTACAGCACGGTGTTCGCGGAAATTCTGCAGGAGTATATGAAGGGTGTCGAGACGGAGGACGCATTCGACACAGCGACGGAACGGCTCGCGCGTCTGACGTTCGGCGATATTCGCGAACGTATGATAGGTATCATGGCGAGGCGGGGCGAGGAGATGCAGCGGGGGCCGTCGGAGCGTCTGATCGGTGGTGGTTTGAACAAGGAGAGGACCCTGCGGCCGACAGTGGAAGGGCAACTGCTGGCGGCGCACACGGCTTTCTCGAGTTGTCTCACTGCTTTCGGGACGAGTGCGCCGGCGGAAGCATCTATCGTGGAGCGGTATCGCGAAGTGACGAGTGACGAGAATCGCGGTGCCCGGCCGCCGGGCGAGGAAACGGAGAGCACCCGTTGCGAGATGATCCGGCGCGTTTACCAGGCGGTGAATATGTTCAATACGGGCGTGTTCACACGGCATGTGGAGCAGGTGCTCACGGACAATCCGGATGCGGTGATGAATGTCGTGGGGGATGTGTCGACGATCTTCGACGATCTGCGTATCGGCGAGGTTCCGCGGGTCGATCTGCCGGAGGTTTCCGCCTTCTGCGCGCAGAAAGGGTACAAATTGGTTTCCGAACTCTTCGAGGGGCACATGCGGGAACATGATCACCGCCATCCGATCACGAACATGCGGTTGCGTCGTCTCCACAGTGCTTGACAAACACAAAAATAAGCGTAAAGTTCATTATTCCATGCTCCCGATACCCGATTCCATCGAGCGATATTTGCGGGATTCCGGCTTCTCGGGGACGGAGATTCTCGTCCTCCAGAGTCTCTGCGGGGACGCGATGCGGACGGTGCGCGGACTGGCGCGGGCGACGGGGAAGAGCGCGGGCGTCCTCGGCCGGGCGCTCCGGAAACTGCGGGCGAAGGGAGTCGTCGCGAAATCCGCGGTGAACGGGTCGCCGCGGTACGGACTCGCATCCTACGAGTCCATCGGGAAAGCCGTCGGCGACGACTTGCGGAGGAAGCTCGAAGCGGCGAAGCGGAAGGAGCGGGAAGTGGAGGCGTTCGTCCGCGAGGCGAAACGCCTGTGCGACCGGCCGGACGCCGTTTCTTTCGAGGGGCTGTCCGGCATGCGCGACGCGTTCGCGCACCTGCTCTCCGCAGGTCCGGAGATGCTCCTCTTGTCCCCTCGTGCGGAGGTGCTCGGGGAGACGCACCGCGCGTTCCTCGCGGAGCGCGCGGCGCAGAGGCGCTCGAAGGGCGTCTTCGCGCGCGTGATAGCGGAGGACTCGCCTGGGGCGCGCCGGGACCGATCCTCCGACGTGTTCGCCCTGCGCCGGACTCTGTTAGTCCCTCCGCTCGACGAGTCGTCATTGCAGGAGCGTGTCATTTGCGGAGACACGGTCGGCTATTTCGACTACGGACGAGAACGGGCGTTCCTCCTGACGTCCCGTTCGCTCGCGGAAACCGAGCGCAGCGCGTTCGAGTTGCTCTGGGGAGCGATGGTGCGGGAGGAACAGCGGGAGGAGGAAATGCGCGCCGCCGTGCCGCACGCGTGCGACCGCGGCACGGCGGCGCTTATCCCGCGGTTCTACGCGCACGTGCCGCTCCTCCTCAAAGTGCTTCTCGAGTACCTGCGCGCGTCGCCCACCGTCCAGGTGCGGCATCCGGGTGCCCCCATTGACCAGGTGGAGATTTTTGCGAAGGACCGCGCGGGGCTGGTGCACGACCTCACGCGATGCTTCACTATGCGGGATCTTTCCATCGACAAGCTCCTCGTCTTCGCCGTCCCGCCGCGCGGGGAGCTCGCGCACTACTGCGTCCGGTACGCGCCCAAGGATCTGCAGGAAAACGAGTACGTCCTGCGGGAGCTGCGGCAGATTCCGAGCGTGATCAGCGTGAAGGGGAAGCACTGAACAGTTCCTTCGCACGCCTCGCAGGCGCGCATCCGATCCAGTCATACGCATGCCTACATTTTAAGCCGTCTCTCTCCGCTATTCCGGCGCGCAAGTGCTCCGCGCGTTGCAGGAACTGTTCAGTGCTTCCCTAATATTTTCTTTAAATACTCCCCCGTATAGCTCCTCTTCACTTTGCAGACATCCTCCGGCGTCCCGGTCGCGATGACTTCTCCCCCATCGTCGCCGCCGTCGGGGCCGAGGTCGATGACGTGATCGACGGACTTGAGGACGTCCATGTTGTGCTCGATCACGAGAACGGTGTTCCCCTTGTCCACGAGACGCTGAAGCACGTCGAGCAGTCTGCGGATGTCGTCGAAATGCAGGCCCGTCGTCGGTTCGTCGAGGATGTAGAACGTCCGGCCGGTCGCGCGTTTGGTGAGTTCCGTCGCCAGTTTCACGCGCTGCGCCTCGCCGCCGGAAAGCGTGGTCGCGCTCTGTCCGAGATGAAGGTATCCGAGGCCGACGTCATAGAGCGTCTGCAGTTTCTTCTGGATCGGCGGGATCGCCGCGAAGAAATCGAGAGCCTCCCGCACGGTCATGTCGAGCGCGTCGGCGATGTTCTTCCCTTTGTACGTCACCTCGAGCGTCTCGCGGTTGTACCGTTTCCCGTGGCACGACTCGCACGTGACGAACACGTCCGGCAGGAAGTGCATCTCGATGCGCTTGAGGCCGTCGCCTTCGCACTCTTCGCACCGTCCCCCCTTGACGTTGAAACTGAAGCGTCCGGTCCGGTAGCCGCGCAGTTTCGCTTCCGACGTGTTCGTGAAGAGGTCGCGGATGTCGGTGAAGACGCCGGTGTACGTCGCGGGGTTGCTGCGCGGCGTGCGCCCGATGGGGGACTGGTCGATGACGATCGCCTTGTCGAGGTGATCGAGGCCTTCGATCGTTTCGACGTCCTGCGGGCGGCACTTGGCGTTGTTCAGGACGCGCTGGAGCTCCGGGGCGAGGATGCCGTGCACGAGACTGCTCTTGCCCGATCCGGAGACGCCGGAAACGCCGATGAACGTCCCCAGCGGAAAATCGACCGTGACGTGCTTGAGGTTGTGGTGGCTGGCTCCTCGTATCCGCACAGCCTTCCCGTTCCCCCCGCGGCGCCGGGGGGGGACGGGGATGCGCTTTTTCCCGCTGATGTATTGTCCCGTCACCGAATCCTTGTTTGCAATCAGGACGTCAGGCGTTCCCTGCGCGACGATCTTCCCGCCGTACTTCCCTGCTCCGGGACCTATTTCGAGGAGGTAGTCGGCGGCCAGGATCGTCTCCTCGTCGTGCTCGACGACGATGACGGTGTTCCCGAGATCGCGCAGCTTTATCAGGGTGGCGATGAGCCGCGCGTTGTCCCGCTGGTGCAGGCCGATGCTTGGTTCGTCCAGGACGTAGAGGACCCCCTGCAGGGCGGAACCGATCTGCGTCGCGAGACGGATACGCTGCGCTTCGCCCCCTGAGAGCGTCGCGGCGGACCGCGAGAGCGTGAGGTACGTGAGTCCGACGTTCTGCAGGAATTGCAGGCGCGCGACGATCTCCTGCAGGACTTTCTTCGCGATGGCGCGCCCGGTGGGAGTCAGGGTGATCGTCCGGAAGAACCGTTCCGCCTCGTCGATGCTCATGTCCGTCGCCTCCACAATGTTCCGGTCCCCGACCGTCACGCCGAGGATCTCCCTCTTGAGACGGAGTCCCTTGCAGGATGCGCACGGGAGTTCCTGCATATAGGACTCGATCTGACCGTGTACGTAGCTGGAGTCGGTTTCCCGGTGGCGACGTTCGAGGTTCGGGATGACGCCCTCGTACGTCGTGCGGTACGCGCCGGCGCCATCGCCGATGTCGACGGTGAGTGCGGTGTCGTATCCGTGCAGGACGATGCCCTGCACGCCGGCGGGAAGATCCCGCCACGGCGTATCCATATCGAACGGGACCGCGTCCGCGAGCGCCTCGAGGATGTGCGTCATGAATCCCATGCGGCTCGCGG
>Ga0209541_10010633_pt1 | contig 14620 bp, 14 predicted proteins | sample RifCSPlowO2_01_FD_184027 | JGI IMG/M metagenome (GOLD analysis project Ga0209541, IMG submission 184027) | Groundwater microbial communities from Rifle, Colorado - Rifle CSP2_plank lowO2_0.1 (SPAdes) (version 2) | ecosystem: Environmental > Aquatic > Deep subsurface > Groundwater | place... | reverse complement strand
AGCATTGACAAGGCCGCTTGAAAAATATGAAGTTACTGCGCCGCACATCGCTGTTGCAAAAATACTGAAGAAAAAAGGCGAGGACATTAAAACAGGCAGTTCGATTGGATATATAATCATAAAAGGGGAAGGTAAAATAAGTGAAAGAGCGCGGCCGGTTGATGAGGTTGATTTTAAGAAATATGATAAGGATTACTATATTGAACATGAGATAATCCCTGCTGTTTCAAGAGTTATGGAAGCGCTTGGGTATGAGGAAGGGGCTTTGCTGGGAAAGAAACAATTTAAGCTTACACATTTCTAAGGTACCGTGGGAATAAATAACCGTAGGCCTATTTAGTGATTGCGAGCGCACAATTTCAAAGAAGCGAGCAATCACTAATGTAGTCCCATAAGCGCCAGCCGATTATACAGCTTTTAAACGGCTTCGGCTGAAAGGAACAATTTAAATTAACGCACTTCTAATTAGCTAGTATGGAAAGAGAAATAATTTACCTGGATGGTTTAATAGTTGCGCTTATGGTAGTCTTTATTTTTCTTACAGGAATGTGGTATTATAATGAGTTGAATTCTAGTAAAGAGCGCGCTGTAAATCAAATAAGTTCTTTTCAAGAAAATTGCAAAAATTTGCAGGCACAGAAAAGTTCCTGCTTGCTAACGCAGCGCTCATATAATCGTGGGGCCGAGATCATGTGCAGTGAATCCTTGCTAGAGGAACAAAAATCTTTGGAAAAGAAAATTGCGAGAAGTTTCAACTTGTTTGAAGTTAAGGAATTAATGCGCCTTTCTCCTTTAAACGAATTCGAAGCGTTAAGTGGCGTTGTGACAATTGGAGAAATAAATGCTGGTAATGATTTCTATGGGAGAATTTCTGGATTAAAATTGCAAGTTCTGAACAACATTGAAGCAATTGATAAATGTGAACTTGTAAATACAAAAATGCAGAACTATGCTTTCTGCGATTTACAATATGCAAAATCGTTTTTAAAGAAAAATCAAAAGCCAATCTCGATAGAATATCTGAATAAAGCGGAGGAGAGCTATAATTCAGGAGATTATTTTACTACAGTTCACTATACAACAGGAGCAATTGCTTATCAGGATAGATCAGCAAGATCTGGTTATGGGGATTTAATAGAAGCAGGGGAGAATGGGTTAGTCTGCTAAACTAAGATGAAAAATATAAAATGGGTTTTCTTTGATATTGACAATACTCTTTTTGATAGCCGCGGCCTTTCAACAAATGCACGCAAAAATGCGGTTAAGGCGATGATTAAAGCTGGATTAAATACAAAATTCGGACCAGCGTTTAAAAAATTACTGCAGATTGTTAAGAAATATGGATCAAATTATCCCGGGCATTTTGATAAATTAGTTCAAGCCTACAAAGTAAAAAAAGAAGAAAGATCGAGAATAGTTGCTGCAGGAATTGTAGAATATCATAATACAAAATTTAGACTTCTAAAGCCGTTTCCTGGGGTTAAAAAAACGCTAGAAAAATTAAAAGCAAGTGGATATAAGCTTGGAATTATCACTAACGGCCGCGCGACTAAACAATGGGATAAACTAATTAGATTGAATGTGAGCAAATTTTTTGATATTGTGGTTATAAGTGAAGAAGTTGGATCTGAAAAACCAAGCAAGAAAATTTTCAGAACGGCTCTGAAAAAAGCAAAATGCAGGGCAAGAGAAGCAGTTATGATTGGAGACAAGCCAGAAGATATGGCTGCAGAAAAAATTGGGATGCACACGGTAATGTTTAAAGGAAGAAACTTTACTAAACTAATTAATGAAACCAAAAAGATCGAAAACAAAAAGTAAGAAACAAGATATTGTAGCGAAAGCTGTTCAAATTTTAAAAAAAAGTGGAGTTATTGTTTACCCAACCGAAACTGTTTATGGTCTTGGGGCTGATATAAAAAGTAAAAAAGCAGTAGAAAAGATTTATGCGCTTAAAGGCCGTGAGCAGACAAAAGCACTTTCAATCGCATGCTTGAAGGAAAATATTGAAAAATATGCGCAAGTAAATGATTTAGCACGAATTTTAATTGATAATTTTCTACCAGGCCCGATTACTTTAGTTCTAAAAAAGAAGAAAACTGTCCCGAGATGGATCACAAATTCAGCTTATGTGGGAATTAGGGTCCCTAATAATGAATTTGTACAGGAACTTTTAAGAAAATTTGGCCACGCAATCACAAGCACAAGCGCAAATATCTCTGGAAGAAAAGATCCAATTAGTGCGAAAGAAGTCCCGAAGTCGATTAAGAAAAAAGTTGATTTAGTGATTGGTAAAGGAGAAACAAAATACAAGGGTCCAAGCACTGTTGTCCAGGTAAATGGAAAAATTAAAGTACTCAGACATGGAGTTATAGAGGTTTGGGAGCAAGGCCGCATATGTTAATGGACTCTGAAATTTTTGAAAAATACAAAAAAGCTGGAAAGGTCAATATCAAAGCAAAAAACTTAGTTGAAAAGTTAGCGAAGCCGGGAGCAAAAGTTCTTGATATTGCAGAAAAAGTTGAAAATTTAATTAAAGAGGAAGGTGCAAGGCTTGCTTTTCCTGCTAATATTTCAATTAACAATATTGCGGCGCACTATACTCCTGATTATGAGTGCAAAATTGTCCTAGGAGAAGATGATTTAGTCAAGTTTGATTTGGGGGTGCAAGTCGACGGATTTATTGCAGATTCTGCAATTACAATTACAACAAATCCGAAAAATGATTTGCATGTAAAATTAATTGAAGCTGCCCAAAAAAGCTTAGAAAAAGCAATTGAGTTGGTTAAGCCCGGAGTTAAAATTGAAAAAATTGGAGAAACAATCGAAAATACAATGAAAAGCTTTGGAGTAAAGCCGATTGAAAATTTAACAGGACACGGAGTTGGGCAATATGTTCAGCATGATGAGCCGATAATTCCAAATGTGAAAAAATCAGGAGGAATTTTAGAAGAGGGAATGTCAATTGCAATTGAGCCTTTTAGTACGAATGGAGAAGGATTGGTTTATGATGATAAAGAAGTTCAAATTTATGAATTTATAGCAAAAATTCCAGTAAGGTTGATGGAAGCGCGCAGAATTTTAATGATGGCTGAAAAAGATTTTGAAAAATTGCCATTTGCAAAGCGCTGGATTGAGAAAAAAATTGGGAAATTAAAGCTTGCGCTCGCATTTAGAGAGCTAAACCAATTCGGAGCGCTTTACCAGTATCCTGTTTTAAAAGAAAAAGGAAATGGTTTAGTTGCACAATTCGAACATACTATGGTTGTGCAAAAAGATGGGGCGTTTGTAACAACTATGGGGCAAAAATAAACCCAAAACCAATATGCAGCGCCGCAATTAAGTATTTAAATACGCACAATAAAGGAGCAGTAAAATCATTTTAAAAAGATTTGAGGTGGGACAGGAATGGCTCAAGAACAGCAAGAAGCTATAAAAAAGAATCAAAATGGAGAGGAGGAAATAGCTCCAGAATTAGAAGCAAAATTACCTTTTCCAAATGCTGCTGTTGTTCGAGTTATGAGAGAGGTTATTGACCGTGATAAAATTATTTCTAAACGCGTAAAAATTGAAATGAACAAATGGTTATCTGAGATTTGCAAGGATGTTTCTCGTGAATTAAATAAAAATCCATATACAAAAATTGAAGGAGATGATTTTGCAAACGCTATTCAAAAATATAGACTATATGAATCTGTGGATGCGCAAAAACACAAAGTTAAAAAGTCTTTGAACAGGATTATTGAAGATGCGCAGGAATTAATAAATCAGGTAGATAATGTAAAATCAGATTAAAAATATAGTTATCCTAAATATTTTGGTCTTTCAACTGGAACAGCTATTGCTTTTCTCTTAAATTCTTTGAAAACGTTTTCATAATATGTTTTCATTTCCTCGTTCATTGTTGGCCTGACAACATCCATTGCTGCTTTAAACTCTGCCATTGAAACTTCCTCTGCTTTCATTCCAGATTTTCGCAGAGCAATCATTGCTGCTTCTCTGCAAATTGCTTCAATATCAGCTCCCACATATTCTTCTGTTTCAGCCGCAAGCTTTTCTATAGAAACATCTTTTGCAAGAGGCATGTTCTTTGTGTGAACTTTGAATATTTTTAAGCGGCTTTCTTTTTCAGGAACAGGTGTAAACAGTAATCTATCAAAACGGCCTGGGCGCAATAATCCGGGGTCAATGATATCTGGACGATTGCTTGCCCCTATGATAACAACGCCTTCCAATTCCTCAAGCCCGTCTAATTCTGTGAGCAATTGATTCACAACAGTCTCTGTCACATGAGTTCCAGAGTCTCTTCCCCTTATTGGAGCAATAGCATCCAGCTCATCAAAGAAAACTATGCACGGAGCAACTTGTTTAGCTTTCCCAAATATCTTTCTTATTGCCCGCTCACTTTCTCCAACCCATTTGCTGAATATTTCTGGACCCTTTACAGAGATAAAATTGGCATCGCTCTCATTCGCAACTGCCTTTGCTAAAAGTGTTTTTCCGGTTCCAGGCGGGCCATAGAGTAAAATTCCTTTAGGCGGTTTTATCCCCATTTTCTTAAACATTTTTGGATTCTTGAGCGGCCATTCAACAGCTTCCTTTAATTGCTGTTTTAATTCATCCAAACCACCTATGTCATTCCACTTTACTTTTGGAACTTCAACTAAAACTTCGCGCATTGCACTTGGAGAGACATTCTTAAAGGCATCCTTGAAATCTTTCTTCAGGACTTTTAATTCCTCGAGAAGCTCCCGCGGGATTTCGCCTTCTTCCTCAATATTTATTTTGGGCAAAATTCTTCGCAGAGTTGCCATTGCCGCTTCTTTACACAGAGCTTCCAAATCCGCTCCAACAAATCCGTAAGTAACATCTGCCCACTCATCTAAATCTACATCTGGCTCAAGTGGCATTGCCCTTGTGTGAATCTGCAAAACTTCTTTGCGCCCTTTTCTGTCTGGAACTCCGATTTCTATTTCTCTATCAAATCTTCCACCTCGTCTTAGAGCAGGATCAAGGGCCTCTGGCCTATTAGAGGCTGCAATAACGACAACTTTCCCTCTTGTTTTAAGACCGTCCATCTGAGAGAGTAAAGTTGCAACAACTCTTCTCTCAACTTCTCCTGTAACTTCCTCTCTTTTTGGAGCTATCGCATCTATCTCATCAATAAAAATTATGCTTGGGGCACTCTTCTCAGCTTCCTCAAAAACTTCCCTGAGCTGTTTTTCTGATTCACCATACCACTTGCTCATGATTTCAGGTCCGTTTATTGCAATAAAATTTGCATTGGTTTCATTCGCCACAGCTTTTGCAAGTAAAGTCTTTCCAGTTCCTGGCGGGCCGTATAAAAGAACTCCCTTTGGAGGCTCAACCCCAAGTTTTTCAAAAAGTTCAGGATGCTTTAATGGAAGTTCAATCATTTCTCGAACTTTAGAAATAGCATCACTCAATCCCCCAATATCCTCGTAAGTAACTTGCGGAATTTTTTCAAGCTCTTTAACCTCAACAGCCTGCGGGCTTAATTCAATTTCAGTCATGTCTGTTATTACACAGGCGCCCTTTGGCTTTGTGTTTACAACCATCAGCTTTAATCCTGGAAATCCAAACATAGGACTGAAAGATTCCTCAAAGGCAGAGAAAACATCCTCAAAAGGATCAACAGAAGATTTTCTGCGCGCTCTAATCGGAGAAATAATATCTCCTTTTGTGACAGGGCGCCCCATTAAACTTTTTTCAAGTCCGCCGCCCATAATTTGAACTTGAACTCCTTTTTGAGCAGGTGCAAGAACAACTTTTTCAGCCTCTTTTACTTCTGCTTTTCTAATTTTTACAGGCTCCCCAATTCCGGATTTTGCATTTCTTCGCAAAAGCCCATCCATTCTTATTACTCCAAGTCCGACATCAGAAGGATACGCTTTTGCAGCAACGGCAACTGTTACTCGGCCCCCTTCAATTTCAATGATATCTCCGGGAACAATTCCAATTGTCTGCATGGATTTAGCATCCATTCTAACAATGCCTTTTTCCGCATCCTCGGGCATTGCCCTTGAGACTTTGAGGTCAATTTCTTGTTTTTCAGCCATTGAGCAAATTTCACCTATTTCTTATTTGCGAGATAGGAAAATCGCCTTCGCGATTTTACGTATGATAGTATAAGTTTGGATAACAATAAAGGGTATTAAAAAGTTTCTATGGGGTGGCCATCTTCTTTACCATCTTCTCTACATATTGATCTCTTAAAGCTTCTAGTTCAAGTACAGAGCTCTCTTCCTCAATAAAACTTAAAATTTCTTTCCAAATAGAAGTATCAAATTTATTCGCGCCTAAAATTCCCCCAAGAAGAACAACATTTACAATTGTTGTAAAAGACATTTCTTTTCCAGCAGAGATTGCACTTGCGCGGATGTTCATTAACTCATTATAAATATCCACATTGAAAGTAATTGTGCGCCTTATCATCGTAGTGATGAATCTTTTCACCACTTCATCTTAGATGAAAAGGTGATATATAAAGGTTTCTATTGATAAACTGCGACAAGTGTGCGCGAGTTAAAAAAATTTTAAATATACCGAAAATGGCACTTTTCTCTATGGGCATATTTAGTAGAAAGACTCAGAGCACTAAGAATGATTTTATCCATAGCGGCAGCACAAATTTGGATTATCTTCTTGGCGGCGGATTTCCAAGTGGTTTAATAACTCAGATTTATGGCTCTGCAGGAAGTGGAAAAACAAATATTTGTATGAGCGCAGCTGTTCAGGTTGCTTTAAATGGAAATGAGATTGCTTATATTGACACTGAAAACAGTTTTAATAAATTTAGATTTGAACAATTGGCAGGGGAAAAAGCGGCTGAAATTGCGAAACGAATTTACTTGTACAATCCAAGAAATTTGAGCGAACAAAGAATTGCAATTGAAAAATTGGGAAATTTTATGGATGAGAATTTTTCATTAATAGTTATTGACTCATTTGTGAGTTTATATAGATTGGAACTGCGCGGGGGTAGGGAAAAAATTTTGCCATTCGGCCGCGAGCTTGGAAAACAGCTTTCAATTTTAGCAAATTTGGCCCGGGATTATAAGTGCGCTGTTTTAATTACAAACCAAGTTTATGATTCTTTTACAGATGAAAAAGAGTTGGAAGAGTTAATGCCTGCAGGAGGAGATGCTCTGGATTATTGGAGCAAAATTATACTTTGGATTGAAAAACAAGGAAAAGATCGATTAGTAACTCTGATTAAGCATTCGTTTAGGGAGGATGGAGAGAGCATTAAACTTAAAATAACAAAGGAGGGTATTGGATAAGCTATACTTTCTCTGGATTCCCGTGGGGCTTTGCCTTAGCTCCACATTGCGCGCAGATAGCTCCAAAAAAGAAGCTTTTTCTAAATTCAGTATTCGCACATTTTAAACATTTAAAAAAATGCCAACCGCCATGCCCATGTCTCGGGCGGCTAGTTACAAATCTATATAGCGCCATTAATTAAATAGTAGACAGTGCTATATTTATATATATTTAAATGCGCAAGCTAATTTTAATTGCAGAAATGGCAAACCTTCGAATAAATTTATGCGGGCTTACTCTTAAGAATCCAACAGTCCTAGCTGCGGGAATTTTGGGGAACACGGGAGAAATTTTGAAACGCATTTCAAAGCACGCCGGCGCGGTTACTACAAAATCAATTTCACTCAAGCCAAGGGATGGGCACGAAACTCCAAATATTGTTGAGCTTGAAAACAAAAGTTTGTTAAATGCTATGGGGCTTCCAAATCCAGGGGCTGAAAATTTTTTGCAGGAATTAAAAATTGCAAAATCAGGGGCTGAAAGTCCAATAATTGTAAGCTGTGTAGGCTTTAGTGTTGATGAATTTGTTAAAGTTGCTGAAAAAATTGGAAATCTTGGAGATGCTGTTGAGCTTGATTTAAGCTGCCCAAATACAAAAGGGACTTTAGAGTTTTCTCAATCCCCAGAGGTTGCTGCAGAAGTTGTTTCAAAAGTAAAAAAAATTGTTAAAAAGCCTGTTTTTGCAAAATTGGGACCGAATGTGAATAAAATTTCTGAGATTGCAGTTGCTTGTGAAAAAGCAGGCGCTGATGGGATAACTGCAATAAACACGATGCCTGCGCTTGCAATAGATGTTGAAACAGGAAAAGTAATTTTAACAAATTTATCAGGTGGACTTTCAGGAGCGGCTTTAAGGCCGGTTGCTGTTAGGTGCATTTATGATATTTATGAAAATGTGCGCATTCCTGTTATAGGAACAGGCGGAGTTTTAAGCGGAGAAGATGCAGCTGAACTAATGATGGCAGGCGCAACTGCGGTTGGAATGGGTACAGCGGCAATAAATGAGGGGCCAAATGCTTTTAAGAGAATTTCAAATGAATTAGATAAGTTTTTGCATAGAAAAGGCTACAAAAGCGCAGCTGAACTAACTGGATTGGCACACAAAAGATAATATTTAAAAAGGGCTAAGAGTTATACATAACCATGGCAGCACAAGACAAAGCATTTGGATTCTTGCTAAGCGTGATTTCAGTACTAATTATTGTCGCTTGGGTCTATGTTATGTGGGGCACAGAGGATATTTTAAAGACAAATCAGTGGCTCGCAATCAAAATTTTCGCAACAGTTCTGCTTGTTGTAATAATGCTAATTGTTTTATGGGTTGGATATACAATTGCGACAACTCCAAGTATTGAGGAGATTGAAGCAGAAGTTAGAAAGAGAAGGAAAAGGTAATTTTTAAAATATTATATATAGAGCTTTTTCGAATTAGGCTTGAGAATGACCATTCAGAGATCTTTCGAACTAGTCGACATTGTAAAAGAAACACCAAAAGTTAGCACATTCTTTTTCAAATTTAATAAAATTGCTGAGCCTGGACAATTTTTAATGGTTTGGGTTCCAGGAAGCGAGGAAGTCCCAATGTCAGTTGCATACTCGGATAAAAAATCAATTGCAATAAGCGTAGCTGCAATCGGGCCAGCAAGCAACTCTCTGCATGCGAAAAAAATTGGAGACTATATTGGATTGAGAGGGCCTTTTGGAAAGCCTTTTACTTTAAAGATAGGGACGAAAAGAATTGCTTTAGTTGCAGGCGGATACGGAGCTGCGCCTTTAGGATTGTTCGCAGAGCGAATAAAAAGTTCGCACAAAGAAGTTCAGATTGATTCTTTCCTGGGCGCACGAACAAGAGAGGATTTGCTTTTTGTAAAAAGGCTTGAGAAAGTTTCAACTGTGTATATTTCAACAAATGATGGCAGTACAGGACACAAAGGATTGGTAATTGAGCCTTTTGAGCAAGAATTAAAGAAAAAGAAATTTGATTGTGTTTATACTTGCGGTCCGGAAATGATGGAAAAGGCTATTTTTGATATTTGCGCGAAAAATAATTTGGATTTGCAGGCGAGTTTGGAAAGAATTATGAAATGCGGTTTTGGAATATGTGGAAGTTGCATGATGGATGATTTAATTTTGTGCATAGACGGACCTGTTGTGGAAATGAGAGAATTAAAAAGGTTGAAAGAGTTTGGAGTTTCACATAGAGATAAAGCAGGAGTGCTGCAATATTGGAAAAAATGAACGTTGATTTGGTTTTAAAAAACTGCAAAATTGTAACAAGCAAGGAAATAATAGAGGCAAATATTGCTGTTGATAATGGAAAAATTTTTGAAATTAAAAAAACAGCGCATACTCCAAAGGCAGAAGAAACTATTGACCTGAAAGGAAAAATTGTTTTGCCAGGCGCAATTGATCCGCATGTCCATTTCCGCGATCCTGGAAAAACACACAAAGAGGATTTTTACACAGGCACTCTTTCAGCGGCTTTTGGAGGAGTTACAACAGTTTTGGATATGCCAAACAACAATCCGGATATTGATTCAAATGCAGCGCTTGAGTTAAAGAGAAAGGAGATTAAGAAAAAGGCAGTTGTTGACTATGGATTGTATGCAGAGGTGCATGATAAAAATGTAGAGAAAATTGATAAAGTAAATGCATTTGCTTACAAGGCTTATCTTGATGAAAAAATTAGTTATGAAAACTTACAAATAGCCTTAAACAAATTAAAAGGAAAAATTATAGCAGTGCACCCCGAAGACAGAAAAACCGTTGAGAAAAAAGAGGGGCGGCCGCTTGAGGCTGAGTTGAAAGCGATTGAAAATATTGTTAAATGTAATTTTAACAGAAACAAAATTCATTTTTCGCACTGCACGACAAAAAAATCGCTTGATCTAATTAGAAACTGCCAAAATTCAACAGTTGAGGTTAATATTCCACATCTATTCTTTGATACGAATTACAAAGAAGAGCTTGGATACTTCATAAAAATGAAACCACCTGTAAGAACTAGAGAAGAGCGAGAAGAATTATGGAAAAATTTAGATAGAGTTGATTGTTTGAGCACAGACCATGCTCCACATACTTTAGAGGAAAAGGAATTAGAAAACCCGCCAAATGGAATTCCAAGCATTGAATTGTTTTTGCCTTTGTTAATTGATTATGCGTATAGGGGGAAGTTGGAGTGGATTGAGATAGCAAGATTGAGCTCAGAGGGTGCAGCAAAAACTTTCGGATTAGAAAACAAGGGCTTGATTGAGAAAGGGAAGGATGCTGATTTAGTTGTTGTTAGTAAAGATGAATGGAAAAAAGTAAAAGCAGAAGAATTGCACTCAAAATGCGGCTGGAGTCCTTATAACAACTGGGAATTGCGCGGAAAAATTGAGAAAGTTTTCTTGCGTGGAAATTTAATTGTTGAGATAGATGAGTTTGTTGGAAAGAAAGGAGCTGGAAAAGAGCTCTTTTAGAGAACTATTTATATCTTAATGCGTTATTTCTTACTGGGAGAATGAAACAATTAATCGTACCGTGCTCGAATGCTGTTGACCTAGCCACAAAGCTCGCGACTGAGCTAAAAACTGGTGTTGTACAGTATGAGAGCAGAAAATTCCCCGATGGGGAAAATTATTTTCGCATTGATACAGATTTAAGTGGGAGCGAGGCAGTAATTGTGCAGAGTGGGTATCCGAATCCAAACGATTCTGTGATTGAACTTTTATTGGCAGCAGACGCATGCAAGGAACAGAAGGCAAGAAAAGTTACTGCGGTTGTTCCATATTTCCCATACGCGCGCCAGGACAAACGGTTTAAACTAGGCGAGGCGTTTTCTCTGGAAATAATTGCAAAGTTTTTGAAGAATTCTGGGATTAAAAGAATCATAACAGCAGATGCGCATTTCAGGGATGATTATGTTGGATACAATTTGTTCAGCCTGCGCGGGACAAATATTTCTGGCGGAAGTTTGCTTGCACACTACATAAAGGCAAAATTTTCTTTGAACAAATTGCATATAATCAGCCCGGATTTTGGAGCTTCTGAGTTGGTAAAACAAGCTGCAGAAAACACAGATTCAACACATTCTGCCCTCAAAAAAAAGCGCACATCTGATTATCAAGTTGAAATGACTGGAACTCTAAATGTACAAGGAAAAAATGTTCTTGTTCTGGATGATATGATTTCAACAGGGAACACAATGATTAAAGCAGTTGAGCTTTGCAAGCAAAATGGAGCTGCACGAGTTTTTGCAGCTGCTAGTCATGGATTATTTGTTTCAGATGCGCTTTGGAGGCTTAGAAGCGCGGCTGAGTATGTTGTTACAACTGATTCTGTAAAAAATGAGACTGCAGAAGTAAGCTTGGCACATGAGATTGTGAATGTTTTATAGATGGAAGAAAAAAATTTAAAAGAACTTGTTGGCAGAAAGGCCGCTAGTTTAGTAAAAAGCGGAATGGCAATTGGCCTTGGCACAGGAAGCACTGTTTTTTATACAATACAGGAATTGGGGAGAAGGATTAAGGAGGAGAATTTAAGATTTAGGGCAGTTCCGACCTCTATTGATACTGAAAAAAAAGCAAAGTCTCTTGGAATTACTGTAGTCCCTTTTGAACAACTGGAAAAAACAGCAATCGATCTGGCAATTGATGGAGCGGATGAGGTTGATGTAGAGCTAAATTTAATAAAAGGTGGCGGCGGAGCGCATTTGCGGGAAAAAAGAATTGCATATAAAGCAAAAAAATTTGTTGTTATTGTTGATGGAAGTAAATTAAGCGACATTTTGGGAAGCTTTCCTGTTCCCGTAGAGGCTAAGAGAGAAAAATGGGAATCTGTTAAGAGTGAATTAGAAAAAATTGGGGCAAAAGTTTCTTTGAGAGTAAAAAATGGAGAAATTTTTCTTACGGACAATGGAAATTATGTTTTGGATGCGAAATTTGATTTCATCCTAAAGCCTGCCAGAGTTGAAAGTATGATAAATGAAATAAGCGGAGTTCTTGAAAATGGAATTTTTAGAAAGGAAAAAGTAAGCGAGGTTTGGGTTGGTACAGGAGAGGGAGTTAAGGTTAAGAAGTAGCCTCTTTCTTTGTTTTTTTGTTGCCCCAATCTTTTTTAGAAGGACAGGTTGGAGAGATGCACATCTCAAATCTGCGCCTTCCTTTGCGAATGACTTGAATTATTGGAAGTTTATCATGCTCGCAGGTTTTAACTGTTCGCATAATTAATGCAGCCTGTGGAAGTGGAAAGCCAGTTTTGCATTTTGGATAACTAGAACATCCAATAAACTGTTTTCCAGAGGCACGAGAAACTCTTATTATTAAATTAGAGCCGCAGTTTGGACAAGTTCCGATAATTGCCTGCTCCTGTCTTGATTTGTAGTAAGATTTTTTTAAGCGCTCGCCGATTTTCTCTTCTTTTTCTTTGAACTCAAGCATTATTTTTGTTAGTGTCTCCTCTGCCTCTTTTATCACTACCTCTTTTTTCAGCTCACCGCTCTGAATTTTTTCTATTTCGTCTTCAAAATTTCTAGTGAGCTGCTCACTTGTTAATTCAGGAACATATTCTTCCAATGTTTCAACTATTGTCGCGCCAAAAGAGGTTACGTGGAGTTGATTAATGCCAGAAACATAGCCACGATCATAAAGTGTTTGTAATGTCTGCGCTCTTGTTGCTTTTGTTCCAATGCCGAGTTCTTCCATTTTTCTAATTACTGAGGCAGCATTATATCTCTGAGGCGGTTGGGTTTCCTTCTGATCTATGCTTAAGTTTTTAACTTTGTACGATTTCCCTTCCTTTAGAGGAGGAAGTTCCTCGTCTTTTAATTTAACATAGGGCTCATATAGTGTATGCCAATTCTTTTCAATTGTAAGTGAGCCTTTTGCAAAAAAAGTTTCGTGCCCAATATTGAAATTAACTGTTTGTGTTTCGCGTATTGCAGATTTTCCAAAAGTTGCAAAAAATCTTTTTACAATAAGATCATAAAGTCTTGCGTCAAGACCTTCTAATTTTTCTGATTTTTCTCCTGTTGGATAAATACAGGGGTGTGCAGGGTCTGTTTTTGTGCCTTCGTTTGCAACTAGTTCTTTTTCTAATAAAAGTTTCTTAGCTTTACTTGAGTAAAGGGGATTTTCGGCAAGTTTTTGCAAAATATGTTTTGGATCTACGCCAGTTAGTTTTTGAGAGCCTGTTCGTGGATAGGAGATGAGTCCTTTTTCATAAAGGCTTTGTGCAATTGCCTGTGTTAGTTTTGGGACATATTTGAAAAGGCTATATGCTTCTTGCTGCAAATCACTTAAGTTAAAAGGTGTTGGGGGTGTTTGTTCAGTTCTGCGCTTTACAACACTTGTGACTAGAGCATCTTTGCCTTTGCAATTTTCAAAAACTTTTTCAGCCTCGGCTTTGTTAAAGAATTTCTCTTTTTCATGCAAAGATAATACATCTTGTTCTTTTGTTTTAATCAGAGCTGTAATAACCCAAAAAGGCAGAGCTTTAAAATTCTTGATTTCTTGTTCTCTATCATACAAAACTTTTAAGGTTGGAGTTTGAACTCGCCCAGCAGACAGTGTTAGATAGGAGGATGTTGCTGTTTTATAAGCATGGCTTAAAGCGCGTGAAGTATTCATTCCCCAATACCAGTCTAAAATGTGCCGGGATATTCCAGAATCTGCAAGGTTAAAATCAAGGTGAGGCAATGCATGCTCATACGAATTTGTTAGCTCCTCTTTTGTAAGGGCAGAGAATTTCATGCGCCTTGCTTTCTTAACTGTGTCATCACCGCAAATAAATTTTAAGATATTATAGCCAATTAATTCGCCCTCTATATCGTAATCGCAAGCACTAATATACGAGCTTGCGTGCTTTGCCAGAAATTTTAAAGTATCAACATATTGTTTTGCAAATGCAGCAGATTTGCTTGCTTCGTAGGTTGGGAGCCATCTCACCTCAAAAATCGGATATCCTTTTTTGCCAACGCGATGTTTTAGAGTAAAAACATGGCCAACTGCAGGAGCAATAATAATTTTTTTATTTTTGTGCTCTATTTCAAAGTAAGTAACTTTTCCATGTTTATGCGCGCGAACTTTTCCATCTGCCAGGCTCTCAGCGATTCTTAAAGAAACGCTTGGCTTTTCTGTTATAATTAGTTCATAATTTTTTAGTTCCATTATTTTTTATTTGTAGACCGCTTCAAAATTTCCCTTAACTCTTTCTTTAGGGCACTGATAATCTTTTCCGAGGACACGCCCCGCTCCAAGGCTATTTTTGTCCTTTCAAAAAGCTTGAGCGTTCGTAT
>Ga0209541_10010632_pt1 | contig 14620 bp, 21 predicted proteins | sample RifCSPlowO2_01_FD_184027 | JGI IMG/M metagenome (GOLD analysis project Ga0209541, IMG submission 184027) | Groundwater microbial communities from Rifle, Colorado - Rifle CSP2_plank lowO2_0.1 (SPAdes) (version 2) | ecosystem: Environmental > Aquatic > Deep subsurface > Groundwater | place... | reverse complement strand
CCCAGTAAATATGAACAAATGTATACGGAGGAATTAATGCGTATCTTATATCAAGTTTTGTCTTGTCTGTTTCTCTTGGCAGGGTTGGAATTGGCGGGTTAAAGTTTATAGTTTTCATTTTTTGTTTTTCCTTTTTTTGTCTTTTGATTTATTTGCGCGGTTTTCTTCAACCTCTTGTTTCATAAGTCTCTCCACTCTTTTTGAAATAATTATGTCATTTTCCTCGCAGAATTTCTGAAATTTGTTATATACAGAATCGTCTATGTTCAATGTAACTCTTTTTTGCATAAATAATCAAGGAAAACTCTCTTTTTAAATGTTTACTTTTATGCAATGTTATGTATTTTTAAATAAAAATAAATAGATATAAATATTACTTGCTAAGTGACTACTCTTCTTTATATCTCTGTTCTCTTTTATCAAGCTCTGAATAAAGGAGTTCGAGTCTTTTATCAATTTTCCAAGAGATAATCTTTCTGGAAATGTTTTCATAACAGTTTCTCTAAGCTTCTATCCATCAATTCCAATTTCCATTTTAGAACTATTTTCCTTGCCTGTGATGCGCCCTTAAGCTTGGCCTTACCTTAAGTTCTGGCCCTTTATGCCTTAATCCTCTTGACTTCCTTCCAGCAGAAGTCAAGCCCCTGAATGCCCTTGTCCTATTCTCTGGCTTGCATATCCATTTTAGGTTCTTATCATTTTTTATTTCAGGCGTATATGGGTCAACCATTATAACCTCAAAGAAATAATGCTTTCCATCTTTCCCGACTTTATAAGAATTCAAAACCTCAAGGTTTCTGTGCTTTCTTGCCACTCTTGTTTCAGCAACCCACTGATAATTCATTTTTAATGTCTTTCTGCTGTGTTGTTTTGTGCTTTTTCTTCCTTTCTTTCTCTTAGGCCTCTTTCTTCCGCCTCTTAATAATCTTGCTCTAAACACTACAAATCCTTTCTTGTCTTTATAACCTAGATTTCTCGCCCTTCCAATGTCTGTCGGCTTCTCCAATTTTTCAACTACATTCATTTCTCTCCAGGCAATCATTTTTTCTTTTAGATTCTGCCTGAAACTTTCTTTCATATATTCATAAGCTGATTTTGCCATTTTCTCACTCTTATCTTTATAAAAGAACGTTTTTAAAGTTTGCTACTCCTGTCTAAAAGGGAGAATAGAAAAGATTTATAAATTAAGTAATACTTACAGGCTCGTGAGCCTGTAGCTCAGCCTGGTTAGAGCACTGCTCTGATACGGCAGGGGTCCACAGTTCAACTCTGTGCAGGCTCATTCTTACTTATAGCATAAGCTTAAAAGAGGGGTTTTATTTTCAACTAAAGAAATGAAAGGATTCAAGGAATTAGGATTAGATAAGAACTTATTAAAAATTCTTGATGAAATTGGCTTTGACGAACCAACTGAAATTCAGGAAAAAGTAATTCCCATAGCCTTAGCTGGAAAAGATGTGATTGCAGAAAGTGCAACTGGCTCCGGAAAAACACTTGCATTTGGAGCATTGATTGTTGAGAAAATAAAAGCAGAAAGAAGAGTACAGGTGTTAATCCTTACACCAACAAGAGAGCTGGCAGAGCAGGATTCAAAATACCTTAAAATTTATTCTAAATATAATGATCTGAAAATCTGCACTGTTTATGGCGGAGTTTCCCTGGAGCCGCAAATGAGAGACTTGAGAACAGCAGATGTTGTTGTAGGCACTCCCGGAAGAATCCTCGACCATCTCTCAAGAAGAACAATCAATCTTTCTAAAGTAAAAATCCTTGTTCTGGATGAAGCAGACAGAATGCTGGATATGGGTTTTGTCCATGATGTCACAAAAATTACCAGTCAATGCCCTAAAAACAGGCAGACTTTATTATTTTCTGCAACTATTTCGAGAGATATAGAAAGAATAGCAAAAGACTACATGATTAAGCCAGTAGATGTTTCTGCAGAAGCATATGTTGACCCGTCTAAATTGAAACAAGTTTACTATGATGTTCCGACAAAAGAAAAGTTTTCTCTTTTAGTCCATCTTCTTAAAGAAGAAAACTCAAAACTTGTAATGGTTTTTTGCAATACAAAAAGAACTACAGATTTTGTGGGAAATAACTTGAAAAGATACAACTTTGACGCATTAACATTGCACGGAGACCTTAATCAAAACCAGAGAAAAAGAGTGCTTGAACATTTTCACAGCAGCACCAAGTTTATTTTAGTCTGCACAGATGTTGCTGCCAGAGGATTGGACATAAAAAATGTTTCTCATGTTTATAATTACGACACTCCTAAAACAAGCGAAGAATATATTCACAGAATCGGAAGAACAGCAAGAGCAGGCAAAGACGGAAAAGCTATAACACTTGTATGTGACAGAGATTATGAAAATTTCGGAAGAGTAAATGACAACCCTGATTTAAAAATTGAAAGAATTGAACTGCCTGGATTTGAAAGAGTTTTTGCTAAAGCACCTGAGCAAAGAGAAAGAAGGGGTTTTGGGAGAGTAGGGGGCAGAGGCCACGACAGAAGTTTTGGAAGAATACAAGAGGGAGGTTTTAAAAGTAGAGATACAAGAAGATTTGGCAGCAGAAGACCCCAGAATAGAGATAACAGAAACAGAGAAGGAGAGGGGGAACACAGACATTACAGAAGAAGAACTAATCAGCAAAGAAACTTTAGAGGAAGAAGATTTAGTTAGCTTTAAAAACAATAAAAACATCTATAATTATGGCAAAAAAAAGATTTAAAAAAGAGATAATGAAAAAACCAGAGGCAATAGGTGACAGCAAACTCTTTGCTTTCTTAGTAGCATTGTTAAGCATAGTCGGGTTTGTCATAGCCCTTCTTGTCAAGAAAGATGACAAGTATGTTATGTTCTATGCAAAACAAGCTCTGATAGTATTCATTGCCTTTATTGTTGCCGGAGGGATTACAATGATTCCACTTGTCGGATGGGTAATTGGCCCTATAATCTATGTAATTGCAGTAGTTTTATGGGTTCTAAGCTGGATATACGCATTGACAGGTAAAACAAAAGAAGTTCCTCTTATAGGCAGTTTGGCAAGAGGCCTAAAAATCTAAATAATTTTGTTTTTGTTTTTTTCTTTATTATTCTTTAATAGTTGTAAAACTAAAGCTTTAAAAATAAAAAACTTCTGAAGTTATTAAGAAAAACCCTAGGTTCTTCTTAGCTCCCGTAGTCTAGAGGCCAAGGATAGGGCCCTTTCGAACGTAAGGAACCAAGGCTTCAAGAATCTGTTGATTCTTGATAGTCATCAGAAATCTTTGATTTCTGAGATTCCTTAACGCTCAACCTCCTTTGGTTGAAAAAATAAGGAAAGGCTCTGACCCGGGTTCGAATCCCGGCGGGAGCATTTCAGAATCACAGCATTCTACGAGCTAATATTTCTATGGGTTTCCATAATAGTATTGATGTCCATATCAGGCAAACTTGACAAAAAAGCGGCCCTCCTCCCAATACCATACCTTCTTTAGGTGACTTTCGCCGGTGTCTTAAACTATCTCTCTGCATTTTAACAAACCCACATAACATCTTTTATTTCCTTAAGAGTTTTGCATTTAACTAATTTTTCTCTCAACTCCGCAGCATTTTCCCTGCCTTTTGTAAAGTTCATAGCCTGAAGCTTTATTTGCGAGAAATAAAGCTTATACCTTCCAGCAAGTCTAAGGTAATCTTCAAACATCAGAATTCCACTCTTTTTTAACAGATGGTTTGATACGCCCATGGAATTCTGAGTGTGATCAAGAACCACTCGAAGAGTGGCATCTTCATGCCACCAATCATTGACTGATGGTTCTTGACAACCAAAATTTGTTTCTTTGTTTTTTTCAGTTATTTTCGCAAAGATGCTAGGATTTCCCAAAGCAGCTCTTCCAATCATGACAAAATCAAACTTCTCCAAGAGTTCAGTAACATTCCCTAAATTAACATTCCCAGAATAAATAACAGGAAGCTTTGTCTTTTTCTTCACCATTAAAGCAAACCCAACATCAGGATTTCCAGAATAACCTTGCTGAATAGTTCTCGGGTGAATGCATATAGCATCGCAGTATTTTTCAGCAATTTTTATTATTTTTTCTGTATTTTTTGTTTTCCTTAGCTTTATTGTTATTGGTTTTTTTGTAGCCTGCCTCATTACCCTTAATATCTTTTCAATCATCTCAAGCTTATGATTCATAAAAGCTCCAAAACCAATTCTTCTGGCAACTTTTGAAGGACATCCTAAATTAAAATCAAACAAGCTGGCTTTTTTCTCATATTTTTTAATAAATTTTTCCACACCCACATCATTGACACAAAACAGCTGAATAGCAGGTTTGTCATCAAGAATTAATTTCTGCTCTGTCCTCGGATTTACCATGCCTGTATAAGTCAATCCTGCCCCTGCCCGCTTGCAAAGAAGCCTAAACGCAATATCATTCATCTCAGCCATTGGCGCCAAGAAAACCCTGTTCTTCAGCCTTAGACTTCCAATTTTATATTCTGACATCTTCTAATCTTCTCGCTATTTCTTCAGCCCATTCCAAGAAAGTTTTTTCTTTTTCAAATCCAGAAGCTGGGGCCATTTATCTTCCAAGATTGGTTTTTCTTCCTGATAGAAAATCCCTAACGGGATTTTCCCTGACTTAGAATTATAATCCCACTCACCAGCAAGCTTCATTACTTCGTCCATTCCTCTTTTCCTTTCATCTAACTTATACATTTTTCCTTCAACTTCTTTAATACTTGGATTGAAAATCAGGCAATCTTCAAGAAGCTCAACAAACGCAAAACCCTTATGCTTTACAGCTTGCTCAATAATCTTAGGTGTTTCAACTAAATCTTTTGCATTGCACCTTGCTACAAATGTTGCTCCTGAAACAAGAGCAAGTTTCAAAGGGTTCATAGGAAAATTAAACTCTCCTAAAGGTTCTGCTTTATTCTTATAGCCGAGCTGTGATGTTGGTGTTGATTGTCCTGTTGTAAGCGAGAAAGCCCTATTATCAAAAACAACTAAAGTCATATCAGCATTATACCTGCAGGCATGAATAAAATGTTCCATGCCCTCTGAATATGTATCCCCATCACCTGCAAAGCCTATAACGCTTAAATTTGGATTTCCCAGCTTAATCCCAAGCATTGTAGGCAAGACTCTTCCATGAAGCCCATAAATCCCAGAAATATTAAGATAATCAAATATTTTTGCATGACATCCTATTCCAACTACCATCGCAAGCTCTTCATGCTTAATTCCAGAAGCAATAAGATTTCCAAGAGCTTTTTTCACGCTATTTAAAACCAAATAATTCCAACATCCCGGACACCATGTTATCTCATTCTTAGTATCTAGGTTTGGTTTTTTGTTTTGTGCTGTCATTTTTTAACTCCTAATTTTTTATTTCAATAGCTGTTTGATATATAAAAGCCGTAGCATTACCCCCATACAATAAAAAGCCATATCGGAATTTTGATAAAATCTGGATAAGAATAACTCCATACACCCAAACTAACTGCAATAGTTTCTGATATGCTGCCCCAAAATGCCCCAAATATAAAAATTATAAAAGTAAGTTTTGATTTCCATTTAACTAAACCCGCAATTGTTATTATTCCTACTAAAACCAAAGTTAGGATATTTCTTTTATAAAAAAGAATAGGCAAGGCTAGTATTAGGATGGCGAATATAACATTAAAAATTATATTCTTATACTCTCTTCTAATTCTTTCTTTTATTTTTTCCTTTTTCATCTCAACTTCTCCTCAACCAACCTCCTCAACTCATCGCTTGCAAAAGGCCTGCCGTCGTATTTTAAGATTCTTTTTTCAATCTTTATTCCTGTTTTCTCTCTTATAACTCTTCCAAGCTGCCCTGTTGAATTCTGCTCAATAAGAATAACATTTTCAGCTTTCTCAAGCTCTTCACGAATTTTATTTGACATTGGCTTGATATACAAAACCTGAAGAAACTTGCAGTCCAAATTTTCAATTGCATCTAAAATCTGGCATTTTGTGCTTCCCCAAGAAATAATAAGATTCTTACTATCTTTGTTGCCATAAATCTTAATCATCTCAAACTTCCTAGCTTCTTTTTTCAAATCTTCATATTTTTTTAACAATCTTTCTGCATTTTCTTTCGCAATCTCCCCAGATTCTGTTGTATTTCCAAATTTGTCATGCTCATAACTGCTTTTTTTCACAATTTCTTCTCCAACCTTGCTTTTAGTCTCAACTTTCAAAACCTCATTTTCTTTTCTGTCAGAAGAAAATTCAGATTCAGCAAGATTCTTGTCAGAAAGAATTATTGAAAGTGAGTTGAATTTTTCAGCAAGATAAAAAGCTTCATTTGTTTTTTCTATGCACTCAATCGGATCCCCTGGAGCAATTACAACTCTTGGATACTCCCCATGCCCTGCACGAAGAGCAGCATCTAAATCTCCCTGCCCAGAATAAGTTGGTAAGCCAGTTGAATTCCCGCCTCTTGAAGCAAAATAAACAACAAGAGGAATTTCACTCTGCCCTTGAAAACTAAAAGCCTCTGTCATTAAATCAAATCCCCCTCCAGAAGTTCCAACCATTACTCTAGCTCCTGCAAAACTCGCACCTAAGGCAGAGTTAACAACAGCAATCTCACTTTCTGGCTGAAATACCATTATGTTATGTTCAACCTGCTTGCTAGCTAGCCGATGCATAACCTCTGTTGCAGGAGTCATTGGATAAGCAAAATACAAGTCAATCTTAGAATTTATAGCTCCAAGAGCAACACTCTGGCTGCCAGTCATAACTCGAATCTTATTGTTCAGCCTTCCAAGCTTAAATCTCTCTTTTTCAGAGACATATCCAGCAGAAGCAGCATCTAAAGCTTCTTTATTGCCAAACTCTTTTTTTATTTCATCTATTAAAATTATCTTGTCAATTCCGAAAATTTTTATCAAGGCACCTGCAAGAGCAATATTCAAATTTCTGCCTGAATCATCAAACTTTTCAAAACTAACAACAAAACTATTTTTCTTCAGCTTGTTTTTATGCAGTTTTAATGTGTTTTCATCTAAAGCAACAATCCCATCAATCTTGCTTTCATAACTCCCAACTCTCTTATCAGAAATACTTAAAATATTGAAATTATGCCCCCCGCGAATCAAGCTCCCATAATCTCTGTAATTAAATGTAAAATATCCTAGGCTAGAAAGTATGTTCGCAACTATCTCAGAAACTTTGTTTATGCCCTGTCCTGCTTTTCCTCCAAAAAGAATATTCAGCCTCATTTTGATTTTTAAGCTTTCAATTAAAGCCCAATAATTTAACATATTGCCTTGGTTGATTCTACTTATATATTTTTGCATTATTAAAACTGCGAAACCAAAAAATCTCAAAGAGATTTTTGGGTGTTCAGAAATGCGATGTTAAGAGCATTTCTGACATCAGCGAGCAAGAGGCGAGCAATTTGGCGAGAGAACTTAAGTTAGAATCCCGAGCCAGATTGGGAGAAAGCTGATGAAGCAGACTCTCAAAGAGCCGAGCCGAAGGCGAGGCTCAAGGATGTTAAATCTTAAGGTTCTCTTCTTAATCAAAACCTAATCAAAAACTTTAAATATCCTGCATTTAAATAACTTTTTATAATGGCACAAGAAGATAACAGAAGATTAGTAACTTATAATCCTAATGGTAATTGCAAATGTTATGAGGTATTAAAGCCAAATCCTGAAGAAGATAATAAGGGATGGCAGACTTGTGGGAAGAGGTATACATTAAAGGGAATTAGAAGTTTAATGCAAGAAGATTCAAGACATCATTTCATAATTGATGGATCTTGCTTAGAGGGGCAAATTTAAGTATAACAAGATTTTTAACCCTGTTTTTCTTTACTAAACATAACCATGGCGGATGTAGTTCAATGGTTAGAATGAGCGGTTGTGGTGAGCGAGATTGCGAAACAATCTTTTCCGAATATAATGAGGAAGCTCGCGAATTCCGCTAGAAGAGAGTTCGATTCTCTCCTTCCGCCCTGAACACAAGTGTTCGGAATAGAAACATTTAAAAAGGCGGTTATCGTCGGTTAATTATGGCTGCCCAAAAGATAGAATTGCAAGACTTAAGGCTGGATTCTCGTTATAAAGCCTTAAAGAGTTTGTCTAGGAAGGAGTTTGGCAAAATAAAGGAATTTATTGATTTATCAAAAAATGGTGAAGGCAGTTCTGGAACAGACATAACAGACAAAACAGAACGGAAATATATTGATGCCTTTACCATGACTTATAAGTCTGTTAAAAAGAATCTTTCACAGCTCACCAAGGAAGATTTGACTAAACTTAAAGAAAATTTAAAAACAGGAAAAATAAAATCTCGTTTTGGAAAAGCATATTCCTTCGCCTCTATAAGAGACATGCAACTTATTTTGATCAGATTTCTTGAATGGTTAAAGCCAGATAAATACTCTGGTTTTAGGAGATGGTTTATAATTAATGTTCCAAGAAAAGATGTGGATTTTTTGAGAGAAGAGGAAATTGAGAAATTATATAGATCTGCTAAAAGTAATGACGAGAGATTTTTGATTGCGGTTTTGTTTGATAGCGGGGCAAGAGCTTCAGAGTTCTTAAACATTCGAGCAGAAGATATTACAGAACCAACTTCAAGTTTTCCATATTACAAAATTAATTTTAAAGAGGAATACTCAAAGACTAAAGGGAGAAACGTTGGCTTATACTGGAAACATTCAACAGAAGCGATAAAAGACTATCTCCAAGAGAGAGGAGACCTAAAACCAAAAGAACCTGTTTTTAACAAGACCTATGATGCTATTAGGTTATTCATAACAAGGTTAGGGAAAAAGGTTTTAAGCAAAAGAGTTCATTTTCATATCTTTAGAAAATCAAGTGCTTCTTATTATGCCACAAAATTAAAATCAAGGCAGCAACTTTGTTATAGATATGGCTGGAATTTTAGTTCTGATGTTCCTGATGTTTATATTTCAAGGCAACAAGGAGAAGAAGAGGTTAAAGATAATATCCTCAACACAGACTTGCAAAAAATAGAAAAAGAGAATCGTGAATTGAAGACTCTTGTAAGCATTAATGATGAAAAAAATCAAAAAGAAATAGAAGACGTAAGAAAAATGTTGTATAGATTTGTTAAGGGTGAGGTAGTTTATGATACAAAAAGAGGGGCTTTTTATGAGGGCAATAAACAAATAAAATCTCCAATTAAATCTATTAAGATTTCGGAATAGATTAAATCATGTAATGAATAAATTGGGGGTTGTGATTTTCTACACAGAATTCTCGCTATTCGTAGGTTCCAAGAACCTGCCATTGATAGCATCATTTATAATACCTTTAACTTTAGCGGTGAAATCTGAACTAATAATCCACTGGAGATAAGAGGAATCATTTTTAGACAAAAATTCAAGTGTTTTCCCTTTATTCTTTCCAAAATTTATGATGACCCTTCCCTCAACCCATGCAAGTTTTCCATCATCATCAATCCAAGCAGGATCTTTTAAATTACAAAATTCATGTAAACTAGAAATATCATGGGGTAAAGTACCATGTTGCCTTAATTGAGATTCAAGGATGTCTATAGTTGCTCTAACATCAATATGTGCCCTATGGGCATTTTCTAGTGGTTTGCCGCAATATTTTAAATGAGCTGCGTTTAAATCTCTTGGCTCTAACTTATGATAAATAATTTGAACATCTACTATTTGCCTTCCCTCTCTCGAATAATTTATCCCGACTCTTTTAAATTCAGATTCAAGGACTAATAAATCAAATTTTGTTCCAAATCCCCCTAAATCACAGCCGTCTATAAAATCAATTATTTTTTGGGCAAATTCTTCGAAAGTTGGTTTTTCTTTAACGTCGGCATCCGTTATCCTATGAATTTGTGTGGATTCTATAGGGATTGGTATATTAGGATTAATAGTAGAATTTAATGTTTCTTCTGTCCCATTTGGATGGATTTTTATTATACATATATCTACAATGCGGTCCTGCTGTGTATTTAGACCGGTTGTTTCAATATCAATAAATGCAATGGGTCTTATGAGATGTAGGTTTGTCATAGTATATCTTAAATCTAAAGTTATTTAAATCTTTTTATATGGAAATACTTTTTAAAGAATCTTACTTGATATATGAGAATTACTATTTACATAAGGTCGGTAGGCTGCTAAACCTTTTAAATGCCTAATCTTTCAAATTTTCATGATAAAGGGACTTTATTCATTATTCTTAAAAAGATTGTGCGAGATAAAAACAAAAAATGAGATAATTCCTTTTCCTTTAGTTTTCCAAAAAATATGTGCTAACTTTTCTATATCTAAAGAAGAATGCTGGGAGATTTTATTTTTGTTTAGGGATATTGGGTTTATTGAAATCCATACAGGACATGGAATAAAAATATTGAAAAAAGAAATGTCTAAGAAAAAAGAATTAAAGTTGCTTGCAGGGGATATTCCTAAATCCTGCACAAATAAGTGTTACAAATGCAATAAGGATTTTGAAGCAGAAATCACTATTCAAGACGCTTGCAGAGACTGCGCTAAAGAGATAAACAAACGAATTGAAGAAAAAGTTAAAAAGGAAATTGCTAAGGGAAACACAAATCCTGAATGGGTAATTAGGCTTCAAGAGTTAGTGAAAGAAAGTAAAAAGTGAAAATGCAAGCATTAAACTGAAGCAAAAGCAATATCCAAACTAATCTCTGTTGTTTGATTTCTTTTAATTTGAACAAAACAACTCAAATAATCATCATTCCCATTACCACAATATTCATTAACATTAATATCTTCTGAAGGGAGAACACCCATATATCCAGTACCATTTTCTACAATAAAAATACTATAATTGCCGACTGGGAGAGTTATGATAAAATCTCCAGAGTCATTAGACTCTGTAGTTTCAATTAAATCGCTATTACCATTGTAAAAGAAGGGAAAGGTGTTTAGATCGATTTGTTTTGGTTCTCTTATAGATATTTTTCTCTTTACCCCCTCTGAAAAACATGAACTTGGGGGGCATCCATCAGGCCCACAAGCAGTAGGCATACAATTTCCAGTATGCAAAATCACCTTCCCCTTAAGAACTCCAAGATTTAATTCGAATCCACCATTTCCATCTTTAAAATTTTCCTCAGGAACACTGATTATTTCGTCAGAAGTTCCTGGTTCTTTAGAAACGTCTTCTTGTTTATCCTGAACTGCGTTTCCAGTTAGGTTATCTTTACTTACAGATTTGTAAAAAGCATTAATTGCTATTACTAATACAAAAAAGATAATAAGAGTTGTTAAAATCCAATGTCTTTTAAACCAATTTTTTGGTCCACTCATTTGTATATTTCCTTCTCAATCATTTCTTTTATTTTTTCAAAATCAATCTGCTGGGTTTTTTTGAACATTATAGTATTCTCGTCCTGAGTTGCCATAAACAAACCTGCTTTATCCTCTCTCCCACCAATAAATGAGAATTGAATATATCCATTTGTCATGAGTCCAGCAGGTTTAAATTGTATTGCTGAAATTTGCTTTATTGCTATTTTTTTATTCCCCTTTAAACCCTGTGTCAAAAAAGACATCATTCCTTTTCTAACAATCTCAATAAAGCCCTTGCCAAGAATTAATTTCCCATTTATCCCTTGAGCTTCCATAATTATTACAAGAGAGTGATATTTATAAAGGTTATATTATGCTAAGTTACCCTTATATTAAAAGATGGTAGGTTTAGGCATATATGAAGAAATAAGGCTAGATAACACTAAATCCTAATGTTAATTCCTCTTTGTAATCATTTCCTTTATAACCATAAGAAAGTTCTGATTTAATAGTATAGTTTCCCCCAGGTAAATCTCTCACAGAAAAATTTAAGTTACTTGAATAAACCTCTTTTTTAGACAAAATTTTTTTATAATCATCCATATATTTATAACGATACTCTTGCCCAATTATATAATTTATTATAGTAACATTAGCCAAAGGCTCATTTTTGTTATTGGTTATTGTATAGTTAAGTTCTACATTATCAGAATATCTTTCTATCGTTTGATTTGTTAATCTTATTTCAAATCTTACAATTGGGGTAAGTTGTGGAACTACATAAAAGATTAATATAGCAAATAAAGCTAAATACAATACCGCGATTAACAACTGTATATCACCTTTATGGCTCATTTTAAAGATATCCTCCCACATGAAGAAAATAAAATATTGTCCCAATCAGTAATACTCCTGCTATCCAGATTCTAGCATCATTAAAATTTTTAAGGTCAAATCTATCACTTTTACAGCAACTCTCCCACACTCCCCATGCTAACCCTATTATCTCTAAAACAAGAAGATACCATAAAAAACCATTCGGACTAAAAGCAGTTATGCTTATCAAATCTGGGTCTTTTTTTACTAGAAATGTTCTCATGACTATGTAAGGAAGTATGGAAAATAAAGTTACCATAATGGTGCGAGGTAAAAGAAAGTGATTGTGTTTTAATTTAAAAAATGTAAAGGAGTAGATAAGGATAATATAAAAAAGGGTTACAAATATTGTAGTAACAATAAATCCTGTTGAAGTAGGCACTCGTTGAAATATCATCATTAAAAATGATGCTAAAGAAACGCTTAATAAAACACTTACAATTATGTCAAAAGCACTTTTTACCTCTTTACTTGGTACTCTAGATAATAATGAACCAGGCATATAACTGTAGATACTAAGAGAATTTAAGCTTTTCTGTTCTTAATAATTTTTAATGCTTTTCTCCTTTCTCTTAAATTATTTTTTATCTGTTCTAAATATTTTTGTGTTTCTGGAATATACTTTTTATCAATCTCCCGCATGTCTAAAATTGTTTTGGTGAGTATATAAGCAATAAATAAAATACTAACAGATAAAACAAAGATCAAAATATAAAAATAAATTAATGAAGTTCCGTATAATAATTCCACAAGTTTTGTCAAAAAATAAACTGCAAATGCCGTGGCTAAGGAAAGATAAAAACCATGAAGCAAAAGCTTTTGAGAGTTATAAAAATTAAGTTGGAATTGAAAACATTGGCAAAGCCTTTCTCTATACTGCTCTTCTTCTTTTATCTCCCCTTCAAGAGATTTTTCAAGTTCCATAACTAATAGTACAAGAACTCAAAATACTTAAATCTTACCTTTCAAATTGATGAAAAATGTGAATCATCTAGGCAAACCCATGGGCGTTGTCCAATCTAACAACAAATGTAGAATATATCCAACTACTCCAAAAAAGATATAAAAAACCCAGTTAAAGAGTAGGGCAGCAATGAAGGTTATTCCTAAAACATAAGTGGATAAAACCTTCAATATTCTCTTGCTATGGAAAAATCTCCTATGTTTGTAGTCTGTTGCCGGTTCAAGTAGGTCTGGCAAGATTGAGGTAATATACATAGGGATCATATAATAGACAAAATTTTCTAATCCTAACTTAAACAATAAAAAAGATATAACTATCATAAGAAATACTGCAATTCCAAGATGTTCTTTTCTATTCATGTTATTTTTCATCTATTTTATCTTCTGGAACACCAAACAACCTTAAATTAAATTGTTTCTTTCCTTCTATAAATCTATCCCTAAACACTGGAATTAACTCTTCTAAAATTTGTGCAACCCTATCAGACATTTTCAATGCTTCTCCGACTTTTTTGTCTAAAATTTGTTTAGTATAAAATACTGCTTGATTCAAAGTACTTCCCCTCTTCATTTGAACAGCAACCCCAAACACCGGGTTATCTGGTGGGCTAGAGGTTGTTGGGAAAATCCTAAAGCCATGTTTATAATCATTATAGAATTCCCTATTAGTTAGATAAAAGTCACCAATCTCTTTTAATACATTTTTAATATTTTCTAAAGATTTTTTATATTCTTCAATCTTATCTTTTTGTTCTTCAAGATTTGGTCCAAATTCAAATAGTTGGGGGTAGCCAATTAATTCTGCAATTCCGTCAATATCTTGTTTTTCTAGACCTTCAAATATTTTTATAACCTCTTTCACTTCATATTCGAATAATGTTTTTTGAATTACAGGGTTTTTTCTTGAGAATGCCAATAAATATGCCCCAAGCAGTTCTATATAAGAAACAGTTTCGCAAATAATTTCTATCGCCAAGAATTGTTCTAATTCTAATTTCTCTTCTTCAGAAAATTGTTCTTCCCTTTTAACAAATTCATGTGGTTTTTCTTTTATTGTTTTAAAAATTCCTATCTTTACTCTTTTCCATAAAGTGTTAGATACAAAGGAAATTAGGGCTGCCAATCCTATCTCCCCCTTACAAAAATCTTCATTCTTCTTATGCTCATTCATACTCAAGGTAATAACTGTAACTATTTAGAATTTGTGGTTTTATTTTTCAAGAAAACAAAATATGAATATCTACAATCTAGAAAACCCCCAATCTTTACATATTTCTTGTCAGAGAAAACTCTGTCTATTTCCAAAATATTAGTTTTATAAACACAAACAAGAAAATTACCCCCACGATCAAAGAAGAGATAACTAATAGAGAAGTAGAATTATCAAATCCAATCACGTTACCAGTTATTCCACTTCTACTTGTTGGTTTATTTAACTGTATTATCTCTGTTGTCTGTGGCTCTTCTTCTATTGGCGTTTGTTCTT
>Ga0209541_10010631_pt1 | contig 14621 bp, 29 predicted proteins | sample RifCSPlowO2_01_FD_184027 | JGI IMG/M metagenome (GOLD analysis project Ga0209541, IMG submission 184027) | Groundwater microbial communities from Rifle, Colorado - Rifle CSP2_plank lowO2_0.1 (SPAdes) (version 2) | ecosystem: Environmental > Aquatic > Deep subsurface > Groundwater | place... | reverse complement strand
AAGCTCGAGTAGAGAGTTTTGGGAAGCGACAACCATAAAGGTTGCAAGACAAACATCTTAAATTAATAACGACTTCACAAAGCTCGAGTAGAGAGTTTTGGGAAGCGACAACCATAAAGGTTGCAAGACAAACATCTTAAATTAATAACGACTTCACAAAGCTCGAGCAGGTATCTCAAAATTTTAATAAAAAACAAAAAATTAATTCCAGCTAAAAATTTTATTAATAATCTTTCCCCTTCTTTTTTTATCTGTTTCAATTATATTTTTATACTCTTTTCTTGCGGTTTTTTCATCTGCAAATTGTCTAGAAAAAATTTGAAAAGGGTTTTCACGAAGAAGAGGTTGTTTAGCAACCAATAGATTATATTTATTCTTGGAAATTTGTGATAATTGAACATAAATATCATTTTGAATTAAATTAACATTTGTATTATAACTATGAAAAATCCCTGCATTAAGGCTTGAAATTCCGCTATTATATTTTACAAGACGATTTTGCTCCAATATTTTCGGATAATTTTGTTGGAGCATTTTAATTCCTGCTAAAGAATCGATGAATACTATTTTCTTTTATTTTTTGGTCTTTTTCTATTATCTCGTTGAACTTTTTTTCGGCTTCACTTTTATCATGTCCATTATACAGGCATTTTTCAAAATATCTTCTTTTAAGAGGATTTGTAAAAAATTCCACAGAATATTTTTTTTCGCTTACCAAATAAAAATGGACATATGAAGAATATTCATCTACTTCTCCTAAATTAGTTTTCACTTTTCCAAGATATCTGCCAACCCCTTTTTGTTCTAATAATATAGGATATTCTTCATTTTTCATTTTGATAAATAAATTTTATAAAAGTATTTTCTATTTAAAGATTTTAATAATCTGCTTTCTAAGAACTCTGCTTTTTCCCCAGGGCTTTTTAGTTTGTCGTATCCTTTAGGAAGTTTTTTAGATTCAGAAAGGTTATTTGTTATATCCTCTAATATAGAAAGGTAATTCTTTTTCCTGTTTTCAAATCCATAATCATCGTTTGACATTTTTAAATTTCCTGTTAAAAGGATAGGTCAAAATCTTGAAAGGATTTTTTGAGCTTGTCATTTTAGTTTTTGCTGAATGTTTCATTTATTAAATTTTCTTTAAATTTTTTATCTCTTTCAATAATTTCATTAAATAAATTTTCAGCTTTATTTTTATCATATCCTCCATATAAATACTGGTTAAAATTGACATATGGATTTGCAAAAATTACACAGTATTTTTTTTCATCTATCAAGCCAAGAGAAACATATGAAAAATATCCTCCTTTTTCTCCTAAAATATTTTCCGCAGATTTCCAATATCTTCCAAGACCTTGTTCTTTTATTATCTCTAATCTTTTCATTTTATTAAATCATATTTTTTTAATTCTTGTGAATTTAAAATATTTTTGTTCGCATCATAAATGACCTTTTTTCTATTTTTTTTGGAATTTAAATATATTTTATTAATTTCATTTTTTTTAAGGCTATATTCAAAATAAAGCGGCATTGAGCCAAATTCTATTTTGCGCGTGAAAAACGCTGTTTCTTTATTCATACTCATGGCGCTTACTTTTCCAGCCAAATTTCCAAACAAGTCATTTTTTATTTGGTTTAGATTATCTTCTAAAATTTTATTTGTCATTTTATTTCTCTCTCCCAATTTTTTTAGCATTAATAAAATCATAATCTATTAATTCTTTGCTTTTAGGCTTGTCTGTTTTATAATCATAAATTATTTTATAATTTTCCTTATATGAAATTTTAACGCTGTCTCCTTCTTCAAGCTCTTCCCATAATTTTTTATATTCTTCTCCTTTTCCCATAATTGGAAATTTATTTCCATGTTCGCATTTAAAAACAACACCCCATTTTTCAGGAATGTCTATTGAATTTGAGGTTACAACAAGATCTCCTCCAGTAGTCATTCCGGCTCCAATTTCAGAATCAGAATGTTTTTGGTTGTACAAAGTTGTAATTACTTTTCCTTTTTCATATAAAATTTCAGATTGTTCTGTTTTTGTATAATCGCAGGAATTTAAGCTTCCAGCTAAAATCAGGAAAGTTGAGAGTTTTGTAATTTTATTAATTAAGTTTGTCATTTTTTTAACTAAGCTGAACAGCTAAAGCAGTCAGCCCCATTTCATTTTCTATACTTTCTAAATTTGCTTTTTCTAAATTATTTAAAACATTTTTTTCTTTTTTTATTACTTCCTCAATTATTATTTCATCTCCAATTTTTTCTATGAAATATGTTTTAAGTATTGGAAACCTTAAATCATCAATTGAAATAGTGGAAAAATATTTTCTAATTCCTTCATTCTCTATTCCGTAGATAATTTCCAGTTTTCCATATTCATTCATTATTCTTGCGCCCTTTCTTATTTCTATGGTCATTTTATTTTTTTGTATCTGATTTATATTTTTCTTTAATTTCTTTTGCAGCAAGATATGTTCCAAAATTAGCGCCTTTAAATTTCTCAAAAGCAGATAATTCATTATAATTTTTTATTGCTTCTTCTGCCATTCTTGCCCTATATCCTTCAGGAACATTCATTAAAGAATTTATTTCAAGATCGTATGTGCGATAATTCATTATCGTGATGCCCAATCCAGAAATTAAACCTATTCCAAATACTATTTTGTTAATTAAGTTTGTCATTTTAGTTTTTGCTGAAAATTTTATGGATAAATTTTGATTTTATATTTTGATCATCTTGAATTATTTTATCAAATATATTTTTTGCTTCAAGGTAATTATTACCTTCATATAAACATTCTTCAAGATTGTCTGAAAATTTTGAATAAAGAGGATTTTTAAATAACCCTACAAAATATTTTTTCTCGCTTGTCACACAAACTTGAATATGAAAGGCATATTTGCTTATCTCGTCTTTATTATTTTCTTGATATTTTCCCAAATATCTTCCAAGACCTTTTTTAGAGATTGTATATAAAAGCATTTTTTCTGTCATTTTAATTCTGATTTTTAGATTCCCCATACCATTTAGGAATATTTTTAATTAATTGATTGCATCTGCTTTTTTCTTCTAATTTTTTGTCTAATTTAAAGCTATAGATTAAACGATTTTCCAAAATATCATAATTATAACATTCAATATATCCATTGTGATTTCCAAGGAGAATTGCGATATTTTTTAATTCCTTCCCGTTTATTTTATCATCGCAAAACCAAACTGAATATTTTATCTTGTCTTTTGAAAAATAAAGATTGTATCTTTCATTACTTTCAAAGATTTTATTTCCTTCCTTCTTTATAAAATTTGCAAGACTCCAGCATTCTTTTTCTGTCATTTTAATTTTGGTTTTCAGATTCCTCGTATAGCCTGGGAATATCTTTAATTAATTTATCATACATTCCTTTTTTTTCATTTTTATAATACCATTCAAATTTTTTTTCTAATTCATTAAATATCCTGCTATAATCTAAAAGACCATTCAAAAAGCCGTTATGAATCTCTTTAAATTTTTTGCCGTCCCAAATCTGGATTGCAAGTTTTTTATTTTTTAAGTCACGATCATAAAAAATAGAATAATTTAAGCTGTCTTTTGAAAAACAAAGATTGTACAAATCTCGCTCTCTAGATATTTTTTTTCCTTTTAGTTTTATAAAACTTGCAAAATCCCAATATTTTGATGAAGTCATTTTCTATTTTTGCCTTAAATTTAATTTTTTTAATTCGTCGTATGAAATTGTTTTTTTAATTTGAAAAGTTTTTTTAGGTATTTCTGTTATTTGTCCTATCCCGTAAAAAATGCTTGGAACAACTCCCCTTAATTCTTTTTCTTTTACAAAGATTTCTAAATCAGCAGTTAATCCTTCTTTTGAAGGAGAGACCTTCAATTTGCCATAACTTCTTGTAATTGTAGAATGCCCTTTATAATTTAAATAATTTGAATCAAACCCGATTCCTCCAAGAGTTTCAACTATATTTTTTAATTCTTCTCCTTCAATTTTTTTAGCAAATATCCTTTGTATTATATTCATTTCAATATCTCTTTACCGGCACTTTTAAAACCTTTTTTTCAATATTTTTCTTTGTAAATAAATTTTTAAATTGTTTCGGGAAATTTTTTAATCCTCTTAAGTTCATAATAAAAGAATATTGATTGCCGATTGCATTGTATAATCCAATCTGCAAAACAAAGGAACCTTCTGAAAATTCGTTAAGATTATTTGCAACTGTTCCGTATTGTATTAAAAATCCGTCTGACTTTCCTGAGTGAGTATATGCTCCAGAAATGTTCAGCCCTTTAGAATATCTTTCAATCAAGGTCATAAATCCGCTGAGGTTTGCTCCTTTTGAATTTCCTACAACTGAAGTTGCTAATCCAGAAATATTTAATCCTTCAGAATTTTTTGTAATTAAATTGACTAATCCAGTAATATTCGCTCCACTGGAATTTCCTGAAACTTCCTTGTAAAGTAAATTAAACTTAAACCCTTCTGAATTTTCAGATTTTTCGTATATTAATGGAATGTTTTTCATCTTGTGATCTTTAGATTATTTAATTAAATCGCCTCCTTAATAATTCCGCAAGTGCATTCATGTTCTTCTTCATAAATTCCGTCGCCATCTTTGTCAGTTTGAATTACTTTTTTGAAAAGTTTTCCCTCAGAATCATATATATAATCTTCTTTAGATTGATATTTAATTTCAAATGCTTCACCATTCAGATGTTTTATATTAAAATATGATTTAATTTCCTTTCCCTGTTCATCATATTCGTAGATTTTTTTCTCTTTAAGTTTTTGGTGTTCCCAATTTAAATCAAAAATTTCTTCAATCTTTCTTCCTTTTTCATCATATTTATAAGATGTTTTTTCTGTTCCTGCCTTGCTTTTTCTAATCCATTGAATAAGTTTTCCGGTATTATCATATTTATAATCAGTGGTATCGTTATCATTGTCGTTTCGTTTATGAGTAGTTCTTTCTAATTGTTCTTTCTTATCATAATTGTAATTATAATAATGAGAAGTATCTCCAGATTCATTAATTATGGCGACTTTTTCTAATTTCCCATTGCTGTTATATATTGAATCTCTCTTTTCAGAGTTTTGCGCAGTTGCGCAAAAACTTCCAGTTAAAGTCAATGTTAATGCTCCAAGTGTAATTTTATTAATTAAGTTTGTCATTTTAATTTATAATTAAATAAAGCATTATTTATTTCTTTTCCAAAAGCACCTACATCATATCTTGAATTTAAAAATTCAGTCTCTTTTTTTTCTTTTTTTAAATATGCTTTTTTATCTTTTAGATGCTGTTCTGAGTCAAGATATTTTTTTGAAGCAATATATTCCCCGTATTGTCCATGCATAAACATCTTTGCTACCTCTAAAAAATCTCCCTTATCCATTTCTTTAATAGAATAATTAGCATAATGCTCTTTTGATTTAAAATTAGACCAGCTTTCTTTTAAGTAATGTTCTTTCTCAAAATAATTGATAGTATTTATTGAAGCTGTTAATGTTCCAACTAAAACCGGAATTATTGCAAGTTTTGTTAAGTTTGTCATTTTAGTTTATTGATTTTTTATACCTCTTTGCTTCTAATGCAAAATTAGAGAAGAGGTTAAGCTCTGTTTCATAAACTTGCTCGGCACTCTTTAATCTATGAGCAACCATATCTGCTCGACCGCTAGAACAAAGTTTTTCAAATACATCTTCACCTGGACCATTTTTTCTTAATTCTTTAAAATATTTTTTTGATCCTTTAATTTCTGGGAATATTTCAAAATTTTTTCTCATAACAACTAACTCTTCGTTAGTTGGATTATAATTTAAATCAGAATTTAATCTTACATGATAGATCCCTTTTTTATCCAATCCAATTTTCCAATCTTTTGCTGATGTAAAACTTGGAGTGCCTTCAAAACCATAAGAATGATTATATAATTCAACATCTCCCTTATAGTAAGCAAGTGTTGGTATTGATATTTGAGATTTAACTAAATCTAAGTTTATTTTGCTAATTTCGTCCATAAGCTTATCAAGATTTTTTCCAGAAATTCTTTTCTCTTCTCCCAGCCTTGAGAAAATTGGATATTTTGATCCTTTCTTTTCGTTTTCTAATTTTTGCTCTACTAAACTGAAAATATTCCGTGTAGTATTAGATACACAATATACATTTTTTCCGCCGATTGAGATGTCAAATGTCATTTTATTCAGTTAAAATATTCTCCAAATTTTTTAAAGTTGAGCTTTTTCTCTCGCCAAGAGATTCTGAAACTGTCTTGTCAGTTAAATAGCTTTTATATGAGTCAACAAGAACTTTATAAAATTCCATATTTTTTTGTAAAGCTTCTTTTTTATCAGGAGTTAATTTATCAAATTCTGCCTGAGATAGTTGAGGTTTTAGCTCTCCTAAATAAACATCTTTTAATTCGCTCTTAACTTTCTTGCTTCCTCCCATTAATTCTGAATATAAGTCGCTGACTTTGATTTGATCTAAAGAGTTTTGCATAATTTCAGCGCAGTCCTGCATTATATCATATTCCTTAAAATTTCCAGAATATCTTTTTCCCGGCTTCCCATTTTTAGCTCCTTTTCTTGAACCCAAAATTGTTTTTTCAAAAATATTTTCTTCTTCTCCTGATTCTAAATCATAATTTTTTAAATTTGAATTAAATGAAGGCCAATATTTAAATTTCTCAACAGCAGAACCTCCTGCCTCGCCATAAGCTTCAGATTCTTCAACTAAAAAAGCAGAAGCTAAATTCATTAAGTTTCCAGCTTTCAAATTCTTCAAAGCAATTTTTCTTATTCTTTCTTTTGCTTCTTCAATTTCTTTTGGTGTGGGTGTTTTGTTTGTCATTTTAAATTATTTTTATAAAAATTTACATCTATAGCTAATAATCTTTGACTATTAGGAGAAACATTATAAGTTTTAGCGATAATACCATAATCTGCTTCACATAATCCGGCTCTTTCTTTTGCTATACTCTTTAATCTATGCATTGCTGTTAATTTTCCATTAAATAAATAGAAAAAACAATCCAGAATATCATTCCCATCAAATATTGTTGTATTATCAATTAAAGTTCCTTCTAATCCTTTGGCTTCTTTTTCTGAATTGAAAATTTTTATTTCGTTTGTCATTTTGTTTTTCTCCCCACATAAACAAGTTCTTTGCTTTTGTCATTTTGAATATTAAGGAAATACTTTTTAAACATTATGTCTGCTAAATTGATTCCTCCGTCAGTGAGTTCTTTAAGTATAGGTCTTCCTGTTAATTGATAGTTCACATTGCCTTGATTAAAGTTTTTGTATTCTTGGTTTGTCATTTTATTTTTGTTCTCCCTTTCCAAAACCTAAAATCAAAGACCATCCTTTTTGATTTTTATTTCCCCCGCCTATTTGCATTCCATTTAAATTTTTAGATACATTTCCCACACCTATTTGCATTCCATTTAAATTTTCAGACCCATTTATCCCGCCTATTTGCATTCCATTTAAATTTTCAGATACATTTCCCCCGCCTATTTGTAAACCATAAAAATCATTTTTAACATATGAGCTATCATTGTATTCAGCTGGTTCTTGAGCAACTCCTATTGAAAGCCCATAAAATTTTGAATTTTCCTGGAATTGAGTATAAAACCCAACATTTATTCCTCCCCATGTTCCTGATTTTTTATTGTAGAATGGCGCTAATCCTCCTTCGTTTCCTCCAAAAGTTCCGACTAATGTCGCCAAGCCAATTCCAGTTAAGAGGGTGTTTCTTATTGGATGCTTAACATATTTATCATACATTTTTTTTATTAATCCTTTTTCGTTTGTTGGTTGTTTTGTCATTTTATTTTTTTGTTTTAATTAACTACTTTTTAGTTAATATTCATAAGGAAATGGGGTTTATAAATGTTTCGGTTCCGTTGTAACTTGATAGAAATAACAATTTTAATTATAATTTTAAATGAAAAGATTTAAATACAATAGAATACAATGTATTTCATGGAAAAACCAACAACTTTTAGATTGTCTGGAGGAATGCTTAAGGATATTAAAGAGATGTCAATTAAAGAATCTCTTGATTCTTCGTCGGCAGTTAGAAAACTTTTAGCCAAAGCTATTGCAGAATGGAAAAAAGATTATGCAATAGAACAATATCAAAAAGGAGTTTTTTCTTTTGGGCAGTTAGCTGGTTTTTCAGGTATAAGCATTTGGGAAGTTCCTGCTTTGCTAAAAGAAAAAAATGTTTCTTTCAATTATGATAAAGAGGAACTTGAAGCAGATATTAAAGCAATAAAATGGTTAAAAAAGAGGCAGTAGCTAATACCAGTTCTATTTTATTTATAGCAAAATTAAAAAGATTTGACTTAATTAAAAATATTTTTTCAAAAATTTTTATCCCAAAAGAAGTAGTTAGTGAAATTTTCTCTAAAAATTATGCAGAAAATGAACTAATAAATAAAGAGATGCAAAAATTTATTTTTGAAAAAAATGTGAAAGAGATTAAAGAATTCAATTTGGACATGGGGGAACGGGCAGCAATTTCTTTATGTCTTGAAAAAAAGATAAATATTTTTTTATCAGATGATAAAAAAGCAAGAAAATTAGCAAGGGGCTTAAGCATAGAAACCCTTGGAATTGCGGGAATTATAAAATACAATTTAGAAGAAAAAAACATTTCAAAAGAAGAAGCTAAAGATTTAATAAATCAATTAATAAAAGATGGCTATTATATGTCTTCAATTTTATATTCAGAACTATTGATTTTGGTTGGAAAAGATTGAAATTTTTTAGTCCAAAAATTTAATCCCAAAATGCATAGAGACATTTATCCCAGAAATTTTTATTCAATCAGCCACTTCCAAACAGGCAAGGTTTCTAAAATAATACATTTTTTGTAACACTTTTGTATTTCTCTAATGCACCCTTTTTAGTTTACTAAAAAAATCAAAACTTCAATTCCAGACAAAGTCCAAAGAATAAATATCTTTATAAAAACCTATTTTCTAATTAAATAATGCAAAAAAATCAATTAATTTTTTTGATGTCCTCACTTCGTTGCGGGCGCAAATCTTTTAGATTTACGCTAATGCAAAAAAGAGAGCTGTTATTTTTAATCTTGGGAATTTTTTTAATTAGCTTTGCGAGCGCGCAAAGTTATAGCTCCCTTGATTTTGGAAATATTTTTGATTCTTCCTTAATTATATACGGCGGAGCTTTTGTAATCTTTTTTGCATTTATAAATTTTCTTTTAGGAAGATCTATTTTCAAAGGAGATGAATCAAAGACAACGAGAGTGGTGATTTCGTTGGTTGTTTCGCTGATGTCTGTTTACGGGCTCTCAACAGGAGAGTTTCTTTCAGGATTTGGAACAGGTTATGTAGGTAATTTCTTTGTAGGAGATATTTTGCCGACGATTATCACAATAATTTTCATTGCAGGAATTGTATTTTTTATCTGGAAATGGGGATTTTCAAATGTGTTGATGATTTTAGGCGCGCTGTCAATTATAATAAGTTTGACAGATTTAGCTTATGAAAAAAATGTATTCTTTGTTTTAGGAATTATTTTATTAGTAATCGGACTTTTGCTTAAATTCAAAAAGCCAAAAGTTGGGGGTTGGAATTGGAGACTTGGAAGAAGAGGACAAAACCCTCAGCCAAATTTGCCTCCAGGAACTCCACCGCAACAGCAAATTATTTATCAACAAAGACAGAGAGGTATTTTTGATTTAAAACAAAAATATGAAGCTTATAAAATGACAATCTTCAGAACAGGTTTATCTCCTAGTTATAGAAGACATATACTAAAAGCAATGTATATAATAAGAAAACAACTAAGAAAATTAGGAGCGTCGCAACCAGGTCAGCCGCCAGAAGATGTAGAAAGAACGCTTAAAGGAAATTCGAGAAGATGGCCCATGTGATTTAAAACCACTTTTCCAACCCTTTCTGCTTTCATTTGACCACGCTTTCGTTCAAAACTAAAATTTTGAATGAATGAGAATGCTCGCATTCGCTTGAGCGAATGAATGAAAAATTCTTTACATCCATTTATTTAAAGAATTTTGTTTGTTCTTTTCCTTAAATTTTCTTAATTTTTCAAGCTGATTTTCAATTCTTTCTTCTGAAAAATCATGCTCTTTAACTAAAATTCTTTTTATTTTTTTTTCATCAACTTCTCCAAATTCAAAGTCAGCATTTCTTGCATTTGGATTATGGAACAATGCAAAAATTTCCTGCCAGTCAAACTTGTCTTCTTCAGGCAAATTATTAATTTTTTCTTCAAATTCCTTAAAAATTCTGACGGGTGTTTTAAATTTTCTGACAAATTCCAAAGCTTTTTTTTGACCAATTCCCGGAACTCCCCTCGGATTATAATCTGTTCCGACTAAAATTCCCAAGCATATTAATTGGTCTAAATTAATTTCAAGTTTATTAAAAACATCCTGCAGTTCAATAATTTCCGGATTAATTTCTATATATCCGGAATAAGTTTTTTTTCTTCTGGAAATAGTTAAATTTCTTATGAGATTTGGCGTCCCAAAAAGCAGACTGTCATAATCCTGGCTCACTGAAGCATAAACCTCGCTTTTATGACGAGCTAAATAAGCAGCTTCTGCCTCTCCTTCCGACGGCGCCTGCACAACGGGAATCCCCAAGGCTTCTAAAAGTTCTTTAGCCTCTATTATCATTTCATCATTCAACCTAATTAATTGGCTGCTGTATTTTTTCATTTCTTTAATATCCTCTTCCTGTTTGGCGCTTTCATATTTTCCTTTTGCAATATCGCGCGCCTCTTTTCTTTTTTTATAAGTTTTTATTTTCAACCCAGGAGCCTCGCCATCAAAAACATAAACTAATTTAATCCCTTCAGAAAGCAGATTAACATTTCTGTAAAGAATCCCAGACAAATGACTCGTAATTCTTTTTTTATTGTCCATTAACGGAGTTCCGTCTGGCTGTCTGATTGTAGACAGAAATTGATAAAGCGTATTAAATGCATCAACGCAAACTATTTTTCCTTTTAACTCTGAAATCTGAAGTTCTTTTCTTGGAATAATTTCTCTAATGTTTAAGCCCATTTTTAGTTTGAAATTAATTTTTTTAATAATTTTATTATTTTATTAAATTCTTCTTTGTTTTTCTCGTAAAATTCAAATTCTATTAAATCTCCATAATAATTCAGTCTATTTCTTAGATAACTCATTCTTCCAATTAAATATGCCTCTTTTTCATACTCGGGATAAGTTTTATAAAAAAAACTAATTAAGCACTGATGATTTTTTGACCTCAGCCCATTTTTCAATAACAAAGCAGAAAGTAATTCTTTAATTGCTTCATAAAATCCCTCAATAACAAAAGATACATTTTCGTTTGTTGTCTTTTTTTCAGCGAGATCTTTTATTCTTAATTCAGATGCTCTGACTAAAAATTGTATTCTTGAAGGATCAACTTCAACTCGTTTGATAAACTTTATTTCACATTCATTCCAATCCATTATATCAATCATTTTATCTTAAAATATCCTCTCAATTTTATTCCATTTATTACATTATTAAATAAATTGTCGGGCAATTCCTGAATATCTTTATTAATAAAAAGGTCAATTTTATGATTTAATATTTTTTCAAATTTTTTTAAATCTAATTTTTGTTTATGCCCTTCCTTAGGGTATTTTTTTGTTGTTGCAATAAAAATGTCAATATCACTTTCATGATCATATTCTCCTTTTCTTGCCCCGCCAAACAGAATAATTGTTTCTGGAACAAGAGCCTTTTCAATATAATCTATAAGCCCTATATCCAGCATTTTTTTAATAATAAAAAAAGTTTTCAAAAATTTAGAATACTGGTTTATTATCAACTTGTTATTCTTATCAACTAATTTCTGTTTTTTAAGTTCTTGTATATATCTTTGAACACTAGAGCTGGGAATTTTAATTTTTTTTGATATCTCTCTAACGCTAAATTTTTGATTTGGATATTCAAACATCAATTCTAAGATTTTGTCCCAATTTTGGTTTCTTTGTCCCATATTATGTACATCTGTGCCATTTTTAGTATTTAAATTTTTCTCTTTTGAGATTTAATCTATATTTTACAAGAAAAGCAAATATAAATAATTATCTAAAATAAAGGTTTTTAATTCACATTATGTTAGTTTTATAAAGTAGTAACAAAATAGAAAGATTTATAAAGATTGGGTCTTTAGATTAATTATGAATGATTTCAAAATTATAAAAAAGAGCAATGGAACCTGCAATAGTTACAACCCTCAAACAAGAATTTACATAAACCCTAAAAATAGTTCTAAAGGAAGCCATATTTTTGATTCATTTGATGTTTATTTTTCAGGAAATATTTCAAGTTCAATAAAAGATGCAACTGAAAAAGGAATTAAAAACCTAATTAATGCCGTAGGATTATATTCAAATAAAATTAATCACTATAATTTATCTGTGCAAGAAACTCAAAATTTTATAGATAAAATTGGAGTTCAGGAATTTAATAAAGAGATATTAGCGAATTTGTTATCTGGTTACGGACATAAAAAGAAAGCTTATCAAATAATGGTTGGGAATTTTAATTTAAATGGACTTAATGGATGCGCGCTTGATAAAGCAGCGATTATTAATAATTATGCTCAAGATTTTATTCATGAATTTTTAGTCTCGCATGAATTAGGGCACATATTTAAGGCAGTAAAAAAAGACAGAAAAAATATATCCAATGCGCTTGGACTGCATTGCATGGATGTTCAAGAAAATAAAATAACTCCGTGCGCAATGAGGCAGGATTTAACTAAAAAACATTTGGAAGCATTATCAAAAGCAGGTGGAATATATTGCCGTGATTGTGTTAAAGGAATGAAAGAGTATATTCAAAGAGAAATATAAGATAAAGAATGTTAAATCTTCTATAAAAATTAAAAATAAATTAATTTCAAGTTTAAGGTATCACTTCTCTTAAAAAAGTGACAAGCCCCAAGATAATTAAAATCAAGCCGGCAATTTTATTTAATTTTTTTTCTTTAAATAAATTTGCAAATCTTGCTGAAATTATTGCTCCGGAAATTCCTCCTGCAATTGCAAAAATTAAAAACGTAATTGGGAAATCAATAAGATAAAAATGCGTTAAAGAGCCCGCCAAAGCTATAAAAAACATAATAAAAACCGAGGTTCCTATTGCTTCATGAATTTCAAATCTAAATAATAGAATTAAAAGCAAAAGCAGAGAAATTCCTCCTGCAGCGCCAAGCCCTCCGCCAATTAATCCTACTCCAAAAGAAAGCAAAATCGCGAGCCAAAATTTTAAACTTTTTAATGAAAAATTAAATTCTAATCTAGTTACTGGCTTGAATTTTCTTTTTCTCCTGAAAAGACCTACTCCTGTGAAGATAGTAATTAATCCAGTAATCGCAAACAATTCAGATTGAGGCAGAGAAATAGAAACATAACTTCCGATTACTGCTCCAATAACTGCAAAAATAGACAAGAAAATACCTATTTTAAATTTAATATGATGATATTTTCTATACATTAAAAAAACAACCAGAGCAACAAAAACATCCAAAGCCAAGCTGGCGCCGATTAATGAAAATGCGTTATAATCTAAAAAAAGCAGAATAATTGGGATAAATGCAACTATTGAAGACGCGCCGATGATTCCTGTGATGATTCCTGTAACAAAACCTGCAAGGATAAAAATTAAGCTTTCCATATCGCCTCTTTAAAACTAAAAGAAAATAGATTATTTAAAGTTGTGGGGATGTTGGCATGATTTTGTCGTGGACTTTTTAAGACAAGTAATTAATAATAAAATTTTCTCCAAAATTTTTTTTATAGCGGAAATAATTTTCTGCTTTATTATCCTCTTTTAATCTTTGAAGATTTTTTTCTAAAGAATATCCTGTTGAAAAACCATTAAAAAGTTTTTCTAAACTTTCTTTTAAATTTTCATATAGTGATTTATCTGGTTTGATTAATGCTCCGGAAATTTTGATTATTTTCGCTTGGGGGATATCTTTTCTTCCAGAATATTCTCCTACGCAAACATAAGCCTTGTTTTCCTGTTCGTAATTTAGAAAATATTTTCCCGTTTCATCAAGAAAATCTAATGCAAAATGCAATCTGTTAAAATTAAATTCTTTTGTCGGAAGATGCTCTTCAATAACAAGATTGTTTTTAATATTATTTTGCGTTAAAACATACGAAGAAACTAAAGTCAAATCAAGACAGGGATTCATAAAGCAAGTTGTTCCATTTTGAATTATTTCTTTTACAGAACGTTTGCCAAACCAATTATCTATTTGTTCATTTGTCCATTGAACCCTTTTTATTTTTTTATCAACCCATAGAGCAATTGCTTGTCCAAGAGCAATTCCTTTTTCTGTGAGAAGATATTCTAAATCCATCTTAATTTTAAAAATAATTCTTTTAAAAAGATTTCTATAATTTGTTTTAATAATTTATTCCTAAACAGCAACAATCTTTTTTAAATTTTCTGACTATTATGTTAAGTTCCCTGTCACGGAGATTAAAATAAAAATAATTTTTATAATTTCTTTTCTTTTTTAATTGCAGTCGGATCCTCTCCTAATTCGTTCCCAGACTTTGATTTTTATAATTT
>Ga0209541_10010629_pt1 | contig 14623 bp, 13 predicted proteins | sample RifCSPlowO2_01_FD_184027 | JGI IMG/M metagenome (GOLD analysis project Ga0209541, IMG submission 184027) | Groundwater microbial communities from Rifle, Colorado - Rifle CSP2_plank lowO2_0.1 (SPAdes) (version 2) | ecosystem: Environmental > Aquatic > Deep subsurface > Groundwater | place... | reverse complement strand
CTTTTTCTCAAAATCAATATCGCCCCCGGAGCCAAAAATCTCATCTAAAAGCAAAACATCGGATTGGAAAAAATTTAAGCAGTGCATCGTTGTTGAAAACCCGAGGCGCGTTAGCATTCCCGATGAAAACTGGTAAACTTTTGTATAAACAAAATCCTCAAGGCCGGAAAATTCCACAATTTCATCAAACCTATCTGATATTTGCTTTCTGTTCAGCCCTATTAAAGAACCCATCAAAAAAATATTTTCTTTCATCGTGAGCTTGGAGCTCAACCCATTGTTAAGCCCTGACAAATAGTCCACCCTTCCGTTTGCAAAAACCCGCCCGGAATCGGGACAATAAATTCCGGCTATAATTCTTAATAAAGTGCTTTTACCGGAACCGTTTCTGCCAACCAATCCAAAAACCTCGCCGGTAGAAACTTCAAACGATATGTTTTTTAAAACCTGAATCTCTTTTTTTGCGCCGCGGTCTGAAACAGCAGAAATTAAGCGCGACAGCGCCCCTTGGTCTTTTTTAAATCCGATATTAAATTTTTTGGAAACATCCGATACGCTTACTGCTTTCATATGTTTTCTGCGAACTTATGTTTAAGCTTCCTGAATATTAACAGCCCGGCAGAAAAAGACAATAAACTAAAAAAAGCCGCAAAAAATAAAGTGGGTGGCTGGGGCATATTGTTATAAATTATAAGCTCCCTTGATATATTAATAAAATGAAACATGGGATTAAAGTAGTTTATTTTTTGGTACAGGGAACTTGGCGACATAACATAAAAAATGGGGGTTAAAAACCAAAGCAGCCTTGATAAAACAGCCCAAATGTTTGGCAAATCGCTTATGTAAACGCCTATTGCCGCGAGCATAAAAGAAAAACCCAAAACAAACAATATAAAAAAGAAAAAAATGGGCAGATAAAAAATCAAATTTAAAAAATTTGCCTCAAAATAAATCATAAATGCCAGAAAAACCGCCATTTCAATTAAGTGCGAAAACATAAACTGAAAAACCGAGGACATAACCAGCGACTCCTGGTTTATTTTAATGTTCTTTAAAAGATGGCTGCTGTCGGTTATTGATTTGGAAGCAAGCATGGTGGAGCTCATAAAAAAGTTAAACATTATAAGCCCTAAAAATAAATACAGAGGATAAAACTCCACGGGGTTTAGGTTAATCGTGCCGCCAATAAGCAAGATAATAACAAAAAAACATAACGGCTCCAGCAAATACCACAAAATGCCGAGATAACTGCCCTCATTGCGAAGCTTAAAATTGGTTTTTGCCAAAAACAGCCCCAATACAACTCCTTCCCAGATTTTGTTTAGATAGCTAATTAATGACCTCATATAATTTAAAACCCTCTCCGCTTTTATTAATCTCCTTGAATTGCGGGCAGTCAAATTCAGGCAAATACACATAATCTATTTTTTCTCTCTCTGCCATAACTGCCTTACTGCCGCAATCATAAAACAAGAACTCGGCGGGCGCGTCTCTGCCCATGGAAATCGTGCCATCTTTTATTGCCAGAGGAAAATTATTGGTTGTGACGCCTATTACGGTTCCCTTCCACGGCACGCTTAAAAATCTTTTATTATTTATGCCTTCAAACACTCGTAAATCCTCTTGGGTAAGGTAATTATTTGCCGGAGCCTTGGGAAAAAACTCCCTGGTCCCGCCCCCGATATCGCGGACAACAAATTTTTTCCAATTTTCAGCCTGCGTATAAAAGGGCGCAAGCAATAAAAATGAAACAATAAGCCCGGCCTGCAAAATTTTAAAAGCATTCTTGAATTTTCCTGCGATAAGTTCAATATAATTTAACCCAAATCCGGAAATAACACAAGCTAAAATGGAAGCAAAGAACACGATTCTTTCGTATTCTATAAAAAATCTGCTTGTTGTAAAAAAATAAAAAATCCAGAAAATAGCTCCTAAAAACAAAACTGATAAAAGCCACTTTGAGTTTTCCCAGACAGCGCGCAGCCCTAATAGAGCAAAAAAAATCGCGACCAACGGAATAATGTTATAAAAAGCAAAGTCAGGGTTTAGGTTGGAACCGTAAAACGAGGTATAAAAAACCTTTGATAAAACAAAATCCAATGCCCCGGCAAAAGGCGATATTGCCAGCCCAACATAGGCAACAGGAGATGCGGCTAATGTTAAAACAGCAAAAACTGCAATGCGCGCGCCGTGTTTTTTTATAAGGGCATTAAACCTGAAAAGGCAGAAAACCAGCAAGGCTGTTCCGTAAAAGATAATCAGCGGCGCGTAAAAAATCAAAACAAGCAGAAGAGCCGAAGCCGCCAAGCGAAAGTTTCCGGAGGACAAAAAACAAAAGCCGATTAGGCAAAAAATTATTCCCAAATGCAGTGGTATAAAATTCCAAATGCCGGGCAGGTTTGCTCCAGAAGCAATATAAAGAATAAAAAGCGAAGCAACCCCTGCTGAAAGCTTGGAAACGTTGTTTATTCTTAAGAAAATATAACCTAAAGCAACTATCAAAATATTTGCGAAAATAGAAATAAGGGTATACTGCGTTAACGGGTCAAGCGCTAAAATCAGCATAATCTCAGAAACCAAAGAATGAAAAAACATTTCTATGTTTAGAAAATATTCTCCGCCAAATCCGGTTAAAGGAAGAGCGTGCGAATCAATAGAATTTTCAATGAACAGAACCGCGTACCATTCGTCGGAAAAATACGGATAAACATATTTCATATTTTTCACCTCGTGATACGCAACCGTTTGGTCTGTGGCGAAATTTACTTTGCCTGTGTAATTATAGTGAACCTGGTATAGGCTTAAAAATGAAATGATAACGATTAAAATTAAAACCCAATCAACGGCAGAAGCCTTTATAGTGAGGTTTTTTCTATGCCCCCGCCATATTAAAAGAACAAATACATCGGCTAAAACCGTTGCGGAAATCACAATATTATAATAAAAAACGCCGAGGACTTGCGTTAGAAAAGCCAAAGCCGTGTGAAATAAAAGCAGAGAAAAAAGAATATAGACAGCGCCCTTTTTTTTATCTTGAAAAATCGTCAAAAGCAAAAAGGGCGCGGCCAATAAAATTATGCCTAACGTAAGCTGGACCATTAAGCCATTCTATAATACTTTTATCCCCAAATCAAAGCGCGTAACTAAAAAATCCCGCTTAGCGAGATGCTTTTAGAGCTCTGATAATAGATTTTCTTACTAAACGCCAAGTGGGTGCCCGTGCGCCACGGCCACGACCGCGGCAGACATTTGGCTCCCTAAATAAAGAATTCGTAAAGAATCTTTATCAGAGCTATTTTAATTTTAACTCTCCAAACTTAAGAGTCAAGACCCAATGGCTTAGTCAATTGCTTTATCAGCGAAACCACAACCGGGGGCGGCATTAAGCTGTTTGACAAAACGCCCTCATCGTCTTTGACTTCCCACGGTTTTTCCAAGGTTTCAACTTGCTCGGATTTTTCATTATATTTATAACTGAACTCAGGGGTTATTTCATAGTCGTCTGCGTATTCCCCCGCCTTTTCAACCGGTATAGAATTTCTCAAAAGTATTTTAGGAATTCCCTGCAGGCCTATTGCCTGTTTTATAAGACTTTCGTCTTTGTCCAGCCTTTCTTTAATAGGCCCAATCCCCTGCTCATCCCCCTCCTTCGCGACCATCCTGGCGCCTTCGCAACTTGAGTTGTCGCAAATCAAATGAAACTTTACTTGCCCTGAAGACTTCGAGTGAGCCTCAGTCGAACTCCCCGCCGAAGGGTCGCATTCAACTTTTTTTGTCGGTAGCAATTTTAAACTCCTTGAGGTCTGGCAAATAGGGCATATAACTCTATTTTTTACCCTCTCATCAATTACATTTGAAGGCACATCAATTAAAACAAAAACATCCGGGTCATCCCTGTAGTTAATTAAATCCCTAAAAAACAAGGAGTAAGAAATCTGGTCAAAGTCTCTTGGAAACCCGTCAATAAAAATAGCTTTTCTGCCAAGCTGTTTAATTTCTTTTTTTGCCAATGCCAAAATAAGCTCTGTGGGCAGAAGCACCTTTGTTGACCTTGTTTCTAGAGATTTTACAATATCGCCCAGCGGCGTGAATCCCCTATAATTTTTTTCAAGGAAACCGATAAATTCTTTTTTCTTTTCCTCATTTTTTATAACCTCGTCAAAAGAACGGACCATGTCCCCTATTGAAAAATGCGCGATTTTATCCCTATCCACGATTTCGGCAAACATTTTAGAATAAGTTCCTTTTCCGGAACTTTTTTTCCCAAGCAGATAAACTATAAAAGTGTTTTCTTTTAAAAACTTCCTTAGTTTCTTTATTTCATCGCCGCATTTGTATTCAAAATATTCCTGACGGGAATTTGCGTCAGTCAGGTCAAATTTCTTATAAACCTCGCTTTTTGTCTTAAATAATGGAAAACCGATATCTTTCATTTTTACTTTATATAAATTTTATTGCCGTCAGATAATATAATTATATCACCTTTTTGGTCGGTTCTCAAGGTTTCTATTCCAAAATCAGCCAGCCTTTGCAGGACTTCCGGCGTTGGATGCCCGTAGGAATTATTTTTTCCGGCAGAAATAACAGCAACTTCAGGGCTTGCGACCGCCAAAAATTTATCAGAAGTTGAATATTTAGAGCCGTGGTGAGCCACTTTTAAAACATCAGCTGATAAATCAATGCCAGCTGACACCAGCTTTTTTTCTATGGAGAATCCTATGTCCCCTGTAAAAATAAATTCATTCTCGCCATAAATTAATTTTACCACCACGCTGCTATCATTGGTGTTTTGCACTTCCTGCCCGGATAAATTTTCAAGGGGGCTTAAAATATCAATGTAAACATCTCCCGCTGAAAGGTCGCCGTCTGGTTCAGCAAAAATAATTTTTGTCGGTTTAAACTCTGCCAATGAAGCAAGGAAATAATTTTTATCTTGAGATTGCGCTTTCTCCAGCAACTCTGACAATTTTTTGCTTTGCGGGCTGTTTTTTATAATACCTGTCCATAAAAAATAATCTATTTTATACTGCTCTAACAAATCAATCAGCCCTGTCATGTGGTCTTTTTCTGGGTGGGTCAAGATTACCAAATCAATTGTCCTGTCCCAAAAAGGCATTCTTTCGTTTAGTTTTTGCAATAAACTTGAATCCGGTCCCCCGTCAATTATTATTTGATGGCCTTCCGGAGTCTCAATAAACGCCGAGTCCCCCTGCCCCACGTCAAAAAATACAACCTTTAAATTTCTGTCTGACGATAAAACAAAAACCTCTTTCCATGCAAAGATATTCAACGCCAGCAAAAACCCGGCAAAAAACAAAATATACCTCTTTTTCACCCCGTTAGAAATATTTAATATTATTTATCCAAAATTCTTAACCCCATTATATTTCTAACGGGGTTCATACACGCAAACGCCCCAGACGCTGCCTGGGGCGTTAAACATTAATGCCTATTTCTTTAATCCCATAATCCTAAACATTTTTGTTCCGCACTTTACACATGTCCCGGTCATAGCCATTCTTTTTTTACCGCCCTTTCCATTCATTGTTACTTCTTTCGGGTCCTTCATTTCCCTTTTTGCTTTGCACTTTACGCAATAACCTTCAGCCATAGTCCTAAAATTTTTAATTTCCAATTTTTAATTTTTAAATAATGCTCTAATTTTCTAATTTTTAAAAATTAAGACATTAAGAAATTATTTATAAAATTACAAAATTAAAAATTATAAAAATTCAATTAGCATCGACCTTGTTCATGGGGAATTACAGACCCCCAGAAAATGAGTTATCCACAGATTAATCCATTTTATCTAAATACAAACGACCAAGTCAATAGCATTTTAACATTTAACCTGCCGTCCATCCTCCGTCAACTACCACAACCGAACCAGTCATATAAGATGATTCATCTGAAGCTAGAAATAAAACTGCATTGGAAATTTCTTCCGGTCGGCCCATTCTATGTAAAGGAATTTTTGCCATAAAACCCTCAAACGTCTTAGCGTCTTGTTTTACTGAAGCAGCCATCGGAGTATCAATTGCTCCAGGAGAAATGCAATTTACTCTTATTCCCAGCGGCGCTAATTCCAAAGACATTGCTTCTGCCATTGCCACGATTCCGCCTTTGGATGCGCAATAATGAGTTAGTCCGGCGAATCCAGCGCCAACCTGCCCCATTGCTATAGAGGCAATGTTTACAATGGCTCCAGATTTTTGCTTTGCCATTTCTTTTGCCGCGGCTTGGCTGCACAAAAAATATCCTTTTAAGTTCACGCTTAACACTTTATGCCAGTCTTCTTCCGTTAACTCCAAAAACGGCTTAAACGGACAAACGCCTGCGTTGTTTACTAAAATATCTATTTTGCCGAATGTTTTTAAGGTCTGCTGAATTAAATTATCAACTTCTGTTTTCCGGCTGATATCGCACTTTACAGCTATGGCTTCTCCCTTTTCTTTTTTGATTTCATCTGCGACCAACTGGCATTCCTCTTGCGAAATATCAGAAATCACAACTTTAGCGCCTGCGCCGGCCAGCGTTAGGGCGTGAGTTCTGCCCATCCCCCTGCGGGCGCCAGTGACAATTGCCACCTTGCCCCTTAAATCGCAAAATTTTGATAGCGTTTTGTTTAGTCCGAACATGTTAACTACGGATTTCCACAGATTTCTAAGCGGATTTTCACGAATCACAGATTCCTATATCCGTGATATTGTGCAAATCCGTAAATTTACTGCGCATATCTGTTTTTTATTTATATTTTTATATTTTTATGTTTTTTAATCTTTTTATTTCTTTTGCAATTTCTTTTAAAACTTCTTTATTTCCTATTTCTCCGTCTAACTAAAAATTATAAATACTTTGCCTTTATATTTTTTTTCAATTTTTGCAAAAAAATGGTTTTCATATTTTTTATTTAATCTTTAAAATTTCGTTTTTGTTTATTTAATTCTGGTTGTTTTTCAATCGCTGAATAACGCTCTAAATCCAGCAGTATTCACCCAAAAATTATTTTGGTTTTTATTTAATGCCCCCATAATATCTTTATATTGCAATTTAGTCTTTACCGCCTCTTCTTTATTTTCTGCTTCCGAGCCAGCGCTCAATAATGTATTCGAAAAAACACCATCTAAAAATGCAACAAAATGATAATTATTTTTTGCATTATTTTTTCTTATAATCTCTATTAACTCCAAAACCTGTTTATTTTGACCTCCGCCACCGGTGTTTAAATGTTTGGCTTCAATAAAAAATACTTCTTTTCCATTTTTGACAATAACATCTAAACTTTTATCTTGATTTTTGTTGCCAATTGAAATTCCAAAAAATTTCTTAATATTTTTATTAGAAAATTTACCTCTCTTTGAAAGCTTGGCTGAACATTTATTATAATTTTTAAAATCGGGGATATCTTTCGCCTTTAAAAAACCACTTCCCTCTAAAATGTCCATAATTTTTTTCTCACCAGCATGACCTTTCTTTCTGGACGAACCCTTGTCTATAATGGCTTGAAGCCATTCAGATGGCACAATATCCGTAAGCTTTCTTTTTTCTAAATATAAAAAAGTTATTGTTTTCAATAATTTTATATCATTTATATTTTCCTCTATTGTTGAATCGCAGGCATTAATAAAGCATCCAAATTCCGAATAATTGGAATATTTTTTTATCGTATTTTGTAATTCTAAAAAAATTTCATTCAGAAGTTTCTCTGAATTGTTCTTATTTTTGATATTTTTAATAGTAGTAAGCAATTCCTTAATTTTATGGGTTTTGCTTACATAAAAAGACATACCTAAATCTTTCTCAACAAACATATAGTTCTGATCTAAAAATTTTTCTGGATTTTCTTTAGATATTTTATAATAATGCAGGTTGCTTTGAATTTTTTTCATGATAAATATAATTTAAAAACTTGTAAGTTAAATCGAACGAAATGCGTTTTCTATTATTGTCTCTAAAATTAGTAAGAAAAAATGAAAGATATTTTTTTCTTTTTCGGTTCAACTCTTTATTAAAAATTTCCATCAAAACTTCTTGCTCCTTAATCGGTATCTCCTCTTTAAAAATAAGATGCGCCATATTTCGTGAAGTATTTTTTCCAACGAGCCCTATAATATCATATTTTCTTATGTCTTCCAGTTGAATTTTTTTTCCGTTTTTGCCGTCGATTGCCCTCAAAAATAAAATATTTTTTTCAATAGCTTTTTTTATTTTTTCATTCAACTGAAAAGTCTTCTTGTCTTTTATGTTCTGCAAAGACATTTCAACCTTATATTCGCCAGATTGCAAATAATCTTCTGTAAGCCGAAAAATTCCCAAATGATTTTTTGTGTCTTTTATTTTATTTATAAAATCTCCGCCAAACTGCCAATCAAATTTTTTTTCAAGAATAAATTTAACTTTTTCTCTGCTTGGGAAAATTATTACTGGAATTTCATTTTTAGCGCTCCTTTTATCTTTTTTTTTAAAATAAAAAGAAATTACATTATTGGTTGTATCTTCAAAAACTTGCTCTGAAAAAATATTTAATTTTATAATTTCAAATTTATCAAAAAATATGTTTCTAATTTTAGCGGAGTTTTCGGCACACAAAAAATTTAAAGGGACTATTAATATCCCCTCTTCTGTGCCCATAACAGAAAATATAGAGACCTGATATAAATCTTCAAAAATTGAATTTTTAGCAGTAAAAAATATGTTTTTTGTTTTTATGTCAGCTTTGTTTTTATGCAGATACGGCGGATTAGTTAAAACAAATTTATATTCTTTGGGATTGTTTATTGAATCGTTGTAAAAAACCTTTTCATTATCAACTAAATTTTTGTCGCAATCAAACCCTTTTACTTTTTTTGCTTTATTTTTCTCTGCCCAAAAAATTAAATCTTTGCTGCCGGCAAAGGGATCAACAATTTCCTTGCCTTTTACAAACTCTTCAAAACCCTGCAAAATATAATCAGAATTTCTTGTAAAAAATTGTCCTAATTGTTTCTTGTTCATACTTTTCTAAAATCACTATAAAAATTTTTCGTAAAAATCTCCATAAATTCTTGCCCTATTTTACGCATTTCCTCTAAGTCGTCTAATTCCCAAATTGTTTTTTCATCACCATAAACTTCATAAAAATTTTTATACAATTCAGATAATTTTTTAAATTTTGCTTTTGATATTTTTATAGTTTCCATACTTTTTATACTTTTACCAAATTTATAATTTCATTTACTTTATTATATCAAAAAACCGCCAATGTCTGCAAACCGATTGGCGGTTTCAAGGTTTACTCTTTGCAGCAATCAATCACATATTTTACCACATCTCCCAACCTGCCCAGCAATCCTTTGCTTTCTGCGCTTGCCCCGTTGGAAGACGAAGTCTTTCCAATGGGGTCTTTTTTGTCTATTTGATTGTCGTCAATTTTTTTTACCTCGCCCAGGTCAATCAGTTTTAAGTTAATTCCCCAAAACAATGAATAAAGCTCGTATGCTTTTTTGAACATATCTTCTGCTTCTTGTTTTTTATCCTGCCCTAAAGCTTTTGTGCCAACTTCCATCAACCGCATTGAGGCAGACAACAAATGTTTTGATATGCACCACACCTCTCCTTCATAATCTTTTATAATCCTCTTAAGCAATTCTTTTCTCATCTCTCTGGCAGTATTCAATAAATCAAAATACTCCGGCTTGTCGGTTTTAGCTCCGGTAAAGAAAAAATGCTCTTCAATGGAAATCAAATTCATTATTGCAATTGACAAATCCTCGTTAGAAGACAAATCAAGTTCATTCAGCTTATTTTTCTGAAATTTGTTTATAAATTCGTCAATTTTTTTGCTATCTAAATTGTTTTCCATAAAATTAAACTTATAACTATTAAAATAACAACCGGCAAAACAACTTTCTGGTACGGAAAATATGATTTTCCTCCATTTTTTTTCTTTAACAAATTATGCAGCCAAGTTGCCGCTATAAAAACCAGAGTTCCGGCAATCGTTCCAAAAATTATTTTATCCATGCCCCAAATTGTATTTGAGGGATGCCACAGCAATCCGGAATAATGAAGGGGAACAAACGTAAGAGCGTAATACGCTAAAAAAATAAGGGCTGTGTCAAAAGAAAATTTCCAGTTCCTTTTGCGCATCCAATTTATTGTCCACAAACTTAATGCAACCAGAATAGCTCCTATCCATATTGAAGAAACAACATCATCAACCCCAAGCCACCTTGAAAGCCCAAGCCCTGCCCCAACAGCAACCACGCAGACAGGACAGACAGCGCGAACTTGGGTAGCCAAAGCTAATCCTGCAGATAAAAATAATGCTAATGATAAATAATTTTTTGATTTCATTCGAAAATTTTCAATTATCAATTTGGAACCGCTTATTACATAGCTGTAATTCTGCGGAATTAAGCAATTTACAATGAATTTTCAATGATTAAATTTTCAATGACGACAGTATCGTTGTTTGAAAATTGAGAAATTGCGTCATTTATTGAAAATTGGAGTTTGAAAATTGAAAATTAGTTGATTTTTTCCTTGAAAAAATTAACAACATCCACGTCCCCCATCAAGCACTTTTCTCCGTCGTACAAAAACGGCACTCCAACCTGATCTGTTTGTGTATTGCACTTTTGCACCACCTGGGCCAGAATGTTCTGATTATCTTTATTATACCAGACCTCAAGCCGGGAAAAGATAATCTTGTCTTCAATATTATTTTGGCTTATGAAATCATCCACGATTTTACAATGCGAACACCCTTCTCCGTAAAACAAAACAATGCCATCTGGTATGGGAATGGGTTCTGCGCCGGCGCTAGAAAAAAATCCGGACTGCCATGCCCAAAACCCAGCCCCCAAAACAACGACTCCTATTATTATAAATATAATTGTTTTATCCATATAAAACTACTAATTTACTAATCGCTACGAATATACTAATTTTCCAGCTGTCGAACTTATTAGTATATTAGTACATATTTGTAGTTTAGTAGTTCCATTAAATCATAAAAAAACTATAAAATCAAATTCTTGACATCTGATTTTATCGGAGTTAACATATTTTAATCGGGGCTCTTTTACATTTTGTCAACTATTGGAGATAGGGAGGTTTCTTATGGGAGACTTTACCCAAGAGGCAGAAGGCGTTATACAAAGAGCGAAGGACGAAGCGAGAAAACTCAACAGTTATTTTGTCCACGATGCTCACATTTTGCTTTCCTTGATAAGGAACTGCGTCAATGGGATAGTTGAAAATCTGCTGAAAGATAGAGTGTGGTATCCAGCTGTTCTGGAAAAAACTGAAAAGATTAGCGACGCATCTTGTCCGCCGCCTGACGCGCCGTGGACTGTTAACGCGCAAAACACGCTGAACGAAGCGCGCAAAATAACAAAGGAGCTTGGCCACAGCCCTTGCGGAACCGAACACATCCTCGCTGGATTGATGAGAATTGACGGTTCGGCAATGCGAATTCTCCGCGAATTGGGATTTGCGTTAAGCCAAAACTTTGTCTGGCGCGAACTTTTCGGAACAAAAACATTAGGAATGGAGTCAGGCTACAAGCAAGAAGTGCGCGTTCGTATCCGCTGGATGATTCTCCGCGACATGCCGGAAGTTTTTGTCATTGAGTCCGAGAGCTTCGAGTTCCCCTGGCTGGAAGAAGATTTTATCCGTTGCCTGCGAGGGCGCAACTCGATCGGCATGGTCGCCGAATACGACGACCGGGTCGTGGGGTTTGTGATTTGCGAACTGGCAAAGACGCTCGTCAATGTGCTCAACTTTGCCGTGGCGCCCGACTATCGCCGAAAAAGTGTAGGCACGCAGATGATTGCGAAGCTGAAAGGCAAACTTTTGGCACAGCGCCGCACTCACATCACCCTGGAAGTTCGCGAAACAAACCTGCCCGCCCAGTTATTCTTTAAGAGATGCGGCTTCCGAGCCGTCTCTGTGCTGCGGAACCACTACGATAACACGGAAGACGCCTACCTGATGCAGTACCGCTTCCGCCAGGAGACACTGGCTCCATTCCAGCCGGTCAATTGAATCTCCTCATATTTTGCGGGATAACTCCTTTTCCCCAAATCTCCGCATGCCGAGAAAATCTTTTCTCGGCTTTTTTGTTTCAAAAAAATCTCTTGTTTCCAGCTCGGGAACAAGAGACTAACTAAAAGAGCGGAATGTTTTACGCGCTCTGCCACACATGGCGCCAAAGCTTTGCCGGCGGATGCTCGCCGCGGAATTGCCACTGCCATGACTCGCTGGCAATCAAGCCAAGGGTCAAGGATACGCGCCCGGGACGCGTCAACAGACGCGGAAATAATTTCGCTAAAATCGCGCCAAGTTTGAGCGGATTCAAGAATGACCGGCGAATAACTTTCAGCCATTCCTCTGAAGTGCGCCGGTAGTCATCCGTGCCGTCTACCGCCTTTTTCAGCGTAAAATAAGGCATTGCGCATCGCTCAAGCTGTCCGTCCTCCGGGTAGTATCCGCCAAGAGCGCTTTCTAACATCGCCATATGAAACTCGTCCGAACCCCGCGTAAAACAGCTGGGCGGCTTTAGCAAATCAAGGGGCCTGGGCCTGACTCGGCCAAAATGAATGACGGTGGTTGCCAGACATTTAACCGCTGACTTCGGGCTCAACAAGTCGCTGCAAATCCGAAAAAACTCCCGGTAAATTGCGTTCTGCCTGCCCGCAGCAGCGTCTTCTGGCTGAACAAAATGCTCCACGGAACCGTTGGCAACAATGCAGTCAAAGCTATGCCGCCAATCCGAATCCAGGTCCCGATAATCGCGCGCGAACACATTTAAATGCCTGCGCTGGCAATAAGCCATCTGTTTTGGAGATAAAGTAATGCCTACCGCTTCAGCTCCTCGCTTTTGGGCATCCTCCAGCAGGGTGCCGTAACCGCAACCGATGTCTAATAGATAACTGCCTGCCCGGCATCCAACTTTATCCAGCAGCCATTTTCGCTGGGCCCGCTGGGCGGTTTCATAATCAGTTTCCTTTCCAACGTAAATGCCGTCTGTTAAATCGCGGATACCGCAAGTTGAAAAAATGGAATCCATGCAGTCATAAGCTGCGCGCACGGTTTTTCGCGACATCACCAGCAACTCTGACTTTGCGACCATCGCCCTAACTCCTTATAAAAGAACACACTGAAATCCGCCAAGCCCGGACCTCCCGGACCTCGGGGAAACCGATTTCTCATTTTCCCTCCCCTTCAACACGCCACCCGCCTGGCGTATTGAAGGGAAGGGAAATTTAGCCAGAAAAAGATTGGGGAGAACCCCTTTTTAGCCGCAAAGAGTTTAGTACTACAGACAGCGAGGAAAACGCCATGGCTGCTGCGGCAAAAATTGGGTTTAAAAGAATGCCGAAAAACGGATAAAGAACGCCGGCAGCCACAGGAATAAAAGCAGTATTGTAAGAAAAAGCCCAAAACAAATTTTGTTTTACTATTTTTAATGTTTTACCGGAAATTTTGAAAAGCTCGGGTATTAAAGTTAGGTCTCCTCTTATCAAAGTAACGCCGGCTGACTCCATTGCCACATCCGTGCCCTCTCCCATAGCAATGCCCAAATCAGACTGGGCAAGCGCCGGGGCGTCATTGATTCCGTCTCCAACCATTGCCACTTTCTTGCCTGTTTTTTGAAGCGCTTCAACTTTTTTAGCTTTGTCCTGAGGCAAAACCTGGGCCATTATACTTTCAATGCCGACCTGTTTGCCTATTGCTTTGGCCGTCCTTTCGTTATCTCCGGTAAGCATCCATATTTCCAAGCCGATTTTTTTTAAGGTTTCAATGGCGCTTTTTGACTCTTTTTTCAAAACATCAGCCACTGCAATAATACCGATTATTTTATTGTCCTTGGCTAAAAGCATTGCTGTTTTCCCTTGTTCTTCCAGTTTAATTATTTCGCCTTCAATCGCTTGATGCTCAATATTATTGTCTGCCATTAGTTTTCTTGTGCCCAGAACAATTGAAACGCCATTCAGTTTTGCTTTGACTCCGTGGCCCGGCACTGCGTCAAAATCCTCGGCATCAACCAGTTCTACTTTTTCTTCTTCTGCTTTTTGGACTATTGCGCGCGCTAAAGAGTGCTCTGATTTTTTTTCAACAGATGCCGCAATCTGCAAAATTTCAGAATGCTGTTCTCCGCTTGTCGCAATAACATCGGTTACGGCCGGCTTTCCTTGGGTTAGGGTCCCTGTTTTATCTAAAATTATAGCGTTTATTTTATGGGCGATTTCCAAGGAAGCGGCGTCTCTCACAAGTATTCCCTTTTCTGCTGAACTTCCCATGCTCACCATCATTGCCATTGGCGTAGCTAAACCCAGCGCGCAAGGGCAAGCAATAATAAGAACCGCCACAAAATTAACTAAAGCAAAAGTAAGGGCGGGTTCAGGTCCTGCAAAAAACCAAACAATAAAAGTCAAAACAGCAATCGCAATAACCACTGGCACAAAGTAAGAAGAAACAATATCCGCCAAGCGCTGAATGGGCGCTTTTGAGCCCTGAGCCTGTTCCACCATTTTAATAATCTGGGCCAAAAGAGTATCCTTGCCCACTTTCTTTGCCCTAAACTTAAAAGAGCCTGTTTGATTAATAGTGGCTCCAATTACCTTGTCCCCTATTT
>Ga0209541_10010627_pt1 | contig 14623 bp, 17 predicted proteins | sample RifCSPlowO2_01_FD_184027 | JGI IMG/M metagenome (GOLD analysis project Ga0209541, IMG submission 184027) | Groundwater microbial communities from Rifle, Colorado - Rifle CSP2_plank lowO2_0.1 (SPAdes) (version 2) | ecosystem: Environmental > Aquatic > Deep subsurface > Groundwater | place... | reverse complement strand
GTATATTATACACTTAGGAATTTGACAACCTCTTTATAAATAAGCTAAAGACATAAATTTTGAATTTAAGCTATTTTGAGCTTCATTAAATAATATTTAAACCCAAAACCATATTATTCTTTCTTCTTAACAATATTATAAGAAATGCCAATCTCTCCTACCCATTGGAAACCATTAGAAGTTGCTAACATTATGGTCTTTCCAGATTTAGATAATTCCTTGCTCTCCATGTTTAATTCTATAATTAGTTTATTTCCTTCAAGCTTATGTGTCATTTTTACCTCCTGCAGTTTTATTTTATTAAATTCTTCCTCCACTATAAACTATTTCAATATTTTTTCTTCTCATAAAATAATAGCACTCATAAGATTTAATAATTTATCTTTTCTTTTAAATAATCTTTTCTTTTCTTCTCGTCAAACCTTTCTATAGCATATCTTAGTGTAGTTCTTGACATATTACTCTTATGTTTCTTAAGAAAATTTTCCAATAATTTTTGATTCCTTTTTCCAATTTCTCTTAACATCCAACCAACTGCTTTATGAATTAAATCATGAGAATCTTTTAATAAAATTTTAGAGATATTTAATGTATCTTCAAACTTATTATTTTTTATGAATTCAAAAGTTGAAATTATTGCGATTCTTTTTTTCCATAAATCATTTGAATTTGCGAAATCATAAATAATTTTTTTGTCTTTATCAATCAAATATTTTCCTAAAATTTTATCTGCTATACAATCTATTAAGTCCCAGTTATTTGAAGCATTAATATTTTTCAAATAAAAATCAAAGATTTCTTTTTTGTTTTCATATTTTTCGTATTTATAAACTAAAATCAATAAACCGGTCAACCTGTACTCATGAATTTTATTTGACAATAATTGTTCTATGTCTTTAAAATTTAGATCAACGTACTTTTTGGCTAAATCTCTTTGCTCTGGAACTGTCAAGCCAATGAAAATATCTCCTTCTCCATACTGTCCTTTTTTAGTTTTGAAAAATCCTGAATAAATTAGAGATTTTTCTTTATTGGCTTTAGAGTCTAATTCTTTTTTTATTTGAGATAACATGATTTTTACCTTTTAATTAGATTTATATAATATTTTCTTTTTTAAATTACAATGGACAAACTAAGATTTGGAACTGCGGGGATTCCTGTAAGGACTAATGGAGATACTCTTCAAGGAATCAAAGACGTTGGAAAACTTGGACTAGATTCTTTTGAACTGGAATTTGTTCATTCAATCAACATTAAAGAAGACAAAGCTCCTGAAATAAAAAGAACTGCCAACGAGAATGATGTTGTGCTGACTTGCCACGGGCCTTATTTCATGAATTTAAATTCTGACGAGAAGAAAAAGTATTATGCGAGCATTCATTATGTTGTGAATTCTGCCAAGATTTTATCTTTATGCAATGGATGGAGTGTGTGCTTTCATGCCGGCTATTATATGAAGCAGAATCCCGAGAAAGTTTATGAAAAGATTAGAGATGCATTAAAGGAAATTGTGAAGAAAGTAAAAGAATTTGACGACAAGATCTGGATAAGGCCTGAAGTTTCTGGGAAAAAAGTCCAGTTTGGAGATGTTAATGAACTTCTCAAACTTAGCCAAGATGTTGAGCAGGTCATGCCATGCATTGATTTTTCTCATTTATATGCCAGAACAAATGGCGAGAACAATACTTATGAAGAATTTAAAGAAATTTTAGCTGAAGTTGAAAAAAAATTAGGAAAAAAATCACTAAATGAGATGCATATGCATGCTACTGGAATTGAATATGGAGACAAAGGCGAGAAGAATCATTTAATTTTAGAAAAAAGTGATTTTAATTATAAAGACTTGATGAAAGCCTTGAAAGAATTTAAAGCCAAGGGAGTTTTAACTTGTGAAAGTCCTAATATTGAGGATGATGCTTTGCTGATGAAAAAATATTATGAAAAATTATGACTTTTAATGACTTTTAATGACTTTTAATTAGTCTTCTTATCCTTGTCTTTCTTAAATATCTTTTATGCCGTTTTATGCTCCCCCTTATAATCCTGTTTGATCTTAATCTTGTTTTTTCATCCACTTTACTTGAAGTAAATGGATTAACGAATTTTCCTCCTGCTACAAAAGGCTCTGGCAAACCATATCCTTTAAACAAAGAATTCATGTAATCTTCAAAACCATTATAGAAATCAACATTTACTCTTAATTTTTGCAATGTTTTTTCTCCAAATTCTAATATTTCATTGTAATGAGGATAAATTGAGCTTCCTGCTCTTATTAACATCTCGCTTAAATTTGCCCAGTCAGCCAATCCGTCAATGTCTTCTATTGTTGACGGGTCATCATTGTCTGCTTTCATTAGAAATCTTATTCCCATCCTGTTTTTTACAACATTGTAGATATTTTTTGGATTTAATGGTATTGGTTTTCCCCTCTCTCTTCTGACCCATCTTCCTAGTTGATAAATATATATTGGACCAAGATTTCTGAGAGTTGACAGCATGATCATTACATCTGGCGCGAAAATTTCCCTGAACTTATCCTGCCTGCTTTTGCCTTTATTTCCATGAGCTTTTCTGCTGCTGTAAAGCATGTCCAAGATTGGTTCTTCTAACTTCAATCTTTGTGAAACTTGATCTAATTCTGATAAATTTGCAAGCAAAATCTGCGGTTCTTTCACAGCCAGATATCTACCCCTGTGTAAAAGTTTTGCATGATATTTTCTAGGCCAGTATTTGTTGGTTTTTCTTCTTGAGTTACAATCTGCTATAAAATCAAAATCTGCAATGTCTGGATCTCTTAGAGCCTTGTCGAAATCATACTTTAAAGGTGTATCCCCCATTAAAATTAAAACAACTTCATCTTTACTTGGCTGTATAACTTTTCTTGCACTGTTTAAAGTTCTTGAAAAACTCCAATCTTCTCCTTCATATCCAAAACGAACTTTTTCATCATGGAAATAGTCCCTAAATATTTTAACATTAATTTCTGTGACTCTATCTCCGACAACTGCAATGCTTTCTAAATCACTTTTGGAAGTATTTAACATCGCAAAATCTATCATCGGAACTCTTGCATTAGGTGATTCTCCAATTGGCATCAGGAAATTGAATTTAGTGACTTTATGCCTGCTTTTGTCTCTAAGAAAAATATGTGTTGGGAGATAATATCCTGATTTTACTTCTTTTTCGTACTGCTTTCTTGCTTTGTCTTCAATGCTTCCATCTTTGCCGTCATCGTCATAACTTGCTGTTATTATCGCCTTTGATATCCTTTCTTGCATTCAAATTTATTGAAGAAATAATTTTTTAAGGCTTTCTTATCTTTGCTATGAAAAACCCTTCTGTGTTATTGTCCTGAGGCCAGATTCTCAAGCATTTTTTTATTTCTTCATTATAGGATTTATTTTCAAATTCCAGGACAGCTGGAGATGATTTTAAATTTTCCAGAGATGCTTTTTCCAACCTTGCATCTGTCTTTTCAAGCAGATAATCTATGACTTCTTCATTTTCCTCTGGCTCTAGAGAACAAGTTGAGTAAACTAAAATTCCTTTTTCTTTCAATAATGAATATGCCTTTAGTATTAACCTGCGCTGTTGATAGCCTAATTTCTTAATCATATTTTGATTGTAAATATTAACAGTGTTTGGAGATTTTTTTATTGTTCCTGTTCCCGAGCAAGGGGCATCCAAAAGAATTTTATCAAACTTTATTTCCGGGAAATTTTCTCCCTTGTAGATTGTAATCATTGTGTTTGAAACTCCGCATCTCTGCAAATTCATCGACAATGCCTTGATCCTGTCCCACTTGATGTCATTTGCAATTATTGCTCCTGAATTGTTCATCATAGCTGCCAGCTGAGTTGTCTTGCTGCCGGGAGCTGCTGACATATCCAAAACGAGCTCGTTGCTTTTTGGAGCAAGAATCTGAGCTGGGATCATTGATGCTGCTTCCTGGACATAGAAATATCCTAGAAAATGCTCTTTTAAATTTCCAACTGCTGTTTCTTTTCTCTCTATATAAAATCCTGAGCTGCACCATTGAACCTGTTCTAAATTTTTAATTCTTTTTTTAAATTCTGAAACTGAAATCTTTAATGTGTTCACTCTAATTGATTTCCTTAATTTGGAAGAGAAAGCTTCTTTTAGTTCTCTGAAATTTGTCAATGCCGAATATCTTTTTTCGAAAGACCCTTTGTATTCCATTTGCTGCCCATTATTCTTTATCTTTAAATCTGCTGTATTTTATGTTGTTGTAGATAAATAGAAGAATTCTTAAAACTATTTCAAGAATAACTATAAACAGCAGATAATAGATAATGACTTTCCATGATGCTGGAATCTTTTCTATCGATGCCATCGCTGTTTCTAGTGAAAAATATGATAATCCTGTAACTAGGAATATTGCGAGCAGAGTTAGCGGCAGATCTTTCGCTACTTCTCTAGCAAGCTCTTCATTGTAGTATGATGTAATCCTTGTGGTTGCAACTATTGCCATTGAGAATAATAAAATCGTATTTATTGGAAGGTCTCTTGATAAGAAAATTAAAAGCAGAGACAAGACTATGAACCAGAAAAATGTGAATAAAGGAAATATTACCAAATGCTCTAGAACGTAAAATAAAAATGCTACTAAGTCTTTTACATTTTCCCATCTTGACTTGCTGTATTCCACTAAGTTTAGCTTGAAAATATCTCTCGTTGCCAAAAACTTGTAGAACTTAAAAATAAATATTGAATAAACAACCATCCCGAGGATAAATAATATCAATGGCTTACTTGCTATTATTGCCTCATTTAAAGAGAGATTATTACTGATAAAACCTGATATAGTTTCGAATACCATTATAGGCTACTGTCATTTATAAAATATAAATCTTCTGCTTGAGGCTCAGGCATAAATCTTTAAATATAATCCTTCTATTTTTATTTTCATGAAAGTCGAAATAAAAAGAGGCTACACTGTTTATTCCAAGGACAATAATGAATTTGTTTTTGTTGCGCCTCATTCCGGGCATGCAATTTCCAATCCAGTCCACAGGGATGACCACTCCGAGACTGTTGCAAGCTTGTGCTGGAAGGAAATAGGAGGGAAATTAATTATAAGCGGGATAAGCAGGGACAGGCTGTGGGGGATTGATTTCAATAGAAAGATTCCGCCATTGAAAGAAGCGCTGAAAAATTATGATTCATTCAATAACACAGAGGAAAGAGGAAGCTTGCTTGACTATGCAAAAGAATATGCCTGGGTTTCTAGAGACGAAAATGACTACAATGAAAGGCTGAAGATATACCAGAATTTTTGGAATGAAGTCGGCGATGGTAAATATATAATCCTGCTGCATAAAAATTTTCCGAAGATGAAAGCTGTCCCGAGCATAATGGATATTATAACTTTCTCAGATGCCGGAATTAAAAGAAAAATAATTAAGAAAATTGTGAGTGAGATGAACAGCAAGTATTTTGACTTCTTTGAGAAAATTAAAATAGACTACAGAAATGCAATTCTTGCTGACACCAGGAGATTTGTTTTGAACCTGCTAAGAGTATATGAGCACTTCAACCCGAATGAGATGAGCAAAGGGCATAAAAATTCTATTGAGAAAGACCTTGACAAGATAACAATGTATGCAGACAAGATTGCAATGAACAGGCTGAAAAATTCTTTCACTCCTTATCATTTTTTAATGTGCGCTGAGAATGCGTTGAGGCATATTCCAATCCCACAGATTACAATAGAGGCTGTTCATGATGGGAGCATGGCTTTAGGACCTTACAACAAATTATTTCCCAGAAGAGATAAAACCATAATTGAAGTTGAGAGCAATGGTTTTTTGAATTTTTGGCATCCCCATATGGCTGCTAAGATAATAAAAGACGTAGTTGAAAAAGTTAAAGAGGAAAATTGAAATTAAATTAATAATCCTTTAGAGTCTTTTAAATCTTTCAATCCGATTCTTCCCCTGAATAAAATTTCTAGATCTCCTGGCTTTTTTTCGAGATGCTTTTTCAGCTCCAAATAACTTTTCAAGTAGATCAAGTCCTTTGTGAAGGCTCCCTGCTTTGAAGTATCTTTCAAGCCTCTTTTAGCTCTTAATGTCAAGTGATAAGCATCCCCTTCTGAAAAATAACCATGTAGAAAATTGAAAGTTTCCCGGAAAGAATTTTTTAAAGCCAGATGTATTGCCAATACCCTGCCTGCGTAATTCCTCAAGGTTTTATTTTTTAGCAGATTGTTTTTTTCCTCCATGTAAACTGCCAATCCTTCTTCTGTTTCTTCATAATTTGCCGTTCCATATTGGAATATATTGCATCGTTGTTTTTCCCCATTTGAGCTGCGAGTTGTGTGAACTCCAATTTCATGCACTATTAATCTTTTAACATCTTCTTTCGAGAATTTTTCTCCTGCCTTTACATACAATTTTTTTTCCATTGTCACGTCATCTACTCTTGAGCCTAGATTTTCCTTGACAGCCGAGCTCCATCCAGGAAATTTTTTTATTTCTTTATCTAGAATTACCGCAACTTCTTCTGATGTTAAATCATTGTCTTCTTTTTCATTCTTTAACCTTAATAATTTTTTAGCTTCTTTTACCAGCCTTGTTGATGGAACACCATAATACTTTATAGAATTTTGAGTAAACCCTTGGAATCCAACTGAATCAAGCAGGTCAATCCAGATGATTAATTTCTTTATCTTCTTCTTGAACAATGATCCTTCTACCTGGCTGTAAGATTTTTCCAGCAACTTTTTGCTTTTGCCAAGCTTCAGATTTCTTTCCAGATATTTGAATTTAGGATTATAATTATTTGATGAGAAGAATTTCTTTTTTTCAGAATCCTGGTTTATTGGATTTATGTATTTTAGTTTATATATATCTTGACATATCTCAAACATTATCTGATCAATTTCCTGCAGCATCATTCGATAGATTTATTAAAACTTTCTCTTTTTATTTTTATTGGTGATGTCTTATGGATTTGACAAAAAATTACCCGAGAAGCCCTTATGAGATAATGGCTGGAATTGTTATGCTTCCTAGAACTATTGACAAGGCTAAAGCGCATAATGCAAATAAACTCGGGGAGTATCATTACAACTGTCCTCTTGATATAGCTGTTTTTGAATTTCTGAATGTAAGCGCTGAAGAATTTGCTAGGAAAGTTAAAGATCTTGATACAGACGAGAGAATTGAAAAATGGATTAATGCAATAACTAAAGATAAGAGGAAAGCAGAGAAACAACAATTCAATAATTGGATGAGGCATGACGCCCCTAATGCTCCTAAAGATATAAAGTGGATGGAATCTGAGAAAAAAAAGCTCGGAAGGAATGATTACTTTAGTTATTTTGACAACTTAGATGCTGATGAAAAAAGATTTTGAGTAAGTTTAAATATTTCCATTTCTTTTTTATTTCATGCTTTTTAAAAGACTGAAGAAGAGGAAATGGCTTTTTATTTCAATAGTGGTTATTATCTCTTTGTTAATTATCCTTTTGGCGACTAAATTCTATCTGCTCTTTAATTTCTTAATAGGAAATGATACTGTAATAAAAATCAGCTCCGGAGAGGAATATTTGTTTTTGAGGAATGGTGAATCTGGGAATATTGAGTTTGAAGCAAAAGTTACCACCAATCCTTTCTGCTCTGCAGCATGCTCTGTAGAATTTTTAAGCCTGGATGACATGAGCTTGATTGACTTTGATCAATTTTCATTAAAACCCGGAAGCCCATTCAAAAAATCATATCAAATTTCTGCCGATGGAAATGGGCGAGGGAGAGATTTCTACAGATTCGGAGTTGAATGCACGAGCAGCGGCGGATTTTTGTGCCATAGTGACAGAGAGAAAACTACCAGGGATTTGCTGATCGTTGTTGAACACGACCTCAATGATGCTGAGCTGGAAAATAAAGATAGATTTGAAACATTATCATTAGAGAGATTACAAGACATGAATGAGATGAGGAAAAATATTTTTATATTCAATGATGCTGTGTACAAACTAAACAGGACGGTTATTGCTGATATTAACACTGCATTTGAAACTGATAATTTTTATGATGAACTGATGAATCTAACTTCTGATGAGGATTATTATCTCAAGCTGCTCGAGCTCAATGAGCTTGATGAGAGATTTTCCAATGCTGAAAAAGAATTTGGCATTGCTAATAATAAAATTTTAGACTCTGTCATTACTTATAATTCTCTAATTGATAAATTATTATTTTCCAAATCTTTCATTGATAATCTGAGCAACCTCAGCCTTGAATTGAATGATGCTGAAAATGTCAAGTTGTATATCAACGAGTTTAATAACATTGCAGCCAGTTTTAATCAGAGAGATCATCTTGAAAATAAATCATTTTTAGTAAACGGCTTTTTTGAGAGATTACAAAATTTTGATTTCACTCTCGCTGACAATGGCACCATTGTTGATGAAAAGACTAATGAAATAATCCTTGAGAAAATTGAGTTGCTGTATATTCCTGCTGAAGAATCTGAAACTGAAATTGATTTTCCTGAGATAGAATTAAAATGTACGTTGAACAAAGTTACAAAAAATTGTGGCGATGACGTAGAAAGTCCTGTTGTTTTTATGCATGGACATGCTGTAACTAAAGAAGCCCCTCTTGAATTTAGTCTGGAAGGACTTGGAGGACTGCAAGATAAAATTGAGGACAATGGCTATATCAATGCAGGTACGATTACATTATATACTAAAAGTGAAATTCCTGCAGGGATTTGGAATGTCCACGCCCCGCTTTCGATCAGGGCCAGCTATTATTTTGATTTATTTGAAGAGCCTGAAAATTACAAAGTCGTATTGACTAAAAGCGAGAACATTGACACGTATGCAGTCAGAATGAAAGAGGTTTTTGACAATATTAGGTATAGAACAGGAAAAGATAAAATTGACGTTGTTGCTTTCAGCATGGGTGGGCTTGTCATCAGAAGGCATGTCCAACTGTTTGGCAGCGATGGGTTTGGAAAAATAATCTTGCTTGGCACTCCAAATAAAGGGATAGTTGGAGAGGTAGCTGCTCTCTGCCCTGTTGTCGGAGGCGAAAAGAGAGAATGTGATGACATGAATTCCGGAAGCTTGTTCATGCAGAAATTAAATAGAGATAAGATTCCTGATAATATCTATAATATATATGGAATAGGATGCGATATGGATAGCGGAATAGGAGATGGCGTTGTCCTTGAAGAAAATGCGAGACTGGACATTGAAAATAATTTCATTATAAACGGGACTTGCAGAGGCAAATTCACTCCCTTGCATATTGATTTGCTGGATTTGGAAAGATATCCTGAAGTGTATGAAATCATTGATGAGATATTATAAAACGCAAGGTTTATAAATGGGCGATTGAGCTCAACTCGGGTTCTTAAAAATTTGGAGATCAAAAAAATGAGATTAGAAAGACTGCTGTATTTTGCCCTTGTTGGCAATTTTTTATTAAGACCAATCGACGCCAGTACTAGTGAAACAACTAGAAGATACATTGATAACATTGTTAAAGAAACTGTTGAAAGATATGATGCGCATAAACATGGAATAACCCCCAAGCTTGTCTCTTCTGTTATACTTCATGAGAGCAGCTATGACAGCCTTGCTGTGTCAAGAAAAGGCGCTAGAGGATTGATGCAGCTTATGCCTTTTACTGCTGAGGAATTAAGCGTTGATCCTTTAAATCCGAGAGATTGTATTGATGGCGGCATTAGGAGACTCATAAAACTTTGTAGAAAATATAAAGATACAAGATTAGCATTAGCTGCCTATAACTGCGGCGAAACTAAAGTTGATACATTAAGAGTTGTTTATGGAGAATTATGGTGGGATAAATTGCCCCGAGAAACAAGAAATTATGTGGCAAATGTCTTAGGTTATATTAACAGGAAAAAATCTTGAAAAAATCTTGATCGAATCAATTTTGATTGAAATGCGCTGACGGAGATTTGAACTCCGGTCGCTGCCTTGGCAAGGCAACATTCTGACCACTGAACTATCAGCGCTTGTAATAAAATTAGAGATAAAGGTTATTTAAATCTTATCCAATGACTTACTATTTTGTCAAAGTTGTTTTGTTTTCTGTGAATATATTTTTTGCAAGATAAAACTTTTAAAGTTTTGGGTAAGAGTTTATTTAATGAGCACGGTTTTAGGAATTAAGGCAAATGCAGGTGAAGAGTCAGTAGTATTAGTTGCGGATACCCAGTTCTTTCTTTATGGAGATTATTTTAAGATAATTAATTCTAAGATTAGAATGGGGAAGTCTTATGCGTTGGCTTTTACAGGTGTTGCAGATAAGTATGTCGAGCACTTTTTTAGCTACATTGCAGGACGTAGATCGTTTGAACAATTCATGAAATATATATGCGACGGTAAACCTCAACATCCTATTTTTGATTTATGGAATCTTGCTATTAATAATAAGCCTAGTGCAGAAGAATTTGCTAAATCCTCTTTCGGAAGTTTCTTCGAGAGCAAACATCCAACAAAATCAAAAGCTGATCAATATGTTGCAAGTTTACTTTCTTTGGTGGCAGATATAAATTATAATCCTGTGCAAACTGCTGTTGAAAGGCGGCAATTTTTTGAATTTATGCTACTCAATGGTGCATATATCCGACGCGAAAGCGAGAAAACTGATGAACCAGAGGAGTTGTATAATGATCTGACTGAATTGGTAATTGCCTCTAATAAACCTTCTATTGAATTATTTTTGGTTAATTCTTATGGCAGTCTTTCGAAATCATCTGATTCAGAGAGTGTTGATTATGTCACTTCCGGCACTGGTTCTAAAATTGTTAAAGAATACATTGACAGCGGCGAGTATGAAAGGGATTCTATTGTCAAAGAAAAAATAAATCTTGATGCCATTACGACTTCTTCTGCTGTCTGGTTAGCAATCGGAGCATTGAAGAGAGCATTGCAAGATGCTAAAACTGGGGGCCATATAGAACTAGTGGTGGTTAAGCCGGATTTTATCCAGAGCTTCGGTGATAAAGTTCGCAAGGATTTATCAAAGGCCGAGGAAGAATCTTATCAGGAAATTGCCGATATGTTTACTGTGAAGCCTAGTTGATTTATATCAAATCTTCTTGATTAAGAATTTAATATTTTTCCCGAAAAAATTCGACTTTAGAATTTTAAAATTATTTTTTTTAAGCAGAGATTTCAATTCGAAATATCCTACGAAATGATAGTACCTCATCAAAGTACAATTTTTCTGTTTCCATGGAATGAAAGTCTCTTTTTTCTTGAATAAAAGTTTTAATTGCAACTTGCTCCAGATTGAGATATATGCTTCTCCATTATTTTTTAATACACGATGGATTTCTTTTATTGCTGTCTCTGGATTTTTTAAATGATGCAGAACTGCCAATGCCAGAACATAATCAAATGAATTATTTTGATAAGGAAGTTTTTCTGCTGATGCCAATTTCAGATTAACTTTGAAATTATTTTTCTTTATGAATTTTCTTGCCTGCTCTAACATTTCTCTTGAGAAATCAACTCCATAACAGTCTAAATTTTTAAAAGGCAAGAGATTCCTGCAGTTGCCACAACCAATGTCAAGAATTTTTCCTTTTTTCCAGTTTAATTTATATAATCCCTTTAATGGCTTGTTTCTGAAATCCGTCCAACCTGGAGCTATCTTATTCCAAATTTCTTGCTGGTTCATTTTTCCAGTACCTTTTTGTATACATTATCATGATGATCATAATATCTGAAAATAATTTTATCCTCTTCTTTTTTAAATAAAAGAACAAAACTTGAGTGGATATGAACTCTCTTATAATTTTGCATAGGACGTTTAAGATTTTTATAGCGGCTTATATCTTCTGAATTCTTTATTTCATCGATTTTTTTCAATATTGCTTCGAACTGAACTTTATCTTTTTTAGAAAGCTTTGATAAAATTTTGTCTAGATCTGGATGAATCTCATAATTCATTTGTATCTCTGTCTTAATTCATCAATAGATTTGAATTTTATTCCCTTTAGATGCTCTGTGCTCTTAATTTTTTCTATAAATTCAGGCCTTAATTCTGGTTCTAGTATATCTTCTTCGTATTGTTCTGCCATGAGATTTATAGCTTCAGATTTATCCTTTAATCCATATTTTGCTTTAATTACGTTCAGAATTCTATTTGCATTTTCATTGATTTGGACCAGAGCGTTTACCATTTTGTTAATACTTAGTCTAACTTAGTTTAACTTATTTATAAAATTTTCGGTGTGTTTTAAATCCTATAAATGTCTCTTGGATTATGGATATTGTAACTTGGAAATATTTTTAAATTTTAAATTTTAAATTTAATATGGCTAAAAGTGTTTTTAGTGATGGTTATAGAATTGTTTCTGCTTCTGATGAAAAAAGATTTAATGAAGCTTTGAGCAGAGGAGATGTTGAAGAGACTATAAGCATTCTTGAAAAACTCCCTCATGGAATTACTAATAATGATAAAATATGGCGAGCCAGGGTTTTAATTGAAGGATATAGAAGCATTTTTGGTCTTGAGAGAGGAATTGGCGAACTGAAAGAAAGAGCAAGTAGACTAAACGATTATATTGAAATTAACGGAAGTTTGGAACTTTCTGAAGGGATTTTAGATGCGGTTTCTGATCATATGTTAAAAACTCCGATTTACGGCGTAAACCAAGGTGGATGGGTTAGATCTTCTGGTTATGAAGATTTAGAGGATAAAGAGAAAATTTGTTTATTAAAGGAACAATTAGAGGAATTAAGGGAATATATGGAAATTGGAACTGTGGATGATTTTGTAAATTATAAAAAAAATTCAGAAGAAGAGTGTGATATCTCTCCTTTAGAAACCATTTAATCGTTAATATTTTAAATATTAGTTTTAGACTTCTTATTATGAACCTTGAAGAATATAAAGGCAAATTAGCCAAGGAAAAAGGATTGAATAAGTATCCTAAGAACATAGAGATTTCATTAGATTCTGGAAAAGAGATTAAAACAAAACCAATGAGAACTCAAAGCGGAGTTGCTCCTGTTGCAATTATGACTGAGCCCAGAGATTGCGAGCACGGGACTTGTACGTTTTGTCCGGGGGGTGTGAATAGCTTTTTTGGAAACGTTCCTAAATCATACACTGGAAATGAGCCTGCTTCAATGAGAGCAATAAGAAATAAGTTTGATGCTTATCTGCAGGTATTTAACAGGTTAGAGCATTACGTTTTGCTTAATCAAATTCCTGAAAAAGTCGAATTAATAATTATGGGAGGAACTTTCCTTTCTTATCCTGCTGAATATCAAGAGAAATTTGTCAAGGATGCTTTTCAGGCAATGAACTTGTTTTCTGAAATGTTTTTTGCTGATGGGAAATTTGATAAAAATAAATTTAAAAAATTCTTTGAATTTGAATTGGAGTTCAAATCTAAAGAGAGAACTGAAAAAATTCATGGAAAACTGCTGAAATTAAAAAAGGAAGATGAATTAGAAAATGAGCAGATCAAAAATGAGGATTCTAAAATAAGATGTGTTGCTCTTGTTATCGAAACAAAACCTGATTGGTGCAAAAAAGAACATATAAACCAAGCTTTGAGATTAGGGGCTACTAGAATTGAAGTCGGGATTCAGACATTGAATGATTCTATTTTGAAAAAAGTCAACAGGGGGCATACATTAAAGGATTCTATTGAAGCTGTTAAATCATTGAAAGATGCTGGCTATAAAGTAGTAATACATATGATGCCGGGGTTGCCGAGCTCAACTCCTCAAGAAGATATAAATAATTTTAAAGAATTATTCGAGAACGAGGATTATAAACCAGATGGGCTTAAGATTTATCCTTGCATGGTTGTGCCTGGAACCCCCTTGTATAAACAATATCAAAAAGGAGAATTCAGGCCATTAAGAACAAAAGAAGCTGCTGAGATTGTCGCTAAATGCAAAGAGTTTATTCCAAAATACTGCAGGATTTATAGAATACAAAGAGATATACCAACTAAAGTAACTGTTGATGGCGTCGGTCTTACTAATTTCAGGCAAGTCGTGCATGAGCTGATGAGTAAAAACGGGAAGAAATGTGAATGCATAAGATGCAGAGAAATTAAAAACAGTAAAGTAAATTGGAAGAATGTAAAATTAAACAGGATTGATTATGATGCTTCTAACGGCAAAGAAATATTTTTGAGCTTTGATGACGATGATAAATTGCTGGGATTTTTAAGACTGAGAATTCCGAGCAGATCTACTTTTAGAAATGAAATAACTAAAGACAGCGCTATTGTGAGAGAAATGCATGTCTACGGCGAGGCGGCCAAGATCGGCGAGAAAGGAAAGATTCAGCATAGAGGGCTTGGTAGAAAATTATTATCAAAAGCCGAGAACATTGCTAGAAATGAATTTAGTAAAAATAAACTCGTTATTCTTTCTGGGATTGGAGTTAAGGAATATTTTTTTAAATTGGGATATAAAAAAGATGGAGTTTATGTCTCTAAATCTTTGTGATTAGTATAAATAGCGTGAAGGGTGCTGGCGGTGCGAGCGTGTATAACCCAGTGACATATGTCACCATTGCTTTTATACATTCCTAGATAAATTTCTTCTATGAAAAAAGAAGAAATAAGAAGAGAATTCTTCAAACTA
>Ga0209541_10010624_pt1 | contig 14626 bp, 15 predicted proteins | sample RifCSPlowO2_01_FD_184027 | JGI IMG/M metagenome (GOLD analysis project Ga0209541, IMG submission 184027) | Groundwater microbial communities from Rifle, Colorado - Rifle CSP2_plank lowO2_0.1 (SPAdes) (version 2) | ecosystem: Environmental > Aquatic > Deep subsurface > Groundwater | place... | reverse complement strand
TTCAGGGATGGCAAAACCAGTAGCTCTCTCGGTCTTGTAATAATCAACATGTTGCGCAAAAACCCTCAACTTGGTCTTCACAGAAACCAGTCTAATATCGTAATCCCCGACTGCAACAACTGCCTCAGACAAATACTTCTCAATCTTCCTGCACAAAACCAGCACCTCTTTTCCGGATTTGTAGTTTTTGAAATTTATTATTATCATTTTATTAAGAGTCCATCAATTCTGGAGAAATGACTTTTATTATTAGTTTTAAGAGGAATGTTTTCAGTTAATGCAATTACACCGATAAACAAATCACGATTATCAATAATTTGGCCTTCTTTTTTTAATTTTGCATAATGCTTTCCAGCCTCTTCAACAATTCTCAAATTAATGTTTAAAATTTTTAATTTCTCAATTAATTTTTTTACCGCCTTTATTCTTTTCTCCTGATTTTCAGAGTTATAAGCTCCCGCATATAGCTCAAAAACATTAATAATTGTTGTTGCAAAAATGAATTTATTTTCATTTTCTTTTAGCCATTCAAGTGTTTCTTTTTTATTTCTTAATAAATCTATTAAAATATCGCTGTCTAAACAGATGCAATTTTCCAATTTTTCCATCCTTTCTTTATTTCTTTTTTAAGAGTGTTAAACTCTTTGTCAGACATGTCCGACCACGCACCAGCTAAATCACTTAGCTTTTCTTTATTTTTAATAATTTTTGGTTCTTCCATGAGTTCTATTGCGTCATCAAAAGAAACAGGTCTATCTTTTTCGAGTTGCAGACGCGAAGCTATTCTTAATAGTCTTTTATAATTCTCCTCACTTATTTTAATCGTTTTTGATGTCATTTTTCTATTAAGTTACTTAGTTACTTGGTTTATTTAAATGTTTTTATTCTGTTGGATTTTGATAAGAAACTGACAATCCGATTTTTGAATTTCTAAATAGAACCGAGTTCGTTTCAGAATCGTAAGTGCCTGCCACAAAAACTTTCTTGTTTAAGGGAATTGTCAGCTCTATTGCAAAAAGCTCGTCTCCCTTTCTGAATTTTCTCAGACTGAATTTTATCAGTTCCATATAACGTCCCGCAATTTTCTCGCGACTTCCAGCGGTTTCTCCGCCTGCCATATATTTCTTCCAACGGCCAATCCCGCCGCCCCGGATTTCATTATCTCCTCCGCATCTTTCAAAAACCCAGAGCTGGACTTCTTCATCCCACCAGCGACAACAACCTTACACCGTCCAGCCACCTTAACCGCCCACTGCAAATCTTTCCAATTCCCCCCGTATTTTATTTTTGCAATATCCGCTCCTGTTTCCAAAGCAACGCGGGCTGCGTAAACCATATTCTCCCGCGAAACATCATTCTTGACGTTTCCCCCTCGTGGATAAACCCAAAGGACAACTGGCAAACCTTTAGAATGGGCTTCCCTCTCAATCTGAGAAAACTGTTCAATCATTTTCGCCTCGTACTTAGAGCCAATATAAATCGTATAGCCGACGGCACCCGCTCCCAGCTTAATGGCTTCCTTAACAGTTCCAATCTGCGCAGAAATCGGCTCACCCTTCGTCAGCTTCGTCTTCCCGTTTAATTTCAAAATCAAAGGAACTTTGCTCAGTTTAATCTCCTTATTATACTTCTCCGCAATCCCCTTGTGAAAAACAACCGCATTAAATCTCCCGCGCCGCGCAATATCGAGGATATAAAGAGGATTGGCGCTCTTGCCGTTAAAATCACTTTCAGGTCCGTGCTCCAAACCCTGGTCATAAGCAAGATACATCGCCCTTCCTCGAGTCATTATCTTCGATAATTTTATTTTCATTTAATTAATAACTCCTCAGTTTTTATAAACCTCTTGATTTATGAGTATTAAATTTCCTCCACATATTTTTGAAAAGAGCATTATTCCTAATCTCGCTAACAGTTCCTTCTCCGACAATCTTTCCTCTGTCGAACAAATAAATATAATCAAACTTATTCAATAAATTCAAACGGTGTATTGAAGAAATTATTATTTTATTATTAAATTCTTTCATCAATTGTTCGTAAATCCTTGCTTCGTTGACGCTATCAACACTGCTTGTTGGTTCGTCCATCAAAATTATATCGCTGTTCTCGGCAGCTAATATCCCTCTGGCTAAAGCAAGTCTTTGCTTCTCACCACCACTCAAACTAACACCCTTCTCAAGAACATTAGTATCCAAACCCTTTGGCAATCTTTCCAGTACACTTCTAAACTGAGCCATATCTATTGCTTTATCCAATTTATGTTTAGGAACAGACAAACCCATAGTTATATTATATTCGATAGTATTGTTAAAAATCTCGGGGTCTTGAGGAACCAATGTAACATGCTTGCTCAACTTTGCAATGCCATTACTAACTTCATTGCTATCACAAAAAACTTTTCCAGAGCTAGGTAAACTCAATCCCCTAATAACAGACATAATTGTGCTCTTTCCTGAGCCACTCTCTCCAATTAAAGCAATTTTCTGACCTTTCTTAAACTTAACACTAATACCATCAAGATGTCTAATTCTGCCGCGCGTATTATGTTTAAACACCATATCTTTCAATTCAATCTCTTTCCAATTAAGGGGCAAATCTGAATGTTCATCTATAACTACTTTCTGAAATTCATCATCGATAGGCTTAATATTAGCCAAACTAGCGTCGTAAGCCACAATCCTTCCGTACACATCGGCAAAATTATAGAAAGAATCTCCTACATTTCTAAGATATTCATATAATATAAACAAAGTCCCAATCATTACAGTTCCCGTAGAGCCATACTCAGTAATAACTCTCCAACTCAAAATTATAACAGTCATAATGGAAATTGCTATAGTAGCAAAAGCCCATTTAATTTCATTCAAGCTGATATTCTTTCTGTACAATCCATATTTAGCAATTAATCTCTTATCTATTTCCTTAGAAACCATTTCTTTTAATCTAAGGGTTATAACTGTATTTATATTTCCAATATAATCATAAATTCCTGCAGAAACTTTATTATCATATTCATTCAACTCCTTGTATTGTTTATGAAGTCTTTTATCAAACTTACTGATTGAAAATATAACAAAAACAGAAAAAAGAAAAGCCAGACCTGCAATTCTCAAATCGAAATAAGAAAGCACAATCAGAGAAAATATAACTTTAATTATAGAATAACTTATTTGATAAGTGGTGTGACTGGCAAAACCGTCAACTGCAGCTGCACTCCTATTTAATTTATCAATTGTATCTCCTGAGTGATTATCCTTATGCCATTTCAAAGGCAAAGAAAGAATATTTCCTAGCTTGATATTTACAAAATTCCTATGAGCTTGAAATCCAACTCTCCTCTCAATAACCCTGCCAGTTCCATGAAATATCCAAAAAACAACGTCAATTACTAATAAAACAAAAATCAATTTGACTATTTTCTCTACATTAAAATTCTCTATAGAGCTTCCCTGAATAGAATTAAAAACAAGTCCAATAACCAATGGTCCAAACATCGAAACCACTCCAGCTACTAAAAACAAAACACCAAGCAAAACAACATATTTTCTTTTATCCCCAGCATATTTCCATTCAGCTTTAAGCAAATTAAGGAATACATTCCCTCTTCTCTCTTTGTTCATTCTAAAAATAAAATTCTGCGATAAATAAACTTAACCTTCATCCCGTAACCTCCAGAATTCTCGCCATCAATCTCTGAGCCGGCAATATATCTCCGTCAAGAGGAACATGAAAATCACCGTCAACACGCCCTTTATCTGCAGTCACCGCAACCCCTGCGCAATCAAGCAACTCCCGGTCATTAAAATTATCTCCCATCGCCAAAACGTTCTTCCTCTTTAATTTTAACAACTTAATTAGCTTCTTCAAGCCGACAGCCTTAGTCTGCACTCTCTTAACTCCTATATCATACGCCTCGCCGTTCCAGTCAGTATACAATTTCCTTCTCCTGACAACAATCTTCTCAATCTCCTTCACTCTGCCCGTGCAATGAACTGTCGTAATAAATTCCTTCGGCTCAAAGCCTTTTATTCTCGCGTCTTTAACATTCCTCAAATCTTCAGAAACGCTCCTCAACTCCTTAAAAACATTAACGTGCTGAGTAACTTTGCCCTTATACCAAGTGGCGCTCCCGTTTTCATACGTCAAGCTAACAAAAGGCAGAACATCAAAAAACATCTGCTGTAGCATCCACAACCCTCGCCCCGAATTTATATTAACGTGGAAACCCTTCCCAACCAATTTCCTAATTTGCTCAATCTCCTCGACGGGAACTCTCTTAATCTTCATAAGCAATTCATCTCCCTTTTGTCTTATTTCAGTTCCCCTAGGAACAACAACACCATCAACATCGAGAACAATTAATTTAATCCTCTTCAAAACCTTCGCGTCCAAAAACTCAATCGGCTTTCCCTCTTTTTTCATAATCAATCTAACACTTTAGTGCTTTTAACTTTTTCTCGTGAAAATAATTTGCATAGGCCAAGTTAATTCATACAAATCTCCATTTTTCTTTACCCCGAGAATTCTCTCAGCTCCCTTCAAGCATTCTTCAGAAGTAGTTTTTGTCATAGCATGAATCTTATACAAAAAAATACCTAAATCTTTTCTAGACTTAAACCTCCACTTTTGATTAATATTATAAAATTTAGGTTTTTCCAAACCTGCTAAAAAACAAATGCTTTGTGCATATTCTCTGCTCCAAAAAGCAACCTCGTGTCCGGTAACACAGTATTTAGCAACCTGCTCATCAAAATGCTTTGCTAATTTAGAATTGCAAAAAACATCAGCTATAACTATCCTGCCCCCCTTCTTCAAAATCTTCTTAAAATTCCTAAAAGATTTTTCTTTCTCAAAAACATGATGCATTGCGCCAAAAGACCAAATAGCATCAATGGAATTTTCTGCTAAATTAAGTTCATCGCTCCCAACTTGAATAAGTTTCATATTCTTCTTATCCAAAAATTTAACGGCATCCAACTGTTCAGAAGAAGGGTCACTAACTACAATTAATCCCCGATTTCCAACCATATCTGATAATGCTCCAGAAAAAAATCCGCTTCCTGCACCAACCTCCAGAATAGTTTCCCCATTTTTTGGTCTGAGGTATTTTTTCATAACTGCAATATCGTCAAGTCTCGCTTCTGGATATTCCATTAAAGCTTCCTTATACAATTTCGACCTTACACCAACAAATTCATTAGACATTTTATTCCAAAAACAATAGCAAGAAACATTTTAATAACTTTGTCTCTATACATAAAAATGGAAATTACAAAAGAGGCATATTATCTGGCGATAAATGTTCTTGAAAAATGTTCAACGCCCTGTGGATTCCGTGCTGCTTTCCCTGGTTACGACGGAATATGGTCCAGGGACGCAAACATTATTTCTCTCGGCGCCTCGCTTATAGACGACAAATTCAAAAAGACATTCAGAGAATCCATTGAAACATTAGGAAAATACCAGTCAAAAAAAGGCCAGATACCCAACGCAGTCCTGCTCCACGACAAGCCAAAAAAAGCAGACTATAAGTCAATTGACTCGACGCTCTGGTTCATAATAGGCCACTACATATACAAAAAACGTTACCAAGACGCAAAGCTGTTCAAAAAACACAAATCAAAAATAAAAAAGGCGTTAATCTGGCTGTCCTATCAGGACATGAACGAAGACAACATATTGGAACAATTGCCGACGACAGACTGGCAGGACGCATTTCCTCACCGCTATGGCGCGACGATAAATACTCAGGCGCTTTACTATTTCGTTCTGAATCTGACAAATCAAAAACAAAAAGCAAGACAGTTAAAAAAAATAGTAAACACAAATAAAGAAGATGGTCTCTGGAACGGCTCGTTCTACATTCCATGGCGGTGGAAAAATCACAACAAATACAGGGAAATGGGCTTATGGTTCGACTCTCTCGGCAATTTGCTCGCAATATTATTCAACCTCGCAGACAAAGAGCAGGCAAAAAAAATACTAGCCCATATCAAAAAAGATAGAATCGCGTCGCCTTATCCTATGAAAGCAATTTATCCGCCGATAAGAAAGACCTCAAAAGAATGGGAAGATTACTTCAAAGACGCCGCATCAAGAGCACCCTACCATTATCTTAATGCAGGAATATGGACATACATCGGTGGCTTTTACGTCCTTGCTCTGATAAAAAACAAAAAATTCACTGACGCAAAAAAACAGCTCGCGCTCCTGGCGGAAGCAAATCTCAAAAAACCAATCTTCTCAGAGTGGCTCGACGGCAAAACAGGAAAAGTCGGCGCTAAAGACAAATTCGCGGGAAATCAGGGTTGGAACGCAGGAATTTACATTCTTGCTTATGAATCTCTAAAAAAAAGAAAGGTGCTTCTATGATTCCCATACAAAAAGAAAAACTAATTATCTCGCCCGAAGACATAAAGCCATCAAACAAAAAATTAGAAATTCTCGGAACCTTCAATCCCGGAGCGGCCAGACTTCCCAACGGAGATATAATCCTTTATGTAAGAGTCTTGGAAAAAGTAAAAGAATTCACCGACGAAAAATATGCTTACTCTCCAAGATGCGAAGGGAATTCAAAGTGCAATATTATAATAGACAAATTCCCGATAAAGGGAAGCGAGCTGGACCAGGAATATGCCATAATATTCGAAGATGAAACAAAAAGACTAAGCTACATCTCACACCTAAGAAGAGTAATTCTTGACAAAACAGGATTCAATATAAAATTTATAGACAAAAAACCATCATTCGTCGGACTGTCAGAAGACGGGGAACTTGGTGTGGAAGACGCAAGAATAACAAAAATAGAAGACAAATATTACATGACTTATGTAACCCTGTCAAGAGACGAGAACGTATCAACATCGCTGGCAATATCAGACGACTGCATAAACTGGAAAAGAAAAGGAATAATCTTTAGGGAGCAAAATAAAGATGTCGTTCTCTTCCCGGAAAAAATAAATGATAAGTATCAGGCTTTCAACCGCCCTGAAGGAAATTTTGAATTCACCCCTCCGCACATAAGACTTTCAACTTCCAAAGATTTAGAAAACTGGGGACACCCAAAATCAATCAGGCTGTCTCAAAAAGGTGGCTGGGATTATTCAAGAATCGGAGCAGGACCTCCGCCGATAAGAACAGAAAAAGGCTGGCTGCAAATTTATCACGGAGTTTCAAACAAAAATAAAAGAACAAACGTGCCAAAATTCTTAAGAAAATTATTAGGCGTCGAAACAGAATACTCAGAATACAGCGCAGGCGCGGCACTCTACGATTTAAACAATCCTGAAAAACTAATTGCAAAATCTCCAAAGCCCATCCTTTCCCCGAGAAAAAAATATGAAAAAATAGGTTTTGTCAACAACGTCATCTTCCCCACCGGTTTAGTAAAAGACTTAGACGACAAATATATTCTGCTCTACTCAGGCGGTGCGGACAGGGTTGTCACAGTAAAAAAAATCCTGCTGAAAGAAATTCTTTCGACATTAAAAAGAGTCTAATCTATTTTTAAGTGATTAATTCCATTTTGCCCTAAAAAGTCACAAATTAAAATGATAAGATAAATAAATAACTAAAGAAACGTTTTATCTTCTATAAAAATTTATATGTAATAATCAATTATAGCAAGAGATATAAGTTTTTCACCATTTATCGACGAGATAATTATATCGAAAAAGCAAAAAGCACCATCGAGATATTTATCGAAGAGTAAATTAGAAAAATTAAGAAAAATAATTAGATTGTGGAGCCTGTTTTAATTATGTTTATCAACGGGAAACTCATAAAAAATAATTTGTATTCTAAGATAATATTAAAAATTTGCGTTTGCAAGACGTATTTTAGTTAATTTTATCGAATGTAATTATCAAAAATTGGTCCGTTTAACAACTAATCTATTTTTTTAAAATCTTCTTCGCCACTAAATCTGCAATTTTCTTCGCTGTAACCTTATAATGAAAATTTTCCAAGGCGTGTTTCGCTGCTGCGTTCCCCATTCTAATTCGCAAGTCAGTGTCGCGCATCAGCTTCAAAGTGCACTCAGCAAGCTGGTCAACATTAGCCCTGTAAGCAAAAGTTTTAGGTTCAGAAAACTCAATAAGTTTCTTCTCTTCAAAGCCCATGTGAGGATAAACCCACTCCCTTTCAAGTTTAACTTCATGCTCAATATCAACCAAAAACCCTGTCTTCCCGTTTTTAATAACGTCTCTCGGTCCGCCGACATTAATTGAAATCACAGGTTTGCCACACGCCTGCGCTTCCAGCTGAATCATTCCGAAACCCTCAAGTCTCGACGGCGCTGCGTAAATATCGCAGGCATTATGGAGTTTAGCCATAGTCCGCGGAGAAAAAGTATCCCTTAAATAAACAAATTTATTCTTGTCAAGCCCGAGACTCTCTATCATCTCCTCTTCCTCCCTGCCGTGATTGTCCGCAGAAAAGCTCGGCCAAACTTTAAGTACATACTTCCAGTTAGAAAATTTTTTATCAATCCTCGCCAAAGCTCTAATCATCTCCTGCGCGCCTTTGCTCGTGACATCCCCTCCAGCCGTAAGAATCATAACTTCATCTTCCGCAATTCCCAGTTGCTGTCTTATCTTTTTCCTGCTTTTAAAATCATTAGAAGGATAAAAAATTTCAGGGTCATAGCCTATGCCGCAGGGAAAAATGTTATCTCCTTTCACCTCATCTCTGATATAAGTTTCCCTAACCCAGTTGCTCGTCGTCAAAAGCAAAGGCAACTCGCTCAAAACGCTTTGGTAATTGGCAACCCACCCATCAGCATTAAACCATGGCACAGGATTCATTCCGTGCTTCAGCGGATGCAAAATAAGTTCGGGAGCGTCGCCCCAATAGCCCACGCCTATGACCGCATCCGGCTTGAAGTTCTCATAAGTGAGAACTTTCTTCTCATTATCGCCTCTGTCGCAATCAATGACCTCATGCCCAAGCTCTTTCATACCTTTAGAAAGATAATGCCCCTGCAAGCTCTGCCCGTCGGGTTCAGTGGGGTAAGGGTACAGCAATAAAAATTTCATCTTGTGACAAAAGCCTCCCACCGCCCGCAACTCTTCAGTTCAAAAGAATTCTCATTTGGGTAGCCGTATATATCGCGCACAATTTCTTTTTTAAGATTATGCTGCACGTCGTCAAGTTCCAAAAATAAATCAGAGCTTTTTTTAGCAACGGGAATTTTCAGGTTAGGATCATGAAAAGCACTTTCTCCGCCTGAAGAATAAGAAAAACAATAAAGGCCTTTGCAATTCAACTCTCCGCTATAAACCATTTTCTTGACGGCCTTATGAATCTCTTTATGCCTTAAATGCCCGTACTCTCCGTTCTTTCCGTGCGTAAATATATAATCATAATTTCCAGAATGCAGATTCTCTTTTATTTTATTGATAATCTCGCTGACAGCAAGAGGGTTCAGTTTCTCGTCGTCCAAATCAGAAATAACTGCCTTGGCTCCGTAAATCCGACAAACCTTCTTGAACTTAGGCATCCTGTCTCTGTCATCGCCGCGACACAAAGACAAAATCGTCCAGTCCCAGTCTTTCTCCTTGAGAATCTTGCCACCCATCCATATAGTCTCGTCGTCAGGATGCGCGACAATGCACAAAGCCTTAATCTTTTTCACGCTCTTCATCTTTCACCTCATGAGACTCGCACGAGAATTATTTAAATTTTGTCAAACTGCACAGCTCTGTTCAATTTAAAGGCTCAATCACAATCCCCTTGCCGCTTCGCTGTCAAGAAGGAACACAGCATTCTTATGTCTTTGCAGGAAGCTCGCCGGCACTTTCTCACCGACTCTGCCGCGAACAGCTCGGCGGACAGCATCCTCTTTGCTTTCTCCCGTCGCTAACAACAGAATCTTCCGCGCAGATAAGATAGTCCGGACGCCCACCGTCAAAGCCTCAGCCGGCACATCTCTCCAGGTTCCAAACCGTCCGGCATTGTCACGCCGCGTCACAACACTAAGCTTAACTCTTCTCGTCCTGCTCTTAAGCTTCGAACCCGGCTCATTAAACCCTATATGTCCGTTCCTCCCGATTCCAAGAATCTGCAAATCAATGCCTCCCAAATTTTTTATCTCTTTCTCATAACGTCCGCACTCATCAGAAGAATCCTTGCAATCACCTCTCAAAAAATGGATGTTGCTCTTCTTAACATTAACAAGATTAAAAAAATTTTCATCCATAAAACTTCTAAGGCTCATCCTGCTCGTCGGGGACAAATCAGCATATTCGTCGAGGTTAAATGTCTGCACGCGGGAAAAGTCAATCTTTCTCCTCTCGCACATCCTGGCAAGCTCTCTGTACAGCCCGATAACGCTCTTGCCCGTAGCCAGACCCAAAACCAAATCAGGCTTCTCAGAAACAGAATCAGCGACGATAACAGCTGCCCTCCTCGCAACCTCGGCCGGACTCTCAAGCTTGACAATCTCCATCGAAAACAATACAAGCAGAAATATTTAAAACTACTCACATCCTTACAATGAAGCGAAAGCGCATGCACAAAATGCAAAAAGAGGTTGAGAATTCAGAAATAGTGTATATCGGTACTTATCCACCGAGAGAGTGCGGCATAGCAACGTTCACAAAAGACCTCACTTCAGCAATCCAGCAAAAACTTCCCGAAGAAGTAAACTACCAAATCTTCGCCCTGAACAAAAACGGAGTCAACACTTATAATTATCCAAAAAAAGTTACATTCCAAATCAGCGACTCAGAAATAGAAGACTATAGAAGAGCTGCAAAAATAATCAATGAATCGGCGGAAATAAAGCTCGTCAACATTCAGCATGACTACGGATTATTCGGCGGCGAATGGGGAGACTACATCCTGACATTCCTCGAGCTGATAAACAAGCCGGTAATAATAACGTGCCACTGCATCCTTCCTGACCCGAACGAAAAACTAATGCAGGTAGTCAGAGGAATGGCTGAAAAAGCAAGCGGGCTCGTGGTAATGACAAAAAAAGGCGTCGACATTCTGAGAAAAGTCTACGGGGTAAAGACGCCCATCAGCATAATTCCCCACGGAATTCCGACCGTTTCCTTCGAGAATCAGGAAAAGGCAAAAAGAAAACTCGGCTACGAAGGCAAAATAATTTTATCATCGTTCGGCCTTATGGGCGTCGACAAAGGATACGAATACGTTATTGAATCTCTGCCAAAAGTAATAGAAAAATATCCAAACTTAATCTATCTAATAATAGGAGAGACGCACCCAAATGTCAGAAAAGAATTCGGAGAAAGCTACAGGAACGGCCTCGCAAAAAGAATAAAAGAACTGGGAATTGAAAACCACGTAAAATTTTACAATAAATATGTTAAATTGTCTGAAATAGTCCAGTACTTAAAAGCCACGGACATCTATCTTTCGTCTTGTGTTAACCCTCGACAAATAACTTCGGGAACTCTCGTCTATGCAATGGGCTGCGGAAGAACAGTAATTTCAACCGAATTTCTTCACGCAAAAGACGCAATAACACAGGAACGAGGGAGGCTTGTCGGATTCAAAAACCCACTAGATTTCGAAAAAGCAATTTTGGAAGTCCTGTCAGACTCAAACGAAAGAAAAGAAATGGAAAAAAAAGCTTACTTCTACACAAGAAATATGACCTGGCCAAATGTAGCTTTGTCTTATTTTAAATTATTCAGGAAATATCTCGGGTTGAAAGAACCCGCTTTAGAGAAAATGCCGAGAGTAAACACCTCGCATCTGACAAGAATAACCGACAAATTCGGAGTAATACAATTCTGCATCCAGGAACGTCCGGATAAAAAATCAGGCTACACTCTGGATGACAATTCAAGGGCGATGATTGTCTGCACAAAGCATTACGAACGTTTCAGGGAATTCAGACAGCTCGACTTAATCAAAATCTATCTGAATTATATAAAATATGTGCAGAAAGAAGACGGCAAAATAATGAATTACGTAAACGAAGAAAGAAAAATAAATGAGGAACGCTGGAGCGAAGACGCTCACGGCAGGGCAATCTGGGCGTTGGGTTACCTGATGAATTCTGAGAATATCCCTCTGGATTTCAAAGCGGAAGCTGAAAAAATCCTGCTAAAATCAATACCTGTAGTTTCAGAAATAAAATCCCCGAGAGCAATCGCCTTCGCAATAAAAGGAATGTACTTCTACAATCAGGAAAAAAATCACAAAGTCATGAAAGAAAATATCTCAAAGCTCTCCGAAAAATTAGTAACTTTGTTCAAGAACCAGTCCACTCCCGGCTGGCCTTGGTTCGAGCCCTATTTGACTTATGCAAACAGCAAACTTCCGGAAGCCCTTCTCTATTCGTATCTAGAGACAGGAAACACAAAACACCTGAACATAGGGCTCCACACATTAAACTTCCTAATCAAGAAAACTTTTGAGAATGAAATCTTCACCCCAATCGGGCAGAACGGCTGGTACAAAAAAGACGAAGAAAGAGCGTATTTCGACCAGCAGCCAATCGACGTCGCAAGCACAATAGAAACCTTAATCCTGGCTTACAAAATAACAAACGAAGACAGATACAAAAAACTCGCAATTAATGCGTTTCATTGGTTTCTGGGAAAAAATTCTCTGAATCAGGTAATCTACAATGAAAGAACAGGAGGATGCCACGACGGTATCGGAGAGCAGGCAATAAATCTCAACCAGGGAGCGGAATCGACAATCTCATACCTTCTTGCGCATCTCTCGCTTTTGGAATTAAACAAGACAATCAAAAATATTTAAGCAAGTTATCATCGCACAATAACCTCAATCTTCTGGCCAAAACTCTTGGAAGAAAACTTAGCATAATTTTCAATATTGTCTTTAAACCACGGTTTATTTTGCCTCTGAATATGACCTATGATGTAATAACCCAGCGAGATAAATCCTCCGTAATCCAAACCGCCCGAAAAACCGACGTGAAAATGGTCTTTATGTTTCCCAAACACTTCCCCTCTGACTCCAAGATAAACAAACATCTCCTTTTTAGAAGGCACAACCGTTTTCGCATGTTTGCTCTGCTCAATTGTAAAAGCCCTCGCGAAAATTTTCGAGCCAAAAAGCTCGTCAAACTTCGTCAAAAACATATCTCTCGCCAAATGAAATTTTTCTGGAACAAGGATATAATAAGAATCGTAATTGCCAAAGCTTCTTGACATTTTCTTCTTCGCCTCCCTCAACAAATGTAAAACTTTCCTCGGATTTTCCCTGGTCTTAGCAATTATCATCCCCAAATAAGTTGAAACATTGTAAGTATAGGGCTCAACATTTTTCGGAAAAATAAAAACCTCCTCGGTAAATTCTTTCGCCGGAGCATCGTCATTGTTCGTCAATAAAACACATTTCAGCTTTCTCCTTCTCAAATCCCTGGCAATAATCGGCGCATGTTTCCCGCCGGAAGCAGAAATCAAAACCGCGCCGTCAATTCCCTTAACATTTTCCAATTTATTCCTGTAATTTCCCTCATCAGCAAACACAGCATCAGAATCGTTAAAGAGTATCTTCCCTGTAACCAAAGCATTTCCAGAACCGACAACCAGCGGCCTTCTAAACTTTGGCAATTTCAAAACCGGAAGTTTCTCCCTAGCAAACAGCTCCATCGCCTGAACAACGACTTCGTCCAAATCCGGTAGCTCTTTTTTGTCAAAAATCAACTCACACCTCTTGCATAGAGATAATATGAAAATTATTTAAAGTTACTGCCCGACAAAAATATAAACTCTCAACTCCAAATAATTCTATGAAAAAAATAACAAAACACTCGTTAATCAATGCATCTGCCACGGCGCTCTATATAATAATAGTCTCAACATTCATATACTCCTTATCAAACTTCGCCCCAGACGAGAAAAAAACAATCCTAATTCCTATCGCAATGCTCATGCTCCTCGTTTTCTCAGTTGCTCTTGTCGGAACACTAATATTTGGCAAACCAATACTCTGGTTCCTGGAAGGAAAAAAGAAAGAAGCCCTTAAACTATTAGTCTACACGCTGGCAATTCTACTCATTCTTGTAATTCTGGCATTCGCCTTGCTCTTAATCTTCTTATAAAATGACAGAAACAAAAACCCTTGAAGTATTTGACAGAAAGAACTTCCGAAAATGGCTTGAAAAAAACCACGATAAAGAGAATAAAGTCGCGCTTGTCATACACAAAAAACACACAGGGAAAAATCCGCCATCGCATAAAGAACTAATGGAAGAAGCAATTTGTTTCGGATGGATTGACACTACGATAAAACGCCTCAACAAAGAAAAATACATAAGGCACTTCTCACGGAGAAACAAAAACTCAAAATGGTCAGATAACACGCTTTCCTATGGGAAAGATTTGATTAAGAGAGATTTAATGACGCCTGTTGGTTTGAAATATTACAAGGAAGGCCTCTCCCGCCCGACGCACGACCACGGCATTCCAAAGAATCCGGACATGCCTCCCGAGCTTGAAAAAGAGTTAGCCAAGAACAAGATTGCCCATGATAATTTTATGAAGTTTCCACCGTCGGCAAAAAGAACTTTCTACCGCTGGCTACTTCATGCCAAAACTTCTGAAACAAGAGATAAGAGGATTAAGTCTATCGTTGAAAAAGCCGAAGCAGGAAACAAGGATGTTTTTACCCCGCAGGA
>Ga0209541_10010623_pt1 | contig 14626 bp, 5 predicted proteins | sample RifCSPlowO2_01_FD_184027 | JGI IMG/M metagenome (GOLD analysis project Ga0209541, IMG submission 184027) | Groundwater microbial communities from Rifle, Colorado - Rifle CSP2_plank lowO2_0.1 (SPAdes) (version 2) | ecosystem: Environmental > Aquatic > Deep subsurface > Groundwater | place: Rifle... | reverse complement strand
TAATTCAATTCATTAACGAAGCTATTAAGGAGAAGATTAACAAGAATAAAAATGTCAAATAAAGAAACTTTTTTAGGAAAAAACTTTCATGAAAAAAGAGGAAAAAAGGGACAGGTAACTATATTCATTATAGTAGGTATTTTGATAGTTATTATTGCTGGCGGGTTAATTTTTGTTAATAGAGATAAGATCAGTTTTAGAGGGACTACTAGCGTTCAGGTTGAGCCTGTTAGAAATTTTATTGAAGAATGCTCCCTTAGAGTTTTAGATGAAAGTTTGCTAAGATTAAAGCAAAATGCCGGCCATTATAATTTAGTAGGTATAGATAATTCTTATGGCTTGAGTTCTTTAAAGACAAGCACTTATTTTCCTAATGATGTTATTGAGGGTCAGATAAGTGATGATATTAAATATGAACTAGAAAATAATTGTGATTTAATAGATTTTGAACAGGAATATGAAATGCAAAAAGGAGAGATTAATGTTGAAACTGAGATTAATTGGCATGAAGTTATTGTCGATATAAATTATCCTATAACTTTGATTAGAGGCGATTCGTCATTAAATCTAGGAAATATAATAATATCTAAAGAAAGTGATTTTGGTATTATGAATGCTGTTGCCGGTAAAATAATTAATGATGAAGTTTATGGAAATGGATTTGAATTGGTAGATTGGAAGGAAAATAGTATTTTTAGAGATGAAGAAGTTGAAGTCAATAAAGTTAATGATGTTTTGGGTCCTATTTATTTCATAACTACGCTGTTTGAAGACCGGAGGTATGCGTTCATATTAGAAAGATGAGAAATATTTTGATATTTTCAATTTTTGTATTATTCTTGTTAGTTATAAATATTGAAGATGCTGAAGCTGTTGCTTGCTGTGAAAAATTAAAAGGAAGTTCTGATTATTGTACTAATGTTGAAAATATTAATCTTTGTGATACATCAGGTGGTTTTAAATCTTATCAAGGTCAAAATTGCGAGAGAGTATCTAGTTGCCAACTCGGTTCTTGCATATATGATGGTGGTGGAAGTTGTTTTAATGATCAAAACAGAATTATGTGTGAGAAAAATGGAGGAAGTTGGGATGCAAGAAGTTCTAATGAAATAAGCATCTGCCAAGAAGGTTGTTGCTTTATAGGTTCAAATACTTTTTTTAGTAGCGAAGGAGAGTGCAGGGTTAGAAGCAGAGATTCTGGGCTGCCTTATGATTTTGATAATAGATTAAATAATGATGCTGAATGCCAGGCTGAATTGGATAATAGGCTAGGGAGAGAAACAAAAGGATGCTGTGTTGTTCCTGATGGTCTTTGTAGTTATGGTTTGCAAACTGAATGTATTGATGGGGATTTTAGAACAGGAACAGCATGTTTAGATGTTAACATTTGCAAATGCGAGAATGGTTATGCTTGCTTAGGTGGGAAGAAAGATGTTTATGAAACTTCAAGCTGTGGTGATGAAAAAATTATTGAGGAATGTAATGGAATAACAAATAAATGCGGACTTGTTAAAAGTGGCACTGATAAGTCTTCCATTACATTAGAAAAGAGAGGATTCTATCAATGGGAAATTGGATTGGGGGATGAACATGTTCCTGGAGCAACGAGCGATATTAAAGGTGTTTCTTGTGTTCCAGTAAGTTGTGTGAATGGTAAGCAGTTTATTTTAGATGATTATCAAATAAGTCTTTTAAATATTGATGAAGAAAATACACAGCAAATAATAACAATTAATAGAGAGATGTTAGGCGAGATTAATGAAAGGAAAAATGGAGAAAGTTGGTGTATTGGTCCGCAAAATTCAGATAGTCCTGGGAGTAGGCATTATGTTTATAGATGTGTTGAAGGAAAAGTAGTACCGGAAGCATGCGCCCTTTCTAGAAATGAGGAAGGTGTTTGTGCTGAATCTAGAGAAAATAGTGTTAGCGAAGCTAGGTGTGTGGATAATGATTGGACTAAAGAAGAAGCGTTGAATGACCCTGATGATGTATTACATCCCCCTGCTGTGCAATTTTATCAAGGTTCAGATTTTGGCGGATTAAACTTAGAGGAAAGCTGTGGTTATTGTAATGAGAAGGATGATTGGTGGAATCCTCTTGATCAATGTAAAAGAAATAGTTGTGATGCTCTGGGTGACTGTAAATTTAGCAAAGATAGTTTTGGCATTGGTGGATGTTTGAAAGGGGCGATAATTGCCGAAGCTATGTGGTTAACTGCGGGACAAATTGCTGCTATAGGAGAAGGGAGTGGTTTGTTTGAAGGGACAAGTTTTGCAAATACGGGGTTTAGCGGATTTTTTGATACTGGCTTATTTGGAGATAGATTTAGAACAATGAATGCTCAAAGAATTACAGAAGAATTTGCTAGTAGTCCTAATTATCCTCTTAGTTTAGAGGATGCTAAGAATGCTAGATATTTAGCTGAAAATGAATGGATTCCTGTAATAAATGCAGATAGAAGCTCAAAGATATTATACAATCTTAATGGAGAAATATTAGAAGCTAGCAACCCAAGTCAATTAGGCGTTGTGGATTATGCTGGCAAAGGATATAGAATAGGGACAAAATATAGATTACCTGGCGGTGCAGTGTCTAATTTAGAACAAGCATCTAATTTAAAAAAAGCGGGAGATGCAGCTAGAGCTGTGGTTGTAGGACAACTTGTTGAGGAAATATGGCCTCAACCCGAATTAGAAGAATCAGGGGAAAGAGAAAGTGTACAAAATACAAATTAAAAAGCTTTTGATGATTATAGCGATTTTTATAGTTGGAAGTATAAATGTTTATTCTTATGCAGGCTATGATGATTTAGTAGTAATGGGTTTAGGGTGTGCCGTTGGAGGATTTTGGAATCCCATTGTTGGTGGAGGGCAATGTAGTATATGGCAACCTGATAATAAAGGAGATTGTAGTGTATGCAATTCTAATCCTTTACAGGAATGTAGTGAGTATCAATGTAGAGCAATTGGGGATAATTGTATATTTACTGAAGGACAATGTGTTGATGCAACTGAAGGTGATATTAGGTCCCCAAGGATTACTGATTGTAAGAAGATTTCTAGATATGAAGAGTATCAAGGTAATAGGAGACAAGCAGTTCATAACGATGATCAATGCCAGTTTGGAGAAATCATAAAGGGAAAAGGTGTTGTTGCCACTTTAGTTACTAATGAGCCTGCTAAATGCAGTTTTGATATTGAAAGAGGAGTAACATATGAAGACATGGTTGGAGATTTTGATATATTTGATGAGTACTCTTTAAGTCATTATCTTGTGATTAATCCAGGAGAGGAGGCTACTCAAGAAGTTATTAGTCAATGTGAGGATGGCGGATGCAGGATGTTTGTGAAATGCTCAGATACTGCTGGAAATAAGATGCCCACAGATTACGCTTTTGTTTTTGAAGTTAAAGGAGCTGGATCTGATATTACCCCTCCTAGAATAGAATTTAGCAATGTTGAGGATGGGTTTGATATGAAATTTGGAGACCATGTTTTGGATTTGGGAATGTTAGTAAGTGATGATAGTGGAATTAGAGAATGCAAATACTCTAGAGATAATGATTTAGAATTTAATGAAATGACTAGCATAATGAATTGCATCGGTAGTTTTCCTGCTGCATGTAGCACGACTTTAACAAATATTCTGGATGGAATTGAGAATACATTTTATTTTAGATGCAGCGATACAAAAGGAAATGTTAATGGAATAGGTCATAGGATTACTATAAATGGAGGGAATGAATTAAATGTTGATATAACTAACCCGAGCAATGGTGGTAGAGTTATGAGATCTGATGAGATAATTGTTAATACTATTGAAGGAGCTGATGAAGGATTGGCTCAATGTTTCTATAGCTGGAAAACGGGAGCACAATTTGAATTTAGAGACAAACAATCATTGGATAGTACTTTTGGAACAGAACATAAACAAATTTTAGATTTCTTAGAAATACCTGAAGGTGTAAATTCTGTAAATTTCGATGTTAAAGTTGAATGTGAAGATATTGCTGGAAATACAAATGAAGGGATTACTAATTTTGAATTAATAGGAGAGGATTTAACGGTAACTAGTGCTGCAAATGTTGCTGTTGTAAATCATAATGATATTAGCTTTTCTGTAAATACTAATGGTGGATATAATGGAGATGGGAAAGCAAGATGTGGCTTGTTTAAAGATAATAGTGAGCATAATTATGGAGATTCAGGGATGATTGCGTTATTGACATCAGATAATATTGCACATAGTTTTAATGGGGAAAATATAGCTAGTGGAGAACATAATTGGAAAGTTGTTTGTGAGGATTTAAGTGGAAGAAGTAAAAATAGTTTGGGTATTAGTTTTACTGTTAATACACCTGCTTTAAATATTAATATAAATCCCACTACTGGAAATTTGAATTCCTTAATGACTAATGTTATTCTTACAACAAGCAATGGCATTGATAATGGAAATGCCAAATGCAAGGTTCTTTCTGCTGGCGATGGATTTACTGAAAACCAGCATTATGATACTTATGGCAATGGTATTTTAGAAGATAGTAATTTTAATATTCAGAGAACATTTAGCTTGCCTGCGAGGAGCAATTCAAGGTTTGTTGATGGAGAAAACAAATATTATTTTGTCTGTAAAGATGAAGCTGGAAAAACCGTTGGGCAATTAGTAACATATACGATTGATTTAGATGATTTTAATCTTGGAATAAATGTTGATATTATTGATAAAGATACACAAAATCCAACAATGATTATAACAACTACTAATGGATTGAGCCGGAATGGAAATGCTCAGTGCTGGTTAGATCAATGTAATGGAATTAGTTCTTCTAAAATCGGAATTATGAGCCAAGCTATTCAAAGCGATAGTGGTTATACAAGGAGAGTAAGCTTTAGCGATTTAGATAATAGAGGATATAGTTGTAGTGTTGCTTGCAGCGATGATGTTAATGATGAAAGCAGAAGTTTTAGCGTTGATGTTCCAATCTCTGAATTTACGGTTAATACTCCTGAGTTGAGATTAAATTTAGTTTCTCCTTTAGATGGGCAAGAGTATGATAAGGATGAGTTGCAATTAATTATTGAAACCTTTGGAGGAGTTAAGAGTGGAGAGTTAAATGCCGGAGATGCTAGTTGCTATTATACTAATCATTTAGTGGATGGCTTTAGAATCGGAGATATAGTTGACATTACAAAAAAAACAGGAATTAGTTTAAGGGATTGGGCTGATCTTGTTTGCGGATCAGGCAGCTGCAAGAGAGATATTGGAAGCGGATTTAGACATACTAAAAGTATAGGTAGAAATGTAAATATCGGGGCAAATACATTATATGTTCAATGCAAAGATAGTGCGGGAAGATTAGCTCCAGATGATGCTCCTATGAGAGTAGATTTTGAGGTGAAATAAAATCTTAATTAAAAAAAGAGGCCAGGCAACAATGCTTATTATAGCTGGGATTTTAGTAGTTATAATAGTTGGAGTTTTATTGTTTGCGAGCGATGAGGGATTTGATAGAGGCACTTTAAGCGATGCTCAAGTAGAGCCTATAAGACTGTATTTGAGAGAGTGCGGAGAAATTCAGGCTAAAGAAGTTTTGAGAAGCTTAAGAGAGAATGGAGGATATTTGAATAATGGGGATAATCTATATAATTCAAAAAAAATCACTTGTGGGACAATCACAACTAGAGTTATTGCTGAAAGTGGGAGTAATGATGCTCGGCGTGATATTGTTTCCTTAATTGAAAATGTTGTTAAGATTAAGATAGAATCAAACTGCGGTTTAGATAATTTTAGAGACCAATTTAATATAAGAGAGAGAGGTTTTGATATCGATGTTAAGTTTATAGAAGGAAATGTTGACCTTCTTTTAAAAAATAATATAATAGTTGGAAAAGGATTTAGCAGTTTGGGAATAGGAGACATATTAATTACTGTTAGTGATGATATAAATGATGTCAATGAACTTGCTGGATATATTGCTAATGAGTTTAGTAAAGATATAGAGTTATATAGTATATTGAGTAGTATTCATAATGGAGTTCGTTTATTGAATCTTAATAAAAATTCTTTGGAAGTTTTGGGTGATGATTGCAATAATGAGTTTAATAGCTGTCCTGTGACATGCAATAGTGGTTGTTGCTTTATAAAAAATAAATTTGCTGAGGAAAATAATTTACAGGTATTTACGTTTGGATTAAGAGAATGAAATTAAATTTAGAAAATGGAAAGAGAAGTTTAATCTTATTTAGTATATTATTCCTAGCTTTATTTTTTGTTGATGATGCTAATGCTCAAACTGGATTGGGATGTTGCTTAATTTCTACTCCGGATGAGGAAGGAAGTGTTGAATATTGCAGCGTTATTGATAGAGCATATTTGAGTGGAATTTGCGATCCAAGCGATTTTGATGATACATTTGACGCTGTTGAACAAAGTAATGATGTATTTGAATGTGCTGTAAATGCAGGGACTGGGGCTAATCTTTGTGGCAGAGGATGCTCTGTTAAGGATGGTATTGGAGAGGATAATGTCTTAAAAATTGAGCATTTGGAAAATGGAGGAACGGAGAGTAACTTCTATTTGAATAGCAGATGCCTAGAAAGGTTTACTGAGGAAGTTTCTTGCATAATTAATGGAGAATGCAGAAGAGGAGTTACTAGGGATAAGTGCGAGAATATTTTAAATGGGAGAGTAGATGACAGTATAATTACTGAGACGCAATGTAGGCAATATAATATTGATAATGGAAAAATAGGATGTTGCTTAGATGATTGCAGAACAGGACCTAGAAATGATTGCGAGAGTGATAATTTTGAGAGGAATTATTGTGCTAATGTTGGAAGGTGCCAAACAAATTCTAATTGCAGATTTGATGAGATAAAATGTACTGGAGATAAAAGAAACATAATTTTTGAAGATAATATTTGCGGAGGCAGCAGAATTTCTGAATGTGGAGAAAGCAGTTATTGTTGTTTAGGAGAAGTAGGTTGTCCTGTTAATGGATGCAAGCCAATTTCGGATTGTAATTTTAATGGACAAACAAAGACTGCGGGTAGCAGATGGTGCGATGTTCCTGAAGAGCCAGAGGATCCAGGACAGGTTCATTTGATAAGGAGTTGCACCTTTGATGGAAGAGTTATTGTTGAAGAAAGATGCGGCTCTTATAGGGATGAAATATGTGTAGAGGGAAGTAGTGGTCCAAGTTGTGAAACTAATAAATGGAGGGAGTGTTATAGTAAAGGAGCAAGCGATTGCACTAGTGGAGATTTAATTAATTATTGCGGACTTGTTGGAGATGAATGCTTACCTAAGCATCCTCCAGGTTTTAAATTCTGGGGAAGAGTTGATGATGGAACTTTTGATTCCTTGATGTGTAGTGTTGAAACTAGTATTTTGGGATGTCAGTTAAGTGGGGATTGTACTGCTGTTAATTTGCCGGAGACTCCTATTGTGGGGGAGGAAGTAGTAATACCTGAACCAACTAATCTTCCTGAAGGAGTAGTAGAGGTAGATGAAGATGAATGGGCTATCGGCACTAATAAATTAGGTGTAGGGCCTAATCCTACAGATTATTGGGTAAATATTTTCTTTGATGTACCAAAAAATAGAGGGAAAGTTACTATACAAGTAAGAGAAGATAGTACTAATACCTTACAGGCAACTCCTATTAATGACCAACCATTTAACTTGGGCAAATATAGATTGAGGTATGGATTAGGAGTTCATTCTTCTGGAAATTATAAAATAAGATACATATTTAGTGAACGTCAGGAAAGAGTGCTTGGTTTTAATGACCTTAATATGGGTGAAAGAGAAGTACGATTAGTTAAGTAAATGTTGAATAAATATAAAAAAAGGATGGTGAAATTGTTTTTATTAGTCCTTTTAGCCTTGATTGTACTTTATTCTGTAGAAGCATATAGACTTTCTAATGGTGAATGTTTTGACTCTATTCCTTATGGTTCTATTTCAGATAGTTGTGATTGTTTAGGTTATGAGTATCCTCAGATTTGTGGGAGTGTTGAGTATTGTCTTTCTAGAGAAGCCGTACAGCCATATTTTTTAGGGGATGTTGGAGATGAATATTGCAATGCTCTTACTGGCAGAATAGAAATTATACAACCAAGTTCTGGACAAGAAGTACAACAATCTATTCCTGCAGTGGAAGCCTCTCCACAATGTAGAGTATGGCAAGTTTCTATTGATGGAACTAATGAAATTTGCGGACAATGCAAGGATAACGGGGATTGTGGGGAATATGAGTGCAGATCTCTTGGTCAAAAATGCAGATGGTTTAGTGAAAGATGTTTTGAGTGCTCTCTGGGGGATGAGGATAGGGATGGGGTTTGCGATGAAATTGATAGTGATATTTTAATAGGAGTTTCAACAGCTCCTGACCAAAGAGGAACACAATCTGCTATAACTATCGTTTTTACAGACTCTGATATTACAAAGGGTGTTGCAGGAACTATAAAGAGAATACAAAATGATCAAGATAACTTTGCTGTAAATTTAAGAGTTGATGGTATGAATATTCCGAATTGCGAGTATAATCTTGGCAGTGGATTTAGGGCTATGACTCCAAATCCTTCTCCTTCATTTGTAACTGATGTTATTCCTTTTAATTTAGATCTTAATTATATGAATGTTAGATTTAGATGCGGGGATAGAACAGAGACTTTGAATGTAATTAGGAATCAAGTGCTGCAAATTAATTTTCCACAATTTTTTGATTCTGGAGATAATGACAATATTGTTTCTGAGGATGATGTAGCTTATGAATTTATTGTTAGCTCTACAGCAAATGAACTTATAAGATGCGAGTATACTTTAGGAGATGAAGTAACAAGAGAGTTTCCAAATAATTGTGGAGGAAATCCTAATTGTTTGTGGGCAAGAGAACATAGGGCTAATGTTGGAGGCTTCTTTGAGAGAGATGGAACTTATAATGTTCAAATAAGCTGCAAGAATTTTAAGGAAATGCCAGAAGTAGATACTACAACTTATGCTGTTACTGTTAATGCAAATTCATTGAGATTTAGCTCTTTGGATGATTCTGTTAGGGGAAATGCTTTGGAAAGGAGGATTACAGGAGTTGTTAATGGAGGAGAAGGCCAAAATATTGAGTGCAGATATTGGAAGATGGATGGAATTAAAAGCGATGATGAAGCAAGAAAAGCTGCAAACAATGTTGGATATGATTCGCCTTGGTTATTAGCGGATAGTTCTGGGATTAGCAATATTCAAAAGACTGAAGATGAAACTTATTCAATATCCCAGGATTTGCTGAGATTAAATGGCGATGATACTTATTATGGGGTTATATGCAGAGATAGCAGCAATCATGATATTCAAGTTTCAAGTTTTGTTTCTATCATAGATTATGTTAACGCTTTAACTATGACAATTAGCGATCCTGCTACTAATCAAGCTTTTAGCGATGTCGTAATTACAACCAATGGTGGCTTGAATAATGATGGGTTGTCTAAATGCTGGTATAAAAATACTGATGCTGACAGTTTTAGTAATGTTGTTTGGGATGATGCTGTATTAATAGGAGAAAATCAAAATAGGTTTGAATTTAGATTGCCTCCAACTGGGTATTTTGAGAGAGAATCAAATGCTTATTACTTTAAATGCGAGGATGTTAATTTAGCGAATAATTTTGACTGGAAAAGAAAAAATTACAATATTGCTCCTAGCGATGATAATAGATTGGAAATAGTTGAAGTGGTTTGTGAGGATTGCAATAGTAATGATGAGAGTGGATTGAGGCAAGAATGGGTTTTGAGAACAGAAAAAGGAGTGAGAAATGGAGATGCTACCTGCCAATATACTTGCCCTTGGACTGAGGGATCTGCTAATTTTGACAGAGTTGAGTATTTAGCTGAAGAGGGGGTTAAGTTACATAAAAAAACATTTGAGATAGATGGTGAAACTATCATTAATAATAGAGGATATTCATGCACCTTTGAATGCAGCAATGGTATAGAGGAAGCTATACTTCCAAAAACTATGAGTTTTAAAACTCCAGCTTTAAGAGTTATTGATTTTGGATTATTTAGCGATGCTAACGGAGAGAATAAGATACAAGAGGGAGGAACTATTGGCTTTGATGATGCTTATTTAATTGTTAAAACTAAGGGCGGATTAGATGGAAATGGGAATGCTGAATGCAGAGTTACTAATGGGTTGTTGGATTCTTTGATTATTGTTGAAGGAGGAAAAGAAAAACATAATTTCTTTAATGATGTTATGAGAGATGTACTTAGATCTAATTTTGGAGGAGCTGGATGGATTTTAAATACAATGACTCAAGGAGAGAGAATTTTTGTAAATGGAGAAGAGGCTAAGATTCATAGTTATAAATTACCTAAAGAAATATTACAAGAGGCTAGCAATGGAAATGCAAGAAGCTATAATTATTGGATACAATGTAAGGATGTAGATTTTAGAGGAAGATATGCTGTTAGAGCTGATGGAAAGGAAAAATTAAGTAATTTAGTCAGATTTAATGTTGATTTTAGAGACCTTATTATAAATTTTGTAAAACCTGCTATTGGAGAAATTTCTGAGGGAAGTGATGTTGAATTAGAGTTTAGTGTAAGAGGAGGAACTACTTTTGGAAATCTTTTAACTGAGGGGAGGGTTAGCAGTTGTAGAGTAGATAATCTTTATACGGGAGAGAATGGAGTTTTGGTTTTGAGGGGAGATGATAGAAATGTTGCTAGAATGGCTTCCACTTCTGCTCCAAATACTGATTTAGGAAGAAGAGAAAGGGTGACTGTCTTCGATACACTCCTTAATAATTTAGAACAAGGGGAGCATGCATATCGCGTTGTTTGTTCTGATTTAAACAGCAAATCTGTTGGGTCTTCTGAGATCTTATTTGAAACAGAAATTAAAGATTATGAAGTATCTGATAATTGGGATGAGGAGGGTACTATTATTGATAATTTTGAATGGAGTGTAGTGGCTACAGGAGGGAATAAAGGATATGGTGGAGGAGAATGCACTTATTCAATAGATGGAACTAGTGTAAGCGGAAGGTTTACTCCTAGTAGAGATCAAGCAACTACTATATTTAATGCAAATATTGATGTTTCTAGCTTAAATGGAGTTTATACATTTAAATTAAGATGTAGCGATGGAGTTAATACTGAGGAAAGAGTGCATGAGAATTTACAAATTGGCAGAGCTAGAGAAGAATTTGATGTTAAGATAGATTCTCCTGCAAATAGAGGGAGAATAACACAAACTCCAATTCCTTTAAGAGTGACTAGTGAGAAACCAGCAACTTGCACTTATGAAAAAGGAGATTTAAATGTATTTGATGAATTTGTGAATCTTGCGGAAGAAGTTCCTCATGAATTTGATCAGAGCAATGTTTTACAAAAAGCACACTTAATAAATCTTGATTTAAATGTGAATAGAGAGTATCATTATTTAGTAAGATGTGAGGCTGTGGATGGAAGTGGTGATTTTGGAGAGAGTGATGTTAGCTTTACTTTGAGTTTGCCTGGACAATGCGAGGCTGATAAGAGTATTCCTAGCGGAGGTTGTAATTGTGGAGATGCGTTTAGTGGAGAGACTAGCAAATATTGTTGTCAAATTGGAACTAATTTGGAATTAATGAATAGATGCCCTATTATACAACCAGTTGTTGTTACATTAGATTCTCCAACTACCACTCAGACTTCGTCTCCTGTTGAGTTGATAGTTAGAACTGATAGAACTGCACAATGCACTTATGTAAAAGGAAATCAAAATGTATTTGGAGATTTTATAGCAGGAATTGATATTCCTGTATCAATGAGTAGGAATGAAGCTAAAATAACTCATTTAGCTGATTTGTCTTTTACAGAGAGCGGAAGATATCATTATCTTGTTGAATGTTCTGCAGAAGATGGAGGAAGAGGGAATAGCATTGTAAACTTTGATTTAAATTTAGTAGAAGCTTTTAGAGGAGATTTAAGCTTGACATTAGCTTCATTATCCCCTATAACTAGAATCCCTGCTTTATTTAATTTAGAAGTAAGAACAACTAGTCCATTAGATCTGGGACAATGTAAATATGCAATTAAAGAAGGAAGATATACGGATTATGATTCATTACCAGCGTTTAGTTCTATGAGGGACTTTAATAATATTGCTAGAAATAAACTGTCTCAAATTTCTAATATAAATTTGGGAAATATTATTTCTCTTCTTGAAGTTGAGAATGGAGATTATGGAGTTTATGTGAGATGCGAGAAAGAAGGCAGGTATGGAGAAGCATTTAGTTATGTTAATGTTAATATTCCTGAGATTGGAGAATGCAATACAATAGACCAATGTACAATTAGGGATGTAAAATGGTATGATTTAGGTAATCAGGAAATACCAAATGCATTTGAAGGAGACAATATAAAATTAAGAGCTGGTTTTGATAATTGCGAATGTCTTGATGTGAGGTTTAATATAAGGGAGAATGATGGAGTCGGAAGAAAACAAGATGTTGGAATAACCACTTTAAATGGAAAAGTTTCGAATGATGTTGCTGAGGCTGGATGGGTTGTAGGATATCATCCTGATGACTTTGGTTTGGATTCTAATCCGGAGTATGTATTTAAAGCAAATATATTAAACTCTGATAAAGAGTCTAGTTGGTCTAATGAATTAAATGTTGAAAAACCACTTATAATATTTACAGATGATAGTATAAGAAATAATGAACGTATTACTCCAGATAATGATACTTGGAAGATTGAGGCTAATATCATTAAAACTAGGAGAAATGTAGATTTTGAATTTACTTATAATGCAAGGAGCTACTTCTTTTCAATGAGTAATTTGGGAAGTAGAAAGTATTCTGTTAATAAAGATGGATTTTTAGGAGCATTAACCAGATCTCGCATGCTTGTTTCTGAATTACCTTTAGGAAGTTATACTTATAGAATTGTTGCTTACGATGATGATGCTAGGACTGGTGAAATGACATTACTAAGAACATTTAGTATTGTTGAAGAAACTTGTGAATGGGAATGTACTGATTTTAGTCCAGCGGTATGTCCTGCTGGCGGACAACAAACTAGAATTTGTACAGATTCAAATAATTGTGGGATTATAAAAGATAAACCAGATGAGATAAAAATATGCACTATAGTAACATCGTGTGATGATTCAAGTGATTGTCCTGCATGTGCTACAAATCCATATTGTGAAGAAGTTCTTGGCTCTGGGAAACATTTATGCACCCCTAGCAGGATTAAACAATCTTGTATTAGCGAATCTTGCTCTGCAGATAGTTGTCCTACTTCTGGATTTAGTACAGATTATTGTTATACAGTTCCTGATCCTTTATGTTTAAGTGATATTGATAATGATAGAGTAGCTGATAACTTGGATTGCAACGATGCTAGTACTGCTATTGGTCAATGTGATGGAACACAATGTAAACAATGTAATCAAGATGCATCTGCCAGTAATGATAGGGGTATTTGTATTAATATTCCTGGTTGCGTAGTTCCTGTTAACTGTGCAGATACAGCTTTAGATGTTAATCAGAATACTTGTACTACTGTGGGATGTAAATGGCATGAAACTCAATGTGTTACTAATTGTCCAGCAAGTACTGTAGATAATAATGGAGATGGGGTTTGTGAGGCAGTTGGAACTACAACCGCTTGTAATACTTTAACAACAATAGATTTATGTGTGAATCCAAGTTTGAATTGTGAATGGAATTTAGTTGATGTAGAAGATACTACAACCCACGTGTGCAGTGATGATTGTCTAAGCGGATTAAGAGATAGCGATATTAATAAAGTTTGTCAGGATGAAGCTCCTATAATTACTATTGATCCGGATAGTGAAAGAACTTTGAATAGAGGAGATTTATATGAATTTACCGTTACTGCGATAAGTCCGGTAGGTATTGGTATGAATACATTTAGCGAAACACCAAGAATAGGAAGATTCGCTTCTGTTTCTAAAATTAGCGACAACTCTTATAGATTTGTGTTAAACACCGCGTCAATGACATCTAGAGATTATACTACTGCTTTCTGCTTTACTGATTTGAGTAGCAATAGAGCCTGCAAGGAATTGAGATTAATAGTTTTACAAGAAGGAGTTACTAATAGAAATCCAACAATATCAAATATACAACTTGATAAATATGTGTATAATAAAGGAGAAGTAATTAATGTAAGAATTGTTGCTAATGATGAAGATGCAGGAGATAATGCTAATTTAGTTTATACTATTAGAAATGAGAATGAAGATGTTTCTGCTCAGTTCTTAAAAGTTGGAGATTTACAAAATGAATTTAGCTGGAGAGTTCCTGAAGATGCCAGAAATGGAGATTATGTTTTAGTGGCTAGAGTTGAGGATAGACAAGGAGCATTTGCACAGAGGCCGTTTTACTTTGCTGTATCTGCAGGAAGTGCAACTGTAACTGGGGCGGGAGGGGATGGTGGAGCAGGCACTACTACTGAACTTGATCTTCAAGAATGCAGAATAACTTCTATTGAATGGAAAGATGAACAAAGCGGAGCATCATTACAGAGCATAAGACAAGGAAGTGAAGCAATCGCAGTTATAAGAGGAGAAAGCTGCGAGGTTGGAAATGCTATAAGTTATGAAATAT
>Ga0209541_10010619_pt1 | contig 14629 bp, 18 predicted proteins | sample RifCSPlowO2_01_FD_184027 | JGI IMG/M metagenome (GOLD analysis project Ga0209541, IMG submission 184027) | Groundwater microbial communities from Rifle, Colorado - Rifle CSP2_plank lowO2_0.1 (SPAdes) (version 2) | ecosystem: Environmental > Aquatic > Deep subsurface > Groundwater | place... | reverse complement strand
CCTTGGGTATCCCTCTGGGAATCTTCTGATTTTTCAGCTTTTTTTTCATAAACTCCAATTAATGCCAAAAAAGGATTTACCTCTTTTGATTTTTTCTTTTCTTTTTCAGCCGCTTCATCTTTTTCATTTAAAAAAGAATCTATCTCTTCCTGCAGTCTTCCCAAACTGTCTGTGGTTGCTCCTTCAATTAATTTAAAAACATCCTCTAAATCTGATTTTGAAAGCTCCTGGTTTAATTTTTCAATCTCGTCGTCGTTCAAAACATAAGCCCTGAATGTTACTGTTGTTTTTCCTCCAAAAGAATAGTGCGCTTGCTGTTGGCTTACTCTTTGGGGAATTCCCCTGAAATAAAAATCAACTAAAATGCAGGAGTAATAATTTCTCTTTTGTTTTTTTAAAAAATTGTCTTTTGCAAATTCAGCCGGCAAATCTCCTGAAAGCGCTGCAGATTTAATGTCAAGTTTTGATTTTCCTAATAAAGTTAATTCAAGGAGAATTGTATTAAATGTCTTGACTAAATCAACAGATCTTCCAGCTTCTTTTTGTTCAAGCTGCTGCGCGGCTTTCAAATATGGCTTTGCCCAGCGAGAATAAATTTTCAGGCTATTAACCTGGCTTCTTAAATAATTTTTTTCCAACTCATATCTTTTTTTTAATTCATTTTCAGACTGAGATATCCAAATATTAAATTCCTGTATTCTTGGCTTTAAGATTCTTTTAACTCGGTCATTTAGATCAATTTTATCTACTTCTTTTTCATCTGCAACAGACAAAAAAGCATCAATTAAAGTTATGAATCCTGCCTGTCCAAGAGCCATTGATTTTATCGATGAATTTCCTTTCAATATATCTACTTTATCCATCCAAATCTGTTTCAAAGAAAGTACGGCAGCGTCGCGGATTAAGTTGTCTTTTGATCTTAACCCGGAATATTGTTGCAGCCTCATTTTAAAATCTTTTAAGTCATAAATTAAATTTAAGACGCTTCTTAAAACAGCATTAATATCTCCTAAAATTTTTGAACCCTGCTGTTGCATAATTGTTGCTCTCTGGCCAAGCTCTCCAAAATGTCCTGAGCCGGGAGAAGAGGTAAAATTGTCGACAATTTTTTCTGTCTTTAATCCAAAATCTCCCATTAAGTCAGTAATGAAAAAATAAATCGGCTCAAGCCCCTCAGCAGCTGAATCATATACAAGAACATGCTCTGCTTCTGGCTTTCCTTTTTTTTTATAATAAGGGCTTATTTTTTTAATTATTTCATGAACCTCTTCCATAAAGATTAATATGATTTAACATTTAAAAAAGGTTTCTAATTCTGATTTTGTTGCGGGCATCTTAAAATTATCCGGAAAATTCTTAATTAATGCGGCAGAAATTTTGCCAGAAAGAGATTCCAAAATAATTTCAAAGATGAAGCAATCAAAATGTTTAATAATCAAATTTGCTTGTTTTAATAATGAATAGAGATGATATTTCAGAAATTGAAACTCAGCTTAACAATCTTGAACATGAAATTAAGAATTTGGAGCATTTTTTTGTGTTAAATGATTTAAAAAAGTTTAGCGAATCTAAAAATAATCTACTTTTGATTCAGAGGAAAATCAAAATTTTAACAAAATAAAATGGAAATTAAAATTTTTCAGACAATTGAATTTGTTTTAAGTTTTAATCCAATTGGGAGGAAAATCAAAATTTTAACAAAATAAAATGGTGATTTTTGGAGGTGAAAAAACAGAATTTTTAGAATTATCCGCAGATTTAAAAGGAATTCTTCAACAGCAAAAAAATACTTTAATGGAAATAAAGCGAATTCATGGAATAAAACATCTTGAAAATGAAAAAATTATTTTTGAACAGATAAAAGAGTTAAAAAAATCATTAAATAAACTAAATGAAAGGATTCCGAAAATACTTGATGAAATAATCATTCCAAAATCTGTTGCCCAGCCGGTTTTCGGAAGTTCAAAACTTTTAATAAAGAAGGAAGAAAAGTTTAATGAATTAGAAAAAGAAACTTTAAAGAGGTTAAGAAAAGAGTCGGGCGCGGCAAAAAGAGAGCAGGAGCATAAAAAACCAATTAAAGAAGACTTTTATGCAAAATTAGCAAATAAATTTTTCTTGAGATATTCAAAAAAATTAGTTGAAAAAGATTCTTTTAAGGCGCTTCAGGTTGATTTGGAAAGGTCAAATTTAATGTACCTTTTTCCCACATATCTTTCAATAATTTTATTTACAACTTTTTTAGCTGTGGCTGCTGGAATAATCATTTTCATATTTTTTTTATTCTTTAGCATAGAGCCGCATTTGCCTATTCTAAAGCCTGTTGAGGATTTTAGCTTAAGGGCGCTGAAAATAAGCTGGGTTTTAATTGCTTTTCCTCTTGTGGGATTTCTTTTTTCATATATTCTTCCATCTTTAGACAGGAGAGCGTCTGAATCCAAAATAGATTCTGAGCTTCCTTTTGCAACAATAAATATGGCGGCAATCTCAAATTCTCTTATTAATCCTGTAAAAATTTTTGAGATTATCGTCGCCTCAAGTGAATTTCCAAATGTTAAAAAAGAATTTATAAAAGTACTGAACCAAATAAATGTTCAAGGATACAGCCTTGTTGCTGCTTTAAGGGCAACAGCATATAATACTCCAAGCAAAAAGATGAGTGAATTGTTCAACGGGACGGCTACAACAATTAATTCCGGAGGAGATTTGACAATGTTTTTTGAAACTCGCGCAGAAACTTTATTGTTTGATTATAAAATAAAAAGAGAAAATGAAACAAAAACTGCAGGGACATTTATGGATTTGTACATAAGCATTGTTATCGCTGCGCCGATGATTTTTATGCTTTTGCTGATGATTATGAAAATAAGCGGATTAGGGATTTCATTTCCAACATCAGTAATTACGTTAATAATGGTTGCAGGAGTTGCAATAATTAATGTTTTTTTCCTGATTTTTTTGCATTTAAAAAAAACTGAATAAAAATGGAATTTAAAAAACAGCATAAAATTGGAACAGTCTTGGCGGTTTTAATAATAGCAATTGCTTTTTTATTTAAAGGAAAGCCAATATTCTCTTTGGTTTTTGGAATTGGAATTATCATTGGAATTCTGCCATTTGTTTTTTCAACTATTACAGAAACAAAAATTGCAAGAGAAAAAGAAGAGATGTTTTTAGAATTTGCAAGGAATCTTGTTGAAAGCGTAAAAATGGGCTCTTCAATAGGCAAAAGCATAATCATTCTTAAAAATAGAAATTATGAAGTTTTGAATAAGCATGTCCAGAAATTAGCAAACCAGATCTCTATGGGAATTCCGCTTAATATTGCAATGCAAACATTTGCAAAAGACATTAATAATAAAAAAATATCCAAGGCAATTACTTTAATTAGACAGGCCGAGAGAGCTGGCGGCGACATTGGAAAAATCTTGGAATCTGTTGCAGAAGCTGTCAGCACAACAGATAAATTAAAAAAAGAAAGAAAATCCGCAATCTCAACATTGATAGTTCAAAGCTATATTATTTTCTTTGTTTTCATAATAATTGTATTGGTTATGCAATTTCAAATTTTGCCTCTGGTATCAGGTCTTGCAGGGAATGTTAATCTTGGAGGCATAGAAGCTGGCGGGGCTGGATTTGATAAAAAAGAAATAGCAGACGCTTTTTTGGATTTGCTTTTAGTGCAGGGTTTATTTAGCGGGTTAATCATCGGCAAGCTAGCAGAAGAAAACATAAAAAATGGAATTAAGCATTCATTTATTCTAATGATTTCTGCTTTTTTAATCTACACAATTTCAAATGCTTTGTTTGGAGGATAAATATTATGATTAAAAATAAAATTTTTTTTAGCGAGGCCTTTTTTCCAAAAAGCCGGCGGGCATCTCAAGTAAGCTTTATTATTTCATTTGCATTGTTTATAAGTTTTTTAATTTTTTTTATTAGTGTTATTAAGCCATTTGGAAAAGTTGAAACCGGAAAGGAATCTCTTTTAAAACATTTAGAGGAAAAAATAATCAAAGATGCTTCCGAAGAAATTCTGGTTGTTTCTGCATTAGAAGATTCAACTGCAGATTGTTCAGAGATTGATGATTTAAATATTCAAAATTATATTTCAAAACAGGAAGGAAATTTATTAAAAGTTTATTCTTCTGATGAATTTCAACCAAATACTTTTTTATGCGCTGCTCCTCCAGGATATAAAATAGGTTTAGTAAGAAATCAAGCTTACATTCTTAAATCAAAATTTTTGAAATTAAATGAAAGCTATAACGACGATTACCCCGCGCTTAAAAAAAGTTTTGGAATTCCAGAATCAAATGACTTTGAATTTAGTTTTTTGGATATTGGAGGAAATTCAATAATAGAAACAGCTTCAAAAGAAACTCCGCAGACAGATGTTCTTTCCGTATTAGTTCCAGTAAATTATTTAGACGAAGAAGATGGCGCTAAAATAAAAAACGGGTATATTAAGGCGGTTTTATGGTGATTAAAAATAAAAATGGTTGGACTTCAGTAATTGAAGTATTTGTTTCGATTTTGCTGATATCAGGGATAATTGCCTTAACAATAAACAGCAGTACTCTCCAAAAGCCGAAAATTAGCGAGCAAATTTACAGCTCCCAGATCTTAACTTTAAAAATTATTCAAATAGATGATGAATTAAGGGCGGATGTTTTAGAGGGGCAGGTAAGCGCAGAAATAAACAATACGATAGATCAAACAATTCCAAATTATTTAGAATGTAAATCAAAAATTTGCAACTTTCCAAGTGAATGTAATTTGGATCCAGAAGCAATTCCAAATAAAGAAATTTATGCAAAATCTATTTTAATAACTACTAATATGGCAAGCTATAATCCAAAAGAATTAAAATTATTTTGTTGGGAGAAATAAAAATAGAACAATGAATACCTTAACGCTTATTTCTGAATTTATAAAAGCAAATAAGTTTTCATCTTATTCAAGAGAAAAGATGTTATTGATGCAAAATAAACCCGAATCCAAAAACAGGAAAGACGCCGATTATTCTTCCATTAAACAAATATAAAAATAAAATTTTAAATTAGTTAACGATAATTTATAAAACAAAAGTTTCGAAACATTTATAAAGTATACATTTCTTGTGTATACAATAAGTGTATATACAAAATGAAAAATTATAAAGCAACACCTTACATCATTAAAGGATTAATTTCATTAGGAATAGCTGTTGCTGGAGGAATTTATATTTCAAATGTTCCAAAACCAATTCAGAAAAATATTCTAAAAGAAATGAATACAAAAAATTATACATTAGTTGATGCAAATAATGATAAAAAAGTTGACTTAATAAAGATTAATGGAATACCAAAATATCTTAATGAAAATATGCAAAATATTTTAGAGAATTCAGGAGATGAATATAAATTTTTAGGTTTTTCAAGAATGAAACCAATTAGCCCCGAAATACAATATTCAGCAGATTTAGTTTTTAATGGAAATTCAAGTGAACCCTCTCTTGAAAAAGTTTTAAAATTAAAATGACGGACATATTTGATCAAAAAATTTTGTGCGGGAAATGCGATTCTAAAATGGAAAAATCAGAGATTTCTAAAAATGGATTTATATTCAGAACAATGTTATGCAGAAAATGCAATGGAAAAATAATTCATCCTTCTGATGAATCAGAATACAATAAATTTATAAATTTACGAAATAAAGAATTTAAAGTTAAAATGAGGCTTGTTGGAAACAGCTACGCTGTTTCTATTCCAATGGAAATAGTCAATTTTATGAATGAACAGCAAAATAAAATGAATGAAATGGTTAAATTATCTTTTGAAAATATGGGAAGATTAAGTTTGAATTTTGACCAGCCAAACCAAAAAATAAATCCAAATGCTCGGATTATTAAATCCAGAGAAGTCAAAATTTTGAAAGACGGCAAGTTTATTCATGCAAGACAATTTTCAGATTCAGCGCATCCTGAAAAAAATAGAAATCAAATAATTAAAAAAAATATTAAATCTATTGAGGACGACAGATAACATGACAAATAAAAGTATTGAAATTAAATTAGGATATTCAAAAGTTTCAGAAATTGGATTCATACAAAATGTTGATGTTTGTTATAATGGAGAAAAAATTGTTAAAGATAACGGAGTTGTTTTAGTAATTAACAAAAACGATAAGCCTTTATTGATTCAAACTAATGATAAAAAGGATAAGAGATATATAAACAAAAATCAAACTTATATAGGGGATATGTTTATACGGGAAGAATATCAAAATAGAGGATTAGCAAAAATAATTTATCAAAAAATCGCTGACGAATTAAATGTAGAAATAGTAAAAGGAGATCCAATTTCAAATTCAGCTAAAAAAATGTGGAATAAATTTGGAGATAAAATCTCTCCTCAAAAAAAATAAAATGACAGAAAAAGAAATTCAATTAAATGTTGTTGAAGCAATGCAGGACGATGTTTACAAAGGAATTGCAAGAATAGACAGTACTACAATGAAAGAGCTTGGAATTACCCGAGGAGATGTCATAATAATTAAAGGAAACAGGGAAACTGTTGCTATTGCTGACAGAGCATATCCGTCAGATGTCGGCGAGAAAATTATCCGCATAGATGGAATTTTAAGAAAAAATGCAAGAACCAGCCTCGGAGAAATTGTTAAAGTTTACAAAGCAAATATCAAGGAAGCAAAAAAAATTACAATTGCGCCTGCTCAAAAAGGAATTATGGTTCAGGCAGATTCAAACAGCTTAAGAAGAGGACTTTTAGGCAGAACAATGAATAAAGGAGATTTAGTTATTCTTGGAGCAGTTCAGAGAAGAAGGGATTTATTGTCTGATGATTTTGATGATTTTGGAGGCATGCTCGGAGATATGCTCGGAAATATGGGCATGGGAACTCTCGGAAAAACACAAATTAAATTTCTTGTCGTGAACGCCTCTCCTGCTCAGCCAGTAGTTGTCACAGAAAATACAGAGATTACTTTAAATCCTAAAGCAATGGAAATCTCCGAAGATGATACTCCTGGAATTAATTATGAAGACATCGGTGGATTGTCTGAGGAAATTAAAAAAATCAGAGAAATGGTTGAAATTCCTTTAAAACATCCTGAGATATTTGAAAGATTGGGAATTGAAGCTCCAAAAGGAGTTTTATTGCATGGGCCTCCAGGAACAGGAAAAACTTTACTTGCCAAAGCAGTTGCGAGTGAAACTGAAGCAAATTTTATTTTACTTAATGGTCCTGAAATTATGTCAAAATTTTATGGAGAGTCTGAAAAAAAAATCAGGGATATTTTTGAGAATGCAGAAAAAAATGCGCCTTCAATTATTTTTATTGACGAGCTTGATGCTATTGCTCCTAAAAGAGAAGATGTCAGCGGAGAAGTGGAGCGCAGAGTTGTTTCGCAATTGCTAACTATGATGGACGGATTAAAATCCCGAGGGAAAGTAGTGGTTATTGGCGCGACTAACAGGCCAAATTCAATTGATTCTGCTTTAAGAAGACCGGGAAGATTTGACAGAGAAATTGAAATTAATGTTCCAAGCAAAGAAGGAAGATTAAGTATTTTAAAAATTCATACAAGAGGAATGCCGTTGACAAAAGATGTTAAATTAGAAGAACTTGCTTCTGTGACGCACGGGTTTGTCGGCGCTGATTTAGAAGCTCTGGCTAAAGAAGCTGCAATGGTTGTTTTAAGAGGACTGCTTCCTCAGATGAAATTAGATGAAGAAGAAAAAATTCCTCAGCATTTATTAGATAAATTAAAAATTCAGAATTCTGATTTTTTAGAAGCTTTAAAATTTGTGCGTCCGAGCGCAATGAGAGAAGTTCTTGTTGAAACTCCGAATATTAAATGGGATGACGTCGGCGGTTTGGAAGAAGTTAAACGGGAATTAAGAGAAGCAGTTGAGTGGCCGATTAAATATCAAGCTAATTTTAAAAGGATGGGAATTCGACCTTCTAAAGGAATTTTGCTTTATGGTCCTCCTGGAACTGGAAAAACTTTGCTGGCAAAAGCTGTTGCAAAAGAATCAGAAGCAAATTTTATTCAGGTTAAAGGACCGTCGCTGTTAAGTATGTGGGTCGGCAAATCAGAAGAAGGAATGAGAAAAATTTTTGAGCGCGCGAGACAGGTTGCTCCGTGCATTATTTTCTTTGATGAAATTGATTCGCTTGCAGGAAAAAGAGGAATGGAGCAGGGAACAAAAGTTACTGAGAGAGTTTTAAATCAGATGCTCGCTGAAATGGACGGCATTGAAGATGTAAACGATATTTTAGTAATTGGCGCGACAAACAGACCAGATATGCTTGACCCTGCTATTTTGCGTCCAGGAAGATTTGACAAAATCTTATTAGTTAATGCTCCCGATGAAATTGGAAGAGAAAATATTTTAAAAATTCATACAAAAAATATGCCTATTAAAAATAAAGAATCTTTAATTAAAGAAATTGCAAAAAAAGCAGAAGGATATACCGGCGCTGACCTTGAAGCTCTTGCAAGAGAGGCTGCTTTGCTTTCTTTAAGGGAAAATCTGAACGCTGAAGAAGTTCATAAAAAACATTTTGAAGAAGCGTTAAATAAAGTTAAGCCGAGTGTAACTACAAACACAATTAAAGTATATAAAAAAGTTGAAGAGCAGTTTTTGAAATCTGCAAAATCTGCGACGCCGATGCAAGAAGGCAGTTATTTAGGATGATTTTACAAAAACTTTTAAACAACAAATTTTATAAACAATAATTTCTTACATTAAATATGGAAAAACAAACTTTTGTAACAAGGGAAGAACTGAACGAATTAATGAAACAAATTGAAGGAATAAAATCTACAATAGAAATTTTACAGGATAAAGAATCCATGAAAAATATCCGAGAAAGTGAGGAATTGGAAAAAAAAGGGATAAAATCTTGGAAAATAGACTATTAGTAAATTTTATGCGTTCCCACGTCTTCAATTAAAATAATCAAATCCCTGTCTTCAATTTTATAAATCATTCTTATATTTGAACCGAGCCAACAAGCCCATTTTCCTTTTAATGGTCCGTGAAGAGGATGCGCGCCGCATTCTTTTCTCGGGTTTATCTTTAATCTGTTTAATTTTTCAGAGATATCTCTGCGAATCATTAAATAATCTTTTAATTTCTTCTCAACATTTTTATTGCGGGTTTTTAATTCATACATAGATAAAAATTATTTTTTTTCTTTTATATACTTTGTTAATTATGTAAATACAATTAAAGTATATAAAAAAGTTGAAGAGCAGTTTTTGAAATCTGCAAAATCTGCGACGCCTATGCAAGAAGGCAGTTATTTGGGGTAAAAATTAATTTATTTCTTTTTATCTCGTCGTCACAACAATTTTTTCGTCTTCAATAAATATTGTATGTTCTGCCTGCGCAACTTTTGAATTTGAAGATTCAATTAATTGTGAAAACTGATGCAAGTTTCTATTTTCTTCAAGTTGCTTTAAAGAAAATAATGCAGAAGTTCCGAATTTTTTAATAATCCAGCGGGAGCAAAATGGCAAAGTTTGATATTCTTTTGAAATAAATTCCAAAATTTTTCTTGCCAAAGGCATTCTTGGAAATTTTGTATTTATTAACTGATAAATTCCAGAAGGTTTTCCATCTTTTACTTTTCCACTTGCAAAATTTAGCGTAACGAATGGTTCAATAGCATAAAGTCCATTCAAAATTATTTCTGTTGAATTATTATTTATGTTTGGAATGGTTAATCCCGCATGCAAATCATTTTGTTCAATTTGGTGTCCAGAGAGATTTATTATCGGTAGAAAATTTTGAGATTCAATTGTTCTTTGAATCGTTTCTCCTATCTCTCCCGTTTTCAAAATTTCTCTTTTTTCAATTTTTTTAGAGATAAATTCTATTGCTTTTTCTAATGCGTCTTTGCTTGCTTGAATTAATTTTTTATTATCCTCCGAATTTTCTAAATCAATGGAAAACGCTTGGTCAGAACACCATCCATCAACACTAACTCCAAAATCTACTTTTAATAATCCGTGAGCGAATGTTTTGTCGTCGTAACTGGGAGTGTAATGCGCCGCAATTTCATCTATTGATAAATTCACAGGAAAAGCGGGTTTTCCGCCAAGCTCAATTATTTTATTTTCAATTTTTTCTGCAATTTCTAAAAGAGGCATTTGTTTTTTTATAATTGTTTTTGCATATTCTCTAACTTCAGACGCTATTTTTCCCGCGCGAAGAATTTTATCTTGATAAGAAAGTTTTGATTCTTTATTTTCTCCTGATTTGACCTCAAGTTTTATGGTTTTTTTATCTTTTTCAGAAGGTTTTTCAATAGTTTTTAGGTTTTTTGTTTGGATTCCTTTATCTCTGCTTCCTCTCCCATTTGCGCCCCCATATTGTTTTTCAGTCATGAATCTCTTTGAATAATAATCTTTATATAATTTCTGTCTTTAAAATATAGATGGATTTAGAAGAATTGCCGTGGTGAAAAGATTATTTTAATCTCTCTTTAGAGAAAAAAGCAGAAAGTTTGGTTCATGAATTTATCGCATTAATACTTCGGAAGAAGTTGAGTCAATTATAGAACAAGGGGTTTTTAAATTTTACAACTTAATAAATATTTTTTGTTGGAAAAAAGATTGTTTTATGTAAATTTCAGCTAAGAGTTTATTTTTCATCCATTAAACTTTTTCAACATTTTCACAATTCTCTTAATCTATCAACGACTTCTCTCAATTTTTTCAAAAAATAGCTGATTTCTTTTTCAGCGGTATATTTGCTGATTGAAATTCTTATAGAGCTATCTATTTCATTTTCTTTTAATCCAATTGCTTTTAAAACATGGCTTGATTTATCTATATGGCAGGCAGAGCCAACAGAAACATAAATTCCTTTTTTTTCTAAATAGCTTTGCAGAATTTCTGCATCAATGTTTTTAAAAGAAATGTTTATATTATTGCAAAGTCTTTTTTCTCCTGCTGGTCCATTTAATTTTGTATTTGGAATTTTTAAAATCTCTGTAATTAATTTATCTCTTAAAATCGCCATATTTTTATTGTCTTTTGAATTTGAGATTTTCACAGCTTCTGCAAAACCAATAATTCCCGGGACATTTTCTGTTCCAGAACGCTTTTGAAATTCATGACCTCCGCCGTGAATTAGCGGGATTATTTTAATGCCTTCGCGAATATATAGTGCGCCGACGCCCTTTGGCCCATGAATTTTGTGGGAATTTATTGTTGCCAAATCCAAATTTTGAATTTTAACATCTAAAAAAGTTTTTGTAAAACTCTGGCAGGCATCTGTATGAAACAAAACATTTTTTTCTCTGCATATTTTTCCAATTTTTTCTAAATCCTGGATTACACCGATTTCATTATTTCCGTGAATTATTGAAACAAGAAAAGTTTTTTCATTAATAGAATTTTCAAGTTGTTTTAAATTTACAAAACCTTCTTTATCCACATCTAAATAAGTTATTCTTGCTCCTTGCTTTTCAAGATATTTGCAAGTTTCTAAAATTGAGGTATGTTCTATTTTTGTTATTATAATATGATTTTTTTTAGGATAATTTGCAAAAAATAATCCTTTTAATGCAAAATTATTTGACTCTGTTCCTCCTGAGGTAAATATTATTTCGTCTGACTTTGCATTAATTGATTTGGCAATAATTTTTCTTGAGTTTTCAATATCTTCGCGAATTCGTCGCCCTGCTTCATGTTTTGAAGAGGGATTTGCATATTTTTCGCTGAAATAAGGAATCATTACTTTCAAAACTTTTTTATCAACTTTTGTTGAAGAAGCATTGTCAAGATAAATTATTTTATCAGGCATTTTGTTTTTCATGTTTAATCCTCAATTTTAATTATATTCACAGGGCAGGAATCTGCAGCTTTTTGCGCAGCTTCTTTTTCAATTTCATTTATTTCTTTTTGATAAACTCCTTTTTTGTTTTTTCCGCCAATTAAATCAACTTTACCATCTTTAGAACACATTTTCCAATTTTTAGGATCAATCTCAACGCAGGCATTGCATCCAATGCAATTCTTTCTATAATGAATTATTTTTGGCATTTTATTTTTTCACTTCTTTTTTTAATTATTTATTACAGGCACTTTCCCAAAAGTTCCCTGCATTTCTTTTCTGTCTGTTACAACATATAATTTATCATTTTTTCTGATTCTTTCATTTAGTTTAATTGTGATTATCTCCCCTTTTTTTGCTTTGCTGGCTGATTTTTCATCAACATATAAACTCTCAATTTTTTGATGAACTATGCCTGTCGTTTTTCCAGTAATAATGATTTCATCTCCTAATTCTATTTCTCCAGTTTGCAGAATAAATTCTCCAATTTGTGTTTTTGGAAAATAATGCCTTGCAATTCCTACAAAAACTTTTTCTTTTTTGGATTGGCTTCCATAACCTCCGCTCCATTCTCCTAGTTTTTTTCCAAGATAATATCCTCCTTGCCAAAATCCTCTGTTATAAACTTTTTCTAATTCCTTATTCCAATTATTAATTTTTTCTTTAGTATAAGTTTTATTTAGAACGCTGTCAACAGCTTCTCTATAAGATTTAGTAACGGCATAAACATAATCCGGGCTTCTTCCTCTGCCTTCTATTTTTAAGACGCCGATTCCAGAATCCAATAATTTATCAATAAATCCAATTGTGCATAAATCTTTTGGAGACATAATATATTTGTTGTCTATTTTTAGCTCATCTCCCGTTTCTTCATCTATAACTTTATAGGATTTTCTGCAGTTTTGCAAGCAGGCTCCTCTGTTTGCAGAAGCATTGCTTGTTGCAAGGCTCATATAGCATTTTCCAGAAATGGCAACACATAAAGCTCCATGACAAAATATTTCAATTCTCATTAGATTTCCGGAAGGTCCGCAAATATTTTGTTTTTTAATTTCATTGCAGATATTTTTTATTTGCTGTAAAGTCAATTCTCTTGCCAAGACTACCACCTCTGCAAATTTTGAATAAAATTTTACAGTTTCAAAATTAGACACATTTGTTTGGGTAGAAATATGGACATCCAATCCAATCGAATTTGCATAATTAATTGCTGCATTATCACTTGCAATTACCGCATTTATTCCCGCTTTTTTTGCAGCGTCGCAAATTTTTTTCATTAAAATAATATCATGGTCATATAAAATTGTGTTCAAGGTTAGGTAAGTTTTAATTCCTAATTTATTGCCCCTGTTTGCAATTTTTTTTAAATCATTTAAAGTAAAATTATTAGATGCTCTGGCTCTCATATTTAACTGCTCGACGCCAAAATAAACAGAATCTGCTCCGGCTTTTATTGCCGCTTCCAAACTTTCATAAGATCCCGCAGGAGCCATGATTTCTACTTTTTTATTCATAGTAAAAAGAGATTTTGAAGATTTTTAAGAGTATCTTATGTTGCAGAGTTTATCACTCAACTTTAATGCTAAAGATATTTAAGAGGCATCTTTTTAGAAATATAAAATGAAAAATTTAAGCGTCTGGATAATTGCTTTGCTTGTTTTAATTGTTTTGATATTTGGCATCGGTAAAATTCTTGGAGCTGTTGTAAATGCTGCTGCTTTTATTGTTTCTCTGACAATAATTATTTTAATTTTAATTTTAGTAATTATTTTTTCTCAACAAGGTCATAGAAAAAAAATTCCGCGTTTTGAACCAAGGATAGAGATAATCAAAAAGAATATTCCTGAAGAAAAATTAAAAGTTTCAAAAAAGGGAATTAATAAAAGATGAATAATATAAAAATTTCAACTCATACAGGAAACTATTTGGGATCTGAGGAAATTACTAAATCAATTCAAGAAATAGCTTCGTTTAGAGTTATAAACGGCAAAGAGGGTTTAAAAAAATTTATAGATAGCCTTCCAACTCAAGATGAGCTATTGAAAAATCTTAAACAGAAAGGTTTGGATTCAGAAAAGATTTACAAATTATCTAAGGACAATAAAAGCATAGTAAAAGAATTAATGGATTTTGGATTAGAAATCGCTTCTTTAAAAAAAGCAGGCGTTAGACCATCTTCTCTAATGGATTTAGAATATATTGTTAGCGGTCCAAGTTGTAATGAACATGGCGAGATATATTTTACTCAAGATCAAATACCCCATTATGTAGATGTACCATACTTAGTTAACACTCTCGGGTTTACTGTAGATGAATTGCTTAAAGATGGTTTAAATAAAACATATATTCATAATGAGTTAAGAAAGAAATTTTTATAATAATTTATATCTGCCCTGTTTGAGTAAATTTTTTCATTGCTTGTTCAAGAATTATTTGAGGAGCAAGACCTTTTCTGCTGCAAATTTTAACAAACTCATCATATACTGCTTGTGACACATTATAATCAAGCTTTCTTTTTTTTGGGTCTGGAGGTGTTGCTGCCATATTTTATTTAAATGAAATTGATTTATAAATCTTGAGTTTGAAAAATGGGCGCGGACTGAAATTTAGAATAAATTTCGTCAACTCGCCTTCTGCGCTAAAAATGGGCGCGGAGGGAATCGAACCCCCTTCTTCTGCTCTGGAGGCAGACATAATACCAGTATACTACGCACCCTTAATAGGGGCAAGAAAAATTGGTTTTTATTTTTATCTAATCTTTTTTATCTCTTCAACAAA
>Ga0209541_10010615_pt1 | contig 14633 bp, 15 predicted proteins | sample RifCSPlowO2_01_FD_184027 | JGI IMG/M metagenome (GOLD analysis project Ga0209541, IMG submission 184027) | Groundwater microbial communities from Rifle, Colorado - Rifle CSP2_plank lowO2_0.1 (SPAdes) (version 2) | ecosystem: Environmental > Aquatic > Deep subsurface > Groundwater | place... | reverse complement strand
AGAAAAAATTCTTGAAAGCCAGTTAAAAAAAGAACTTTCAAACGAATCAAACGTTAAAAAAGCGATGCAGGTGCTGACCGCGCCGGAAGCGCTTTCGTTTTATCAACAGGAAGAGATTGAACTGGCCGAGTCAAGGGATTTTGTCGCGCATGCCAAAAAGTTTTCATGGTTAAAAAACAGTTATTCCGGCCCGATGTCATTATCGACAGATTTTTTTCAAAAGCGAAAAGAAAAACTTTCGTCGGATATCCATAACGATTTGAAGAAACATTTGGAGAATGCAAAAGCGGCTAAACAGGACCTACAGCAAAAACTAAAGTTGTCGGATCACGCGATGAACATCGGGCGACTCTTGGCAAAAGGCATCGTTTGGCAGGACGATCGGAAAAAAAGGCTTCTTCAGGCGATTTCCGATCAAGACCGTTTTCTGGATGAAATGGCCTTGCGCAGGAATTGGAAGAAAAAAGACGCGCTTAATTTTTCCGGTTCGGAAATAAGAATTTTCTTCGAGGAAAAAAAGGTTGCCGGAAAGGACCTCGCAAAACGAAAAAAAGGTTTTACGACGTTGTTATCCTCCGCGCCAGTAATTTTGGGGGAAAAAGACACGAAGGAACTGTGGGGATATTATTTGGGTTCCTTTCAATTTACGGAAAGCGCACGCTGCATCGTGACGGGGGTTGTTGCCAGTACGGGGACGCAAAAAATTGTTCGTGGAAAAGTTCGGATTCTGCTGGACCCGCATCGATTGGATCAAATGAAAGAAGGCGAAGTTCTGGTGGCGCCCATGACGTCTCCGGAGTATGTGTTTGCCATGAAAAAGTCGGTGGCGATCGTGACGGATACTGGGGGGCTTACGAGCCACGCGGCCATTGTTTCAAGAGAACTCGGAAAGCCATGCGTTGTCGGAACCAAAGGGGCGACCACGGTCTTTAAGACCGGGGACTTGATTGAAATTAACACGGAAACGGGAACAGTCACGCGAATCGATTGAAAGGTTATTTTATATTATCCCGTGACGACCAACAGCAAATACGCCGCGAAAAGCAAAAGCAAAAACACCGACGTGACCCGGGAAATTTTTTGGTGTTTCCACGCCATCAAAAAAATCGTCAAGGTCATGGCAAACAGGAAAAAAACCGGGATCGTAACGAAAGAAACGGAAAGTGTCGGCGGCCGAATCAGGACCAGCAGTCCTCCGGCAAGGCCAATGTTGGTGATGACGCTTCCGACCACGTTTCCAAAAAACGCTTCGTTGTGTTTGTGGCGAATCGTGGTGAATGAAACAATGATCTCCGGAAGCGACGCTCCCAGTGCAAGAAAAATAAGCCCGATCAATGATTGTGCCAATCCCAAGTCACTCACGAGCGCGGTACTGCTCCAAACCGCGGTTTCCGCGCCAATCCAGATTCCCACAAGCGCAAGAACGACGGATGCGAAATCCACGATGCTTTTTTGTTCGATTTTTCGTGGCAACAACGTGGGAATCCGGATTTTTTTATCGATTTCGAGCAAGTACGCGATGTTCCAGTATTCGGAGAATTGTTTGACGACGCGTCCAAGCACCAGCAAATACCCCGCAAAAATGAGGAGTAACACCAGTCCGATTAAACGCGTGAAATTGGATTGCAATGAGTACACTCCGAAAATAAAAGACAGAATGAGCATGGGCAACAAATAATTGGAGAAGTACTCGCGTTTGATGGTGAAGTCGCCTTTGGACAGCACCCCGACCGACAAGGCCAATGCCATGACCGATAAACTGCTTCCCACCAACGTGCCCCACCCGATTTCAGGTGTTCCGTGAAGCCCTGAAACAATGGCGGTCGCGATTTCGGGAACCGAGGTTCCGATTGCAAGGACGCTTAATCCGATGACAAAATCGCTGACGCCCCACAACCGAGCCATGCGAGACGCGGTTGAAACCAGTTTTTCGGCGGATAACAATAAAATTCCAAGCCCGCCGAGAAAAAAAACAACAGTGAGTCCGATCATGTGAATTAACCCAAAAACCAAATGGATTAAAAACACGCGGGAAAGAAAAATTATTTTTCGCCGGAAAGAATCCGTGCGACGATGCCGTTTTCTTCGGGGGTTAATACCGTCAAGTCCGATTTGACGATTTTACTTGGACGTGGTTTTCGCAGGATCATAAGTGTCGGAGTCACGTAATCCGAATTCGAGGTGATGACGCCTTGTTGAATCAAGGCGTTTAATTTCCGAGTCGTGAGTCCGATTGTGTAATATTCCATGAGTTTTTTGTTTTTTCTGGATTTCGTGGCCCGGCTTCGGATCGCCCAGGAATGCGCGCGTTTGGCGTGGATTTCGGACAGGGGCCGGACGAAGAAGTCCATTCCGTTTCGTTTGGTGAACTGTTCATATTCGGGAACGGTTCCTTTGTCCTGAACGAGCACGAGTCGTCCGCCGGGCTTTAACGCGCGTTTGGCCATCGCGACGAAGTGGTTGATCCACGCAGCCTGCTCGGACATGGAACCGGCTTTTTGGATCATGCAGTTCAGAAAATACGACGACACGATCAAATGTTTGCTTTCAGGAGGCAACCTGGAAACGGTGTCCATCGCGTCTTCCGATCGCACTTCAAGAAAAGCGGGTTTTTTTATTTTCCATTCCAAAAGCGCTTTGGGCAATTGCGAGGGTTTTTCGTCGACCGCAAGAAATCGACGGTGGACCCGGCCTTTTTTTTCGGATCGAAGAGATTGAATTAAGGACCATTCCGGAAACGCTCCGGCGCCGGCGTCAAAAATATTGAATGATTTTCGAATCCGCGGGTTTTTTGCGGTTTTTTTTTGGGGGCATGAAATAGTTCGGAAGGCACTCTATTTATTTGTTTGTTCAAACCCGTCCGATCGGTTATTGCTTGACGGCTTCGATTTGAATCGATTCAAGGGGGATTCCATCGTACTGTTGTTTGCTGATGCTTTTGTTTTCGGACAAAATGTGAACCTTAAATCCCGCGTTTGAAATAATGGCCAGATAGTCTTTTTTCAACAGCGCGCCAGCCACGCATCCCGCCAACAATTCCGGATTTTTTTTCTGGGATGCGGATAATTCCCGCAATAAGACAATGTCCGACACGTACATGCGGCCGCCGGATCGAAGAACCCGAAACGCTTCGGAAAAAACCTTGGTTTTGTCGGGCGCAAGATTAATCACGCAATTGCTGATGATCACGTCGATGGAAGCGTTTTCAACGGGTAGTTTTTCAATGTCTCCCAACCGGAATTCGACATTGGAAAAATGGTATTTGACGGCGTTTTCGCTTGCTTTTTGGATCATGGACGGCGTCATGTCAACGCCGATGACGTTGCCCGTGGGCCCGGTTTTTTTGGCGGCTAAAAAACAGTCAAAACCGGCGCCGGATCCCAAGTCAAGCACCGTGTCACCCGGTTTTATTTTGCTTTGTCCGGTCGGGTTTCCGCAGCCAAGACCCAGATTGGCGTCAGGCACGCTTTTGATGTCATCCGAAGTGTATCCGATCATGACGGCGATGTTTTCGCTGGCATTGGAGTGACAACAGCATTTTTTGTCGGCATTTTTGGCGACGGCGTCATAGTGGTCTTGGACGATTTTTTTGGTTTCGTGTTTTGTCATCGAAAGACTTTTTACCGCGAATGCTTAAAAATCCATCTAAAATAAAAAGCGGTTCAAAAATCACTGGGGCCAGTTTTTGGCGAACGCTTGGTCGAGCAAACCAAGGGACGCAAGCAAATGATTGGATGAAACCGTTACGGGGGACGGTTCGTTGGGAGCCGGATCCGTTGGAATCGGTTCTGGTTCGGGTTCTATACCGAGGTTTTCTGACGGAGGGACTTTGGTCGTAGTGCGAACGCGTTGAATGTATTCTTTGGCCAGCGGCGTGATTCCTTGGCGTTCCACGCGTCCATAGCCTTGGTTGTAGGCAGCCAAAACAAAATCTATTTGTTCATCGCGGTTGGCACGGAGGAATTTTTCGCGGGACCCCAACGGCGGAATGTTTTTTTCAATCCAGAATAGATACGTGGTTCCGACCAAAAGATTGGTACCGGGATCCCACAGGTCTTCCGAAGAAAGGTTTTTTTCGAGGAGTTTTGCGTTTCGAAGCGTATCGATCACGTTGGGTTTGATTTGCATCAAACCGATTTCGCCCGCGCCGCCCAGCGCATGCACGTTTGCGCCGCTTTCGGTATAAATTTGCCGAATCAATAGTTCGCGCGGCCAATTCGCAGGTGAATGGTTGTTTTCGTTTAACAGATTTTCAATTTGGGTTCGGGAAAAGGTAAGAGGCGGTTTTTGTTCGGCCAATGCCAGTGTGAAAGAAGCGTCCGCAAAGTCATGGGGGAAAAGGAAATTCGATCCGGTAAAAGGCGTTAGGACCAACGCGATCAGGAAAATAAGAAACATTTTTCCAAGCGGGTTCATAGGGTTCTATACAAGGGTTTTTTTGTTTTTTATAAGCTTCCTCTTGAAGGAAGAAAAAGTGAAAAAAGGCTTTCCGCCAAAATCCAAAACAAGCGGAGGCTAAACAGCGCATGGGCATTTGCAGTGTAGGATTTGGCCTCTTTGCATAAATGGTTTATATTAACGTGGGATGAATATGTTGAGTATGCATGCACAAAAAAAAGAGTTGTCTCAAAGACAACAAGAAGAATTGCTTGAAACCTTGAAAACCCGTTTTGAGAAAAACAAGAACCGTCATAAAGGAATCGAATGGCCCAACGTACGAGCAAAGCTGGAAGCGAAAACGGAAAAACTGTGGTCATTAAATGAAATGGAAAGAACGGGCGGTGAACCCGACGTGGTGGGCCAGGATAAAAAGACGGGTGAATACGTTTTTTTTGATTGTTCGGCGGAAAGCCCTAAAGGCCGCCGAAGTGTTTGTTTCGATCGTGAAGGGCAAAACGAAAGGAAAGCGTTTAAACCCAAAGAAAATGCGGTGGATATGGCATCAGATATGGGCATTGAGCTTTTGTAGGAAGAACAGTATCGAGAATTGCAAAAACTGGGGAATTTCGACGAGAAGACATCCAGTTGGGTGAAAACGCCGGAGGATATCCGAAAACTCGGTGGCGCCCTTTTTGCCGATCGCCGCTACGGCCATGTCTTTGTGTACCACAACAGTGCCCCTTCGTATTATGGCGTTAGGGCGTTTCGTGGCGCGGTTAGGGTCTAAACTTATTTTTCCATTAAAGACTTTGTTTCGGATTTTTTTCAGGCGCTTTCTGAAAGGCAAAAAAAGGGGTTTTGAGAAGCGGATGGACTTTTTCTTCTCTTCATTGAACCCACAGGAATATAAACAACTCATATTTTCGTTCTTACGTGAGGATTACGAAAAAAAAGGTTTTTTCGTTTGGTTTGGGATTTTCCTTTGGTTTCACAAATGAGTAAATATAGTTTCAAACAATTGTTTTTGGATAACTCCTGTTCAGAGGTGAAAAAATGGATCGAAAAAAAAAGAAGCGTTTTCCAAACGTTTTAATGGGTCCAAGTGAAATGCATTGGATCCCTCTCTTAGCCGCGGTCAAACACCCAAAGAAAAAAAAGATCGTTCCACGAAAGAAAAAAATCGTTTCTTTAGGACCCCACATCTTCGGATGCTAGGCACGGCAAAAGAGAATCACGGGCGTTAATCCACGGAAAAAATTTGCCCTGTGGTATTTAAATTATTCGTGTCTTTTTTTGTTGTACTTACTTCCAGGTTTTTTTGAATGTCCTCAGCCCTTAGTCCCGCCGTGCTTGAATTCGTTATCGTTTTGTGCGCGGCGTTTCTTGCGACGTTGGTTTGTCAAAAGCTAAAACTGCCGCCGGTAATAGGCCTGATTTTTTCCGGTTTGATAATCAGCCCAAACGTGCTGGGTTTGGTGGGACAATCCGATTTGATCGAGTTGTTTTCCGAAATCGGCGCGATTTTGCTTTTGTTTTACATCGGAATCGAGTTTGATTTTTCCAAGTTGCTCCGGGTGGTGGTCAAGTCCGTGTTTTTTTCGGTTGTCAAATTGATGTTGATTTTCGTTTTTTTGTACGAATTACTTCTGATTTTAAGTTTTGACGTGGGAACCGCGATTTTGGTCGCGTTTATGATGTCGATTACCAGCACGGCGATCATGATTCGGATTTTGGAACAAAAAGGATTCGGCAAACGCGAAGAACTCCAGGTATTGGTAGCCGCATTGGTGATCGAAGACATCGTGGCGATTGTCGGAATCACGTTGGTTTCCGCGTTGGATACTCCCTCGGTTTCGTTTCGAACGGGAATCCTGGCGGTTGCAAGCGCCATGCTGTTGCTTGGAGTCGCGTACATCGGATTATCGAGAATACTAAAGCGCTTGTCCGTGTTTTTGGATTTCAAGAAAAACGAGGATTTGCTGGTATTTTTTTCATTGACCTTGTGTTTGGCTTTAAGCGTGGTCGCGTTTTGGCTGGGATTAAGTCCTGCGATCGGAGCGTTTTTGGCGGGAAGCCTTATTTCGTCGTTAAGCCTTGGTAATTTGGCGCATAAGGCCACGAGTTCTTTGGGACTCGCGTTTTCCGCGTTTTTTTTCATTTCCATCGGATTGCTGGTTCAGTTATCCAGCGTTTTTTCGAACTGGGGCGTCATGCTGTTGTTGATCGCCGCGCAATTGACGGCCATGGTGATTTTTTCGTTTGTAGCGGCGCGCGCAATTGGGTTTGATTCGAAGCAAGCCGCGTTTTCCGGAGTGGCCTTGGCGGTGTCGGGAGAGTTTTCCTTGTTGTTTGCCCGCGAAGCCGCGCGTTTTTCAAGCCTGGATTTGGTGGGACTTGCGTCCATGAGCGTTTTGGCCACGGCGTTGTTTAGCACGTTGATGATTGCACATTATGAACGGTTATCGCAATGGGTCCGGTTTGTTCCGAAAAAAACCGCGGTTCAATTATCGGCTTTTTTTGCGTTCACCGGCAGGATTGTGTCGAATATGGAGTACGGCGGCCGCTTGCACAAAGTGCTGATCCGCGAACAGTTTGAACGCCAAGGAGACGTTTGGAAAATCGGCGGCGCCATCGTGTTATTGATTGCAGTGAATTTTTTTTTTCCGCATGCGTCCATCGAAATCGCCGACAGAACGATTCCGATTTTTTACCTCGCTTTGGCAATAGTCGGCTTTGTGGTTGCGTATTCGTTGGTTCGAATCCTGGCGTCGTTAATGTATTTGTTGGACGTGTTTGAAGAATCCGTTTTGGGGCGCCATGACGCGAATTACAAAAAATTCGAACGCAACATCACATTGGCGGTTTTGTTGGCGATTGGTTTTGTTCTGGTGCCAGGCGTCATCGAAGTCATGCAATTGCCGGAAATATTCTTGTGGTTGCGATCGATCCCCCTGATTTTGGCCGCTGTTTTGGTGTGGAGCGCGGTCAAAAACCAGTATGCCACGCGAAACCAAATCACGGATTGACGGCAAATACGGCAAAAACTCGAAAAGAATTAAATAAAGGGACTTCTTTTTGTTTACATGGCCTCTTTTTTGGAAAACATACCCGCTTCGCTTAAAACCACCGTGAACTCGCAATGGTTCAATGTCCTGGTGACCATTGTCATTCTTTTTTCGATCTTGCTCGTCGGACTGAGTGTCGAGCCGTCCATTGACGCGTCCTGGAAAGAAACCATTTATTTGCTTGAACTGGTTGTTCTCGCTTTTTTTTGCGTTGAAATCGTGATGCGCATTGGCGCCGAGGGCCATAAACCGGTTCTTTTTTTCAAAGACCCCTGGAACGTGTTCGATCTGGTGATTGTTTTGCTGTGTTTTTTTCCGTTAAGCAACAAGTTTCTTTTTTTGCTCAGACTGGCGCGGGTTCTTCGGACACTGCGGATTTTTCGCGCGTTTCCGAAACTCAAAGCGATCATCAACGGCATGTTCAATAGTTTGAGTTCGGTTTTGTATGTGGTATTGCTGTTGGCGGCGTTGATTTACGTGTACGCGATTGTCGGAGTAACCATGTTCGCGTCCATTGACCCCAAAAGCTTCGGAAGCATTCCCATCGCGTTTTTTACCTTGTTTCAGATTTTGACCTTGGAATCCTGGAACGTGATCATGATTCCAGTGGTGAACGCGTTTCCGGTCGGAGGCCCGATTTTTTTCGTTTCGTTTATCGTCATCGGCGCCATGCTGGTCATGAATTTGTTCTTGGGCGTCATTATCACCAACATGAGCAAAGCCATGAGAGACGCGGAAGAAATCCAGGAACGAACCAACGAAGAAAAAATCCTTGAAAAAGTCGGGGCAATCGAAAAACAATTGGAAGCGATTCGCACGCAATTAAAAAAATGATCAATGGAATCGTTTGGCGGGAAAACAGAGAACGGTTGGGTTCGACGCGGCGAAAACCAAGGACCCTAAAACAGCTGAATTTGCGGGTTAAGCGCTATCTTTATTTGTTTCTATAGCGTATTTTTTTCATGCGTTTGAAACCGGTTTCAAAGTTGCCGTTGGAAAAACAGCGGTCTTTTTGGCGAAAAGTGGATTCTGGAGCGCTTCGAGAGAATCCGAAAAGGGCTTTTTTTCATTCCAAACCCAATGCCCCTATTTTTGTATCCCCGCATACGGTAGGGCATATTCGCCGGTTTAATTCCCGGGAAGATCTCGCTCGCTTTATCGGGAAAGTGAATTCCACCAATAAGTTCATTTTCGGGCAAGAATTTGATTTTTGCGAATTTGAACCGACGCAACTCCTTTCGATAGATCGCAAGAACCTGCGCATGCTTGAAGTTGCACATATTGCACCCAACGTTAGTCAAGTGTTACACCCGGAACGACCGCAAAATGATACGCCGTATGCGAGGCGTTTTTGGAAAAAAATGCGGCAAAAATTCGACGGCTGGAAACCCAAAGACATCCGGGAATTACTGAAGAAGAAATTGGAATACGCGTATTTTCAGATTGAACGACAATTCCAGGGCGCAGTGGACGTGAATGAATCCAATTTGCTCGTACTTGATTTTGACTTTGAGACCGGAAAACCGGTGCTGGCAATCATCGACCACCACACAAAACACCCAACCGACTTTGTAGTATTTTAAGAAAATTAAAAGCGCTTTCGGCTTATTTTTATTACGCGTAATTTGTTTTGTTTAATCTTTAACTATTTTTAACTATCTTTAAGTATTGTTGATGTAGGTTCGCCGTGTAAATTCTTAGATGCAATACCAATAGAATAATGCGCTTGCAGTCCTTCCAGGTCCATCTTCAAAGGGGTGAAGATACCCGAGGCAGAAATGGGGCAGGATTGCTTTTATGACCGCGCGAGTAAAGAGAGTACCGCATAAGAAGTATAAATCATTTTTTGATCGTTCGGAATTTTTAATTGTTGAAATTATCCCTATTTGCCTTTACCGATGGTGGCAAATCCGCGTTCATATTCGGCGTCTACATGGGCTTGTATTTGGTCTATTTGTTTTTGTGGAAGGCCGGTTTTTTCTTGGATTTGTAGTATGTCCAAATATCCTTTGCGGTATTCTTGTTCTGCATAGACCTGTTGTTGTTCCGCGTAAATGGGGCGGATGAAGCGGATGGGCATTTTTAACTGCCGGGCGATTTTAGCAAAATCGGTCTTTTTGAGGCTTCGCTTGGGTTCTTTCCAAAAAAAGCTTCGCACTATTTGCGCTTTGGTTTTGTCGGTGCGGAATCGAGGTTTGCGTAACTCGCGATGCTCTTGGCGCACGTCGACATAGGTTTGGTAGATGGCATCCGCGCGCGGAACTTTGAGCGTCATGCGTCCTTCGCGCAAGATTGCTCGAGCTATAATTTCCTTTCTTGGTTCGAATGAAAGCGCCAATGCTTTTCGCAGGAATTCACGTCGGCGAATGCCAGGGCCTAATTTTGCGGTCGATCGCATGGCCGAACTTGCTTCTTTGCCTCGAAGTTCATGCGAAACCGTCCGAATTAAATCTCTTCCAACCCCCGTCATTCGTTCAACATCCGAGATACGATAACGATAGTTCCCTTCAGGGGTTTTCTTTTCGAGCAACGCCTTGGCCACGGCTCTTTTGTGTGCGATTTGTTTTAATCGTCCGGCTCGGGTTCCGATACTTTTTGTATTCTGTCGAATCCTGTGTTTGTTGTTGTATTTTGTAATCGTGCTTCTAGCAAGACCCGCTTCTTTTGCAATGTCTTCCATAGATTTAGTAGGATCCCGCAATCCGGCTTCAACCACTTTTCGGATGCTTCCGCCCAGCATGGTTTCGACTGCAAAATCCGCTAAGCGAACTTTGGCAGCGACACGGCTGGCTTCAGCTTTTGTTCGTAACCCCGTGGTTTCCAGAATTCGTTTTGCTGTTGCCCCGTGCAATGTTCTCCCGGTTGTTTTGCCCGCTTCGATTCGAATCTGTTTGTTACTTCGATCCGGATGAAACGCACTTAAAAAAGCAGAGAAATCAGTCAAACCAACCGTAGATTGCGGATTTTTGCCCTTGTATCGATCAAATAGTTTTTGGGCCCGCTGAGGTGAAAACCCCTTTTTTTTGACAAGCATACTAATCCCACTCTAACCCCATTAATATATTCGCGCTTGGTAAAAACGTTTATATTGGCAAATAGTGTGTGTTAGTAATGCCGAGTGCTTTCCCCCCAAGGCCCTAGCCTTATATGCGCGGTACACAAGCCTTCCGACGAAGACTGTCCTTTGACAAATTCGCCCAGATTCTAGAAGCGCCCAACACAGAACCCATTTCCAGCATCAAACAACGAGTGAATGCGTCTCGCCAAGCCGTCAAACGAGTCTTGGCCTTTTCAGGTACCAGAACGCCCGAACAAATCATTCAAACAGGAATCAAAGCCAATGCTAAATCCTTGCGGCTCGAGTCGATTTTGGAGCCGCAAACAACGGAGTGGGTTCGAAGAAAACTTCGCGGCAAAACCATGACGCTTGAGCAGATTGCCCGTAAGTCAGGCATCTCGCTAACCGGAATCAAACACATGAACGCGCGCCAAAAAGAGCGAAAAAAAAACTAAAAGCGTTGGACAAAAAATCGCAAAAAAACGCGAACGACAAAGCGTCTGATTAGTATACTCACGACTTCGTTTTCGGTTGGGATTTTTTTCTGTTCCAAGAGTTCAAATTTTAGGGAGAATCGCGGGAAGAACGAGTAAACCAAAAGAAGCAACGCTCTTACCTGGCTTTTGATTGGACTTTTTCTGCTGAAACTACTACACACTAAAGTGCATAAAGCAGTTTTGGCGGTTGCCGATGAGTGAAGCAAAAGGATTAAAAACACTTGTTACATTAAAGTTATTAATTCGCTAACTTTGGTGTAACCGTATAAAAGGGCTTTCGAACAAGGAAATAGAAATCGTGTCCTACCTCGAGCTCAACGACAAATCCTTCTTCACCAAAAAAGATATTAAAAGATTTTTTGACAACGAAGCGATGCTCAAGTTTTACATCCACAAGCTCAAAAAGAAAAAAAGAGTAGTCAAGATCAACAAGGAAAAATTTTATCTCGTGCCGGTCAAGGCGTTCCAGGACCACTGGTCCGACAACCCACTGGCAATCAAGATTGAAAATTCCGAAATCGCTCGCTCGCATACCAACTATTTCAATATGATGTGGGAAACAGCAAAAAAATAGGGACCTATTTATATTTCGTCATTTTTTCACTGGTTTTGCTTCTTTCCAGGTATCGTAGAAGAATTTTCGGTATTGGTTCGCGTTTTCTTTGCAATTGATTACAAACGCAGTTGGGTTTTTGCCCCAATTGAACGTAATCACCATGTTTTTGGCAATTGCGATTCCGGTTGGCAGGACTTGCTTGGTTATTCTGAATTCGTACAATGGGGTTGAGGAATAATTCATTTTTTCAATGGTGAGCGTGTCTTGGTTGTTGGATAGGATTTTTGCTTTGGCTTTGGTTTCGCCTCTTTTTTGATGAAATTTTTGGAACATCCCGATAATCGAAGGATTGTCAAGCGAAGAATTCGAAAAAGTCATAGCGAGGTATTCGTCGCCTTTTGAAAACTGGTTTAGTATTTCCTGATAAAGCGTTTTGATTCCTTCAATGCCCACGTACACTTTGGCTTCTTGGGGTTCTCCTTTGAAGTTTTGTTTATTGATCAGCTCCGGCAGCAGTTTCAAAAAACTGTTTTCATCTTTCTTGAGTTGAACTTCTTTGTTCTTGATGTAATCTAAGATTCGTTCTGGAGACGCCGCTTGAAAATACTTGGTGTTTCGCTGGATTGATTCGGTCACGAGACCTTTTTCCTTCAAACGTTCCAGAATTTCGTATACTTTGGATCGGGCCACTCGTGACTTCAGTATGATGGGGCCAGAGGTCGTGTTTCCCAAGTCAAGCAGCGTAAAGTAGACTTTGATTTCGCCTTTGGTAAAACCGATTTCTTCCAAAACCGCTGTGTTCATTACGAAAGAATGCCTTCTTTGTTTTAAAAAACTTGTGTTTTGTTCACCCCTTGGGGGTGAATAACGGTTAAATGCTTCAAACGAAGCAAATACTTACATACGGCCTATTTCAACTGCTTTGAGACTGGCTGTTGGGTTTTGAGGAAACGTGTCGAACTTTGGCACGTGCAGATTGTGATTTGACATGGATCCTTTATCAATGATTGCTATTTTACTTGTGGGGCTCTTTGCTGGTTTCCTGAATGTAATCGTGGGCAGCGGTTCTTCAATTACCGTTCCTTTCTTGACTTTTGTGGGATTGCCGGCGCACATTGCAGTTGGAACCAATCGGTTTGCGATGATGTTTAACAACGGCTCTGGCGCAGTGTTGTATCACCGGAAAAAAGTCCTGAACTTACGACTCGCGGTTATCTTGTCTATTTTTGCGGCGGTGGGCTCTGTCATTGGCGCAGTTCTTTCGCTTCAAGTATCCGAAGCACTATTGAACAAGTTTATTGGAACAGTGCTCATCGGCGAAGCGATTGTAATTCTATTGAGCTGGCGAAAATTTGGAATTCAAAACTACTTTCAAAAAGTCACGGGAAACCACTATATCCTCGGAGTGATTTTGTCATTTAGTATTGGATTGTATGGAGGATTTTTGGGCCTTGCCATCACTTCCATTACCATGTTTATCGTGATCGTATTGTTTGGAGTGCGGTTCATTGAAAGTGTGGCTATCACCAAAGTCGTTACTTTTGCTATTTCCTTTTTTGCCACCCTCATTTTTTTGGCTAACCTCAAAGTAGATCTAGTCGTTGGCGCGATCGTAACGGTTGCATATCTGGGCGGGGCGTTTTTAGGCGTGCATTCTGCCTTTAAAATGGGCGATGCACGAATCAAAATTTTGTTTCTGATCGTTGCTCTTGCCTCTGCAGTGAAACTGCTCTTTTTTTAGGGGGACGATTCACTTGTGTAGCGTTAGTGGAATTTATGCAATGCACGGGCAACTGGACGCAGACGATGTTTTAACTGGTAAAAAAATAAGTGACTACTTGAGCTACCGAGGTCCCGATGAAAAAGGATCGTTTTTTGATTCAGACTGTTTTCTGGCCTCAAACCGTTTCTCTATCACAGGCGTTTCGAATGGAAAAATGCCGATCTCAAACGAAAGTAGTCAGATCCAGGTAATACTAAACGGAGAAATCTACAATTACAAAGACTTGCGCGAAGAACTGATTCAAAAAGGGCACCGATTTAAAACGCTGGGTGACACCGAAGTACTCGTTCATTTATACGAAGAAAAAAAAGAATATTTTCTGAAAGACCTTAGAGGAATGTTTGCGTTTGCGCTCTATGATAAAACCGATCCGAATAACCCAAAACTGATTCTTGCAAGAGATCGATTTGGAGAGAAACCCCTTTTTTATGCGAAAAACGGCAATAAGGTGTACTTTGCCTCGGAAAGCAACGCCTTGCTGGATGTAACGAAAAAAAAGATTTGCAAAAACGGGCTGGCCCAATACTTGGCGTTTGGATTTAGCTTTGATCATATCATCAAAGGAATCAAGCGTGTCCGATCTGGAACATATGTCGTGATCACCAAAAAAAGGATTGCCATCAAAACCTATTGGAATCCAAAATTCAACACTAACTATCAGATCCCATACGCCGAAGCGGTGGACACGGTTTCGAATCTACTGAAAGAGGCAACCCAACAGATGCTTCCTCAAGAAGTAAACTATGGGTTATTCTTAAGCGGGGGAGTGGACTCGGCTACGGTGGGAATGCAAATGCTTGCGATCGATCCAAAAATCGATGCGATTAGCTCTGGCCTTGTTGGTTTAACCGAAAAAATCGATCTTTCTCACCAAAACAGCGATTTTCTTCATGTGGAAGAAACCGGAAACGAATTCCAATACGCGGAATCCTTTGTAAGCAGCTCTGAAAAGATTTCGTTGCAAAAAAAAGAGTTTAGTCCGGCTGAATTCCTGGAAAACCTTGAAGAAATGATCATGCACCTTCCAGGGGGACCTAGCATTAGCACGTCTTTTCCGATTTGGTACTACGCGGGTAAAAAAGCGCATTCAAACAATATACGGAGTGTTCTGGCGGGCGAAGGGGCCGACGAGCTTTTTGGCGGATATGAATCCAATAATCCGTATCGTTATGAAGGAAGAAGCGATATTACGGTTCGATACTCCGAAGTCATGGGTTGGCTGAATCAGGAAGAGCTCCGTGGCTTGATTAAAGGAAAATTCCATGACCCGTTTTGGCAAGCTCAAAAAGAAATC
>Ga0209541_10010614_pt1 | contig 14634 bp, 16 predicted proteins | sample RifCSPlowO2_01_FD_184027 | JGI IMG/M metagenome (GOLD analysis project Ga0209541, IMG submission 184027) | Groundwater microbial communities from Rifle, Colorado - Rifle CSP2_plank lowO2_0.1 (SPAdes) (version 2) | ecosystem: Environmental > Aquatic > Deep subsurface > Groundwater | place... | reverse complement strand
AAATTGACTGCCTGGGCTCTCAGCTTGGGCAGGTGGGGATTTGTTGTATATGGCATAACTCCCAGTTTATACATTTTAAACCGGGGGTGTTGCCAAGGTATTGAGCCATTACGAATCACTTGACAATCATAGCATAATTATGCTATGATGTAAGGGTAGGCTGAGGAGGGGGGATGCGGGACGTGTGCCCCTGTGGCTGCCGGGCGTAAACCCGATAACGTCCAACTCTCTCCTCGGCCCTACCTTTTCAAACTATTTGACTTCGAGATATGCCGAATCTAGGTTTTGCCCTGATTCGGCATATCTCGGGGCCACGTGATTGCGGCACGCCAGGCATGGCAGTGGTGTCTGGTATCGGAGAAGTATGCCCTCCGTGGCCCCCGCGCGTTCTTTGCATATTTTTTTGAGTTTGAGCTGGCTGGTGTAACCTGGAGCCCCCTCGCTTCATGGAGTCGAGGGCTGGAATCCCTCGATGATATACACCACGAGTGACCCTAGCCAGTACAGGGTTCGCGACGAGATGAACCTCGATCGCGACTGATAAAAAGCACCAATCTTGGCTTGAGGGAGCCATAGGTCCGTTCCAGCGGACCGATAAGATGCACTAAAATCTCCCCGGTGTTCAAAGTGTAGGGAGCGTAGCCGGCATGTTGTAACGTAACGCCGGCTTTTTTATTTGTAAAATACACTCCGAATTACTCGAAGTAATTTTGTAGAGCTTGCTCTGCTGACCGGCTCCATGGACGCCTTTTTGTTCGACGGAGCTCACAAAAAGTGTCCACCTGCGCCGGACGACCCACTTCATCAAGCTACGCTTGATTCGCTAGAGGCTTACTTAGTAATCTGTAAAAGATAAAAAGCGCTTCGACAAGATTACTTGTCTCGCTCCAGCTAGCGCAGTTAATTAAAAATTTTACCTACACCCATTCAGGTAAGGCGCTTCCCGCACTTATCTAATTTTTGAAATTACTAAACAAACTTGTTAATTTTTCGTCATTCATCTGCCGACTACAGTTTTCAGCGAAACCCCTGTCTAAGAAATCATTCATCCCGTTAGAGAGCCACATTTTGGTACGGATTAACCAATAATATAACACTCTCTAACGGGATTCATGGCAGACTTTGCAGGTTGAGCGAGGCCATATTACCTTTTGGGACTTCTGCGTTTCCAGCCAGTATGGTTTTGTCAACGACCGAACGAAGTGAGCGTCTTGATAAATGGCGGTTACGTAAAAAGATGAGCCGAGCCCGCTGGGGCAAGGCGAAGTTCTCAAAAGGTAATATGGCGAGCGAGAACTTGTCAAAGTCGAAGCAAACTAATCGTACTCGATAAACTCATCAAAATACTTACTCTGCTCTCTTTTAAGTGGCGTAAAATTTACAAGGTTTTCTGGAATTTCAAATAAGAATCTAGATGGCGTATTAAATTGCGTAGAGCCGTAAAGATTTCTTTCGCGACAATAGGTAAGATAGAGCCTCTCTTTAGCGCGGGTTACACCAACGTAGCAAAGCCGCCGCTCCTCCTCTAGTTCAGCCGGTTCGAAAAGCGCCCGTGAGTGCGGGAATATCCCATCCTCCATGCCGATAATAAATACTATTGGAAACTCCAGCCCTTTTGAGGAGTGTACGGTCATAAGATTAATCGCATTACCATTCTTATCAATCTTGTCCGTTTCTTGGATTAAGGCCACCTCTTCAAGGAACCGTTCAAGACCAGATCGTGATTGTTCGGCGGGCTTGCCCAGCACCACTTCGGAATTATCCGAAGTGGTGCTGGGTGAATCAAATTTCCTAGTGGCAGTCAGAATTTCTTTAACATTTTCCCAGCGTTCCTCTCCTTCGCCGGTCTTGTCATTAATGTATGTTTCGTAGTTGGTTTTTTGCAGGATGTGTTTTATCAGTTGAGACGGTCCGAGCTCTGATGATTTTTGTGATAATTCTTCAACTAGCTTGGCCAACGATTTAAGCGAGGTAACTTGCTTTTGGCCTATACCATACTCGGTCGAGATGCCCTTGATCGTTGTAAGTATATTTTCCGCCAGAGGCGGATCCGCCTTGGGCGGAACTTTTGTCGCCTCCTTCACTCTTTGCCAGGTTGTTTGTCCGATGCCACGACTCGGTACGTTATAAACCCTGTCCCAGCTGACAATATCATTTGGATTAATTGCTAACCGCAGATAAGCAAGAACGTCCTTGATCTCCCGCCTCTGGTAGAACTTAACTCCACCGAGAATGCGGTACGGCATGCCATGTTTAATCATCGCCTCTTCAATTGCTCGTGATTGGGCGTGAGTACGGTAGAGTATGGTGAAATCCTGCAATTGCCTACTCTGAGCTTGCCCGAGGGTTCTTATTGTTTCAACTACGTAATCCCCTTCTCGGCGTTCGTTGGCCGCTTCTTTGAGCATTATTTCTTCGCCGGTGGAGTTTTCGGTCCAGAGTTTTTTATGCTTCTGATTTTTATTTTTGATGATGATATTGTTGGCGGCGGCAAGTATGTTCTGAGTTGAGCGATAATTTTGTTCGAGCATTATAACCTTGGCTTCCGGATAATCTTTTTCAAAATCTAAAATATTGCGGATGTTGGCATTTCTAAAACCATAAATGGATTGTGCGTCATCGCCAATCACAAAAAGATTCCTGTGTTTTTCGGCGAGCAGATTGACCCAGACATATTGAAAATGAGACGTATCCTGATACTCGTCAACTAATATGTAACGAAAAATATTCTGATATTTTTCCAGTATTTGCGGATTTTTCTGAAAGAGCTTGACGCAAAGCATTATTAGATCATCAAAATCCACGGCGTTATTTTTTTGTAGTGCGGTTTGGTAGCCGGCATATATCGGAGCGACAGTTTTTTCAAAGTATTCCTTAGCCATATCCGAAAATTTTTCAGGATCAACGAGTTCGCTTTTGAGGGCCGAGATGCGGCCGAGGACGTTTTTAGGATTAAATTTTTTGGTATCAATCTCAAGCTCTTGCATGACATTTTTAATCAATGATAGTTGGTCGTCTTCGTCGTATATTACGAAGTTGGGCGTATAGCCCAAGGCTTTTATCTCATGTCTTAATATACGTAGACATATTGAGTGAAATGTGCCCATCCAGGGTGCTGCAGTCAGCCTAGGGTCAGTTGTCGTCAGCAATGCATTAACGCGGTCTTTAATTTCACCGGAGGCCTTATTTGTGAACGAAATGGCGAGAATATTGTGTGCCGGTATGCCCCGGTCGAGCATATAGGCGATACGGTGTGTGAGGGCCCGGGTCTTGCCACTACCGGCGCCGGCCAATATTAAAACAGGGCCTTCTATGGCCCGCACCGCTTCGATTTGTTTATCATTTAAATCTTTAAAAATATTTTCCACAGAAAAATACAAAAATTTTCTGTGGACTGGGAGGGAGTCGGACCCTCGGCCTCCGCTTTGCAAAAGCGGCGTTCTACCGCTGAACTACCAGCCCCTAAAACATTTTTTCAAAATGTTCGGGCGACCAAATTTGTTGTACAAATTTGGTTTAGCCCTTCATTACGACATTAATATATTTATAAGATGGCGGTAAAATACTTTTGATTGTTATGATAACTTGCCTATTTCCTAAACTAATAGTTTTGGAATCGCCGACATGCATTTCCAGCAGGTTATTAGCCAAAGGACTGGTATATGATATCAACCCATTGCTGGGATCTGTTTCACCGTATGCTCCGATTGTAAATTCTGCTTCTTTTTCTCCTAGCAATAATTTAACAGTTGTTCCGATGGCTACTTTTTGATTCTGTTCTTCGGGTTCAATTATTTTACCGTCTTTAATTTCCCGTCGTAATTTGGCGAGAGATTCTAGCTCAATTTCAGCTTGTCTGGTAGCTTCCTCATACCCAAAGTTATCATGCCAATCATAGCTCACCCCTGCCGCGTCCGCGGCCTCTTTTTGGAGGACTTTGATTTTGTCCTCCTGGGCCACAATTTGCACTTTTTTAAGCTCCAGCCCCTTTTTACTAAAGAATATTTGCATTTTGTGCTGTGTGCTGCGAAACTTTAGTGAAGCAGTGCGCGCGCCTGGGATCGGACCAGGGACCTTTCGCTTATCAGACGAATGCTCTACCACTGAGCTACGCGCGCTTATTTTAAAATTGTATCAAGATATGCCTTGATGGCCATCATTACCCTTCCCTTGGTTTCCGTATTGCTGAATATAACGGAACAAATTCCATGCCGCGAAGACCCTTTATAAGAAAAACTAGCTGGTCTTAGTTCGCGCATAAATGTTTTGTAAAATTGTGACTTTTTTAATTCAAGCTCTGACTCCCAGAATCTTGCCTCACCCTCAACGTCCATGGTTGGATATAACTGAAGTTGGGCTCGTATTTTCTCTTTTGGAGTATTGTAGAATTTTTCTAACCAAAAAATAAAAAACCTGCATACTCTCGGATCGGTATTGGTAACTTTCAGGGTATATTTATCAGTTTTAGATCCCTCAGCTAGATATAACATCAAACCGCTAAAAAATAAAGATTTTTCGGAGACCCTTCGGAACTTAAATAAATATTCAGTATAGATTTTTTTATCTTTTTCTTCTCGTTTCGCGCGCATAGTTTCGCGGAAAAGTTCAATTTTTATTTCATTTTTTTTCCACGCTAACCTTTTCAATTCCAATATCCTATCCTTGCTTAGCGGGTAATTCTTAAGCCACTCACTTAGGGTGCTTTTCGCAACGGGTATTTGTGCTAAAATTGCACTGTAGCTTAAATGCCTGCTCATCCTTAATTCTATCGCTTTTTGTTTTAATTCGTGATGCATCGAACTCGTGTAAGCTATACTTAGTACTAACCATACAATATCACAAATGACCAAACAAGAGAAACTCCAATACATTTTTGATGCCATTAAAAAAGCCTATCCGAGTCGCAAGCTTGTCTTTGGTGGCGGTTCGCCGGACATGCCAGTAATGATAATTGGTGAAGCGCCCGGTAAAGATGAAGAAGCGCAAGGCAAACCGTTTGTCGGGCGTGGCGGCAAACTACTTAACACAACTCTTGAGAGTCTCGGTTGGAAACGATCGGATTTTTATGTGACAAATGTTGTGAAGTACAGACCGGCGGATGAGCTTGGGGGCAATCGCACACCAACGCCGGAGGAGATAGAAAAATTAAGACCAGCCCTTGAAAAAGAGATTGATGTTGTAGATCCCAAGCTGATTGTTGTCCTTGGGCGGATTGCAATGACTGGGTTAGGGATTGAAGGTAGTATGTCCTCAAATCACGGACAAATCATAAACAAAAAAATCGGCGGAACCGATCGTAGAATTCTTGTTGTTTACCATCCCGCGGCAATATTGCGCAATATGAATTGGGAGCCGATATTCAGAGAGGATTTGTCAAAAATTAGGGATTTGATTTAAAATAAAAAGCCCCGTTAGGGACCTAGGAGTAAACTCCGTATTGGATTCTCCCTATAATATTTTTAACTTCATTACCCTGACCAGCGGCAACCGCCTGCTCTGGCGTTTGATTTCGTAGAGCTTTTAACTTGTGATTTACATACCAATCGTATGCTTTTTTTAACTCCTGTAGATCTGTACCCCAGCACTCCAGCATGGCAGCATGAATCTCGTCTGGCACATCAATCACGACTTGCTTTGGAACATACCGAACGCACTTAATTTGTGGCACGTGAACACTCCCGCAGCTCATTAGGCTAAACCGATTATAATAAAATAAAATTAAATGTCAAACTATGCGGTCTTGCGCGAGAGCGCTTTTTTTACAGCTTCTTTTATTGATCCTATTCCCATACCAAAGGCTTCAATTAATTCATCAGGCCTTCCCGATTCACCGAAACGATCTTGAACCCCGATGAATTCTTGAGGAACAGGATACTTGCGAGCCAGGCACTCCGCGATAGCCGAACCTAGCCCGCCGGCGACTTGATGCTCTTCAACACTAACCGCTGCGCCACATTTTTTAGCAGCTGCAATAATAGTTGCTTCATCAAGCGGTTTGACCGTGTGTGAGTTGATGATCATACATTCAATTCCCTCTTTTGATAGTTCTTCGGCGGCGGCTATAGCATTATAGAGTAACATCCCGCAACCGATTATGGCGCAATCCTTTCCATCTCGGAGCGTAATCGCCTTCCCAATTTCAAATGGAGTATCTTTGGTCGTAAAAACTGGTGACTTCTCTCGGCCGAATCTTATATATGTTGGCGAAGCGTTGAAAGCCGCAGCCACAGTTGCTTTACGGGTTTCTTCGGCGTCACAAGGCACAAGAACTACCATTCTTGGTTGGACTCGCATCAAGGCAATATCCTCAAGCGCTTGATGAGTTGCCCCATCTGGGCCGACAGAGATGCCCGCGTGAGCCCCGCCGATTTTGACCGGAAGGTTGTTAATGCAAATATTTGTGCGGATTTGTTCATTATTTCGTCCAGGAGAAAAGGCAGCATAAGAGGAAATAAATGGAATCTTGCCGTAATTTGCTAAGCCTGAAGCGACAACGGCCATGTTCTGCTCGGCCACACCCATTTCGATAAATCTTTCTGGAAATTTTTTAGCAAAACCTTCTGATCGGGTTGATTCAGTTAAATCAGCACACAACACCACTACTCGCGGGTCTTTTTCTCCTGCTTCGATCAAACCTAAACCATAGCCGTCACGAGTAGCCAGCATTTCTAGTTTTGATTTATCTAGTAAATTCTCAACTAATTTTGCTTCTGAATTTATCATGTTCATATCCTTATTATCCCGTCCGGACCTCAAAATTTAGACGGGATTATAAAGATATCAGCCAGAGGCTGACCCCCAGCCAGAGGCGGGCATGGTGCCCTCTCGGCTGGAAAACCAAACTTATTGATGCCTGTGTCCTTCGTTGTGGGTTCCACCGCACTTGCCTCCTTCACAGTTTCCGCATGTGCAGGCGCAATTCATACCTCCTGCTATCTTCATGTTTTTCCAGCAACAGCCGCAGAATTTGGTGCTGAAAGCCAACAAAACAAAGACTATGGCTTGGGCAAACCAGTCTGACGAATCAAAATTCCAAACAATCGTACCATTCCAAGATGCCCACCAAAAAGCAATCGCCGAAAGCCAAGCCAATCCAACTAATATTTTTGCGCAGACATGATGCCCGCATTTACAATTTCCGTGCATAAAACACCTCCCTTCACTGATGTTCACTTTGTATTTTACCCCCCAAAGTTCTTAATTCATTAAGGAATTTTTGTCCCTCTTCAGGTTTGGGCGGTTTTCCGTGCCAAAGATAATCAAATTCCATTTCAGCGATGCCTTTACCGGGAATGTTGTGCGATATTATAGCTGTCGGCTTTTCATATATCGCCTTTGCCTGTTCGACGGCAGCAACTATTTCTTCAAAATTATGGCCGTCAACGTCCAGGACGTGCCAACCAAAGGCCTCATACTTATTTTTCAGGGGCTCCAGGGGCATAATATCTTCAGTCATGCCGTCTATTTGTATATTGTTGCGATCAACCAGCGCTGTCAGATTTGATAATTTATTTTTGCCCGCAAACAGCACAGATTCCCACAAAACACCGGAGTCATGTTCCCCATCAGACATAAAACAATATGTACGGAATTTAGGATTATCTCCGCCGGAGGCGGATCCGTCTTTGGCGGACATCCGTGCGCCATAGGCGATGCCGCAGGCTTGACCCAGTCCCGATCCCAGCGGGCCGGAGGTTGTTTCAATTCCGGGTAATCGTTCACGTTCAGGATGGCCTTGTAAGCGAGAGCCAAATTTACGCAAAGTCTTCAGTTCCTCAATCGGGAAATAGCCGGACATAGCCATCAGTACATAGCGGATTGGTGTAATGTGGCCATTGGATAATATGAGGCGGTCACGATCTTCCCATGCTGGATTAGCCGGATCGTGATTGAGTATATGAAAATAAAAGGCTGTAAATACATCCGCCATTCCCAACGGTCCAGCAGTGTGGCCGCTCCCCGCTTCAACCAACTCTTCAATCAAAAGCTGTCGAGCTTGATTAGCTTTTTCTTCCAGTTCTTTTACTTTGTCTTCGTGCAGATGCGGCATTACAAAATTTGAGATACGGCTAGCACGTGTTTTAGCAGCATCGCGCAATATCCCCACTCATTGTCGTACCAGGCGAAAACCTTTACCAGATCGCCGTCAACGACTCTGGTAAGAGCAAGATCAACGACGGAGCCGTAAGGGTTTTTCAAAATATCGCTTGAAACGATCGGATCCTCGGTAACAGTTAATATTCCCTGCCACTCCGGCTTGGCGGCGGCTTCTTTGAAGATTGAGTTTATTTCCTCGACTGATGTGTTGCGAGATGCCAGAAAGGTAAAATCAATCAAAGAGCCAGAAATTACTGGAACACGGATTGCGATGCCATCGAACTTGCCCTCAAGTTCTTTTATAACTCTTGCCGTAGCTTTTGCCGCGCCGGTTGTAGACGGAACTATATTCTGTGCGGCGGCTCGTGCGCGGCGAAAATCGCCCTTTCTGTCCGGACCGTCCACTAGGCCTTGCGTGGCAGTATAGCCATGAATTGTATTGAGCATAGCCTTTTTTATACCGGGACTAGCCAGCATAATGGCGGCAACCGGATTAATGGCATTGGTTGTGCAAGAGGCATTAGCAGTAATCTTGTCTAGCCTGAGAACGTCTTCAAAAACATTTGGAGTTGCTGTCGGGGTAACCTCATCTTTTGCTGGAGCGGTGATCACCACTCTTTTGGCGCCGGCATTGAGGTGTGCTGCTGCCTCATTGCGCGAATCAAAAACTCCGGTGGACTCAATTACTATATCTACGCCGAGGTCTTTCCAAGGGAGTTTGGAGGGGTCCTTTTCGGAAAGAACGAGTACCTCGTTCTTTCCGTCCTGCGAAGCCTCGTGCGAAGCAGGGCCTATAACGAGTTTGTTGTCATTAACACCAACTCCCCTGTCATAACGGCCATAGACAGTGTCATATTTCAATAAGTAAGCCAAATTTTCAGGTGAGCCCAAATCATTTACCGCTATGATATCAATATCCGGATTGCCAAAAGCTTGACGGAAAAATATCCGTCCAATCCGACCAAAACCGTTAATCGCTATTTTTATCATAATAGTATTAGTTTAGAGCAAATTTGCCACTGGAGCAAATGACTTCCTGTGTATTTCGCAGATGCCATGTTGCGCGAGCATTGTTTTGTGCAGCTTGGTCGGATAACCCTTGTGTTTTTCGAGACCATATTGAGGATAGCGCTTAGCCAAGCGGGTCATGAGACGATCCCTGGTAACTTTGGCTATTATTGAGGCGCAAGCGATGGCGAATATCTTGCGGTCGCCACCGACTATTGCTTTTTGGGGCAGCCCCACTCCTCTGATTTTTTTATTGCCGTCTACCAAGACTATTGATTTATGGCTTGGCCTTAGTTTTGTGATCGCTCTTCTCATTGCCAGTCGGGATGCTTGATAGATGTTTATTTTGTCTATTGTAGCCGGACTGCAGGATGCGAGCTGATATTTAATCCCCCGCTCTTTCCGTAACTCATCGTAAAATTTTTCTCTTTGGTGGGGCAAAAGCTGTTTAGAATCGCGTAGTCGACTCAAATTTTTGTGTGATTTTTCAAAAAATTCTTTAGTCAACGATACCGCACAAACATAAACCGGGCCGGCTAGACAAGCCATGCCGACTTCATCTACGCCAATAACGTATTTATAACCATCGGCGAGCATCTTGCGCTCCAGGGTTTTTGTTGGTAGGTTCATGGCGGCACTGATTTAAGGAGTTGGAGTTATTGATATGCTGGATCAAATTATCTGGGAAGTACTAGCCTGGGCTAGCGCTATTAGCGGAGTAAGTATTTTTGTTGGAGAATTGAAGCGATGGGCCGAGCAAAGGCCAATTTCTCTGATTCGTCGAATGATTAATCGGCTGTGCGTTGTAATTTCATTTACGGCCTGGGATCTGATGTTGTTTAAACAGGATATGCTCAGATATTATTTCAATATTTGGTAGAGAGCTATGCCGGTCGCTACGCTGACATTAAGCGATTCTTTTTTCCCGCGCATCGGGATTTCGATAATCCTGTCGGCATATGATAGGATTTTTTTATTTAACCCCCTAATCTCATTGCCGACAATCAGGGCCAGCGGGAATTGTGGTTTAAATTTTCTATAGTCTACCGATGCCGGCGATTGCTCCAGCGCAACTATTTGTATTTTTTCAGATGCTAACTTTTCCAGAAGGCGCCAAGCTTGTTTATGGTATTCCCATGGTACCGATTTTTCTGCGCCCAGCGCGGTTTTCGAGAGCTTGCTCGAAGACCCTGATGAGTGAAACGAGGAAGGGTTATCGTTTACTTCCGTGTTTGGTGTGGGCGTAATTCCGCAAAGATATATTTTAGCTATTCCAGCTCCATCGGCCGTACGGAAAATTGATCCCACATTGTGGGCACTGCGGATATTGTTGAGTATTAAATATAAGGATTGCTTAGCCATGGCGGAGTTGTTATTATGTTATCAATGTCTTCGAAAGAATCAACTAAAACTAAAGAGTGGCGAGTGCCGGAGCCGACCGAAGAAGATTTGGCGCGGATCAAAGACCCATTTAAAGAGTGGGAAGGCCAAATGAATGGGTTCGATGTAAGCAAAGATCAGGATTACGTGAAAGACGATATGCTAATAGAAGGGGGCCCGTCAGTGGTTGACAATATAGCCAAATGGGAGCGGGAAAATAAGAATTATGAAATGAAGCATCTTAACCCGGAGCAGGAAGTCAAGGTTGTTAATGAAAGCAGCTTTGAGATATCAAGTAAATTCGTTGATTTTCTTGTCGATGGAATTTTTAGCGTAGTTCAAAAAAAGGGACTGCATCTTTTCCGAGAAATGTATAAAGTAACGATAAAGGTAGTTGATTCCACTAACGGCCCTATCCTGCTAAGAATTATGGATATAGATGAGAACAGGTTTATCGCGGCTCTTGATGGCCGGTCGCCATTTCGAGTTAGGACGGCTCAGGGCGGTTTTAAATTCTAATTTTTAATAGCTTGTGATATAATCAAAACAAGTATGGATAAATTACAAAAAACAATCATCTATTGGTCGCTTGCGGCGCTGGTTATAATCCTTACCGTATTTTTTATGGTAAGCATTAATCAGAAGCTAAATACCTCTACCACTACCAACGTAGTATCATTTAGTGGGCAGGGCAAGGCTTTTGCCAAGCCAGACATTGCTACGCTAGACTTCAGTATTATTACTGAAGCGAGTACCTCAAAAGCGGCCCAGGATTCTAATTCTAAAAAGTCGCAACAAATTACCGAGTTTCTAAAAAAACAGGATATCGCAGAAAAGGATATCAAGACAACATACTATAATATTTATCCCAAGTATTCTTCGATTCAGGTCCCTATAATGTACGACGAGAGACAAATTCAGGCATATCCACCCTATCCAGTACCAACAGAACCTAAGATTGTTGGCTATTCAGTTAACCAAGGGTTCCAGGTTAAGGTTAGAGATTTTGATAAACTGAGCAGTATCGTTGATGGATTAGTTTTAAACGGCGTAAACAATGTCAATAACCTCGGCTTTTCAATTGAAGACCCCGAGAAGTTACGTTCTGAGGCGCGCACTCTGGCAATCGCCGATGCAAAGAAGAAGGCAGATGAGCTGAAGGGCAAAATTGGAATCAAACTTGGCAAGATCGTAAATTTCTATGAGGATATTTATGGATACGCACTTGATCGTGGCGGCGGTTATGGCGGTGTTGAATCAGCACCGGTCAAGGGACCATCCTTGCCACCAGGAGAAAATGAGATTACGGTGAATGTTACGTTAACATACCAGATTAAATAACAAATTAATTGCGAGCCAATAATTTTCTGATCACTGATCACTGATCACTGATTAGTGCTCGAGTAAAAAATATGGGATTCGAAATACCATCGGTATCACCAGAAGCGGAAGATCAACGAATAGAAAGAGAAAGACAGAGAATAAGAGATGCAGTAGCAGACATTAGGGGTAGAGCTCAAAAAGTACGTGATACGCGCAATGCAGTTTTGGAAGGGCCTGGACAAACCGAAGAACAGAAAAAAATGGTTACAGCACCGCTAGACAAACAAGCGGCAGATATAGAGGCAGACGCCGATAGGCTAGAGATGACAATAAGAGATGTAAAATAATCAGTAGTTTACTTACTACTACAAAACCCGCCATTAGGCGGGTTTTGTAGTACACGATGTTTTATCATTAACCCTTCGGCAGGCTCAGGGCAAGCCCCCGCTACGCTAAATCTTCGAAGAGCATAGCAGAACATGATCTCGTATCGTTAACCAGAGTTGAAATTTTCGACATTCCGAAACGCCGCTTGAATAGGTCAAAGCGGATGACCATAGATCACGAAAGTTTTGCGCAGTATTAAAGGCGCATTAACCGGCCTCTAATACCACGTAGTCTACCGTGTATCGACCCTCCTTCGCTCTTTCGAGCTACGGAAGGGCAAGCGAGCAGACCCTTCACAATCTACATCGACACCTTGTTCTAAAAACCTTTAAGAATTTTTAGAAAGGAGGTGATCCACGAGCAGCTTCCGCTACCCGTGCCTTGTTCATGTTTTTTCCTCGTGTTTCCACGGGCATGGACTATATCTTCATCCCTCTCCATGCGCGGGGAGGGAGCCGGCGTGTTATAGTGCTTCGATTTGATTGGCACTATCTTGGCCATAAGGCCAAAGTCTCTACGGGGCTAGGAAAATCACATATTCATCCGAGTTTATACTGCAGAGAGCTGATGACTAGACTTTGAATTATTTTTTTAAATTTTTCTACGTTGGCTTTAACTCCAATATACAGTCTATGCTTGCCATGGTTTTTATGGATTCTACAAAAGACTCCAAAGTTTTTGTATAAAGCATTTACTAAGAGCTGATTTTCTTCTAAGGTGAATGATTGAGAATTTATATGATATCCGTCAAATCTATTTTTATCTACTCTGGCATTACCATCATCCATAAACCAAACTGCTAAAGTAATTGGATTTTGTAAAAAGTCACTTATACTATCAGGAATTATTTTCTTACCATTTTTTAGAAACAGGCCGGCAAGTGAAGTTATATCAGAATGGCTTATCGTGTTGAAAAAATAAGATCTAGTTTTTGCATAATATCTAGGTTTTGTCAGAATCCATTCTTTTAAATTTTGATATTTCCACATAACATAATCTTCTTGTTTGACAGAGTGGCTGAATCTAAGACGATAATTGGTTTTAGACCAATTTAGATCTAGGTTCGCATCGCCTAAAATTGTTCCAACAACAAAGGCCTTTTGGGCGTCACTCAAGAATAATCTTTTCTTGAGATTTCTAATTTCGGTTGAATATGTGATTTTCCTAGCTTCCCTCGGTATTATTTTCATACCTTAATTTTATCAAAATTAAGAGTAAAACTCCACCGATTTCAGCCAGATTTGTTGGTCAAGATTACTCTTGACAAGTCGCGACAAATATTTCACGACTTATGCCTTGTCACCGAGCCTACCGTGGTCCCATATAATAATACGGAGCTTTGGGTATTCCCGGCTTCCCTGCATTGACGGGCGGAATTCTTTAGTAGAAACATACCTAGATTCCCCATTCCGATTCTAAAGATAGCGATCGGAACCAAGCTTTCTATGCTTGGGCGTAGCGAGCGGATTTCCCGCACTACGCGAGCCCAGAAGCTATATGCTTCCGGTTGGCCCCTTCGTCTTTCGACTACTACGAGCCAGCTGACTTCTCTTGATGTGATTAGTTTCTTAACATCAAGAGATCTCCGTGGGTTATTTATAAAACTATTCCTTGCATCCAAACGACTTTTTCTTAGACATTTTCCCTCTAACTCACCGCACGCATAGAGGTCAATGTCAGTCTCGGCCAATCTGCCGATTTATTTGGCTGCGATTTGTTTCCGGGTCCTTCGTCCTGATTCTCACGAATTCAGGCCTACCCTTCAACTACGCTTCCGGTCGGGTCCCGGAGGAATAGATTTTAACTATTTAGTTCTATAAACTGCCACGCGCTTTTCATTCTGAGTGCAAAGATCGAGAACGTATTCACCGCAGCGTGCTGATCTGCGATTACTAGCGATTCCGGCTTCATGGAGGCAAGTTGCAGCCTCCAATCCGAACTGGGGGGAGGTTTGATGGGATTAGCTCCGCCTCGCGGCTTGGCAACCCATTGTTACTCCCCATTGTATCATGTGTGTAGCCCAGGGCATCAAAGGGCCACGCTGACTTGACGTCGTCCCCGCCTTCCTCTAGGTCAACCCTAGCAGTCTCGCCTGACACGTATAACAGGCAATAGGGGTTGCGCTCGTTTCCCCACTTAAGGGAACCATTCCATATTTCTCTTTTGAGAAACTTAGACTATACCTTCCTCCTAAAAGTTTTAGGAGGCTAGCGTTTTATAATAAGCCATCAATCTGTTGATCCGCTTATTATCCATTAATTAAGCTCGGTTACGGCGCTTAATCAATTGAGTCGTTAAGGGGTCAGGAATTTTGTATTGCATACTCGGAATAATATAGGGCCTGATTAGATTAACAAACCTTACTAAATCATAACTCCCGATTGTTAATCTTTCGTAAATCTTATCTAGTCCCTTTTTATACTTAATCCTTGTCACTAT
>Ga0209541_10010605_pt1 | contig 14641 bp, 13 predicted proteins | sample RifCSPlowO2_01_FD_184027 | JGI IMG/M metagenome (GOLD analysis project Ga0209541, IMG submission 184027) | Groundwater microbial communities from Rifle, Colorado - Rifle CSP2_plank lowO2_0.1 (SPAdes) (version 2) | ecosystem: Environmental > Aquatic > Deep subsurface > Groundwater | place... | reverse complement strand
ATTCCAGCAGCAGCAAGAAGGTTGTCTGTAAAAGCAGTATTATGTATTATCATTCCCTCCGCAATAAAATTATGAGTTTCAGGTATAGTGAAATCATAAACAACTTCTTCAAATCCCGATTCTATTTTTCTTATTTCTACAAAAGCAAGTTCATCTGAAGAATAATCTTTCATTTTTTTATTTATTAACATAACTTTATCTCCAACTTTAATAGTATCACAAACTATACTTCCTGCAACTTTTTTGACAAGAACAGATAATTTTTCGCTCTTTTCTTCATGTTCAAATCCTATATTTTTCTCAAAATTAACAGCAGAAGTCCCAGATATAGACAAACTATTATCTTTTTCCTTTATTGAAATACAACCAAATCTCAACAATAATAAATGTAAATCTTCAATCATCTTCTTACTTGCTGAACTTATAGTTACAGCTCTTCTACTTTTTTCAACACAACCATCAGTATCAAAATAACCTCTTATAAGTTTCGCAATTAGCTTATCTTCGCTTTCTAAAACAAATTTAGAAATCCTTACATTATGAGATTTTTTTTTCAAGGGATAATCAAACAAGCTGTTTAATATTTGTGCTAAAGTCATATTTGTATGCATTTCAGGTGTTTTCTCTTTATATTGAGTTTTTTTTACCTCAAATCCAAGATTTTTACAAATCTCTAAAAATTTTCTTCCAAGTTGTTCTTTCCCAACAATAAATTTCTTATTTGAACCATCGCCAATAAACAAACCTGCAAGGTAGAATAATTCTTCAAAATTTGAAGGCATATTTATAGGTATTGAATTTTGTCCTCTTTGTTTTCCAGTTCTAAAATATATTTTATCAATTTTATCATATCCCTCTTCAAGTGAAATATCAAACAAGTTACACAAATTAACAAAATCCTCTATTCTATATCTATTACTCCATATACCATGATAAAAAGATTTTAGTTTTATATCGGATTTTATTTTCTTTATTCCATAAAGAAGTATTTTTTCTTTTAATTCCTTTGAGAACACTTCTTCAAGATTAACATAAAAGTTCTTTTCAGATAATTTATTTAATATTTTTTTCTTGATGTTATCTTTAGAAGAATTAACATTTATTTTTCTTGCACACACTATTCTTTCTCCAATTACCAAGTCTTTTGCTTCTACATATTTGAATTCACCATCTCTTGCAACAAGATATTTATGTTCTGGAGTGGTACTTATATTAAAACCATTCCTTAATTCTATCTTTATAGTATTTCCACCTTTCAATCTCCATACATGCTGGATTGGTTTTATAATTATATTATTTTCATTGTTATTAAGAGAAAAAATATTTATTCTATTCTTAGGAGTGTAAACAATATGTTCATCATTATCTTCATAAACATCTCCATCTTTAGCAACACCTTCAAATATTTCTTGGGCAGTTTTTATCTCACCATTTTCCATTAAAATTCTTGAACTTCCAGCAATACATTTTCCATGATGGATGTGCGCGCTTGTAGCTACATTTCTTATATTTTGTTGATTGCTAGTCAATCTTTTTATTTTATTAAAACTTGATTCTTTTTCTACCATTTTAATTTCAATCCCAATTATAATATAGGAGAATAAGTCATCATAATAAAAGGGGTTTTTAAAGTTTTGTTTTAGACGCTAATTCTGTCTCTTTTTCTTTTTCTACTTTCTTCTATTCTTCCAATAGCAGTACTTGCATAATTTAGCCTTTTAGTTTTGTCATCTGCAATCCCTCCCAAAGGGATATCTATAAAATTACCTCTTCTATCAGAAAATCTATATTGGTCTCCTTTGGATTTTTCTTGTGAAAAACCATATCTCTCTAATTTTTTTGCAATTTGTCCTACATTCCCTCCTTTAAGTCCTATATAAAGTTCTCGCAATTCTTTTTTTTCTAAATTACTAAGTCTATTACTAACTCCACTTTTATCTTCAACTTTTAATTCTTGTTTATATTGCCTTTCACCTATAGGGTCAATAATTCTCCAAAACTTTTTAGCCTCTTCTCCAATTTCTCCACCTTTTCTAACTGCTTCAGTAAATAAAGGGACATATCTTTCCATAGCTTGTTTTCTTTCATCTTTATCTAATTCTTTAAGACCTCCTATAAAAGTACCTAAATCCATAATGGGTCCCTTTCCTAATTGTTCTTTAGGGTCTTCTATATAATATGACCTGCCTTCTCCCTTTACAAATTTCAAAACTTCTTCATCTGAAATTTCATTTGAATCATCCTCAACCACATCATCAATACTAGGTCTTCCTCCACCCAATATCAAAAACGCAACTCCCACAATAACAAACAAAAGGGGGAAAAATCCTCCGATGGAATTGACAGCACTATCAAGAACTACAAATCCAGTCAAGTTCATTCTATAATATATCGCACTACAAATTCCAATTAAACTTAAAAAGACACCCGCGTAACTCAAACTCTTTTTATTACACATGAAACAATCTAACAAGAGGTATTAATAAATATTATCTTATCCTTCTAATTATATAAAAACAGGTATATATTCATCTGAGCGAATACCCTCTCCTTTAAATTTAACATTTCTTCTTGAAACTTTACAGCAGTCAGGAAAGGAATAAGTTATACTAGCCGAATAATCAAAAATCTTATCTAATCTAGCTCTTATTCCTCCGAACCATATAGGGAGTCTTCCAACTAAACCCTCTTGAGTTTTTATCTCTAGACCTTTATTTAAATAATATCTCTTACTTTCAAATCTAAAAATAAATAAGTCTCATATCAATCCTTTAAAAATATAATTATAATCAAAGATTTTTTTAATTATTTAAAATCTATTTTCGGGCTCAGCATATTGATTAAGAATAGGGGGGAGGTTCGGGTTGAATTTGGCCTTTTCTATTTAATCTCTTTCCTGGAAATCTGGGATATCCTACAAGTTCCCTAGAATCATAAAAACATTCTTTCACAGAGTTAAGCAATACATCTAACCTAAGATTTACATGATGTGTTTGATAATGACCCCAGATTCGATTATGCAATTCCCAAATAGGATTTCTTCTCCCCTTATTTGCATCAGTATGCAATCTTGAGACCGGACTCTCAAGAGCCCCAATATACTCTACCTCAATAATTTTTAAAACACCTAAGCGATCCTCTGTAGGATAAACCAAACAAACTCCTGTTAAAAGTTGCATTTGTTTTAAAGCTACATCAATACTAAAACCTGCTTCAAGAGCACTAATAGCCATCCCATGAAGACGAAAAAAAGCAACTCTATCAGAAAAATTTCCAGCAAGTTTTTCAAGCTCCATCAAATGCGCTCCTTCTATCCGAAACTCTTTATCTCTATTCATGTATCGAGAAAATTTTTTTCATTTTTAAATATTTCTCTTATTCAACACCAATATCAAAACTAAACTACCTAAATATATATAAAAAGAAAAAAACAAATTTTTTCATGCCTTCAAATAAAAGACCAATAATTTTATTCGCAACAGATGCACTCTGCGATTATCAAAGAACTTTAGATTATGAACTTGATAGGTTGAGAGGTTTATTTGAGGAACAAGAAGTTAAAGATGATGAAGGCGATTTTCCACCACATATTCAAGAAAGAATTAAGCTATTAACAACTCATCCAAGCTGGTGGGAGAAATTAGAGGTAAGGGATGATACAAAAACAATTTACGATTCTGCATGTCAATTAGGATATCATCCACTTATAGTCGCAACACATCCAAATCATGATAATAATGCTGGTTCAATGTTTCATTGGATTAAAAGAAATTTTTCACATAGAGATTTCACCTTTGTAATTAGCCCAGAAATGCTTCATGGAGAAGTATTTGTTGATATAAATGCCCGACGTATTCAAGAATGGCAAGCGCAACATAAAAGAGGTTTAGCTATAATGGTTGCTACTGAAGAAAACGCTAAAACTTATGAAGAAGATAGAAATTTAATCAGATATGATGGAAGTGAAGCAACATCTTTTTATAACGCCTTATCAAGAAGAATAAATAAAAAATAAAATTTATCTAACAACTTTCATCTAAAATAAATTAATAATCAACGGGCAGAATCCGCCTGCTTCTCCGCCTCATTCTTCTTACTCATTGCATAACTTTCCATATTCTCTACAGAAGCAAGGAAAATTTCATTAGCAAGAGACTCTGACATTGTTTTCTTCTTCCCAAAACATCTTTGATAAGCTCCCTGAACCATCCATCTAACAGCAAGGTCAATTCTTCTCATTGGTGAAACATCAATCGCTTGAGGATAACGCGCACCAGCATGTTCAATAACCGTTATCTCATCTCTTGGAGAAGATTTTTCAATAGCTGTAACTAAAACTTGTATCGGATTTTTCCCCGTTCTTTTCTCAACTAAATCAAGTGCTTTAATAACTGTTTTCATACTTCCTGTAAATCTTCCGGAACTCCATGAAGTTATTATTTTATGTTTCTTTCCTACATGTCCTGGAACAGAAATTCTGCCCGCAATTCTTTCAAGAATATTTTTCTCTTTCTTTTTTACAGATTTTCTTCCATAAGATTTTACAATAATTTTTTGAGAAAGATTAAGGTACGGCTTTAGTGCAATATCTTGTATTTGAATATCTGAAAAATCATATTTATCAAAAACCTTAAATCCCTTTTGTTCAATTTTTTCTTCCATTTTATCTTCTTCCCTTCTCTATCTTTCCTTTAACCATTAATCTTAATGGCTGGTCATTTACTTTCATTACTCTGAATCTTATACCTCTTATATCTCCCTTTGCTCTTCCCTGCTTTCCACCAATTCTTTCTATCAAAACCTCATCATGTTCATCAATAAATCTTTGAGCAAGATTTCCAGGAATAAAAGCACCAACACTAATTCCATTTTTTATGAGTTGAACTTTGCAACACTTTCTCATAGCGGAGTTCGGCTGTGCAGCTTCTTTTTGGAATTTTCCAACAACAATTCCTTTTGCCTGCCAGCTTCTTCCAAGAGGGTCAGCTTTTACTCTTAAACCATCAACTCTTGTCTTATATTTTTTATCGCTCCATCTAAACTTTCTTCTTTTTCTCATAATTTTCTTTGCGCTCATTAGTCCCATTTTATTAATTGAAATTTTCAGTTTTTAAATGTTTAGTTTAATCATACTATCCTAAGATTTAGATTAAATATGTCCTCAACAACCCTTTTAAGCTCTTCATATCTTTTTTTATTCCTTCCGAAAAGATTTGCTTTATTTTGATTACTCCCTGCAATCATCAAAACCTCATTATCAATTATCTCAATAGATTTAAATCTTGTAGGAAGAACAACCTCTTTTAGAAATTCATCCATATCTTTTATTCCATTCGGCTCTTTTATTATCCTTATCCTTCTTCCAAGTTTTTCTTCTATCTTTCTTATATTTGAGGCCTGCGGACCAATTGCCCTAGAGACAAGTTCAGAAGGAACAGCAAAGAAGATAACTCCGCCGTAAAAAAAACATCTTTTAGTCTTTACATTCGAAGCCTTATCAAGAAGGTTTATGTAACGCATAGTCTGCATATCAATTATCGCCATATTTTAGAATTTTTCCTCTATGTTTATTTTTTATTTATTTAGTATATAAATTTATGTTTTTCATTTTTTCTTGTGTGCCTTTGATAACGAACCAGTAATTTGAACTATCAGTCCAGGCAATCCTGTTCCAATCGGAATAGGTTGGTTAAGAAGGATGTTTTCTATAACTGAATCCAATTCATCTCTCGCACCTTGGAGTGTAGCATTTATGAATTGTTTATCAGGTGTTTCAAATGTCGCTCTAGCAAGAATACTTGCTTTTCCAGAAATTATTCCCATTCTTGTAAATCCTTTTATGCTTCCAATAGAGGTCATAGCATCGGCAACAAGTTTCAAATGTCTTTCATTTATATCAATACCCTGATTTTCTATAACTGCCTTTATTTCATTCATAATTGTCTTTCTTGCTGCTTCTATTCCAAGAACTTGCTCAACATCGTGTATATCGTTGCTGAAAACCTTTGTTTTATCAACACCTTTAACTTCAAGAACATCTTTAAGATTACTTCCAGAAGCAATTATCACATAATCTTTTCCTCTTTTAGCAACAACAACTTGAGTCAATCCTTTAACTCCCGAAATTATCGTCTCTTTAAGTTTCTCTTTCAATTTATACAGGGCCTTAAAATCAATTTCTCCAGCATTCAAAACTATTTTATTATCATGTCCTTTAACTTCAAATCCTTTATCATTCAATCTTTCAACTATCTTTCCAATACTAGTATGAACTTCCTTTAGTCCTTTATTATCAACAACTATGTCTATTTTTTTGCTTCCAAAGTCTATATTTACTTCAGAAGCTATCTCTTTTAATTTAAATTCTTTTATCTTTTCAGCAATTGTCTTTGAACTTTTTTCATCATTAAATTCTTTATCAAGATATATTTCCATTCTAGGTGTAGATGGCTTCTTTCTCGCATCCATAATTTCTATTAATCTTGGTAATCCTTGTGTTACCTGCATTTCAGAAACTCCGGCATGGTGGAATACATTCAATACCATTTGTGTTGCAGCTTCACCAAAGCTTTGAGCAGTTACAACTCCAACAGCTTCAGCAGGAGAGACTTGATTTTCTTTCAAATGCATTTTTGAAACATCTATTCCATCATCTCCATAAACAAACTGAACAATTCTTTCAGACGCATCTCTAACTGTTCCATCATATTCTACTTTCAAATCTTCAAGAGCGCTAACAAGTCTTCTGTACAAATATCCTGACTTTGGAGTTCTCAAAGCAGTATCCATAAGTCCATCTCTCCCAGTCATAGCTACAAAGAAAAATTCTTTAGGAGTAAGTCCTGTGAAGAAAGAACTCTTTACAAATCCTCTTGATTCCGGACTTAAATCTCCTCTCTTAAATAAGGATAAGGTTCTATCTTTATATCCAAATGCAATTCTTCTTCCGGACAATGATTGCTGTCCAACACAACATCCTATTTGAGTTATATTAAGCATGCTTCCAGAAGCACCCGGAGTTATCATTTTATTAACATTAGCATCAACAGGGAAGTTTTCTTTAACAACATTAGCAACTTCAGTTCTTACTTCATTTAATATTTGAAGTATTCTTGTCTCTCTCGTTTCCTCTATTGTCTTCCCAGGAATTATTTGCAACATTCCTTCTTCATATTCTCTTATTATTTCAGAAGTTTTCTTAGAAGATTTTTCTATAATTTCTTCAGTTATTTTTTTAACCTTATCAGATACATTCAAGTCTCTCAAGGATAAAGTGTAACCTCTTCTTGTTAGAAACTCAGTTCCAACTCTAAATGCTTTATTTATCGCTTCAACAGCAACTTCTCTTCCACATTCTCTATCAATTATTTTTATCATCTGGCTATCTTCAACACCAAAACTAGAACTACTTGTTATTTTTGCAGGTATTTTTATTTCTGCCTCTTTAGGTATAACTTTAGAGAATACATCTCTTCCTTCTTGTTCTTTCTTTTTAACATCATTAATTATACCTGCACTATATAACAAAAGGTCTGCTTCTGCTTTAGATATAGTCTCATGTCCAAGAAGATAACATCCAGTTACAGCATCGGCAATTGTACCAACAAGGTTCATATTATTTTTTGAAGAGATTATATTATTATTTATATCAAGAAGTATTTTTGCTTCGGTTATTGCTTCTTCACTTTGAGGGCTGTGTATGTTAACTTCATCTCCATCATAGTCCGCGTTATAAGGGGCAGCTGCTGCTGGATGAAGTCTAAATGTTCTTCCAGGCAAAACCTTTACATAATGAGCCATCAATCCCTGTTTGTGCAAAGTAGGGTGTCTATTTACAAGAACTATATCTCCGTCCCTCAAATGTCTCTCAACTCTATATCCTGGCTGAAGCTCAGAACATATTTCTTCATTTAATTCTGAAGTTATTTTTTTTCTTCTTCCATCAGGTCTTATAATATAATTTGCACCAGGATAAATTTCTCCTTTTTTTATCAGCTCTTTCATCGATTCAATATTCACACTAGTCACAGATTCAGAAACAGTAATAATTTTAGCTACTTCAAAAGGTATTCCTATTTCATTTATTTTTATATAAGGGTCAGGAGAAACTACAGTTCTCGCAGAGAAATTAACTCTCTTTCCCGCAAGGTTATGTCTTATTCTTCCTTCTTTTCCTTTTATTCTTTCAGTTATAGTTTTCAAAGGCTGTCCACTTCTATGTCTTGCAGGAGGTATTCTTGAAATATTATTATCAAAGAAGGTTGTTACATGATATTGCAATAAATCCCATAAATCTTCTATGATAACTTCAGGAGCTCCAGCATTAAGATTTTCCCACAATCTTTGATTTGCTCTTATTATATCACTTAATTTATGAGTCAAATCATCTTCACTTCTCTCTCCAGTATCAAGGGTTATAGAAGGCCTAACTGTAACGCTAGGAACAAGTAAAAGAGACAAAATAGACCATTCAGGTCTTGCAGTTCTAGGATTAATTCCAATTTTTCTCAATTCTTCATCTTTTATTTTAACAAGTCTCTCTCTTATCTCAATAGGATTCAATCTTTTCTTTCCTATCATAAAATTTGAAGGCTTGTCCAATTTTACTTTATCGATGTTTTCATTACAATACATACACTTCTTTGAATCTCTTGCCTTCTTCGCTCTTTCAGCAGGACTCATCTCTTTTTGTTTTTCTTCAGTTAGGGTAAGTTTACCGCAATGAGGGCAGAAACTTCTAAGACAAAGCTCAATTAATTTTATATATTTTATATGCAATACTGGTCTAGCAAGTTCAATGCTTCCAGGATGGCCAGGACACTCCTTAACTCTTTTTCCACAAGTTCTACACCTAACTCCCGGGTCAATCGCACCAAGTCTCAAATCCATCAAACCACCATCAACAGGGAACCCATCAATATCATATAATTCAGGCGTAACTATTTTAGCCATACTTATTTTTTTTACCTGCTCCGGACTAAATAAACTGAAGCTCAAACTTTTTACTTGTTTTCTGAAAAATTGTTCTGCCATTTTATTGTTCAAACTTATTCTTTAATTCAAATTTAGTATTTATTCCTAAGCCTAATAATTCATCAATCAATAACTTGAAAGCATAAGAAACTTCAATAGCTTCTGCCTCGTTATTTCCGCACAATTGACAAGGAGTCTTATTTCTTATCACATCTTCATAACTCATATTTCCACATTCTTTACAAATCCATACAGTTGTCTTATCTGAGCTATATCTTTCTTTCAAAAGCAATGATGCACCATGTGCTACAAGAGCTTGTTGCTCCATTTCACCAAGTCTCAATCCTCCACCTTTTGACCTTCCTTCAATTGGCTGTCTTGTCAACAAAGCAACTTTTCCTAATGCTCTAGCATGAAGGAGATTCTTTACCATTCTTTCAAGTTTAAGATAATAAATATTTCCGATATATATTTTAATATCTTTTTTCCTTCCTGTCACCCCATCATACATAGTTTCTTTTCCGTCAAATCTGAATCCCATTGATTCAAGGTCTTTCTCTAAATCCTCAACTTTTCTTCCTGTAAATGAAGTTCCATCAACTATCTTTCCGGTAGTCGCCGCACTTTTTCCCGCAAGAATTTCAATTAAGTATCCCATAGTCATTCTTGTAGGAATACCATGAGGATTAAATATCAAGTCTGGCTTTACTCCTCTAACAGTGAATGGAATATCAAGAGGGTCTGCAATTAATCCAACTACTCCTTTCTGTCCGTGTGGAGCAGAGAATTTATCTCCAGGTTCAGGAAGTCTTGAATCTCTTGTTCTAACTTGAACTACTTTATTTCCTTCAACATCAACTGTAATAAAGACTGCATCAACAGTTCCTCTCTCTTCTTGCCTTATAGATGAACTCGCTTCTTTCTTTGATTGAATACTCATATCTCTTGCTTCAGAAAGGAATTTAGGAGGGGTTGTCTTCCCAATAATTACATCACCAGATGAAAGGTCAGATTCAGGATAAGTAATTCCATCATCTTCAAGATATTTATATTTTTCTTCAGTCCTATATCCAGAAACATCTTTCTCAGGGATAGTTATTTCATCAGATAATCCTCCCGGATATTGAAGCTCAGTTGAAGAATAAGGTCTAAAGTAAGTGCTTCTTCCCATCCCCATATCAACGCTGAACTTACTTAATATAAGAGAGTCTTCCATATTATATCCTTCATAAGGCATTACAGCAACTATAACATTTTGCCCTGATGGATAAACGTTTAATATATCATAAACAAAACTTTTTACCAAAGGTCTTTGAGGATAATGAAGTATGGAAACATTTGTGTCAAGTCTCACAAGATAATTCGCAGCATAAATTCCAAGCCCTTGAGTAAGAGTCTTACTTCCTCTCAATAATCTCGCTCCTTGGTCGTGATTAGCATAAGGAACTAAAGAAGTAATAAGACCAAACATGTCAATTGGGTGGACTTCAAGATGAGTATGGTCTGAATTCAAATCTTCTCTTCTTAAAGCAACAAACGAATTTTCTTCTTCAGAAGCATCTATATATTCAACAACTCCTTCTTTAACAAGGTCTTTCCATTTTATTTTTCCTTCACTCAAAAGAACAAGATGTTCATCCTTCAATTTACTTTCTCCGTTTTCAACAACAATCAAAGGCCTCAAAACTCTTCCTACTTCACTGGAGATAACTATTTGATTTAACAAATCATCATTTCTTATACAAACTTCAAATGGTATCTCCTCTCTCCTTCTTAATTCTTTAAATTTCTTGGAGAAACTCTCTCCATTTTCAGCAAAACCTATAAACTTTCCATTAAAGAAGACATCTATTCCCTTCTGTAATTCTTTTTTTAAACCAATACTATCCATTTTCTTCATAAGGGAATTTTCATCCAATCCTATAAATGTAGATATTCTCGCCATTATCGCAAGATTCTTTCTCAATCCTATTTCAGTACCTTCAGGAGTCTCTATAGGGCAGAATCTTCCGTAGTGAGTAGGATGTAATGTTCTCGCTTCAAAATTTTCCTGTTCTCCAGGAAGAAGACTAGTAACTCTCTGAAGCTGTGACAAAATTCTTAAGTAATTTGTTTTCTGCATATTTTGAGTAACTCCCGATTTTTCTCCAATCCAACTTCCAGTTGCTATTGCAGATTCTATTCTATGAGTAAATAAAGTAGATTTGGCGATAGTCTTAAGTGAGTAAAACTTCTTTCTCTTAGATATTTTCTGAAGAGAATACTGAATATCTCTAACAAGTATTCCCAAATTAACTCTAAACAATTCAGACATTAAATCTCCTGAAAGTTTAACTCTTTTGTTTGCGTAATGGTCTTTATCAGTTCTTATACCTTCATTCTCTTTTGCTCTCAAATAAAGATTTACAAATCTACATAGAGTTAGAGCTTTCTCACTTCTTGAATTTTTATCAAGACCAACATGTGGAAGTAAAAAAGAATCTATCTTTTGTTTAACTCTATCAAGTATTTCTTTCTTTGTTCCCTGTATTCCTGATTTCTCTGCAATACTTATCATAGCATCTTCAGAGCTTTGTAATCCTGAAAATTCATACAAATTAACAATAAGACAATCATTCTCATGACTTATATTCTTAGCAATATCGGCTTCTTTTGTCATTCCAAGTGCCTTCAAAACAACAACAAGAGGAATATTTTTGAGTCTGCTGAATGTAAGGTCAAGTATACCTTCATTTGTTTCAGTTATAGTTGTAGGAATTCTATAAGAGCCCCTCTGTGAAAATAATCTTAACATAAGACCAAGTCTTCCCTCTTCTATAAAAGGTTGATTTGGCGCAAGGTCTTCTGACATAACTATAAGCCTTTCATTTCCATTTACAATAAAATATCCTCCAGGGTCGAGAGGGTCCATATAATTCGCTCTCAACTCATCCTTGCTCATACCATATGTTGCACAAGCCGCGCTTTTTACAATAACTGGAATTCTACCAACCTCAACTTCAGCGCTATCCGTATGTTCTCCATGTTTTATACTTATTTCAATAAAGACAGGAGCAGAGTAAGTTATATTTCTAAGTCTTGCACTTGTCGGATTTATAACATTTATACTTCCGTCTGATTCTATCGCACTTGGTTTACCCATCTTAACTTTCCCAAGTTTTATTTCAACTTCAGTATTATCTATCGTAGAATTTATTTCACTTGCAATCTCTTGTATCCTCTGTTGTATAAAATTATTAAAAGAAAGAATATTAGACTCAACTAAAGAATGTTGTTCAAGATATTTTTCAATCAATACATCTTCCTTACAAGCCATTAAGCTACAACTCTATAATAAACATTTATCTCATCTTCTTCCTTTCTCTCTATCTTAACAACTTCGCCTCTTTGAAGACCCTCAGGAAGAGCAGGGTCATCTTGTCTTATCTTCGGAAGTTGTGACAGAGCAATATTATATTTTAGAAGCATTTTTTTCACATCTTCTTGTTTTAATTTTGTATGTTTCGGTTGTAATGCGTGCATGAACAAGGCTCCATATTCCGTCACAGATTTAATAAAAAAATGCTGTGATGTTGAACATTAAACAATTGTAAAAATGCCTTTTTAAATCTTTCTAATACCGAATGTTTTTCTCAAAAAATCATTTATTCGTCCAAATTTAAAAAAAAATGGCCCCGATGGGATTCCTTCAATCACGAAGTGTTGAAGGGACAGAGAATCATAGATTCTCGGTATGTTCAAATCCAGCATGGCCCCGACGGGATTTGAACCCGCGACACCTGGCTTAAAAGGCCAGTGCTCTGACCAGGCTGAGCTACGGAGCCATAGGAAACCAAGAAGAAATTGCTATTTAAAGCTTTTTCATATGAAAATTAAAAGACAGATTCTATCTGTTCATTTAATTCTTCCTTGGATATATAACCTGAAATTCTATCTATCTGTTTTCCATTTTTAAAAAAGACCAAAGTAGGAATACTTCTTATTTCATTTTCTTCTGCAATTTCAGATTCAGAATCAACATCAACTTTTCCAAACTTAATCTTATCTTTATATTCTTCGGCACATTCGGTAATAACAGGTTTCATCATCTTGCAAGGTCCACACCATTCTGCCCAAAAATCTACAATCCAATTTCCCTTTTCAATTTTTTTTTCAAAATCTTTTCCATTCAACTCAATAACATTTCCACTCATAAATCCTCAAAAACAAGTTTGTTTTTAAATTTTCCGTAAATTTTTCTAAGAAAATAAAACCAAAAAATCACAAAAGCTTTAAAAACCCAATTTTCTAGGATATTCTACGATAACATGAAAGGAATAGTAGTTCAATTCAGAAGAGGAAGGCACACAATCCACGAAAGACATTATCTTCTAGACTTTGGCTCAAAGGATAGAGAAGAAGCGAAAAAATTAGCTGGAAAAATTGTTGAATGGAAAACACCTTCAGGGAAGATAATCACAGGAAAAATTAGCGACGCTCACGGAAATAAAGGATTAGTAAGAGCAATTTTTGAAAGAGGTCTTCCTGGACAAGCAGTGACAACAAATATAGAATTGAAAGATTCGGAACCTAAAGTGGAAAAATCAGAAAAGACAGAAAAATCAGAAAAGAAAAAAGAGGCTAAGAAATAATGGCCTTAAGAAAAGCATCTTCATATTCAAGAAAGAAAGTAAGACCTTACACAAGAAAATCAAGTAAGAAAAGTCAAGCATATATAAAAGCAATACCAGTTCCTAAAATAGTTAGATTCAATATGGGAGATACTAAACAATATCCAAAAGGAAAATATAGCTACGAAGTCAGATTAATTTCAGAAGATAAACTCCAAATAAGAGATAATGCAATTGAATCATGCAGAATGTATATAAATAAAGTAATGGACAAGCACTCTCCAGGCCAATATTTCTTTGGCGTCAAAGTTTATCCCCATCATATTCTAAGAGAAAATAAGACGGCGGCAGGAGCTGGTGCAGACAGACTTTCAAGCGGTATGAGGCACTCATTCGGAATAGCAATCGGTAGAGCAGCACTTGTAAGTCCTGGAAAAGAAATATTCTTAATTGCTTGCCCAGATGACAGAATAGCAAGAATCGCTAGAGACGCCCTCGGAGACATAAAGTCAAAAGTTCCGGGAAGAACAAGAATATTGTTTCAAAAAGTTAGGTAAGTTTTTTATTTAAAGTCCGGGTTGTTGAAAAGCACCAGGATTTCTTCTAAGTGCTGAATAAGACGCCCCGAGCTGATAAAGAGCAAAGACCATAGACTCCACATATTCTTCAGAATTTAAATAAGGAACGTCTACAAGAGTCTTCCATAATTCAACTCCCGACTTCTCACTAAACTCTCTAAATAATCTTTCATTTGTTTCTATCAAATCTGAAGCAACCAATAAGGTAATAAGGTCTCCTCTTCCTCGAATATTAACATTTTGTCCTCTAACATACATCAAAAGAAAACGATCATCAGTATTATCAAAGAGATGATATTTATCCGGTTTTGTCTCTCCAATAGATATCTTTCTTAATTGTCTATTTGGTCCAATTAGGGTTCTAACTATCTCTATGCTTGGTCTATTCGTAAAAGCGTGTCTAAAGTCTACCTCAGGAAAATTATCAAAGGTCATAAAAAATTAAAAATCAAACCCTATTTATACCTTCTTATTGTTAAA
>Ga0209541_10010604_pt1 | contig 14643 bp, 18 predicted proteins | sample RifCSPlowO2_01_FD_184027 | JGI IMG/M metagenome (GOLD analysis project Ga0209541, IMG submission 184027) | Groundwater microbial communities from Rifle, Colorado - Rifle CSP2_plank lowO2_0.1 (SPAdes) (version 2) | ecosystem: Environmental > Aquatic > Deep subsurface > Groundwater | place... | reverse complement strand
GGCTGGGCTTGGCCAGTAGTGCACGTCGGCGCGCAAAATTTTCCACAGGAAAAGTAGGTTCGTAAAGTATGTAGGCAACCATTAAATGCTCTTTTCTTTTTCATTCTCTTTGTCCTGAAGTTGCAAGGTACTACTGCACAGCCTGCAGTTCACGCCTTTTCAGGATTGCACTACACGCCCTGCCATCATGGCAAGAGCCCAGAAATGGCATTGCTGTAAAATACAGTTGCGACAGCTGGTAACCAAAGGGTGAACGTTTGAAGCAACAGTGTCTTTTTTTTACGGTGTGCGGGGCTACACTTGTCCGGCCTGTTGGCCTTGGCGGCGACAACTACAACAACATCAACAACGTCAACGCCTATGACAACTTCAACAACAACAGCTGGGCTTGGCCGAATAGACGCTTGAAAAGGAGCAACTTCAGGATTTTTCTTTTTGCAATTGTCAAGAACCACGGGCTTTAACCCGTGGCGTGATAGGCAAGCGAAGCTTGCATCAAACGCGTGGTTCTTGACTAGACGAAAATCCTTGCGCTTGTCCACAAGCTAAAGCAAGTGGAGTGCGCACAAAGGATTTTCGATGTCTCTACAAGCGTTTTGCGTTTCTGAGCTTTGTGGTAAGAGTCATACGGATTCTCGAACGGGATAAGTTTGCTACAGAGATTCTAATACGTTTTCATCATATCGTAACTCCAGTATAGTAAAATATTTAAAGGCAAACGGCAGGGTTTTTCTAAGAAACGTGTGAGAAAGGGGAATTGACTATGAAATTGATGCTTGCTGATCCAATGATACTGAAAGATAGTATCTCAGTTGTTTCTGATCTTGTGAACGAGGCAAGGTTCAAATTGACCAAGGATGGTCTTGAACTTATCGCGATGGATCCTGCGAATGTTGCCATGGTTATTTTTAAGCTTCTTTCAAGTAATTTTACCGAGTACGAATTAGAAAAAGACACTGAAATCGCGGTGAACCTTGCGAACTTTAAGCAGATTTTGCGCAGGGTTAATGCAAGCGATGTAATCACCCTTGAAGTGGGTACTGACAATAAGCTAAACATCCAGCTCAAAGGCGGGACGACAAGAAAGTTCAGCATCCCGCTTATTGAGCTTGAAGAGAAAGAGCAGCGCGTCCCAAGTCTTACGTTTCCGGTAACGATTAATACGACCAGTTCTGTGCTTAACGAAGCGATTGCAGATGCTGATGTTGTTGCAGAGAGTGTTACTTTTGCAGCCGAGCCTGACAAGTTCACCATCGCGGCAGAAGGTGATTTGTCAAAAGCGAGTATTGAAATCAAACAGGGTGATGACACCAAGATTAAGACTGAGAGTTCTGCGAAAGTCAAGTCAAAGTATTCCATTGAGTATCTTAAGAAGATGATTGCCGCTTCAAAATTGGCGAATGAAGTCAGTATCTGTTTCAACCAAGATTATCCGCTTAAGCTTGAGTATCGCGTGATGGATAAGCTCTTGCTTAGTTTTATTCTTGCTCCGCGCGTCGAAAATGATTGAGTCGGGAATTGACTTGCGCGAATTTAAAGGCCGTCAGGAAGCGTTAGAAAAAATCCCTCGGTTCTACGATAAATATTGGGATGTGATGTTCTATCGAACAACAGTTGGCTTTCATTCCCGGCGCGTGCTTTGGCTTCTTGATGATATTCTTGAACATATAAGGGAGGTCCATCCACGCTTTGATGATTCGTTTGCTCGAATCCTTGCGCTTGTCCATGATGATCTAGAAATAATCACCGGCGACGTACAGTTGTATCGAAAAGAAAGCATGACTGATATTGAGCGCAGAGTGTTAAATGATGCAGAAACTACTGCGATTAACCAGCTTGCTACGCGTTGGCCCAAAAAAATCAACCGGTATGAGTATCAGGAACTTCTTCTTGCTGCAAAGGAAAAAAAGCGAGTCGAGGCGAAAGTGGTTTCCTATTGCGACAAGCTTGATGGGCTAGGCGAGTCTCTGCACGAGGTTTTTGCGGGAAATGGGAAATTCATGCGTCCTGCGAATAATTATGCGCTGCGAAGGATTCCTGCACTTGTTGAGGAATTTCCTGAAATCGCCTTACTGTACGGGTCAAAACATCCCCTGTTGTCAAACATCACCATTCCAGATTTAGCAGAAGTTGCAAGGCAAGGTAAGCCACATACAAGAGAGTCTCTCCAAGTGCCAACCGACATTTCATTCTACGAGCGCTGGAAAGCAGTTACGATTACGCGTGCAGGAATTGGCCCACTTGTTGAACAGAAGGAATATGGTAAGTTTAGGCAAAAGGATAGAAATGATGAATAATATAAAGAAGGGGGTTTGTATATTGTTTTTGTCTAACTTTGCGCATATACCTATAAATGAAGTTTTCGTGAAAGCATAACCGTACACAATTCTTTTAAACCGCCAAATCCAATTCTGCTATAATGAAGTATCTCAAAGCACTGCGTCCTGAACAGTGGCTCAAGAACATCTTTGTTCTGCTTCCCTTGTTATTTTCCGGTAACCTAGGAAATGCAGATGCAATTCTTCGCTCACTTATTGCGGTTGCTTCATTCTGCGCAATCTCTTCAAGCACGTATGTTATCAATGACTTTTTCGACCGTCATCGTGACCGCTTGAATCCTGAGAAAATGCATAGACCGATCGCAGCAGGCAAGATTGGAGGCATTGGCGTTATCCTGCTCGCAATCATTCTCGCAGTGATAAGTTTCTCTCTTGCTTCATTGCTGAACCGCGAAGTTATCTACCTCATCCTTGGTTACTTTGTCATCTCGCAAGCCTACACGCTTTGGCTCAAGCACGAACCGTTTGCAGACATCATTGTCATCGCAGTCAATTTCGTGCTGCGCGCGGTCGCTGGAGCGTTTGCAATCCCCGTCAGAGTAAGCCCATGGCTCATCGCAGGAGTGTTTTTCCTCGCATTGTTCATCGCAGTAAATAAAAGGAAAGGAGAAGCGTTATTCCTCAAAAGCAAAGCCGCTCTCCAAAGGAAAACATTGGAATTTTACACGCCAGAAATTCTCAGCCGGTTAAGCATCCTGTCAACTACTGCACTTGTCATCTCATACGCATTGTTTGTCTTCTTCGGAGAACACTCTGGCCTGTTCATCACCTTGCCTGTCGCGTTATACGTCATCCTAAGATACGACGCGTTAGCAAGTCAAGGCAGCAAGATAGCAAGGCATCCGCATGCAATTGTAAGAGATGCACGTCTGACTGCTGGCATCATTCTTTGGCTTGTTTTAACGCTTGTAGTTCTGTATTAACGCTTCGCCCCAAAATAAAACATCTTTTGCATGTCAACATCGCTTGGCTGAAAGTTTCCTTGTCGCGGGTGTGCTTCTTTGACTTCAGTTTTAAGCTCTGCTTGTTTTTCTTTGGGCCGTTCAGCGTTTCGCTCAACGTTTGATTTTACAAGTTCTGCTTTGAGAAGTTCAAGTTGGTTTGCGAGCATATTGATTGCATTGCGGTAGGTTGCGAATTCTGCTTCGTAGCGTTTGTTGTTTTGTTCAAGCATCATTTCAAAGCGCCGCAGGGAAAGAGCGTCTTGGTTTTGTGAAGTTATCATGGGTTTTTGTTCCACAAGTACTTGTGTTCCAGTTCCTCCTTCGTAGACTTGTTCTGCTTGTTGGTATGCTTCGTCGCTGGAAAGGGCAAAATTGTGTTTGCGTAGCTCACTTGCGAGCGCGTTGATTCGCTGTAATTTTTCGACGTCCATGTAATCCTCCTTTTACTCGCGTGCTTGGATGACCAAGTATCCATCTTCAAAGACGAGTTTCTGATTTTTCTTGAGTGGTTGGTGTTCTGTGGATTGCACCAATGAGTCTGATGCACGAGGAATGCTTGCTCGTCTCATCCCGCTAAGAGTGATTGAGCATTTGTCGCACTGGTATTTGCTCCCCTCTTGTTTCACGATGCAGGTTTCACAAAGTTTCTTGCCGCACCACATGCATGAACCGATGTGGTCTTTTTTGTGTTTCTCGCATTTAATCATTTTGAATTTGCATACCTCTTTCCATTTATTGGAACGTTTGCTCCAAATTTAAAATTTGAAATTGACTGCACTTGTTATTCTTATCAGTCAATTTCATCATAAAGTAAACTGACTCCCAAAGTTTTGTTGGACGAACTGCGCCATCATGGTGTTTCCTGCTGCCTGATATGCTTTGTAGGCAGTTGAAAAAAGTCCTTCGCGTAGACACGTGTCTCCCAAAGTTGACAATCGAGTACTGTCTCCTGCAAGTTCGTACGCTTTTGCCGCGTAGCCAAGCTGGCGTTCTCGTAGCGCTTTGTCTCCGACTTCTGCAAGTTTGGATTTGTTGCCGATTGCCGAGAATACTTCTATTGCGTGGTCGTATCGTTCTTTTCGCAGGGAGTCATCTCCAACAAGGATAAGTCGTTGAACATCGTTCGTAAGGCGAAAGGCTTTGATTGCGTCACCTACTTTGCCTTCTTCAAGGCATTTGAGGCCGATTTTGAGGAGCTTGTCGTTGTTGTCTGCCAAGCGGTAGCAGTCAATCGCATTCGAGAACAGCGCTACTTTTTCGTAGTCTTCTCCAAGCGAGGTCAATTTTTGTTTGTTTCCCGCCAATATGAAAATTTTCATTGCGTCCTGCAAGCGTCCTTTACGGACGTATTCATCGCCAAAGGCGTTCAAGAGCGCAAGGCGAGTTTCATCGTCGAACATGGAGAGATTGATGTTGTCAAATCCTTTGTCAAGAAGCGCAGGAAGAATTTTCCTGAAATTACTGAGCTTCTCTTCTTTCTGGCGCATTGCCTGCACAGTCTCTGTTACGTTAGAAACCACTTTTTGAAGAATTTTGTCCATATCACAGCACCTCTTTTTTACCCTCTTTTTTGATATTGAGGCTTTCCCCACTCACAGGGTCGGCACACGAATTGTATTTAAAGCAAGCACAACCAATATATAAAAGTTACTTTTTCGTATACTGACAAAATAACAACGTTAAAGTGGTTAAAAAACGACAGATTTATAAAATCTGAGAAGCCAAAAAAGGCCATGAAGATAACTCGAAGAGACGCCATCGGCCTTTTAATTGGTGCAGGCGCCATTGGTGCTGCATGCAAAGCATTCACCGGTGCGCCCAAGTACACCGCAAAAATTGACGTAAGTTTTATTGGCCAAGCAGAAGAGAATGAGCCATTTATTTCATGCGAGCCCGTTTCTCAGTTGAATAGTGCTGAAGTTCCTCAAGAAGTACTCGCGTTCGCAAAGCAAACGATAAACGAAAACTGGAAAAAAGAATGGATTCAAGAGTGGGCTGCGCGTGGTGGAACCCAAAAAGGAAAACTAGAGTTGGAACGCGCAACAAGTCAAATGTATGTAGTTCCTGAAAGTAATTCTGCTGTCGCAGAGTCATACCGTGCATATTGCGAAAGAATGGTAGCTGAAACCTTAAACAGCATGTGTTCTTCAACACAACTAAAAATTCGGAGTGCAAGTCCTGACCAGCAAATGACAAATGATATTGCTTGGATTGTTAACATGATAGGTACTCACTACACTATTTTTTTTGCGGCAACAGAAGAAGGAATTAAACCTCTGCAGGGAGGGGTGAATGCGTACGCAAAAGGAAACAAGTTATCTCCCGCGGGCGAAAGAGTTGTACAGATAAATAGTAATGGTGAAAATCGCAAGGTTGCCTATGGACCACTAGCTCTTTCAGTTGCGCAGGATAAACCAACTGTTCTGTTTAATCCCATCGTAGAAGCTGCGCACGAAGCACTTCTAAAAGCATTACATGAAAGATTCAGAACAGAGTCTGATCCTGCAGTACGAATCAAGTCGGCGCTGGTGAACGAGGGTGTTGCACACGCAATAGGGTTTGCAGTTTTTGAGGCGCTTGTTAGAAAATATGAGCTGCCTATGACACCCTATGAAATAGCAGAGTGCCATAATTTCCAGAAAGGGCAGGATACGTATGTAAAATTAGGTTCTGCAGCAAAGCTGGTAGAAAAAGAAGGAGTTGCAGGACTCGCCAAAAGGTATAACTCTGATATCCGTTCTGTTGAAAAAGACCTTGGGAATTAATACGCCAGCCGGGAATTGAACCCGGTCCATAAGCTTGGGAAGCTCAGATCATACCGTTAGACCACTGGCGTATAAGAAAAAGAAGGCAATCATTGGTTTTTAAAAGTTGTGTCGCAATTAATTTAAACTTTGAACATGTAAGGTGCGATAAAGGGGTGATTTCGTGAGCGTTGTTGGTGTTGATATTGATGAAGTTCTCGCAGAGTATGCTGCAGGTTTTTTTAAGTTTCATGATGAGAAATACGGAACGAGCATTGATGTGAGCCGGCTTGCTTCTTATCGTTTTGGGCAAGCAATTGGAACAACCGAGGAAGAGATTGTTCAAAAAATGGCTGAATTTCACGGCACGTGAGAGTTCAAGGAACTTGCTCTTGTTTCTGGCGCTAAGGAAGCAGTTATGCAACTTGAGAATGAACTTGTTGCGATCACTATGCGTTCACCTATGATAGAGCAAGCGACACAAGAATGGTTATACAAGCATTTCCGAGGCAAGATTCAGGAAGTCAAATTTGCGCGCAATATTTATATAGGGGAACAAAGAAGAAAAACCAAAGCCGACTTCTGCCGTGAGGCTGGCATCCAAGTGATGATTGAGTGCAGCATAGAAACTGCCCGCGACTGCGCAAGTAACGGCATCCCCACCATTTTGCTGGATAAGCCTTGGAACCAGGGCCCGCTTCCTCCTGGAGTAACAATAGTGCACTCGTGGAGTGAAATTCCTGCAGCGATAAAGACTATTCTCAAGTAAGTGTGTCGCAAGGTTTTTATGCGTTAATTAATGCAAAACAAGAATAGAGAAAAAAACGAAGGGCAGGAGTTGATTTGGATGAAGTTCTCGCAGGGCATGTTGAGCCTTTCCTTGAATTTCATCGGCAAGTGTATGGCTTGCGTGTTGAGCGTAGCAGAATTGTCAATTATTTATTAAGTGACTTTCTTGGAATTTCTTCGGATGAGATGCGCAAGCGATTTCAAGCCTTTTACGATTCTGAAGAACTTGAACAAGTAGTTCCCCTGCCAGGCGCTCTTAAAGAAACATCTGCTCTAAGTGATAAATATGAGTTTGTGGTCATTACTTCACGTCCCACTCACTGGGAGCCAAAAACAGTGGCTTGGCTTAGGAACTATTTCCCTACTTTTGAAGGTCCTCATTTCGCTCAGAATGGACATTCATTCAAAGGAGGGAATAAAAAGACAAAGCTTGAATGGTGCAGAGACCTTGGTGTTGAAGTAATGGTGGAAGATAATCATGCGTATCTCGCGGGCTGTACTGATGCAGGGGTTCGCGGAGTTTTAATCGATTGTCCTTGGAATCAGGAGCCGTTGCCAGAAGGGGTCGCGCGCGTATGGTTGGGAAGATGCTGCAAAACACATTCGTTTAAACGGCAGCTACCATTGAGAACAAAGTAAGCAGTCCTTGTTTTAGTGCGGTTTTCTCAGTGATTTGGTTGTGCGTGTGGGGGTAAAGCATCCATTTATCATTCACCACCGGATTCACAAAGTAGATGCACAACTCTTTGAGCACGGCAAATGTCTGCCAGTTCGCAATCACAAAGTCCAAGTTCTTGCGGCTGTTCAAAATAATAAGTCCTGCTTTTCCCGAAAGGGTTTTTAATTCTGCCACCTCAGTGAGTTCCGGCCGCACAAGGAATAGCACATCTCCCGTTTTCTTATGAACAATGAAGTCCTTTCCAGTATCTTCAATAGAAACAATCATCTGTTCCATCACGTCTCTGCTAGTGAGATAGTTCTTTATCCATGAAGTGAGTTCCATAAGAAGACATGCAATTTGTTCTTTCTTAAACTTTTATGCTGACAGAAAGGTAATAACAAAAAGAGAAGTTGAAAAAAAGTTATGGCGTTTCAGAGACCATTGCTTGCTGCTGCGAAGACTCTTCTTCAGAGTAGTTAGGCATTGCTGCTTTGCTGATAATTATGATGTCTCCAACCGCCTTGACCAGTTGGTGGGGCACGATAACTCCTTTGGCATTTCCAAGCACTTTGCTTAAGAACGAGTTTTTGGTTGCGCGTACTCTCCAGCCATGGATTTTTGTTGAGGTTAATATGACCTCTTCAACGTCACCAAAGTAATCTCCTTGGTCGGTGAATACCTTCATGTCGTATGTTTCGGAAATGGTTTTCATCTTGAGCATAGGAATATCCTCCACGGGCGCATCACAACATATCGCCCTCTGTTTACTATTTTGGAAGAGTTAAACTATTTAAAGATTATGGTGACCTGTCTCATACACTCTGGTTGCATGAAGGACCATCCCACTATGGATTGAGACGGTCCCAAGACGAAAGGTTTAAGGAAAGCAAGCAGGAAAGAAGGAATATGCCTCTCAAAATCATCGGTAGCTCTCACATAGCAAAAGAAAGTATGGAACAGGTAGAACGTACCATCCGTGAGCTTAAACCAAAAATCGTTGCAATTGAGCTTGACCAGAAGCGTTTGCACGCTCTTCTTTCTCCTAAGCAGGCTCGCGGACCTACGTTTAAAGACATTGGAAGGATAGGCATTCAGGGTTACTTATTCGCCCTGCTCGGTGGCTGGATGGAACGCAAGTTAGGTTCACAGGTTGGTGTTTTGCCCGGTGATGAGATGCGCGTGGCGATCAAAGTTACAAAGGAAGTGAATGCACAGCTTGCCTTGATAGATCAGGATATTGAGAAAACGTTAAAACGCCTTTCGCAAGGACTCACGTGGAAGGAGAAGTTTCGTTTTGTTTGGGATATTGTGGTTGGTGTTGTGTTTCGTAAAGGGGTTGAGTTTGACTTGTCGAAAGTCCCGCAAGAGGAAATGATTGTAAAATTACTTGGAGAGGTTCGCCATAAGTATCCGACCATTTATCGCGTGCTCGTTTTTGAGCGCAATGAACATATGGCACGAGTGCTTGTTCATCTTCTGAAAACTCATCCGCAAGACATTATCGTTGCGGTGGTTGGCGCAGGGCACAAGAAAGAGATTGCTGATCTCGTGAAAAAGTATATAAAGCCAGAAGAAGCCTAACGCTCAAAAAGAGATGAATTGATGAGCTGGGCTAATTACAAGGACAAGTTAGACAAGTACTTCTGGTTCTCAAAAGAGGAGTGGAAGGCGTTTGTTATCACCGTACTTATTGGCGCGCTGATTTATTCGTGGAATTCCTGGGGGGATGTTCGTTTTGATGCAGCGCAAGGTGCAAAGAGTCTGATAATTGCAATCATTCTTGTGGGTGTCGCAGTGTTTGTGCACCATGCTGTGCAGCGGATGTTTGCACTCACCCTTGGGTTTAGGGCAGAGCATCGGTTGTGGTGGTATGGACTCGTCATCGGTCTTATGCTTGCCATGCTCAGCCGTGGTTCGATCGTTTTTTTTGCGGCAAGTTCGACGCTAATTCATCTGATGCCGATTCATCGACTTGGTGCGTTCCGTTATGGGCCTAACCTTGCAACGTTTTCAAAGATTTCGTTTATGGGTCCGTTTGCAAGCGCGACTCTTGCATGGATTACTTCACTTTTTATGGCGTGGGAAATTGTAGGTCAGGTTGCGGGTCATCGTTTTTTTATGCTCAACGCCATGTTTGCAGTGATGAACCTTTTGCCGATTCCTCCGCTTGATGGCTCGAGGATTTTTTACAGTTCGCGCCCGGAGTATATCTTTATTTTCCTGTCATTTCTTGCGTTCGCAGTGATTGGTTATACGTTCCAAGTTTATTCCGCCACTGCTGCTTTTTTGGTTGGAGTGGGCGGCTCGTTGCTTATCACACTGCTCCGGAAGGGGTGAGTAAATGGCAGTGGACTATCTTGTTGATTGGCCTGAGGCGGTTGCGGCGGTCTTCTTTTGTATCGGCCTTGTTGTAGCTCTCTTGTCAGGGACGTTCTGGGTTTTGTACAGCGTCGCGTTCCTGTTGGGCTTGCTGTTCGGTCGCATATGGTACAGACAGCGCAGTTCAAGCAAGATTGCGCTCGTTATCATCCTCTTGTTATTGCTTCTCGGAATAATTGTGGGCAGCTTTTTCGCATGGGTTCGCCCAGTCACGATTCTACTGTTAAGCGGCGTTGTGTTGGCATATTGGCTTCACAAGAAAGGAATTGTTGAAAGTGTTGAATTCTAAGCACTGTACTTCCACCCACAAAGCATAAAAAGCCACGAGAGAGAAAAAATGTATGCTTAAAGATTTCACGCCAAGGTTGTACCAGGAAACTATTTTGGCCACAGCTGCTTTGAAAAACACGCTGGTGGTGCTTCCCACTGGAATGGGAAAGACCGGTATTGCTCTTCTTTTAACCGTCCAGCGTCTGAAGCAGCGTCCAGGAAGCAAGGTGCTGGTTGTCGCTCCGACTAAGCCACTGGCAGAGCAGCACCTGTGCACATTCACTCAGTTTCTCGATCTTCCCGAAAACGCATTCGCGTTGTTTACTGGCGAAGTTCCTCCGGAAAAGCGTGCAAGCCTTTGGAAAGACGCACAAGTCATCTTCTCGACACCGCAAGGGTTGGAAAATGATGTTATCGGTGACAAGATAGATATCAAGCAAGTCAGTTTGTTGGTTGTGGATGAAGCGCATCGCGCGGTTGGTGATTACAGTTACGTGTTCCTTGCAAAGCAATACTTGCGAAAAGCAGAATGGCCGCGCATTCTTGCTCTTACAGCAAGTCCAGGAAGTGATTTGGAAAAAATTGAGGAGGTGTGCAGGAACTTGCAGGTAGAGGCGGTAGAGATTCGGACCGAAAGTGATCCTGATGTTGCTCCTTATATCCAAGAAGTGGAGAGCGAGACGATAAAGGTGGAGCTTCCTGAGAACTTCAAAAAAATCAAACAATTGTTTGAACAGTGTATCAAATGCAAGCTTGAGATTTTGAAAACTCTGGGCATCAAAGGCTCGTTTATGGGCAAAAAAGATTTGCTCGCGTTGCAAGCCCAGCTTCACGCGCAGATGGCCGGTGGCGAGCGTGATTTTGATATGATGAGGGCGATGAGCGTGCTTGCCGAGGTCATGAAGGCACATCACGCGCTTGAACTTCTGGAGACCCAAGGTGCTTTCCAGCTGAACCGTTACTTGGAAGGATTGTATCAAGAGGCAGTGTCAGGAAAGACTAAAGCTGTGAAAAATCTTGTAGCTGATTTGTCTTTTAAGAGCGCGTTTATTCTTGCGCAAAAGCTACTGGAGCAAAAGCAGGAGCATCCGAAGATTGATGCTTTGCGCGAATTCCTGATTAAAGAGTTTGAAAAAAACAAAATGCTCAAACTGATTTTGTTCACTCAATATCGTGATAGTGCGGTTCGTCTTGCAGAAGAGCTCAAGAAAATCCCGGGCGCTATTGCACACATTTTTGTTGGTCAGGCAAAGAAAGGTGATACAGGGTTGTCACAAAAAAAGCAAGGAGAAATGCTTGACCAGTTCAGGGATGGATTGTTTAACGTCCTTATCGCGACAAGTGTTGCGGAGGAGGGTCTTGACATTCCCAAAGTTGATTTGGTTGTTTTTTACGAACCGATTCCAAGTGTTATTCGCCATATTCAACGGAGGGGAAGGACTGGCCGTCAGGAAAAAGGCCGCGTCGTAATATTCATGACCAAGAACACGCGTGAAGAGGCATACATGTGGAGCGCAAGAGCAAAGGAAAAACGTATGGTGCGCATATTGGAAGATTTGCGCAAGACCATGAGCTTCAAGCTCGCTCCAAAGCAAGCCACTTTAACGAGCATTCCTGCGGGCGTGAAGATTTTTGCTGATTATCGAGAAAAAGGATCTGGTGTTGTGAAAGAGCTTGTTGAGCAAAACGTTACGGTTAGACTTGAGATGCTCCAGCACGCGGATTATTTGCTCAGTTCTCGGGTTGCCGTGGAATTAAAATTGGTGGATGACTTTGTCTCAAGTCTTATTGACGGAAGACTGCTTGAACAATTAAAGAGTGCCAAAAAGAGTTTTGAGCGGCCAATTATAATCATTCAGGGAACGCAGGATATTTATGCGGTGAGAAATGTGCACCCTAACTCGATAAGAGGAATGCTGGCAACAATTATGGTAAGCTACGGCATCCCGCTTATCCAGACCAAAGATGAAAGAGACACGGCTCAACTTCTTATCGCAATTGCTCGTAGGGAGCAAGATGAGGACAAGAAAGATTTTGCTCCTCATGCTGACCGAAAACCAGCAACATTACAAGAACAGCAAGAATATGTTATTAGCGCTTTTCCAAACATTGGATTGAACCTCGCGAAAGAGCTGCTCAAGTATTTCAAGAACGTCAAGAACGTGATGAACGCAACCGAAGAAGAACTCACCAAAGTTGAAGGTGTGGGCGAGAAAAAGGCGAAAGGGATTAAGGATATTGTGGATGGAGAGTACAAAAGTTAAGAAAGATATGTGCCCAGCCCCTCAATCACGCGCACCGAAGTCCTAAACAAAAATTTCCGCAAAGTGTTGTCGATTTTGACTCCGTGCTCCTGCAAATCAGTCGATAACGTGTGATAAAGTTTCCGTCCTTCTTCGTCCAAATCCACAAGCAGCACCACTTCTTTTGCGCGGTCAGCAACATCTTCCACGACTTCAAACAGTGGCCGTCGCGCAAGCGTTACAACATTCAAAACGCCAAGTTTCGCAAGCGCTCGTTTGTCTTTGATTCCTTCAACAAGCACTAGTTTCTTTTTTGCTACGATCTCGTCAAGCAATCGCAGGATTTCTTCCTTTTCAGCAGTTGTGTCCATCAAAGATTATAAAGGGCGAAGTTATTTAAAGATTGGGGCGGGCGAAAAAAGTATGGCTGACTATCAGAAGATACACTTAAGCGTGCTCTTGAAGCATTACAAGCGTGCGGATATTCAGCAGGCCATTCTTGAGGCTGCGGACCGTAAAGAGATCGCGGTGAGTTACGGCGGGACTGGTTATGGAAAGCGCCCAGACACCATTGCTTATCCACGCGATATTCTTGAAATGGTCAAGCAGGGCGGGACAAGTTTTCATTGCAGCGAGGAGATTTGGAGCAATCCGCTTCAAATCGTCACCGGAATGAAGCCCGAAGAATACAACAATATCCGTATCGGATGGGATTTGATTCTGGACATCGATTGTAAGGAACTAGAGTATTCAAAAATCGCTGCAGACATTCTTGTCCAGGCGCTCAAGCATTACGGAATCAAATGCATCTCGGTGAAATTCTCAGGTAACCACGGATTCCACATCGGTATTCCGTTTGAAGCATTTCCTGAAATTGTCAACCACAACGGAAAACCAACGCCTGTGAAAAATTTGTTTCCCGAAGGTCCACGAAAAATCGCAAGCTATCTTCAAGGAATGATTAATGATATTTTGGGCAAAAAACTGCTCGAACAAGATGCCCCAACGGCGATTGCGCAAAAGTCAGGAAAGAGCATGGATGAAATTATCAAGAATGGCAAGTTTAACCCGTTCGCAGTGCTTGCGATTGATACCGTGCTTATCGCATCGCGCCATCTCTACCGAATGCCCTACTCCCTCAATGAAAAATCTGGTTTGGTGAGCGTCGTCATCCGTCCAGAAGATATTTTGAAGTTCGACCGCTCAATGGCCGTTCCAGAAAAAGTTGTTCCGAAAATGAAATTTCTGGAGCGAGAAAAAGCCATTCCAGATGAAGCAAGGAGTTTGTTTGTCCAGGCGTTTGACGCGAAAGTTATCACAAACATTCAGGTTGACCAGAGCCGTATCAGTGGCGAGCGTAAAGAGTTCGAGCCTGTTGCATCAGCCATCCCTGAACAGTTTTTCCCGCCGTGCATCCAAAAAATCGCGGGCGGTCTTGTTGATGGGAAAAAGCGCGCGCTTCTCATCTTAATCAATTTCCTTGGTTCCTGCGGTTGGGACCCAAGCTCAATAGAAAAGTATGTGGCCGAGTGGAACAAGAAGAATCCTGAACCCCTACGCGACAACTACACTCAAGGTCAACTTCGCTACATCAAAACCCAAAAGAAAATGCCGCCAAACTGTGATAACGCCGCATACATGAAAGGTATTTTGGTGTGTTCTCCGGATGGTTTCTGCCCAAAAATCAAAAACCCTTCCAATTACGCGATTCAAAAGCAGCGCTTGATGAACTGGATGGCGGAGCGAGATGCAAATAAAGGGAGAAAAAAAAAGGTTGAAGAGAAACCTAAAGAGAAGAGTTCTGAAAAGCCAAAAGCACCCACGCAAGAAAGTAAAGACGTCACTGAAAAGTGATTACGAAGGGAAAGTTTTATAAAGCCTGGCTTGTACCAAAAATTCATGAACCATCTTTCATACGAAGAGTTAGTTGACAAAAAAATCTGTCCTGATCGGATAGAGTTTCCAAACGGCAGAGTGTGGAAGAACGAGCAAGGTGACAGACTTATTCGTTTTAAAGGCATAGAGTTTTGTCAAGTTTCGTATGTTTGCAAACCGTTCCCAAAACAACACGCACTTTCTGTTTGTTTGACATACTACGAGGACTCTAGAAAAAGGTCCAAAGGACTTATCGCTCAATGCGATTTGACTGCGGGTTTTGAGGAAGACAGTTCTGAGTTCGTGACGAATGAATCTCCCCGCAGCAAGCTGCGGGGTATCACGTTAGAAACTTGCGAAGATCATAATTCTTATCTTTGTTACCTTGACGTTGGATGT
>Ga0209541_10010600_pt1 | contig 14646 bp, 7 predicted proteins | sample RifCSPlowO2_01_FD_184027 | JGI IMG/M metagenome (GOLD analysis project Ga0209541, IMG submission 184027) | Groundwater microbial communities from Rifle, Colorado - Rifle CSP2_plank lowO2_0.1 (SPAdes) (version 2) | ecosystem: Environmental > Aquatic > Deep subsurface > Groundwater | place: Rifle... | reverse complement strand
CTGCATGGTAATAGCAAGATACAACCCCTCGTTCGTCACAGCCGCGAGAAGATGCGGCTGGCTCATATCAAGACTCCCCGCAACTTCTCGAAGCGTTCGCACGATGCCAAGTCCTAAAAACTCGACGGCCGCCACCCCAAACCCCGCCGCTCCAAGCACCCGAACAAATTCGTCAACCACCTCCCGCGCGATAAAAGCCCCGAGAATTTCGTACTGTCCCCCTTCCTGAACATCCTCACCAACCCGTTGCCAGTCAGAGTAAGCCGACGCGATATCAAGCGGGGAAATCATCTGTAAATTAAGGACAGCCGCGTCGCGAAGCTCTTTCTCGTGAAGTTGAGGAAGATTGAATGCTTGCACGTAAACATTGCTCGCCGGAATAGAAAGAACCACATGAATAATTTTCTTCGGCGAAGAAATAAGTTGCGAGTGGATCTGGGCTAAAGACGAGATGAGCTGCGCCGCGTCCTTGACGCGTCCCTCGTAGACAACGCCCGGCGAAAGCGCAAGAAAAGTGTGTTTCACCCCATCTCGATCAATTCGTAAGAAACGAATGACTGAGTCCGTAATTTCGAGTCCTCCAATAGAAATTGAAGCGATATTCGTAACCTTCGTAACAACGTGTTTAAAACTAAACTTCATTATCATTAATTATCGCAGATTCTTCTCCTCTTTAAAATCCATCCCTACTTCCTATCTCCTGTCTTCTAACTTCTATACCCCTCCCCTAGAGCGCAACTTCCTCGAATGAAATAAGTTGCACCCGTCCCGTTCCGCCGGTAAGAGCGTTGAGAGCTCCATCAATCGCAAGCGTTGCCTTGACGCGTTTTTGCCGGTTTTGAGTCGTAGCAGTAGAAATAATTGTCCGCCTGGTATCCGAATCTTTCGTAACACAAACAGCGACAGTAACATCATCAGTGAAAAGATCCGGATCAAGAGTGAAGGTGTTCGCCGGAAGAACACAGGAGGCCGCCGTGGGATACCGTTTATCTTGAGTGATTTTGAGAAGCGCTTCGTCAGCTCCGGCATAGGCGGCGTTCAAAGCGATCATCGAAAGTTTCGCGTCCGTGCTTGTTTTTGAAGAAATGGTTGAAAGCGCGAGGCTCGCGATTCCAAGCTCAAGAATAATACCCGAAATAAGGAGTACTGTCGGAAGCGACGCTATTCCTTTCTGGCTCTTTTGTTGAAATAAAAATTTCATTGCTACTACATTCTACTTTCTACATACTACATACTTGCGCCTACGGGCTCCAATTTAAAATAATGTCGTCAACACAACTATTGGCCCCCGCGAGAAAAACTTTGTAACGAATATATTGAAGATTTTGCGAAACGTTTAGATTAAGAAGAATCGGGTAGTCTGGATTCGCCTGTTGATTCTGCGGATAATATGATACAACACTCCCATCAGAGCCGAAAAAGTTCCAAGGACCAGAATCAGAACTACTTGTTGCAATCTGAAACTTGACCCCTTCGCCGGCATTGCCAAGATACATAATCGTGTTGAACGCGGCGCCATCCGTTGCTTGAGTATTGAGTGTACTCGAAATTAGAGCGCTGTCGCTCGCGATACCTCGAATCGAAGCGCCCACCCCGCCGTTACAAGAAACTGAAGAAAAGGTCATGTTTATCGCTGATGAATAATCGCGGTTTGGTTCAGTAACAGGCCCCGTAACGTCCGAACTTCCGCCCCAATCAGAAAACTTGGCAAAATAATTTTTCGTCCGCGTCACATAAAATATCGAACGCGTTGTTTTAAGAACCGTGGCATCTCGAAGCCAATCAACAGCAACGGTTATTTTCTGTGTTGAAGGATCCTCTTGCTGGGTAATCGGAGCGCATGGAGCTACGTTTTCGAGGGTTTTGAGGAAATCGGTTGAACGACACACGTTCTCAACGTAAAAACGGCGTTGAAAATTAAGGTTATTTGTAATGCTATTTTCAACGCCCGCCATAATCTGGAATGTCGGTGACCCCGTCTGAAGATAATACGGGTTGGTGGACCCCTTGGGATCAGTCGTGTAAAGACTGTGCCAATCTGATTTTGTAAACGCTCGGATGTTATCAGAAAGTTCTTGGATAAGAGTCGCGGTAATGCGCGTCGCACGGCTTTCCATATTGACCCGAAGCGTTACGACAATCGCGCCTGATGAGATACCGATGATCATGCCGCCAATAGTAATCGCGATAATAATTTCGATAAGCGACTGTCCTTTGTTGTGAAGATAAAATTGTTTCATCGAATCCTAATTCGCTAAATATTTATTCTTATGGAGTAGCTTCTTGGTTTCCGACTAAAATTCCGGGCTCCGGATTCGCGTACGCCCTAATTTTAACATTATCAAAGCGCAACTCGGACTGAAGGTATCCGGCCTGTGTCCAAGGATTCCGCTGCCAGTAACTTCCGAGATTAAGATAAAACGGTCCGGTTGTACCCATTGCCCATGGCGTACTAACGGGAATCGCGCTACCGACAAGTTCGAAAGTAATGTTGCTTGAAGCATCAACTCGCATTCGCACCTTGTTCCAAGCATTCAAAAGAAACCCATTAGGTTGGGTAGTATAAAAACTGTACGAGCCGGGATTCACTGTCGTAGCGCCTCCACCCCATCGAACGCTACCGCCCCCTGTTTGCTTGCTCCCAAAAAGAAACGAGTAGGTGCCGCGGGCATTATCAGTATTTGAAAGAGCAACGCCGTAATGCTTATTGTTTTCGGAATAGCTCGCGTAAAAATCAAGATCAACGACAAACGGCCGTGCGAAACTGCTTGCCGTCTGCAACATCTTAAGATTGACTATTCCGTCATCAGCAAGTTTCACGTAGTACGTCCCGGTTCCATCCGCGATAAGAGTGCGGGTATCCCCAGGAATAGTGGTCCCTCCCGAAAGTTCCCACTTGGAAGAAAAAGACGCGGTTGGAAAATCATCAAAAAATTTGAACGTAGCATCCGCGTTCGAAAGCGACGTCGCGCTTGGATAACTGTAATAAAGGTAAATCGTCTTGTTAGTACTTGCTAGTATTGACGGTACCTCTACCCAAATATTAGTCGACGAAGTGTTGCAACCGGACTCAATAAAATAATCTAAATCAGTTGTTCCATTCGTGTCTCGAATTCGAAGATCCCCGCAATCACTTCGCATTTTTCCATCAGCAATAAGTTGCGCGGTGTTCGTTGTAATTAAAACCTGATAATTCGTAAGCGCGCTCGGATTAGATAAATTATTGATCGTAACAGGCTTCCGCCACGCCCATTGATTCGGCGTATCAAAGAAAATAACATCTCCCACAGCTGGACTTGAGGGATTGACTAAATTTGTCGCGAGAGCGCAAAAATAATATCGCGTACCGGAGTTAAGGTTTAAAATAGTTTCTGAATAGGTTGAAATACCCGCCTCGGCATCGATAATATCACCTCCCGTAATCGGTGCCCGCCATCCAAAAGAATCGTTGCACGTACCAGGATCAGAAAGACTGTAGCGAAACCAACCTGTTGTGTCTGAATAGTTTGGTGTGATTTGGCCATTAAGTTGCGCTGTTGCCGCCGAAATCGGAGAAGCGTTTGTCGAAGAAACTGTGGGAGCCGAATAAATCGTGAAGAAATCGGCCTCCGTATCCGAAAGTCCACTTCCATTATTTACAACTTTAAGATCCCACATCCCGAGAGGAGTCGCGTTTTCTAAAGGACACGTTCCTCCGGAAAGTTGTGTCGTAGTAATAGAGAACTCCGTGCAGGTCAAAACCGACAATCCGTTTCGCAATTCGACAGTAACCCCGCTTGTCGAAAAATTATTCCCATTAATTTCGACACTGAGAGCGTCTGTATCATCTCCGCTCAAAGGAATTATATTTGTGATTGAAGGCGCCCCCTCTGGTGTTGGAAAAGAAACAACCTCATCAGTCTGTGTTCCAACACTATTTGAAGCAAGCGCGCAAAAATAATACGTCATAGAAGGGACGAGACCAAAAATGTTTTTTGAATAACTCGAAAAACCCGACCCTTCACCCAATGGAATATTATCCTCCGGATCTTCTGGAACTCGCGTTCCAAAAGAATCGTTGCACGTACCGGGATCAATATCGCTATAACGAAACCAGCCCGTTGTATCAGAATAATTAGGATTCGCCTGTCCGTTAAGTCGAGCCGCGATTGAAGTAATATTATCAGCATCATTTGTTACAACGAGCGGCGCGCTAAAAATAGTAAAAATAGGAAGCGTCGTGTCATACTGGCCATCGGGATTCGTAACTTTTACACTCCAGGATCCCGGAAGCCCTCCATCTAACGGACATGTGCCGTTGCTAAGCGTTGTCGAGCTTGTAAGAACAAAATCATCCTCACAAGGAAGATCTTGCGAACCGTTCCGGACAAGCGTTACAGACGTGCCCTCGACAAAATTAAATCCTGAAACAATAACATTCGTGATTGATCCGGGGTTCTGCCCGCTTGTCGGAGAAATACCGCCAACATCGGGAGAAATAAGCACGTCTGTTGCCGTGGCCGTCCCAAGGCTTGAGACGGTAATTGTTCGGTACTCCGATTCGCCGACTTCAACAAGCGAACTGATGACAACTTTATTATCAGTCGTTACAGGAAGTCCCGTTGCTTTGGCGAAAATAAGGTCTTTCCCATCGCCAAAAACCGGATCAGTAAATGCAACATCAACCGGAAGGTATGCCTTGCCAAGTTTTGTTCCACCGGCATACGTATCACCGTACCAAATTTCATAGAAATCAGTAGTGCCATCCGCGGGATTTTCAAAATGTATCCCCCATTGACTCGATGCCTCCTGATTTCGCGCTCGTTCAACGGTTATCCGTAGATCTGCCGTGATTTTACTTGCCGTATGGTCGAATGCCTGCCGATTTTTGAAATCAAGATAGTTCGTAACGCCAAGTCCGCCGACAACCGTGATAATTCCGACAACAAGAAGAAGCTCAAGAATAGTAAAACCATGAGCACGCTGTTCTTTTCCCCGAAAAGAAAAAGGATTCATTACGTACTAAGTATAACCCAAGAAATAAAAACTTCTGAAATGAAGATTTAGTATACGGGTGAGAAAGGTTTCAAAAACTAAGGAAGTATCTCTTCGCTTCCAAGCGCCGCCGTCGGCCACGGACTCACATACTGGCGGACACGAACATTGTCGTACCATGTCTCCGAAGTTGGAGTAGAACCGGTTGCCCACGGATTGTTGTTGTAATAACCACCAAGATGAATATAAAACGGTCCGCTAGTCTGGCCGTTGAAGTTCCATACGAGCGAAGGGCCGGCGCCATTAACAACGTCAAAAACTGCGCTACCACTAGGATAAACACCTGCAGTAAACTTATTCCACTCACTAAATTTCATATAGGCACCACAGTTACAAGTATACTCTTCTGTATATCCACTCGATCCACTAAGAGGCGCATCAACGCCCGCACCAGCCCGCATTAAGCTCCAATCACTCGATGTCCCCACATGACTTGATCCTTGAAACACATACTGACCAATTGCCGAAGCGGCAGTAGAAATCGCCATCCCATACTTGTAATCACCGCTTGAATAACGGGGCTCAAAATCAAGCTCAACAATAAACGGCTTCGGAAAACTCATAGCAGGACGAGCAGTTTTAAGACCGTTCTGGCCGTCATCTCGTATACGAAGATACTTACTGCCAGTTGAAACGATATCTCTCGTATCCGGCGGTGTCCCTGGAGAAACGCACCATTTGGAACTGCATCCGCTTGTAGGAAGTGTCGTCGATGAAGAGAAATCATCGAAAAAGATATACGTCGCAACGCCATCCGAAGCACTCGGAGCCGTCGGCGCTCCGTAATAAAGATAAACTGTCTTGGTGGTGCTTGCCGGTATCGAAGGTATCTTCGCCCGTATTTTTGTCGCGCCCGTATTGCACGAATTAACACCCGCGTTAATCTCTACCCAAAAAGAAATCTCGGTTGTTCCATTAGAATCACGCACCCGAAGGTCATTACAATTTGAATTCATTTTGCCAGCCGTAATGAGAGATGCCGTATCCGCAAAAATCGCGATCTGATAATTCGTAAGCACGCTCGTATTTGTATTTGTGATTGTTACCGGTACTCGATAGGACCACGTAATCGGCATTGTAAAGAAAAGAACATTTCCATAAGCTTTCCCGCCCAAATTCTCGGCAATCGCGCAAAAATAATAGGTCGTTCCCGGAACAAGCACCGGAGGATTTTCATCATAATCAACAAGCGAGGTGCCAAAGCCAAGAGAATCACCGCCGGATGAAGGCGCCCTCGTTCCAAAGGTATCATTGACGCAGATAGCTCCCGGATTCGTTGTGTCATACCTAAACCAACCATTTGTTGCTGTTCCATTAGGATTTGCTTGTCCATTGAAAGTTACCGTGCTTCCCATAATAGAGTAACTTAGAGTAGAAACACTCGGTGGAGTCGCGAGCGTCTTGAAAGAAAAAAGCGCGCCATGCCTCGTTCCGCCGCTATTCGAAGCAATCGCGCAGTACCAGTAAAGAGTATTTGGAGCAAGAGGAGAGACCTGTGGCCGACTGTAGTTGAAAGGAGTTGTTCCCGCGCCAAGATTGTAGGTTGAGGTATTTGTTCCCGAAAACGTACTACTACAACTCCCCGGATACGTCGAACTATATCGAAACCACCCGGTTGTTGTTGCTCCATTGGGATTGAAACTCCCATTAAACGTAACGCTTGTTTGGGTAAGGTTCGAAATACCGGCACTCACATAGGTTGGGATACCATAAACAGTAAAAGCTTTAGTCGCAGTTTGAGGATTAGGCGAAGGATTAGAGACTTCAATATTCCACGTACCAATCGCTGTCGTCGGCGTAACACTGCACGTACCGTTCTGAAGCAAGGTCGAATTCACGTAAGGAACAGTGCACGGAATTGGAGAATTCGGGCTCAGAATAAGTCGAACTGTAGAGGTGCTTCTAAAATTTGTTCCGGTTATTGAACTAATTGTAACTGTGCCTAAATCGCGAACAGCTTGCGAAGGAGTAATAATTGAAATCGAAAGATTTGGAAGCGTTGTAAAAGTTTGTACTCCCCCGGAAGCAGCCGTCGGATTCCAATTATTTCCGAAAGCACAGAACCAGTACTGCGTATTCGCGGAAAGTCCGGTTGTTGTAGTGACACTAAAATTCTGAAGCGTTGTACCTGAGAATGTTCCCGGAACGTTAACTCTTACTCCCCACGAATCACTATCAGTACAGGTTGAGGTAGTCGTCGTTCGATGACGAAACCATACAGTCGACGACGCGGTACTATTCGGATTAATCTGACCTCGCAACGTGGCAATTGTTGAATATATCTCACTTAAAATAGGGCTAGATGTTGTTACAGTCGGTAACGGTGGAAGCGTCGTAAATGTTTTGACAACATCGGAAGACGTTCCCGCGGCATTGGAAGCAAACGCGCAGTACCAGTAAGGAGTAAGTGGGGTTAGTGAGAGCGTACCAGATGTATTGACGTTATATGACAAATCAACAATCCCGCTTCCGATAATATCGCCTGTTCCGGGAACCCGCGTTTGGGAATTACTACACGAACCCGGATCAGAGCTGTAAAGTCGAAACCACGCGGTTGTGCTTCCCCCGTTAGGATTCACGGTACTTCGAAGTAAAGCTGAAGTTTGAGCCACGTCTCCAGAAAGAAGATCAAGCGTCGTGACAGTTGGCGGATCAAGGTAACTCATACACCCAAGACAAGCCGCTGAAACTTGATTATCAGGATTTGTAACAACAACATCATACGCTCCAATTGAACTCTGCGAAGGCGCGAGAGCGGTAAGTTCCTGTTCACTAACCCACAGAACATTTGTCGCGAGGAAATTGCCGACAGCAACCGTCACGCCGTTCAAAAGATTCTGCCCTCTTATAGTAATGGATTGCCCGCCAACCCGTGGCTGAGGATTCGCTCCGTCGATCTGATCTATTGATGGTGGAGGAATAACGTCATAAATAAGAACCAGCCCAAGCTCATTGACTTTAATTTTTCTGATCTGTGTCGCGTTCCGAATAATAACGCTAAAAGAAGGAACGCTTGGCACACCGGTTGTTTTCGCGAACGACACGTCTTTCTCAGATTGAGAAGATTCCGCCGGATCAAGAAAACTGATTGTCTGGGGAAGATAATACGAGGTAAGCGTGTGGCCGCTTGCTAAGGCCGAAGCGTAATCGGTTCCATACCAAATTGTGTAAAGATCGCTTGCGCCGACTCCGTTCTGAAAATGAACTCCCCACTGGCTCCCATTCTCCTGTGCCTGCGAACGTTGGATCGTTCCACGCAAATCAGCCGCGATTCTAAGCGCGGTGGAATTAAGCGTCTCCTCGTTTTTATAACCAACATAATTTGAAGTTCCGAGTGTCGAAAGAACGGCAACGATACCAATTGCAAGAACAAGTTCAATAGCCGTAAATCCGCGCTTTGAGAAATGTAATCCTCGAAAAACCGAAAGTATGTTCACGCTTCTTTAAGTATACACTATTGAATCTTCATGGACCGACGGTAAATGCGGCGCTATTTGAAGTGTAAGTACTTGACGTCACAACAACCGGTCGAGATCCAACAAATGTCGCGTCCGGAACCTCGACGCAAATTTCTGTATCGCTCCATGGAACACCACCACTGCAACTCCCGAGACTGCTCGAAACATTAACCCCCGAAGAAGAAGCATCAAGAGCAATTTGCGCCGGCGGAACCTCAGTAAGAACCGCTACCTTACCAAGCGCGTTTGCCTCGATAACGCGAAACGCCCCGTTCTGATGCTTGATAGTAACGTAAAAATCTCCTTCGGAAGGTATGCCGCTTACCTGAATAAAAACAACCGTTTTACTTGTCGTATCAACTGGATCAAGAAATGATATCTTTGAAGGCAAAAACTCTCGCGTAAGTAGTGTGCCAGCAGCCTCCGCGGAGGCGTAGTCTGCTCCTCTCCATAAAACATAAAAATCACTCACGCCGTTTTCGAAACGAATTCCCCATTGTCCCCCGAATTCTTGCGCGACCGAACGAAAGATTGCCGAACGCATATGAGCCGCGATCCGTTGCGCGGTAAGATCAAGTTCCCGAGAGTTGCGGTACTGAAGATATGTTGCCGTTCCGAATGTGGTAAGAACAGTCGCGATACCGACTCCAAGAAGAAGTTCAAGAAGCGCGAAACCAAAAATAGTTTTTCGAAAAGTTATCATCGTTTAATTTCTAAAGAAATCATCGCCCACGGCTGAGTCTCACCGAGCGTATAGTTTGAAATAATCTGGCTCGATGAAGCGCTTGCGCTGTTCCGACGGCTATGCGCGCTTGTAATTCTTTCAATAGAAGTGCCTCCTGTTGCGACAGACTGGACAAGCGTCTGAGCTCCACCCGACAAAACAGCCGGCACTCCTCGCGTCACAAGACTGCTGACAACAAGTGAATTTTCGGATGATGTTGCGAGACTAACAAGCGGACTCGTACTCGTTCCAAGTCCCGTAAAAAATGAGCCGACCGCGCCCAAACCGCTCGTCCCCGTTGTGTTAACGTCTCGGTATGCCGACACGATAATCGAAGCGTGCGCCGGCGCGTTCAAGGAAGCTGTAACAGTTCCGTTAAAAATACTTGGCGCAAAACTTCGCCAAATTTCAAGACGAACATTCGTCCCATTCGCCGCTTCCGCTACCTTAACCCACGAAAGTCCCCCGCCGCTAACCGATGAAACTGTTTGTCCCGTGCTGTTTCGAATCGAAACTGTCGCGAGAAAAAGCCGATTCGGTCCTTGAGTCGCAAAACTTCCGGAAACAACAGTAGATGGTGGTGTTGGCGCTGAAACAAAATCATTATCTTGGGCATAGGTACCGCCGAAAGCAACGTTATTCGTCGCGTTTGATCGATTACCGGAAGAAGGACACGCTCCGACAGTTTGACAAAAATGATCACCAAGAACCTGGATAACATTTCCCACCGCTCCGCTTGATGGGATAAGCGATTGTACGCGTGGTAAAATTCGAAAATTATCAGATCCGAAGCGCAACGCCGTTTTCGAGTTGAACGTAGCGTTCCGCGTCAACCGAATGTCGCCGAAATAAGCATCATCCGCGATAGAAGTCGGTACAACTGCCGCTATCGAAGTGTCGTTCCAAGATGAAACGTTCGCCACCTCAGACCCAAATCCGCCGACAAATTGAACAGCGCCACTCGATGATCCAAACCGAGTTCCGGTAAACGTAACAGAACTTTCCTCGCGTGCCGCCGTAACATTTGATGAAGTAATTCGCGGAAAGGTATGAAACTCAAGAAGTGTGGCAAGCGGCACTCCAGCCATCCGCACACAAAGTCCACCCGAACCGCACGATGTCGCGCTTCCACCATATGAAGTTATTGTTGATGGAATACGAAATGTTATCGCGGTCGGTGTCCATGACTCGACATATGAATCAGGAATTGTATAGGCTCCGATTCGGATGCATCCCGTCCCCACTCCGCTCGTACACAACGCTCGCAAACCAACGGGAATTGTCTGGAGCGCCTCGCCATAGATAGTTACAGCCTGATCTCCTACGCCTGTGCTCACCCGCGCCCCGCACCCCGTTGTCCCGCAGTATTCGTAATCAAGCGTAGGCTCGCTCCCATTTATGTAATCCGCGATATCCGGAGTTAAATATTCCACTAAAAGCCAGAACGTGGTAACACGACGTGGATACCGGCCACCATCAAAAGGATAAAGATCCTCGAACCCAATCTGAGCCGTAGCAAGGTCGCTGACTGTCCAGGGATCTGAAGTTCCAGGAAGTACCACTGAAGACAACGAATAATTCATCGGGGGAGTCGAGCGACTATCACCATCATCATCGTTCGTCCGCCACGAAGAACTGCGAGTATTCATACTGATCCCCTCCTCGATCGCGCCACCGCTCAAAGCTTTAAGACGAAGTCGGTAAGTACTGAATGTCCGAGACACATACCACCGGATGCCGACCTGTAAAAGGTTAATTTGAGATGCGCCGGGTATGCCGGCACTCGAAGGACTCTGAAGATTGAACTCACCGATGTTATTAGTGGAAGTTGAGAGATAAGTCGTGCTGTCATCAGGAGAAGTTTCGTCGAGTTTGTCGTAGTACGATCCACTCGAGGGTGTCTGATTATAGATAGTAGTCGTATCACCTAGCCCATCAACCAACATATGTCGAATACTTCCAGGACCAGGATACGAATTCTGAAACGTGCCGCTATTGTCGTTAATAGCAATATCATCAATATAAAGGTCAAGCATGTTCGGTTGAGCGTTCATTGGTACGCCAAAATAAACATCGTGAATCCAGTCGACTTCAATCGAATCGTCAACGAAAGTCATCTTATCTTCACCATCAACGCGAAGCGTAACGCTGTCGTAGGCATCATAGTTTACTTCGACCCGGTACCATTTTCCCTCCTGAAAAACCCCTGAGACCGCGCTACGAAGTTCAGGTGCGCTGAGATGACGGCCGTCTTCGTAAAACCGAGCGTCCCCGTTCTGGTCAACAGTTAAAAACACCTGTTCTCCTAAACGGTTATTATAATCAGTGAACAATAAGATCGTCGCTTCATCAGTCGGCAAACTCGCAAAATACATATACACCCTGAAGTAAAGCGGATCCTCAAGACCAAGATCTCGAACAAATGTGTAATAGAAACGTCCCTGCCCGTTCGTCGGATTGATCCTTCCCGCGTAATTGCCACTTCGTGTAATTACGGATTGCACGCTTGCGCTCCCCTGAACATTACTCCATTCAACATTCGCTGTTGTACTATTGAGCTCAAACCCCGATGACCAGCGTCGCGCCGCCTCCGCGGTAGAAGAAGAAAAAAAGAAAAATCCTAAACAAAAGAGGCCAATAAAGAGCCCCAGCCAAAAACGAAAACTAAATGAACGTGACACCGAGTGCATTGTAGTAATTCTATCACGTAACATCTCAGAGAAAAATAAATTTCTAAGGTATCTCTAAAAAGGCCCCTCCTCAGCCATCATCAAGACCCCAAAGTTTACTAGTGACGCTACTAGCGTAGTACCAAGGATGTACCCAGAGCCAGCGCAATGAGCAAAGTAAGGGATTAACCCTTTATAGCGCTGGCTCTTCCGCTTCCACAGTAGTAGAATCGGTCGGATCATTAGCCGAGTGAGCATGAACTTTAATCTCGTCAACCCAGATCTCCGATGCCGAAGAAGAACCTGGACTTCCAATGTTGTTATTCCAACGGCCGCCAAAATTAAGGTAGAACGGCCCAGCTGAGTTAGTGTTCAATGTACTTGATGTGTACGCCCGCCAACCGTTATAAGGAGTACTGTATGTCACAAAGTCCCAAATTAGAAGAATCATTTGATTAACTGATTGGGGCATAAGAATCCCTACGTCAACCCACGCGTTCTGACGAACCTTATTACTATACTCCCTACTGTTGACTGGCGGGTCAGTCTCATTGGTGAGATGTTCAACGACTGCATACCCTCCACTTACTCCGTTATAGGTAGCAAGATGGTAGCTTCCAACAGGACTTACCCCCCGATCAGACGTCGTAAGAACAAAACCATACATATAAGGATAAGAGGAGTACCGGCCTTGGATGTCGTATCCCAGTCTGAAAGATGGACTAAAGATCCGCTTCGTCTGAATCATCTTCATGCCATCAACTCCATCGTCAATAATCCGAAGATGCTTATCGGTTCCTTGGACATCGACAACGTCTCCCGCTGTTCCTGACGAAACATACCACTTAGTAGGAGAAATCGTGCCTGACGAAAAGTCCTCAAAGAACCTAAAGACCCCATCTCCATTCGCCTTGGAAGTAAGTACCGAATTAGAGTAGTAAAGGTAAACAAGCCTGCTTCCACTTGCAGGAAGCGAAGGAAGCTTCGTCCAAACAGAAGTATAAGTATGATTACAACCGAAATCTGCGTCAATCCAATAAGGTAGATCGTTCACCCCGCCCGTATCCCGTACTCGGAGATCGCCGCAATCACTTCTCATCTTGCCCTGAGAAATCAGTGTCGCTGTGTCGAAAATAATTTTTACTTGAAAGTCAGAGTACGTCGTCGCGTTTTGATTATTAACCGTGACTCGTCGCCGCCACGCAAATGTCTCAACGCCTATCGTTTCGAACGAGAGAAGAACTCCATACCCTGTTCCATACGCATTCGAAGCGACCGCACAGAAATAGTAGGTTGTACTCGCCGTAAGACCATAAGCTGCTCGGCTATACTCCACGTCGCTTGATCCTGATCCAAGCGTATCCCCTGTTGTCGCTGGTAACCGTGTGCCGAACGTATCGTCACATATCCCAGGATTTGTTGTGCTGTACCGAAACCAGCTGGTAGTACTTGATCCGTTTGGATTAGCCAAACCATAAAAAGTCGCCATTGAAGAAGTAATGTCTGTTGCCGCACTCGTCGTCACAATCGGCACGTTCGGCGTTGGGTTAATCGTAAACGTCGCTCCATTACCAGACTGTCCATCGCCGTTTACTGCCACGACACTCCAGCCGCCAATTGCCGTTCCGGAAGGAATCGTGCAACTTCCTGTTCCGAGTTGTGTTTGGCTTGTAACTGGAAATGTTCCGCAGTTAATCTCGGACGCCTCTTTTTTTAGTTTCACTGTGACCGGAGCCAGAAAACGAGTCCCATCTATCCTCGTAACAGAAACCGTTGTCCCAGCAATACCGCTTGAAGGGGTAATAGATGATGTTGTCGGCGGTGCATTCGTAATCGTAAACGGCGAGGCAGACGCGGATTGCCCATCAGGATTTGCAACAACAACCTCCCAAGCGCCCGCAGCAACATTCTGAATGTTACACGTGCCATTCATAAGAGCCGTTGATGTGACCGAAGCGAAAGGTTGGCATATAATTTCAGAAACTCCTTTACGCAACTTAGCCGTCGTGCTCGGCGAACCGGCAACAAAGTTGCTGCCGTTTATTGTAATCGACGTCGAACCGGAATTCACTCCGCCCATCGGATTGAAACTCGAGATGCTAGGCGGTGCCCCTAACTGAGTAATATCAACTCTCGAAATACTCGAAACAGTAACTGTTCGGAACTTCGGTCCCGAGCCAAGTGTCGCGCTCGAGGTGATCGTAACGCTCGTTGGGAGAAGCGGCACCGGCAACCCTGTCTGTTTCGCGAAAACCATATCCCGTGAAGTCCCCGAAACAGGGTCAACAAGCTCGTGTTTGGAAGAAAGAAAAATCTTACTGACAATAGTTCCGGGGTAACTGCTTCCGTACCAGATCTCGTAGTAATCATTGTTAACTCCCGCCGGATTCGTAAAATGAACTCCCCACTGACTGCTATTTTCCTGAGATCGTGAACGCTCGATCGTCCCCCGAAGATAAGCGGCGATCTGGCTCGCCTGCGAATCAAGCGCTTTGGTATTTTTAACAGGAAGGTAAAAACCAATGCCGGCTGTTCCAATAATCGCGACAACTCCAATCGCGATTGACGCCTCAATAAAAGTGAAACCGCGTATCTTGTGTTGTGTAGTCATTTGGGTGGATCGCATAGAAAGTAAAAAATAAGGAACGAGAAAGAGCTAGAACTGCTGCACAAGTTGATAAATTGGAATAATAATCGAAATCGCGATCGTGCCGATAAGACCTCCGATAAAAAGCAACATTGCCGGCTCAAGAAAAGCAAC
>Ga0209541_10010598_pt1 | contig 14647 bp, 8 predicted proteins | sample RifCSPlowO2_01_FD_184027 | JGI IMG/M metagenome (GOLD analysis project Ga0209541, IMG submission 184027) | Groundwater microbial communities from Rifle, Colorado - Rifle CSP2_plank lowO2_0.1 (SPAdes) (version 2) | ecosystem: Environmental > Aquatic > Deep subsurface > Groundwater | place: Rifle... | reverse complement strand
TTATATGGGTTTTAAAGAAAGGTTAGCTTTGGAAACAGGAATAAAACCAAATCTCCTGCCCACTAGTTATCAGGTTATAGGGGACGTTTTGCTCCTCAAATTAGTCAAAATCAAATCTCCCTCCGAGAAAAAGAAAATTGCGAAATCGGTTGTAACGATTTTGCCTTATATTAAAACAGTCTGTGAAGTAAAGGGTGTTTATGGGGAGTTCAGGAAACCGAAGGTGGAAATCCTTTTAGGTAAAAGGACAGAAACGACCCACAAAGAGCATGGAATTTTATATAAACTCGATCCAGCCAAAATAATGTTTTCGAAAGGGAATCTGACAGAACGGCAGAGACTTCTTGTCCAGATAAAAAAAGGCGAGGTTGTCGTCGACATGTTTGCCGGGATAGGGTATTTTTCAATACCTGTTGGAAAAACGTCCAGACCCAAAGTTGTTTATTCTATTGAGAAAAATAAAGCCAGTTATCAGTATCTATTAGAAAATTTAAAATTAAACAGGATAGAAAATATAATTCCGGTTTTAGGCGATTGCAGAAATCTTACTCTTCCAGAAAAAGCAGACAGGGTTTTAATGGGCTATTTGCCCGGAACTTGGAGGTTTCTGCCTGCCGCTTTTGGATTTTTGAAGAATAGGGGGATTATACACTATCATGACACGTTTTCTAAGAAAGAATTGTGGGAAAAACCATTGTATATACTTAAAAAAGAAGCCGAAAAGGCAGGGTTCAGGCTGGAAAAAATCCTGGAGAAAAAAATAGTCAAGGATTACGCGCCGAATGTGTATCACGTGGTTGTGGATGCGGTTTTCTCAAAAACAAAAAAGTAAATCCTTCCTTTCTCTTTTGGTGATAAGAAATCCAGCTTTAACTTCAGTTTCTCAAAGAAAGAGGTTTCCTTAAAATTTCCCCACCTAGGTTTTTGGTTTCTGAAAATAGAGTCGAACTTAATCAGTTTAAATCCTATCTTTTCAAAACAATTGATTATTTCTGTTTTGCTGAAAAGGCGCATATTCACCCTGTGGCCTTCTAAACGGAATTTTTTTATGTTTTTGTTTTCGGTCAATTCTTTTTTGCATATGTCTTGAATAGATGTAGGAGATGTTATAACTACGCCGCCATTTCTGAGAATTCTGGAGATTTCTTTCGAGGCTTTTTCAAGGTCAACAAAGTTTAAAGTGCTGTAAAAGCACAGCACAACATCAATAGACCTTGCCTTAATTGGAAGTTGTTCGATATTCCCCTGAATCAGGGGTTTGTTTTTGCTTTTTGCAATAAAAAGCTGTTTTTCAGAGATGTCCAATCCTATAACGTTTTCAGGAAAGTCCAGATGATAACCTGTACCGCAACCAAGGTCCAGAACAAGACCGTTTGAATACTTTTTGATAAAACTTAGTTCCTTTTTTCTTAACAGGAACGTCGATGGATTCTGCTGCCTGAGGTCGTAATTTGGTGCCAGAATATTGTATAGGTCCCTGTACTTACTCATATTCAATTTATATACCCCACTCTTAATAATTAACAAAGATTTATGAACATAGGACAGGCGAACTTTTCGGGAGACCCTAATATTGGTTTATATGCGGTTGCAACAGACAGCATTTGCCTTATACCAAATATTAAGAAATGGGTTGAGGATATTTTGGTGGAAAACCTCCAGGTTAAGACGTTGAGGACTACTATAGCTAACACAAACGTTTTGGGCATATTCTGCGCAGGGAATTCAAACGGGCTTATATTGCCTGAATTTGTGAGTAAAAAAGAGCTGTCTTCAATTAAAAAACAGTCAGAAGTGATGATAATTAAAGGCAGCTACAACGCTATTGGAAATCTGATTTTGGCTAATGACAACGGGTGCATAATCTCAGATAAAATCAAGAAATATAAGGATGAAATATCTGATTTTCTTAAAGTTAAGGTTGCAGTAAAAAATTTCGGTGAGCTCGATATAGTAGGCTCTTTAGCTGTTGCAAATAAAAAAGGCTGCGCATTGAGCAAATTTGTTGATAAAAAAGATCTGGAGATTATAGAAACTGCCCTTCGAGTAAAAGCAGATTACAGCACAATCAATTTTGGCTCCAGTTTCCTCAGATCTGGCATGCTCGCAAACTCGAATGGTGTTGTCATTGGTGACCAGACAACAGGGCCCGAGATGCAGAATATTATAGAGTGCCTGAGATTTTTCTAGTTCACATATTCGTATTTTATTTTCTTAGTAAAATATTTTTCCGTATTCTATTTGATGTAAAAAGAAAATTAATTGTCTCAGACTGCAGTATTATTTATAATAGAATTTATAAGCAGAGGATTGGACTTTATTGAGATTAAGAATGTTATCATCATGAGCATTATTAACAAGAATATTGCCAGAGGTATCAGGTATATTGCTATAGACCTTCTCTTAGAAAACCCGTACATTTTTTGCGTCCCTATAATTAAGAGCGCAAGGGAGTATATCCAGACAAAGAAATTAACAAAAGGTATCCAACCTAAAAGGTAGCCTGGAGTGCCAGAATATACTGAGAGCTGATAAGTTTTCGTATACTTGCCTTTAGCCCCAAAAATCAACAGCCAGACGTGCAGGATGCCTGCCACAATAAAGCTCCCAACTATTGACCATATATAACCAATAGTTATAGACAAGAATAGAACCTGAATAGCAAATGCGTGTCTCGGGACTTTTAACCCAAAAAGGGATTCTGTGAATTGGTATAGTTGTTCCTGAAACAAGTAACCTGCAAAAACGCCTAGAACAGTGCTTATCAGGGATAACACAACAAAATACTTTAAAGCATTGTCCAGAGTTTTCTCCTTTCTAACAGCCTTAAAGAATTTAGAGGGCTCAAGCATTATTTTCCTGATTTTTTCAAGGTCAAAGCACATATACATTATTTAGCTTCGTTTTGTATATAAATCAGTATGAAAATCAAACAACTGCCAGAAGACTTTGTGGTCAAAGAAATCCCTTCTGTTAAACCAATAGGGCAGGGGGATTACATATGGTGCATACTAAAGAAAACGAACTGGGATTTTCTCAAGCTGATCAGGGAGATTTCCAAGGTTTTACAGACATCTAGAACTAACATAAGTTTTGCTGGAACAAAGGATAAGGTTGCTGTGACTTATCAGACACTTTCCTTTTTTGGTATAAGCTTGCAAAAGCTAAGGTCTTTGAAAATGAGGGACGTCGAACTTTCAGATTTTGAATATAATCAAAGGCATATAAAATTAGGCGAACTAAAAGGGAATTCTTTTTTAATCACAGTGAGGGATTTAGAACCCAGATACACAAAAGAATTTTTAGATAAAAGGATTGAGGGAGCTAAAAAAACAGGGATAATAAATCTCTTCGATTCACAGAGGTTTGGAACGAGAAATATAACCCATCTTGTCGGAAAGGAGATAATTAAAAACAAGATACCAGAAGCTGTTTACCTATATTTAACTAAGACAAACAAGAATGAGAGGAAGGATGTCCAGGACGCCAGAAAATTTCTTGCAAAGACAGAAGATTTTAAAGAAGCCTTAAAACTTTTTCCGACAGACTGCAAATGGGATATAGCGATGATTAGTCATCTTTCCAGATACCCTGATGATTTCATCGGCGCAATCAGGGCTTTGCCTAAAACGCTTAGGATGATGTTTATACATGCTTACCAGTCTTACATATGGAACTTAACAGCTAACCAGTTATATAAAAATTACAAGGAAAACATAGAGATCCCTGTCGTCGGGTTCAGGACAATATTAGGGAACAGCGAAATAGACAAAACAATAAAGAAAATACTGGACAAGGAAAAAGCGCGCCCTGAAGAATTTAAGATAACCCAAATACCAGAACTTTCTTCCTCAGGATCAAAAAGATCGTTATATATTTATCCAAAAAATATTTCTTACAGGCTGGAAAAAGACGAGCTAAACAAAGGCAAGAATAAAGCAGTGATAGAGTTCGACCTTCCAAAAGGAAGCTATGGAACTCAGGTTGTAAAGCAGATATTCGTTTAGCTGGATCTTCTTTTTACGATAACAAATATTCCGCCTATTACCAGTATAATCACTAAGACAACCACCGAGGACTCAGAACCCTCTAATAAGCCTGTTATAGGCGAAGGCTGCCCGGAAAGCTTCTGCGGTTGTTGTTGTGACGCTGCCTCTGCTGGCGGTTCAGAGACCTCTGGAATTTTTTCTGAAGAATTTTTGGCTGTAACAAAAAACACTGAGAAACCTGGAGTCGCTGACTCAAATAAAATAGATCCGTCATCATTTCTCTTGCTTACTGAGGTCTCAAGAGCATCCCACTGGTCTGTAAATCTCATAAGATATATGTTAACTGGTTCAACAGACACGAGTTCTGATCTTGTAAGGGTGAAAAATATTTTTGCGCCTTTGATTTTATCTTTTAGTTTGTCTGCCGGCGATACCTGAAAAATTTTTATTGGATTGCTTTGTGCAGCGAGAACAACCAAATATTTTCCCTTATCGTCATATAAAGGGAGATTCTGGAATATCTTTACTTCCAATTTCGCTTCAGTTGATAGTATGCTTGAATTCACTTCGAGTTGTATTTTATTAAACCCCATCCTGGTGAGGATTCCTGGAGCCATGATTTCTGTTTTTCCGTCAGGTGTCAGGTCACTACCAGCTATAATGAAAGAGGTAGCGAGGGTGTTGTTGGCGCTGGATTTTTTTTGGTTCGAAACTGTGGAGCCTCCACCAGATGATCCGCTGCCTGAACTGCCTGAGCCGCTGCCCGCGCTGCCGCTTTGCCCTGTGCCACCTGAACCAGATTGCTGGCTGACTGAAAGCACCTTTGAAATCGAAGAAGCTGTGTAATCTGAGGTTTCTGTTGAATTGCAGGTATATCTGTAGGAACCTGGAGAAAAGGTCTGAATATCCGGGTTCGAAACCACCTGACTGTCTCTAAATAATTTTATTGGCACTACTGCGGGTTCTGATGAACATGTAGCATTTATCTGTGTCCCCTCGTTTATGCTCAGGCTTGGTGATATTGTCAAGCTGAGTATTGGGTCAATTTTAGCTGCAAGGGCATATGTGCTGAAACCTGTCCTGTTTGCCCAGACATATTTTCCTGTTTTATTTACTCCGCCTAGTGGCGGATCAAATGATACCCAATCAGTTGAATTCCATAAATATAACCTTAGATTATCTTCATTTGCCCCCTGTATTTCTTCATCTGTATATGGGATTTTTATTATGACATGCGAAAGGTTTTTTTCAAGATCTTTGTCAGCCTCTATATCAAGGAACTTGTTTAGCTGCTTTGCCTTAATGTTTGTTCCTGTTGGATTTTCGCTAAGCAGTGTCATATTTATCTGGATGTTTTGGAATGATTTGTTCACCAAAAAGTCAAGTGTCACGTTTGTTTTGTTGAAGAAGAAACTTTTCGCCTGATTTGCTGTTATATTTATTTTTTCCTGGTTTCCTGTTGAGAAATTTATCTGTTTAAATGATTTTCTGTTTCCAAATTCATCTATTGTGTTGATTGCGAAATTGTATTTTGTTGACTGATTAAGCCCTGATAGTGTCACACTATGGTTTTTTGAGAGGACGCTGTCTGATAAAATGTAATTAATTGAGTCTGCAGGCCCATATTCCAGCCTGCTATAGGTCTTTTCGTTTGTCTCCCACAGAATTTTAAATGTGTCCAACTTTACTGGTTTTGGCGCCAGCTTTACTAGGACAGTTGGTATCGAGTCTATAACAAATTCTGTTTTATTGGATCCAAAATTACCCATTAGATCTTTGCATGAAACAGAAATATCATGCAAACCGTCTATTAGGCTTATCTTCGATTTAATTGGTTTATTTGCATCCACCGTGCCTGAAAATGGCTGTCTGTATATTCCCGGCATTTTAATAATAACTTTGTTATCCGGGGATTTTTTTGCAGGTTCAATCAAGCGCATTTGATATTTATCTATAGTGACATTTTCATTTTGGTTGCCAAGATAAAAGTTATAGTTGTCAAGGTTCAGTTGTATATCATCATATTCTGTGATATTGGGCTTGCCCAAATTAAACTGTGGCTTATTTGTTGTATTCCATTCGGTTGCATTTCGAAAATTCAGTGTGAGGTAGAGAGGCTGTTTATCTGATAAGGACTGGCTTACGGAATAGCTTGACATTAAGCTAAGGGAGTCATCTAGTGAGCTTGGGATACTGAGTGAAACCAGATCAGATATTTGAACTGGAACGCCGACTGGCAAAGGTTGGCCAGGATTGGCATTTCCTGAAACAGAAATGTTTACCACATTGCCTCCGCCTATGGTTATGGTTATGCCATATTGCGCAACTGAGGTTGGAATAAGACTTATCGGATAAGCAGACTTATTCCCTGTCCGATTAAGGTCTGCCAAAGCTGAGTAAGCCTTGAACTTCCCTGAGCCAGAACTAAAATCAGCTGTATTATCAAGCGTGCTGTTAATAAGCCAGTTGGATCCGTCGTGATAAGCAATATACACAGGCCACGAATTTCCTGAATTGGTTTTTGAGTTGTTGATAAAGATTGCTGTCCTGTTTACAAAGGTATTTCCTGCAGCAAGCATAGTTAGCGGATCATCAATCTCTATTTGTATTCCGTTCATGTTCCCCAAACTCTGGCTTGCATTTGAGATATTTTTTACCGTTGCATCGTTTATAGTAGAGAATGTTAATTGTATTTCTTCTCTTCCCTCTGTTTGACTGGGGGATGATACGAAGGGGTAAGCAACTGCTGGTTTGTCAATGTCCGCTGAACACTTTAAGATTTCAAAATTATCTGCTGCCGTGAAATTAAAATCAATTATTGCCGTATTATAAGTAATATTTAGAGGATGGCCTATTTTAATATCAGGAGAGATGGCATCAGTTAACTGGCCTGAAAGGGGGAATGTTGAATTCAGGGTATATTCTGTTGTATTCTGGCTTCCAATATCATAAGGATTGATGACTGCATACCATATTCCGGTTTTTGGAGCCTCCGCTGAAATATTTTCTGAAGTTGTATTTACAGACAACGCGCCTGTAACAAAATCTATAGTGGAATTATGAAGCTTTATATCAAGGTCTATTGACCTGTTTTTCCATGTAAGTGAAGCTGCCAGATCCCTGCTTATGCCTGTGACATTTATTCTGTGGTATACATTAGTGAATTTTGAAACATTGGCTGTCACGCTAAAGAGGGGTGTTGTATCTACTGTGAATTCAGATGTGTTCGAATCCCCCTCCCTATCAACAAAATCTATACATGATACATACATGGAATTATACCCGGTTTTGAATTTGACAGGCACTGTTGTTACATTTCCGGTAGGTACAGTAATAAAAAATAGATTATGGAAAAGCATGTTGTAATCTTTTATTGTGTGATCATTGCTCCGAAAAGTGTTGGATGTTGATTCTCTACTCAGTTGGACAGGGACTGAGCTTGGTGGTGGAGAAAGTCCAGACTTTCCAAGAAATCCCACGCAATCAACAAAAGGCGAAGAGTCGTCTGTCACATTAAAAGTCACATTTATTGTTTTTGTATTAAAGGTTGTATTTTTAGGTTCTGCCAGAGTCACATTTGGTTTAAACAAGTCAATTGTTTGATTCAATATAAAGTGGTTGGATCTGAGTGTATAACCTGCTTTAGCAGAGCCATTGAGATTATAAGGGATTACAGAAGCGTACCATGTGCCCTTAGAAGGTTTTGGGAAAACTATCTCAGATGAATCTGTATTGAAAACCGTGGCGGCGCTGACAATAGTTCCATTTGGGTTAAACAGATAAAGAAGTAATTGAACTGACTTGTTTCCCAGCTCCAGGCTTACAGATAATTCGCTGGAATTTGTTGTCACGTTTATTTTGTGGAAAACACCGTCTTTTGTAATATTATCTTTTAAAGCATAAACTATATCCGGCTGTTTCAGGCTCAGTGATATATTTCCCTGGGGAGAGAATCCAGCAGTTGGTTTTATATTCGAAACTATTACATAGGGTTGTGTTCCTGCCACATTATATCCATGGACGATAAGCTGCCATGTTCCTGCCAGAGGGGGGTTTGTTAATTTTATCGCTTCATCTGTATTCGGATTGGAATTGGAGAACGCTTTTATGTTTCCTAAAGGATCGAGCAAATAGAGGTCCAGATCGTTATGCGTTGTGTAGTTCTCTGGCCAGTAAAGGGTGGCCTTTATTTCTGACAATCCCGCAGGGGCTGTAATATTATGTATTATGAATGAGGAATTCCCGACATTTGCTTTTGCAGTATTGTTTATTTCATCAAATACCCTTGATGCATTTATCCTGCCAGCGCCATAAACATTGTCTTTGCCAATGACCCCCAAATCAAGAGGCGTGTTCATAAGGATGGCTTTGGTTTCTTCTGGGGAAAGAGAAGGCTTTAGGCTGAGGATAAGGGCCGCAAGCCCAGCTACATGCGGTGTTGCCATGCTTGTTCCGCTTATTGTTTTAAATCCGCTATCGGCCCATGCAGAAGTGATCCTTTCCCCTGGAGCTGATACGTCTGGCTTTATTCTCCTGTCACCTGTTGGGCCACGGCTGCTGAAACCGCTAATAAGATCTTTTACTGTTCCAAGTTTGCCTGTTTGTGTAGAACCAACTGTTATAACCTTATGGGCTATGCCGGGGCTGCAGACAGAATAAGATTCCCCGCTAAGATCCCTATTTGTCAGGCAGTCAAAATCCCCTTGAGGACCGCTGTTTCCTGCAGCAACTGTAATCACTTTTCCTTTGTCCGATGCAAGATCAACATATTGGGAAAGCATATCGCTGCCATCATTTTTTTCATCATATCCGCCAAGGCTCATTGTGATTACATTAGCGCTCTGGTTCACACACCAATCGATCCCTGACATGATGGCACTGTCAGAAGCGCCGGAACTGCTCGAACTGAAAACTTTTCCTATCAGAAGGCCTGCCCCAAAACTTACGCCTCTATATGTCTGGTCGACACTTGCAACTGTCCCTGCAACATGGGTTCCGTGGCCATGGAAATCAGTAATATTATCACCGTCTTTATCTAACGGGACAAAATCTTTTTCTGCAATAATCCGTGAGGCTAGAGCAGTATGATTTTTATTTATTCCTGTATCAAGTATACAAACTCTTGAACCAGAACCGTTAAAACCGCTATTCCAGAACCTGCCTGATTCTAACAATGGGGCAGAAACATCCATAAGAATCTTGTATTCTTTTTCAGCTGAAACTCTTTTTACAGAATCAGAGTTTTGCAGATTGATTAATTCAGATTTTGGTATCTCAGCATAATAAAAATTTCCAAGATCAAAGCCCTTTTTATTCCCACTCTGTACTTTTTGTATCAGGGATGGATCGCTGTACTCTGTTTCTATTATGACTTTAACTAATTGGTCTGATGCCTGTAATAATTTTCTGTCTATTTTTTCGACCAAAATTTCATCTTGAAGTTCGGGCCGCTCTGGCTTTTCAGGAAAGGTTATTTCCTTATCAGCTATTTCAAGGACAATTTCCTTTTCCAAGTCTGCCTGGGCTTTTACATCGTGGGTTGATGCATTCAAAAAAACACCAACAAATATTAGGCTAAGCAAAATGAATGCTATTTGGCTCTTTTTTGTTCCTTTGCGCATATTATCACTTTCCTATTCAGAGTTAAATACATGCTTTATAAGCTTATCTATTCACTACTCCAAGAAGGATACATAATCAAGATCGTATAATCTGCTCTTCAGTTCAGCTAAGAAATTACATTCCCTATACTCTTATTGAGGATAGTTGTCAAAGTCTGGTTTGCCTGAGAGACGCCTGAAAGGCCTGTGTTGCCTATTATGTTGGTTATCTGGAGAAAGGCTGCCAATATCATGGCTCCTACTATCAGTATTATAATATATTTCAGTGAGAGGCCTTCTATGCCTTTTAGTCCTTTTATTTTCATAAATTCATCTCAATAAAAATGCGCCAGCTAAAGACAGTGTTATTGTAAATATTATTAATGTCACTGGTATAGACCCTGCCAGATTGCGGTGGAAAGCTGTTTTGTCAAAACCGTTCTGAAGATGGGATATATACCTTATTAGTACATAATTAAGGAAGATGAGATAAATGCCTATTATGATCTGCAAAAATCCCGGGGATATTGAGGGTTGGACAAAAATAACTCCAAGTGAATAATCTGAATTTGATGCAGAGATGTTTTTTACAGTGTTGTTTATCATGTAAAAAAGCACGACTATAATTGCACAGACAACAGGCGCAAAAATTATAATTGTCGCGCGCATCATGCTCAGGGTTTTTGACAGCATGGTCTTTACAGAAGATTCTATTTCCCTTATCCTGACAAGGTATGTATATATGACTTCTGTTGTCTGCATAACAGCTGTACGGCCCCTTTTCATCGCGTTCAGGATAAGCCCCATGGAAGATTTTATTATGCTCGAACCTGTATCCTGATTATTGACAGCTTCCTCAAAGGTTATCCTTTTGCTGTCCACAGAATTTATTATGCTCTCATAATATTTTCCTATCTCAGATTTTCCTGTCATGGAAGCTGCAAATTTTAGGGACGATTCAAGCGGCTGGCCATCCCTCAAAGAGCTTTTTATGTTATAAAGGCTGTCAGTGAACTGGTGCTCCAGTTTTTTTATTGATTTCCTTATTTTATTTTTCCTTCCAGTCGATTTGTAAAGGTAAAGGCTTAAGCCAAACCCGATTCCCCAGACAACCCCGTAAGGCCCTGAAAAGTTGACAAACACAGACAAAATACCGGGAAGTTTTAAACCATCCCTTTCCAAAAGCCATAAGGCTGTCAGAAGGCTTAGCAAAATAAATAAAAGAAATGGGATGGCTTTTGACGGCTCTTTAAGTTCTGTTTTTTTAATCTTTGGCTCAGGAAAGCTCACAGGCCTTTTCCTCAAGACCATGTTTGAATACAAATAGCTTGCAAGAAGGGAAGAGCCTAGGAATGCTATTACAGTAATCTGGGAAACCTCGAAACCGAAAAAACTTACCAGGGGGAAGATTGAGATTAGCATCAGCGGCAGTATAGTGCCTATAGAAAAGAGTATAAGTGTAGGTGTGTTCAGGCTCACTGCATAAGAATGCATTGTGGATGTTATATCATTAAGCATGGCTTCAACTGCATTGTCTAAAGTTGTTTCTTTTGATTGCTTGTCCTTTTCGTGAAAACTGGAGATCATCAGCCTCAGGGCCCTCTGGAAACCGGCAGAGAACCTTGCCCACTTGTCCCCCAGATCCAGGGTTTCTGTATAGATTGATTTGGCTTTTCCTGCCCATGAATTAAAAAGTATGTCCCCCAGATCCCTTGATATCTTATTGCTGTGGTTTTTGGATACAAAGGAAAGCGCGTTTTCAAGGTTTGGGGTCTGCTTGATTGAAACAGCCATCTGCGCTATTATATAAGGGGAGTACGAGAGCGACCTGTTTGCGTATTGCTTTGCAAGGCTTTTAGGCCATTCTGTTATCAGGAAAAATACCAATATTGCCAACGGCGAAAAAAAGAAATATATTGTTGGGTTCATTCCAATTAAAAATGACATGATTGAAAATATCGCAATCAGGAAAAAACCAAGAAATATTGAAAAAATCCCTGCCCCGATGATCTTCTCAGGTTTTATTCCCCACCCCAGAAAATTTACTGCGAATCTAAGCTCTTCGCTAGGCTTTGATTTAAAAAAACCTCCAAACCTTTTGCAATAGGATTTGTATATGTTCAGGATTTTAGCCATAACCTTATAGTATTTGGGATGTTTCTGCGGTTTTTTGTTTCTGAAGCAAGCTTGCTGAACATGGAATTTGAGTTGACTGTGTATTCCGGCCCCAGATATTTTTTTTCTTTCCTGCCAAACCTTGCAAGGTCTGCTTTTACCGCAGTTTTTGCTTTAATCCCCCTTATCACATCACCCATTTTCAAAGACTTCATTGAAGCCATATGGTTTAGTTTTTCTGATTTTCTTAATCCGGTCTTCCATTTATCCCCATGGGGATTGTAAGTCACAAGTTCCCTGAATTTCGGTTCGTCTGTCCACTTTTTTGTCACTTCTGACACACCTAGAAGCCTTCTGTATCTTGGGATGCCATCCCCCCGTTTTACCAAACCTGCTGTAACAATAAAATCAACTGCCTTAAAGCTTGTTTTAGGCACCCCAAGGTCATTCACAACCCTGTCAAAAGTATCGTAAGGGTTGCTGCCATGTATAGTTCCCAGCACAACATTTCCTGATGCGCCAACCCTCATTGCCTCAAAGAGGGCTTTTGCTTCCTTTCCCCTGACTTCACCTATCACAAGTATGCTGTCGCCTAACCTCAGAGAGGTCCTTAACGCATCTTCTGTGCTTATCTCAAAACCTTTTGCAAACGCCTCTGTTTTCAGGTGTTCTATTTTAAACCCAAGGGACCTCAGCGCCTCCACAGGTATTTCCGGGGTGTCCTCTATCAGGATTATTCTTGAGCTTCGTGGCATCTCCATTATGAGCGCTGTCAGCAGGCTTGTTTTTCCGCTTGACCTTGGCCCTGTTATAAGTATTGAATTCTGGTTCTCTGCAAGATAGCTTAGGAAGCCTGCAGCTTCTGAGTTAAGCATTTTTGCGTCAACAAGTTCTGCAAGCGTCCAGGGCACAGGCTTCCTTTTCCTGAAAGCAAAACCTGTCCCTTTGTATGTGGAAGGTTCACATATCCCACAGACCCTAACACCCAGATCCTCCAATTCTGTATGGAGCACAGGCGAACTTGCATCTAAAGGCCTTTTGCTTAAGGCCCTTAACCGTGTGGAGAGTTTTTCAATCTCCTCATTTGTTATGTAAATATTAGTTATGCATTCACCAAAATCCTGATGGACTATATGGACCTGAGGTGAGCCAGAATCAACATACACATCCTGAACCCTTTCGTCAAGAAGCAAAGGTTCTATAACCCCATAACCTATGGTATGCCTCAGGATTATTTTTTCGAGGGCTAGCTTTTCGCTGCCCTTTGCTTTTGAGTCAAGGATGGCGGAGATGTGCCTCCTGAAGTCACCACGAACTTTTTCAGGCGATAGATCTATGTTCTTTTTTTGCCCAGCCAATTCCTTTATCACATTTTTTATTATTTCCACATCCTCTTTCTTCAGGGAAAGTTCGGGGAATCGCGCAAAATATAACATGTCAGGCCTGCCAGTTATTGGATGGATAGATATCTGGACATTATCAACCTCATAAGAAGCCTCTGGCTTTGTTTCCGGGTTTTTCTGGTCTACAAAGGAGCAGACTATGTCAGGTATCAGGTGCGGGACAAAAATATCTTTATAGCCAACTCCTTTTGATGTTATTATCTGGCTGACAAGTGTTGTTTTTCCCAGCTGCTCAATCAGGGGTTTTGAGAAGCTTTGGCATTTTCTGCATTCCTTTTCCTTTAATTTATAATATACATATACAGGATCTCCCCTCAACTGGGAGACGGCCTCTGAACAAGCTTCACAGAATTTTTTTATGTCTAAATTCTTTGCCACTTCCTCCACTTCTTTCAGGAGATTAATGTCTTTTTCCTGAAAAATCTTGTTATAGCTTTTCAATAAGACAATTTCTGTTACACCATCCTGCGTTTTGCCAAGGGTTTTCGACAGGCCTTCCATGCATGCAGGGTTTCCTAAAGAGGCATTTGCATAACAGTCAATGCAGTTAACCCTCATTATAGTTTTGTCACCGACTTGCTGTATCTGAGGGTTAAGCATGCATGCCCTTACTTCTGGCTTCGCCGGTTCCTTTACCTTTTTCTTTTGCCCGAACATATAACCACAGTCTATTAAACTTTACTATATGTTTTATAAGACTATCTTTCTCCCCTTTTTCTGTTTCTTTTACAGTTTAATTTGTATAATGGTTTAAGAATTCTTTTTAAATCCCTTTTCCTGCATAAAAATAAGTTCCAAGCTGTAAAATGTGGCGGAAGCTTTAAAAAGCTAACATACAAGTAGAAAATAACTAAACCAGTTTTAGACTACGCATTACTTTCTGGAGGAACTGATGAATTCTCCTATTCCAAATAAAAAAAATTTGTTAATTTTGATGCTTGTAGCTACTTCTTTTGTTTTTACAATTTCCTTTTCTACCAGTGTTGAAGCGTCGTTTTCTTGTGGCGGTTGGTGGTGGAATTGCCCTTCCAGTTATCCTAACGGCGGTTGTTATAATAGCAATGCTTACTGCTGCCCGAATAGTTATCCTATCACCTGCGCAGGCGGCTGCTGGTCTAAATGCAAATCTGACACTTACCGTGAGTTCGAAACCAAGTGTGGTTCTAACGGAGCTTATTGCGAACTTAAGTCATGCCTTAAATCCAATTACCCCAACAAATGCGGGAGTGACTGCTGGTCAAATTGCGGTTCAGGCTACTCTTTCAAATGCTCAAACGGACAGGGAGTCTGCGAGCCTGTTTGCTCATCTGGCTGGAAGTGTAAAGACAGCAATACAAAAGGCTACCAGTACAGCAGCTGTTCATGGTCAAATGAGCAGTCGTGCAGTTACGGCTGTTCAAATGGGAACTGCAATTCACCCCCTGAACCAAAGCCTGCCCTTGTTGAAGTCACTAAACCGTCTAAAACAAAAGTTGATCAGGAAACAACAATCACAATCAAGTACAAGAACGAAGGCGGCGATGCCTCAACTGCCTTTATA
>Ga0209541_10010596_pt1 | contig 14651 bp, 11 predicted proteins | sample RifCSPlowO2_01_FD_184027 | JGI IMG/M metagenome (GOLD analysis project Ga0209541, IMG submission 184027) | Groundwater microbial communities from Rifle, Colorado - Rifle CSP2_plank lowO2_0.1 (SPAdes) (version 2) | ecosystem: Environmental > Aquatic > Deep subsurface > Groundwater | place... | reverse complement strand
AACCGTTCGGAACCTGAAGTAATTCCACCGACCAATGCTCGGGTGCCAAAACCAAATAGGTGGTGCCGAAAACCGTTTCCCAGAACTTGGTCCAGATAGTGATGGGCCTTTTTACGCCCTTAACGGTAAAATCAATGCTCAATCCCCGGCTTTTGCCGATCCACTGCTCCTGGGCAATGGTAATTTTTTTCGGCCAGTCGATCTTTTTCAAATTATCCAAGAGCCGATCGGCATACTCGGTGATCCTGAAAAACCACTGTTCGGTTTCCCGCTTTTCGACCACGGTACTGCAGCGTTCGCACACACCTCCTAGATTATCCTTCGACTCGCTGCGCTCGCTCAGGCCTTCGGCTCTGAGGCTCAGGCTCGAAGAGATGCTTGGCATCCGCACAAGCACCTGCTCGTCGGCCAAAACGGTTTTACAGGACGGGCACCAGTTGACCGAGGCTTTTTTCCGGTAAGCCAAACCTGCTTTCCACATCTGGACAAACAGCCATTGGGTCCATTGATAGTATTCCGGGTCGTAGGTTTCCAGTCGCTGCTCCCAGGAAAAGCGGTTGCCGATGCGACTCAACTGATCATAAAAGCGTTTTTCGGAAATTTTGGCCTGGTCCATTGGGTGGATGCCGATTTTAATGGCGTAATTTTCGCTGTGGATGCCAAACCCGTCCAAACCGATCGGCTCAAACACGTCGTAACCCCGCATCGCCTGAAACCGGCCGTAAACGTCGGCGCCGGTAAAAGCGTACATGTTGCCGACGTGCAGGCCTTCGGCCGAAGGGTACGGAAACATCATCAGGTTGTAGAACTTTTTTCCCCTCGACTTCGCTCGGGACTGTAGCTTGGCTCGATAGACACCCTTTTCTTTCCAGATTTTCCGCCATTTGCTTTCAATAGTCTTGTGGTCCATATTACTCACTTAAGGCAAACTCAATATACCCATATTAATTTTGATCCTTCAGGTTTTAACAATAACTCATAATTTGGCCTTGTATTATTCTGATCATAAAACCAAGCGCCGAAAAAATCCATAACCACATCTGCTTTTCCAAATAATTCGTCAGAATGATGTTCAATCGCTTCAGCCAAGGTCATTTTATAGTGTTTTATCTTACTTGTATTATAAACAGACGCCCGCCTCAACATTGTTTTGACCCGTAAAGTATCAAGTGCTGACAGATTATACTTATTCAGCTGTAACAATCCCTGCTTTAATACATTTGGATCAAGAGGGTCAATTATTATTGAGGGAAATTTTAAAATTGGGGCTAAATCAAGTGTTTCGTCAAGGCCACTACCAATCGCTATCAACTGTATGGATTTTTTATGCCTTCTAAGTTGTTGTATTCCCCCCTTAGGTAAATGGCCAAGAAACTCTAATCGTTCAAAGGTTTTATCAGTTAGGGGTATATTGTTAAATCGTTGATCACGAATCGTTAATACCCCTTCAAGGTTTCGAGTAGTGTTAGAAAACCTATAACAACCACAGTTGAAATCAAACTCAATACTTTCTTGTGGAAAGAGTTCTTGCTTTAACATCGTTTGGAATTATATCATTTACTTGCCTAATTTTATGAAGTAGAATTTTAGAGTATGCGCTTGCCCGATGCGATCGAAACCGTTTTATTGATCCTAGCCGTTTTTTTTCCTTTCTACTGGTATAACCAAAGTTACCTGTCCAAGTTTTCCCTGCAGCTGGTAGCTCTGTTAATCTTGATATTTGTTTTTCACAACTGGCTGACTGGAAAGAGGCGAGGGAGTGACCCGATCTCACAATATCAAACTATAACGATCATAATGATTATAACCGTTATAACGGTTATACTTGTCTTATCAACCGGCGGGGCCGGGTCGATGCTGTTTTGGCTGCTCGACTTCCTGCTGTTTTTTGTGGCGGTTTTTTTCCGCGCCCGGGCCGGTTTTATCATTGCTTTAGCAATCGGTATAGGCTTTCTGCTAAACGAACCACTGTTGACAAATCAACAGTTAACTAACCTCATTTCCCTCTTATTAATGGCGCCGCTGGCGGCAATTTTTAGCACTCAATTTACAAGACTGATTACGGCCCAAAAAGAAATTAAAGTCTTGTCAAATCAAGCCAAAGAGGAGGAAATGACCGCTTTAATCTGGCTGGCGCTGGATTTTCGAAACCAAATGGTTAAAGCGATCGATCTGGTCTCTCAAATTAAAAGCAACTTAAGCCTGATTCCTTACCATCAGCGGGAAAAACTGGACCAGCTGTATCAAAACCTCAAAGACCTGTTTAAATCCGGGCAGGAGCTAAAGAAAACTATAACAATTATAATGATTATAATCATAATAACAGTTATACTGCCCCGCGTCCGCGGGGCGGCAGCCGTTGAGAGAATGGAGTCCAACTCCTACAAAATCCGCTGGCCCAATCTGAATATGACCTCGGGCTCAAAATCCTCGAGTAATTACAACATTCTGGATACTCTCGGCCAGACAGCCCCGGGAGAGTATGACTCAACCGGTTTCAAGGTTAAAGCCGGTTTTCCTTATATTAAAACCATTATCCCGTTTTCTTTTACCATCTCTGACTTATCCATAGACTTCGGCAGTTTAATCCCGGGCAGTTTTGCCACCCAAATCAACACTTTAACCGTATCTTCGGGCGGCGCCGGCGGCTACGCCGTCACGGCCGCTCAAAATAACCCTCTAACCGTCCAGTCCGGCGCGGCGACGATTCCCGACACCACCTGCGACTCTGATGGCTGCAGCGAAACCACTGCCGGGGTCTGGACCAATACCGCCAAATACGGCTTCGGCTACAACCTGAGCGGCAATGACGTACCGGCGGCCTTTGTCGACTCGACTTATTTTAAACAGTTTGCCGATGCTTCCCAGAGCGAAACCGCCCAAACTGTGATGTCTTCAGCTAACGTCGGCCAGAACCGAACCGCCACCGTGACCTATAAAGTTAATGTTGCCGCCACCCAAACCGCCGGCGATTATGAAAATAATATCACCTATGTGGCCACACCGAGTTACTAGAAAAATAATCGTTATAACGGTTATAACGATTATAATAATCATACTAAAAGCCCCGCAGGCGGCAGGACAAACTACTTCGTTATCCATCTGGCCACCGATTCTTGAAGCGATGATCAAGCCGGGCAAATCGGTGACTCAAGTTTACCGGTTAAAAAACGAGGCCGATGATACGACGGTAACCGTCAGCGTTATCCCGTTTAGCGCCGCTGATGAGTTTGGACATCTTAATTTACAATTCGGCGGCAAATTACCCAACTATTTTTCACTACTGAACGCAGATTTACCGGAACTGCCGGTAACTTTAAACTTAAAAGCCGGAGAGGCACAGGAACTAGTGTTAAAAATCGCCATTCCGGAAAAAGCCGAAGACGCCGATTACCCGATCGCCCTGGTGATTGAGTCAAAAACTACCGGTTTGCTCGGCGGCAGCGGCAGTGTTACCCGGGCGACGATTGCCAGTCCGATTTTATTGACTGTATCTCAATCCGGCACCCCTAACCGCCTCGCGAAAATCGAGACTTTCGGGATCGCTCCTGCAAGGAGACTCCTCGTAGGCTACCTACAAGGAGTCTCCTTATTGGATAGCTTTGATCCGATCGAGTTTGTTTTACGGGTCAAAAACCAATCGTTTACCAGATTACAGCCAATCGGCCAAATTAAAATCAGCAACACTTTCGGCCGGAACGTCGCCACCCTCCCCTTGCAAAGCGATCACATTTTGGGCGGAACGGTTAGGCAGCTGAAATTGGAAGGGTCGGACCCTTCCAATTTAGCTTGGAAACCGGTGTTTCCGTTGGGCCGCTACACAGCCGAGGCGCAAATCACCCCGCTGGACACGGCCAATACCGTTTCCCAAACTATCGTCTTTTGGGTGCTGCCATACAAAGCCCTGCTGGTCCTCGGCCTGCTATTTTTGGGGTATCGCCTATTGACAAAGATCCGGGGGGGGGGTAAGAATTAAAGCATGAGATTGATATTGGCTGGTGTTTTGGCTTCTTTGCTGGCCTTTGCCCTCCCCACCGAACTGGACTCGGCCAACTTAACCGCCGCGGCCGACACTTTGTCGACTTCCCGCCTCTCCTATTACAGCCAGCTGTCCGGAGCGCACACGGTCGGCGCTACTTTATTAACCGTCAAAACTTCCGGCGTGCCGTCAATCACGACCGCCAACTTGTTTGCCGGGGATACGGTCATGATCGGCGACGGGGAAACGGCCACCAGCTACACGGTTGATGACATTTTTGACACCGACGAGTTCCAGATCACCAGCGGTCTGGGTTCGGGCGACGTTGAAGACGGCGACGTGATCATCGCCACCCGCTCGGCCACCCACACCGTCACTTTTACCACCGCCACCGCCATTCCCGACGGCGCTATCCGCGTTTTAATTCCTTCCGGCACTAACGCTAACAACGACGGCATCCCCAACCATGACGGTTTTGATTACGGCGTCACTGCCCCATCTTTAACCGCCCCCACCAGCGGCGGCGTCACTTCCTGGGAAACGGCCACGGCGACGGCTTCCGCCGGTACCGGCTGTACCGCCGGCAACCACTGTTTTGAAGCCCGGTATAACGGCACTAACTCCGTCAACGCCTCGCTCACTTTTACCATCGGCGGCACCAATAAACTGATCAACCCGGCCCCGGGCGCCTCGCACACCGCCGGCACGGCCGATACTTACTCGGTCACTATCCAGCACTTGCGCGACCGGTTAAACAACTACGCCGTGGCCGATTCCACGGTGGTCAAGATCGCGGTGATCGAATCGGTCCGGGTGACGGCCACGGTTGACCCGTCTTTAACTTTTACCATTGCCGGCGCCGCCAGCGGCGCCTCCCGCTGCGGCGTGACGACCGATGTGACCACCACGGCCACCGCCATCCCGTTCGGCTCGGTCTCTTTGGCCGCTTATAACGACGCTTCCCAAACTTTATCCGCGGTCACCAACGGCGCCGGCGGCTACGCCGTCACCATGATTTCCGATGACCAATTATCCGTCGGCGGCGACCACACCACCGAGATCGCCAACACCGACTGTGACGCTGAAGACTGCACCGACACTACCAGCGGCGAGTGGTCAACCGAGAATGACGTTTCCGGTTTTGGTTTTTCGATCGAAAACGTCGACGCCACCACCGTGCCCTTCCAGTACTCGACCGCCACCGGCAACTGTACCGGCACTTACTGCGCGCGGATGATCCCCTCGACGGCGACGGCTTCGGAACCGCCGGACGATTCGGACACGGCCCTGTCAATTATGTCCAAAACCACCATCCCTACCACCACCGAAGACATGTATGTCTGCTACCGCCTGACCGTCGCCACCACCCAGACCGCCGGCGATTACGAAAATAACATCACTTACGTGGCCACGGCGACGTTCTGAAGATGAAGAATATAACGACTATAATTATTATAACTGTTATAACGGTTATAGCCGCGGCCGGCAAAGCCGGGGCGGCAAATCAACTTTCCACGACGGCCATTCCCCCGCGCCTGGAAATCGACACCCTGCCCGGGGCCACGATCCAGGAAAGTTTGAGAATCAGGAACGAAAGCGGCACCGACCAAGCCTATAAAGTGGTGGTGACCGACTTTATCGTCACCGGCAACCAAGGCACGCCGATCCCGGTCGACGAGACGGTTTCCGGCCGCTGGAGCCTGGCCTCCTGGACCAGCGTTTCCCCGAAGCAAATTCTTGTTGCCGCCGGAGCTACCCAAAGCCTCGATCTGATTGTCTCTGTTCCCTCGAGTGCCCTGCCCGGCGGCCACTACGCCATGGTGACTTATTCGCCGGTAGTTGAAGGGACAATGGCCGGAACCGGCGCGCAAATCAGCCCGCAGGTAGGCAGTTTAATTTATTTAAAAGTCATCGGCGACGTCACCGAGGCGGCCAATTTAAAAGAGTTTAAGATCGATAAGGTTTTTAAAGACTACGGCCCGACGCAGATTATGGCCGAAATTGAAAACCTGGGCGATATCCACCTCCGGCCGGCCGGCAAGCTGACGGTCACCAATTGGCTGGGCGACGAGACCTACTCGGCCGAGCTCGAGGAGAAGAATATTTTCCCCTTTGCCTCGAGAACTTACGACTGGACGGTTTCGGGCAAGTGGCGACTGGGGCGTTACGCCGCCCGGTTGACCGCCGCGGCCGGCGACTCGGCCATTCCCTTAAACGGGTTAATTTACTTCTGGATCGTGCCGGTCAAAGAGTTGGGCCTGATCGCCGGAGCGCTGATCGTAATAATCGTGCTGGTTTGGCTGAAAAAGCGCCGGCGAAAGCCTTTGCCTGAGCCAGTCATGCCGGAATGAAAAGAATAATCATTATAACGGTTATAATGATTATAACGGTTATAGTTAACCCCTCGACTGCGCTCGGGGTCGTGAATCCCCAATCCGGTTCGGCGGCAGTCACGGCGACTGTCCCCGACCGCGGCCGGCCGGACACGCCGGTGCTGATCAGCCCGGGGAATAACGCCGTTATTTCGACCGCGGCGCCGGCCTTTATCTTTAATCCCTCTTTGGGCGACCGGCCGGTGTCCCATTACCAGCTCTGGCTCGACGGGGCCAAAAACACCGACCACATTCCCCAATCTTACTCGACGATTACCGCTCAGGCCTTAGCCGCCTTAACTCCCGGCAGCCATACCTGGATGATCAAGGCCATTGCCGCCAACGGCAGCGACCGCGACTCGGCCATCTGGTCGTTTTCTATTGACACGACCGCGCCGCTGATTTTGGTCAACGAGGTGGCCGGACAACCATTCCAAGGCGCCGTCAGTTTTTCCACCGCTGACCGCTACCCGCTTATTTCCGGCCAAAGCGAAGCCGGAGCGATGCTGTCAATCAGTTTTAACAATGAAACTGTTTCCACCCAAATTGGCGCCGATCGGCTTTTTAACTTAAAACCCAAGACCGCCCTGCTCCCCGGCCGCTACACCGTCTCAATTTCCGCCTCCGACCAAGCCGGCAACTCTACCAGTTTGCCGTCTTTTTACCTGAACATTATCTCCGGCGGCGGTTTAATTACCATTCCCCTGCCTTCACCGCTTCCGGATTTATCGTTTACCGTACCGGTCATCATTCCGCTTTCCCTGCCGCAAATCATTACCGCCATTCCGTTTCAGCCGGAATGTACCTGTTCCTGGCTCCCGTGGCTCATTATTATCCTGCTCATAATATATATTATTATATCAAAACGCCGCCGCTAGATTTTTGCGGTTTTAGCGAGCTCCACTAAGCGCCAAAACAGTTCGCGGGCCGCGTCGGCTTGCCAATCAGGCAGCAGTAAGGCCTTGGGCAGACCGGGATCATTAAGCACCAGTTTAAAATAGCTGTCAAAGACTGCCTTAAAACCGAATTTAGCTTGCTGTAATAGGATCAAATTGCTGCGGCTTTGCTTTATCAGTCTTTCTGCCAGAGTGATAAATTCGACATACTGCCCGCTTAAACTCTCGAGGTGCCAGAGATTTCTTGCCAGCTGCTGGTCGTCGGCCCCGAGGACACGGCGGGATTCGACCACTACCACTTGGCTCAACCAATGATTCTTTATCAGCAACTCCCGGGTAGTTTCGGCTACGTTGGCGCCGGAAATATAAACCCCCCTTGATAGATGCCGGTAGCCTAACAGGCGTAAATGGCGCTGCAGCGGCCGCAGGGCCGGGCCGATTTTGTTGACGATGATGGCTATCCGCCAGCGCTTATCCCAGGGCCTCGACTCTCGCGAGAGACAGGGCAAATTCTTGAGTAAAAACTCCCTGCCGTTGGCGGTCAGCCTGAACCGGGACCGGCGGTTTCGCTTTAATTTATCCGCCAGGCCTTCGTTTACCAGCTCATTTACCGCACCTCTGACCGATCCGGCCTCAAATTCGCCGGTCCGGAAATAGAGATATTTATAAGCATGATACTCGCTATCATTAAGAAAAAGACTGAATAACAGTTTTTTCTTGAGGAATTTCATGGTTGTCCACAGTTGATACACTTTGGTCTGGTCATAGTTGCAGTGTTAGTTAGTACTAAAAGACAGAGTAACACAACACACCAACAGCTGTCAAGACAGCTGTTGAAAATCCTAAATCCTAAATCCTAAATCCTAAAGAATTAGAATAATGATCATAATTGTTATAAACAATAATAAATTGATATAGTCACTTTTTCATCATGAAAGTATTGTGAAAATTACTTATTACTAATTACTGTTTACAAATTACTCTTTTTTGCCTGTAAATCAGGTAAAATTTTGCCCCCTGTTTTGCTTGAGCGGTTTCTTATTATTATAGATCATGATTATTAATTTGTAATTGGGTGTAATTAGATCTAATTACTCAAGAAAGGAAAATATGTCCGTCACTGTTAATTTAACCGATATTTATTCACTTCCCGGAGTGGCACGAAGTGACTCTCCGGGATGGCAAAGTATTTTCCGCACGCCGGCAGTCAAAACCGTTGCCGAGGTCTTAACCTTGCTGGGCGTGTCCGCCGGGTTATTCAGTTTATTTTTAGGCTTAAGCGTTCTGTAACTTAATCTGTTGGTCCGGGCTGGACAACGTCTGTCCGGTTGTTCAGCCCGTTTATAAATGCAACCATTAACTGCCCAATTCAAAAACTACCTGGCTAAACAAAAGCTGTCTCCCGCGACGCTTAAAAACTATGTTTCCGACGTCGATCAATTTTTGGCCTGGCTGGCCGGCGAGCTCCAAGAAACCACGATTGAGCCGGTCCATCTCACAGCGTCGGTTTTTCAAAACTACGGCCGTTGGCTGAACGCCGCGGAGAACCATATCCACCCGGCCACGGCCGAAAGATACCTTTCCGGCTTGCGCCGCTTTGGCGAATTCCTCAACGCGGCCAAACTCACCGACGCCAACCCGGCCGCGGACTTAAAACCGACGGCGATTGACCCAACTTTGGACCAAGTTGTAAACGATTTTCGAAACGAACTCGTCCGCCAAAATCTGGCGCCATCCACCGTCAAAAACTATGTTTCCGACGTTCACCAGTACTTACTATGGGCCAACGAACGTCTAAAATTAACAGGCGATAATTTATTACAACTATAGTTTGTAAAAAAACACATCTATTAAATTTCACGCATGAAAAAAATGAATACTAAATTAAATTTTCCAATAATTTCAGTTGCCGGTAGTAATTTTTGTTTATTTTCCCCCCACCCTCTAAACCAACTAGCCCAAAAATACTCTTTTTTGACAGCAAAAAGGCTGTTTTTGACCGTAATTTATAGCCAAAAGCATTATCAAATCAAGCCAAAAAGCAAATTTAACCAGTCTGGCAGTCATATAGTCAAACTGCTAAATTCACGGGCTAAAAGAACAAGGCAAATACCGGTTGGTTCTCCGCAAATTGCGGCTGTTCCCAACCGTTTTTACCGGTCAGACTATATCATTTCGACCGGCTTTAGCCCCATTTCCCTTTTCCTCAAGAAACCACTAAAATTAATCAAACAAACAGGATCAAATCCTATCACGATTGCCGCAATCTATGCAAATTGACCAACTTCTCCACCCGTCGGCCACCAAAAAACCCGCCGGAGCGGGCTTGGTACACCTAACAAGTTTGCTAAATGGCTGGATTGATAACCTTGAACCTAATATATCACCCACAAAACAGCTTGTCAAGTCCTTTAATAAAATGGGCGTGGACCTGCCGGGAGTTGAACCCGGTAAGTTTGGGTTATCAATCCAACCTAGCAAACCTGCCAAGCCCACACAGAATACAGTCTACCACCACCTATGCAACTAGACCAACTTCTCGACCAAAAGGCCGTCAAACAATACCTGGCCCATCTCAAAGCCCAGGGCGTCCCTCCGGCGACGGTCGACCGTAAGCTGGCCTCGATTAAACGATTTGCCAATTGGGTCAAACCGGAGGTAAAATCATATCTCAAGATTCAGCCTTCCGCCCCACCCCGGGGTGCGTTATCCGGCCTCTACTCCCGCTATACCAACTCCCGCCTCTCCTCGTATCTCCACCTGGCAATTTTAGTCTTGTTTTCCGCCGCTTTGGCCGTTTTCGGCTACAACCAGATTTTTAAAGAGGCCCAAATCGGCCAGGCCTATCCTCAAGCGCCCTCGCCGACCACCCCCAACCGCTATTTATCCTTCCAGGCGCGCCTGACCGATTCGTCTGACAACCCGATCACCGTGCCCACGGATATGCGCTTTTTGATCTACAACCACGAAACCGCTTCCGCCTCGGCCAAGCTCTGGGAAGAGTTGAGGTATATCGATCCCGATCAGGACGGTATTTTCTCGGTCACTTTGGGTACGGAAACCAGTATTGCCTCTTCGGTTTTTACCGAAAACGCCAACCTCTGGCTCGGGGTCACCGTGGAAACCGACGCCGAGGCCACTCCCCGCCAGCGCATCGCCACCGTCGGCTACGCCCTGAACGCCGAAACTTTGCAGGGATTTCCCCCGTCCGCCTCGGCCAGCGCCGACCAGATCCCGGTGATTACTCAAGAGGGCGATCTGGTCCTGGCGGCCGCCTCGCCCATGGTTTATTCTTCTTCCGGCACTTTTGCCATCAAAGGCCAGGCTTTATCAGTCGTCACCGACACCGGCACCAACGGCTCAATTACGATCGCCCCCGACGGTACCGGCCAGGTAAATCTAACTGGCAATACGACCAGTACCAATTTTTTCAATGTCAGTAATGCCCAGCTCACCACCGGCTCGCTGATCACCGGCACGGTTGCTAACGCCAACACCGGTTTCAAATTAATTGATCTCTTGTCAGGCGTCTCCCCCACCAGCAAGTTCTCGGTGACCGATGCCGGAAATACCACTATTGGGGGAGATCTCCAAATTACCGGTGGAGATGTTTTGGATAGCAACGGCAATGAATCAATCAGGTTTGGCACCACGGCCTCGGCCGTGAACGAAGCCACTCTCACCAATGCCGCCACCGCCGGCACCGTCTTACTTGCCGCAACCGGCGGAGACACTGATATTGCTTTAAGTATTGACAGTAAAGGAGCCGATGCCTTAAATCTCAACGGCACCGCCACCGGGGACGTCAATCTGGCCGGTGGCTATGGAGGTACTGGTTGTACTGTCACCAACAGCAATGGCAACCTTTCCTGTAACGGCACCATCACCGGTACTATTGCCGGAACTATCCCTTGGAGTGAAATTGATGCCCCAACCGGTAATCTCTCCCTGGCTCATGCCGGCTACACCACCGCCTTTACTTTTGATTCCGTCACCACCGCTGATGCCTTTGCTCTCTCCTCCACCGGTTTAACCACCGGTACTTTGTTTGCTCTCTCCTCCACTTCCACCGCCGGTGGAGCCAGTGGAGTTTCTAAACTTTTAGATATCAGTCGATCAGGCGCCAACGCCAATGCTTCCCATACCGCCTATGGACTCTATTCTGCCGTTACCAACACGGGGACCACTTCCACCAACGTCGGCGGCTACTTCTCCGCCTCCGGGGCTACCAACAACTACGGGTTGATTGTTGGCGCCGGCAACGTGGGCATCGGGACGACGGGACCAGGGGCAAAACTTGATGTACAAGGAACAGCCTTTTTAAAAGGTATAAACGTCGCATCTTACACAAATGGTGGAAGAGTTGTTGAATGTTCTGGAGAATATCCAGATAACTACACTACCCCCTATACATGTCTTTACAACACTTCCGGAACTGCCCGTGATTGGAGCTCATACTGGCTCATTGACGGAGACCCAACCAACCCAGGAGGTCATACTGCAATTGACGCAAACGGCGAAGGAGGCGTTACCTTCTTTAAAATCACATTTGATAAAGTTTATGTTATCGACAGAGTGAGATTGGCTGCCAGATATGATGCGTACACATCCGATGGTCAACCTGAAAACTTCCAGCTGGATTTTAGTGACGGCACACGTTATACCTTCACCTTCCCCTCCTCTTACACCGGAATGCAGGAATATGTAATTCGGCCGGTAGCAACTAGTTTCATTAGATATACCACTCTCAGTAAATACACAACTGGAAACAATGGTTTAAGAGAACTAGAAGCATACACTCAGTATCCAGCAATAAATGCCAGCACTGTACAAGGAGTTGAAAATAGAAACTTATTCTATACTGCGGCCAAAGGAACCGGAGGCGCAATCGGCACCGGCGGCAACGTCGGTATCGGGACGACGGCTCCAGGAAGCCCTCTTGAAATTGATCGCTCCAGCGCTGTGACTTATGACGGAACAAACCCAGACGAAACCACAGCTCAATTAATTCTCGCCAATACAAACGGCACAGCAAACAACACTGTAGGGATATCATTTAATATTGGAGCGGGAGCTGGAAATCAGGGTGCTTATATTCAGTCATTACTTAGTAGAACCAATAATTCAGCAGCTATTACTCTCGGCACAAGAAATACTTCTGGTGTTTTGGGAGAAAGAGTCAGAATAGACGAAGCTGGCAACGTCGGCATCGGGACGACGGGACCGGACGCTAAATTAGATTCTTTGGGAACCACCGAACAACTAAGACTCACCTACACCGACGGCACGGTCTACTCCGCCCATACCGTTGACTCCTCCGGGAACCTGACCATTGACAACACCGGCACCAAAACCATCATTGCCGATGATCTCCAAATAACAGGTGGAGATATCTTGGATAGTAATGGGAACGAATCCATCAGGTTTGGCACGACCGCCTCGGCCGTGAATGAAGCTACTTTGACCAATGCCGCTACCGGTGGCACCGTCTTACTTGCCGCCACCGGTGGAGACACGGACATTGCTTTATCCATTGACAGTAAAGGAGCCGATGCCTTAAATCTCAACGGCACCGCCACCGGGGACGTCAATCTGGCCGGTGGCTATGGAGGTACTGGTTGTACCGTCACCAACAGCAATGGCAACCTTTCCTGTAATGGCACCATCACCGGCACCTTTGCCGGCACTATTCCCTGGAGTGAAATTGATGTTCCTGCCGGTAATCTCTCCCTCGCCCATGCCGGTTATACGACCGCCTTTACTTTTAATTCCGTCACTGCCGCCGATGCCTTTGCCCTTTCTTCCACTTCTTTAACCACCGGTACTTTGTTTGACCTCTCCTCCACTTCCACCGCCGGAGGAGCCAGTGGAGTTTCTAAACTTTTGGATATCAGCCGATCAGGCACCAATGCCAATGCTTCCCATACCGCCTATGGACTCTATTCTGCCGTTACCAACACCGGTGCCACTTCCACCAACGTCGGCGGTTACTTCTCCGCCTCCGGGGCTACCAACAACTACGGTTTGATTGTTGGCGCCGGCAACGTGGGGATTGGCACGACGGGGCCCTCTCAACTACTCGAACTAGCCTATGGAAACATATCCTTTAAATATATTACAGCACCAACTGCTCCGACTATTGGTTCTGTAACCTCTGGTGGTGCAGTTAACGATGGCACACACAAATACAAAGTTACTTATGTTACTGCCAATGGGGAAACAGAGCTTGGAACTACATCAGCCGATGCCACAACCGGTGGTGGAAATAATACGGTAAATCTTACTGGGATTCCAACATCAACGGAAACTGGTGTGACTTCGAGAAAGATTTACCGAAATACTATTGCTGTGCAAACAAGCTATTATTTACTGACAACTTTAGCAAATAACACTAATACTACTTATTCTGACACTACTGCGGACTCAGGATTGAATACAGTCAACGCTACCTATAGAGGTAACTTTACTTCGGGGAAAATAAAGAATGGTGTGGGAACTCAGTTGGCATATTTAGATAGTGGAACTGGCGGATATAACGCTGCTTTTGGGACGTCTGCTTTGACGTCTATAACGACTGGTAGATATAATGCTGCATTTGGTGTAAGTGCGCTTGTCGGTTTAACAACAGGTATAAGCAATATGGCTATCGGTGGCGGAGCATTGCAGTCTGTCACTACTGGTAGTAACAATATAGGTATCGGTTATCAGACGGGGGCGGCAATGACGACTAATGGTTCTCTTACGGCTATTGGAGCATCGGCTGGAGTACTTACTACCGGTTCTAACAATACTTATATAGGAGCTAGCGCAGGAGCAAATGTCACAACTGGTAGTGGTAATGTAATGATAGGATACAATGCCGGTTATTACGAAACAGGCTCAAATAAATTATTTATTGATAATGCCACCAGAGCCAGTGAAGCAGATGCCAGAACCAAAGCATTGGTTTACGGAATATTCGATGCCACAACTGCCAACCAATACCTAACCATAAATGGACAATTGCAGGTCGCAGGAACTGGAAATAGCTATCTAATGGGCAACGTCGGCATCGGGACGACAGGGCCGGACGCTAAGTTGGATTCGTTAGCCACCACCGAGCAATTAAGACTCACCTACACCGACGGCACAGTATATTCCGCCCACACTGTTGACTCATCCGGAAACCTGACCATCGACAACACCGGTACCAAAACCATTATTGCCGACGATCTCCAAATTACCGGTGGAGATATCTTGGATAGTAATGGGAACGAATCCATCAGGTTTGGCACCACCGCCTCGGCCGTGAATGAAGCGACTTTGACCAATGCCGCCACCGCCGGCACCGTCTTACTTGCCGCAACCGGCGGAGACACTGATATTGCTTTAAGTATTGACAGTAAAGGAGCCGATGCCTTAAAT
>Ga0209541_10010595_pt1 | contig 14652 bp, 16 predicted proteins | sample RifCSPlowO2_01_FD_184027 | JGI IMG/M metagenome (GOLD analysis project Ga0209541, IMG submission 184027) | Groundwater microbial communities from Rifle, Colorado - Rifle CSP2_plank lowO2_0.1 (SPAdes) (version 2) | ecosystem: Environmental > Aquatic > Deep subsurface > Groundwater | place... | reverse complement strand
ATTCCGATTACATTACCAATTACGAATGATGGTTTGCCCCGCTTGTTACAGTGGAAAACCTACTCCTGCTCAGCAAGCAGCTAGAGAAGTAGTAAATCCATCACATCCACCAGGATGGGATAAGGAAGATGAATATTTAGTAAAAATGGCTCGAATTAAACAGGAACAACAACCTTCTAATTTTAGTAAAATACCGGGAACAGAGTTTGTTAAATACACTTGTACTTCCTGTAAATATACTTTCAGACACAATCCTATTAACCGCCAGCCAGGATATTGTCCATACTGCAATATGGAGATAGCAAAAATAAAGATAGTTGGCTCAGTTTAGTTTTTAGATAGAATATTTAATACGGTTAAGAATAAATATTGAGATTATAGTAGGGGACATAAATAATTGAACAATATTATCCCCTAATATATCTAAAAAACACAACTATTTGATCATTTACCAGAAAATAAAAAACTACTTATTTTTGGTATCAGAATGAGATAGTTTTCTCATTCTTGATAGTTGTGTCTTTTATTATAGTTGTTGTTCTTTTTCTAATCTGAAAATAACAGAAATTCACCATTCGAAGCTACAAGATTCACCCCCTTTCCATTAATTAATTAATTAACTTTATTTTAGCGAATTTTATTTAATAAGTATTATAAACTTAATGAATTTTGATTATATTCATTATGGATGCTGTTATTGGTTGGACTAAAGATTTACAATTGAGAAAAATGAAACTGAGACAGTTTTCATCCGATCGTAGAGCATGGGGATCTGCCATTACCCGGTTAAGTACGGATCATTTACACTTGAGGATGGAAAATCCTATTGCTATAAATAGACACACTACGTTGATAGAATTCTGTAAAACAAGCCCCTATTTTAGTGGGATTTCTGTACATCACTCCCCAGAAGGATGGTATAGAGCAAGCGCGGATAGCTTAGTTGAGGAGGAGATCAGAAAGGTTGCAGAGCTTGCAAATCAAAATCCAAAACAGGTTGATTATTTGGAAGCACACTTTTATTATGACCAGAAAATTCCTACGGGAGAGAGGGCAACAATTGAATTTGCCAAACATCCAAGTGGACTGATAGTGGGATATATGATTAGATTTCTACGCACAGATGAACACTTATTTAGATGTCCGCCCAGTAGCGCCGGAAAACGGTATGCTGTTGCTGATCCCAATAGACCAGATTTATTTCAAATCATTGGTCAATGAAAATTTAGGATAATAAAAGCGCCCCCGCGGAGACTTTCAAAGCTTTTGCTTTTTGCGTTAGTGGGGGTGAGCGGAGTGAATCCCGCACGTTTTTCCCCGGGCTTTTGCGCCAGCAAAAGGCTGTTTGAACTCCGGTTCCAAGCTCTCTGCCAAAATTAATTGACCGCAAGCTCGTGTCCTATTTACTCAAATTTTACCAGGAGTAAAAGATGCCAAGCTAGACTACGAGGGCACTTTAGTGTTAAAACCAAGAATGATTTAAAAATCTACCCTTATTCAATCTTACTATTCTCTTTTCTCCTATTCCATCGATGTCTTCCTATTTCAATCACTATCGGCAGTAAAGAAACTATAATTACCCCCAGAATAAACAAACTAAAATTGTCTTGAACTATTTTAAACCCGCCAAAATAATAACCACCTAAAACAAACATACCCACCCAAATTAGTCCGCCGATAATGTTATAAAGTAGAAATTCAGAAAAAGTCATGCTTCCCACACCAGCTACAAATGGAGCAAAAGTTCGTATAATGGGTACAAAACGAGCTAAAATAATGGTTTTCTTGCCATGCTTTTTATAAAATTCATGAGTGGCGTCTAAATGTTTTTTATTCAACCATTGTTTATTAAAAACCCAAGTACCCAAATAGTGTCCGGTCCAATAGTTAATAATATCTCCCACAATTGCAGCAATACATAATAAAACCAACAACCAAAATAAACTGAGTGATCCTCTGGAAGCAAATGCTCCTACGGCAAAAAGAAGCGAATCACCTGGTAAAAATGAGGTTAATATAAAACCAGTTTGCATCAGAACTATAATAAAAAGTATGATATATACTGCGGAACCGAACTGACCGATTAATGCCCCTAAATGTTGATCAGAGTGAAGAATGAAATCCCAAATGAAATTGATTATTGACATTGTTTTCTAAAAAGGGTATTTAATTATAAATTTGACTACAAAAAATATGAATTGAAGGGTTGTTATTTATTCTTAGCAACCTGCCCGCCACCAGCGGGAAGGAAAGAAATGATATCATCTAGATCTCCCCCCTTTAGTTTAGACCTTATTTTCTTAGCTAAAGAACTCTTCTTCTCATCTCCAGGGATTACTAAAACGTATTGATTAGTCTTTTTCTTTACCGCAGATTCAGATCCCGCCACTATTAAATCATTTTGCAAACCAATAGCTATTTCTAATTTGGGATGAAGGTATTCCGTTTTTCCCCGGATCATAAAACTACCCTTGCTCATATACTCTCCTGATTGTGCTTCTTTGCTTACTTGTTCCGGCTTTACGTAAAATACGTCGGCAATGGTATGCCCCATCTTCCACGCTTTAGAATAAACTGCTACCATCTGCGCTGTTTCTTTAATGGTTATTTCTCCCGCTTTTTGACCATTTTTGATAATGAAAAAAGGCGATCCAGCCATATCGGTATGAAGAACCAAATCATCTGCTTCCATGTGTTTCTTCACTATAACTTCATTGGAAGTAGCATCTTTTCCACCGATGCAGAGATAATCTTCTGAAGAGAAAAACCAATGGAATTTTTCATACCATTCTCTCTTTCGATCTTTTTTGGACTTTTTAACTTCCTCTTCTTGAAAGAATTGAGCTTCTTGTTTTTGTAATTGTTCCAATTTTTTTCTGGCATCAGCCAGAGCTACTTGTGTGCCTTGTATTTTCTTCTTAGCTCTTTTAGCTAGATCATAGTAAATACCAGCATTTTCATCTACAGATTTGTTTAGGTCTATTTCTACTTCCATGAAGATTAGAATACGGAGAAGGTATTAAAAGGTTGTGCCAAGGACAACTCGTAAGGGCAAAGTTTCGCTCAGAGCAACTGATTCAGCATGATATCCTTGAGACATTAATGCTCGCATATATGATTCACAAGTAGCTAATATTTCCCCAGAAGTTTCACCCAAATTATAAGGAGGAACTAATGCCAGATTGCATTTGGTACTAATTGCTTTACTCAGGACAACTAACTCCAACCCACCACGGGGCTTATCAACAATCATGAAAGAACCAGAAGGAAGTGATGAATTCCATTCATTAAAATCTTGTAGATTATAATTTAAATTAATTCCTAATGTAGCTGCAAGAGCTTTTCCTTCTTGAATCAGTGATGGTTCAATATCATACGCTTCACCTTGAAGTCCCATCTTGGATAAAGTCAAAGAAAGTATGCCCAAACCACATCCTGCTTCCACAAAGTAAGTTGGATTGTTAGCAGCAACTATGTATCCTAATATAACACAAGCTTCAACATAATCACATCCAACTTGATATTTATTTTGACCCAGATGCACTGAATCTAAGAAAGCTCGGACTATTTTATCTGCATCTCGTCCAAAGATTTCATTTGTCATATTTATCATAATTAATAGATAATAATAAGAATAATAATAACAGAAACCACCTAAATTAAAAAAATGATGCGGACGGCAGGATTCGAACCTGCGAAGGCACTAAGCCAACAGGTGTCTTTGACAAATATGAAGACCCCTATTTCGCCCCCTAAGCCTGTCCCATTTGACCGCTCTGGCACGTCCGCAAATATTGTTTCTTTTACACCGTCTTTTTTATATCTTTCGATTAAATTTTTATAAGCTTGATTAAAATGGTATATTTCTAAACCTATCCATTCCACTTCCATAAAGTTTAAAAGGCTTGTATCAGAATATTAAAGTATGAATGTAATTACCATCTTAACCGCAATGCTACTTGTTTCTTTAATTATATTAACTGCATGTAGTCTTACCACTAAAGTAGTAGTTGATCCCAATGATAAATGTTCTTCTTTAACTGATAGAGCCAAAGATAATTGTTACGTTGAAGACCTCAAATGCAGTAAAGTAAAAGATGCCCAAATGCGCGATTCTTGTGTAGTTCAAATAGCCAAGACCAAGAAAGATATCCAAGTCTGCGAATTAATTCAAATTGAGAAAACCAAAGAATTTTGTAAAGAGCAAATTGCAGAAATAACTAATGATCATGCTATCTGCGGCACACTTCGAGACCAATATTGGAGCGATAATTGTAACTTTCAGCTAGCATTAAATAATAAGCAGGATTCTTTTTGCTCTTTAGTTAGCGATATAGATCAAAAAAATAGCTGTTTTAAAACTTTGGCTTTAAACACTTCCAATCTGGACCTCTGTGAGTTTATTAGTGGTACAGATAGAGAAGCGTGCATCTATAAAATAGCTACTACTACCCATAATGTGGAAGCATGTCAATTTATTTCAGACTCGTTTAATAGGAATGGATGCAGAGCTAAAATAGCTCGAGAAACTGGAAACAGCGCCATCTGTGAATTGATAGGCAATCCGAATGTAAGAACAATTTGTTTGGAAGATGTTAAAGCTAAGAAGTAGTTAATATTGGTTTAATTATTTTTTAATTCTTAAATAGGTTTATTGATTAAATTGAAAAATAACAAAAACAATGAAACAAATATTTACCAAAAAACTGCTTTGTTGCATAATTAATTTATAGTCAAAATTGCTAAAACATTCAGAGCAAATTGTATTTCTCTTTAATTTTCAATTAATAGTTGTGGAGTTATGCAACACAGCACCAAAAAACATAAAAAAATAATAAATAAACCAGAAAAATTACTTAGTTTTTTTCCAAGAGAACTTTCTTAAAGTAGCAGTTGCGCCATATCCACAAGATGCACATCTCTTCTTGGTAATGTGATAAGAATGATTCCCACATCTTCGGCATCTAAAATGAGATCTCTTCCCGCTTTTCTTTCCGTGACTTGCTGTACCTTTAGACATGTTAGTTTAACCTTTGTTAATTTATGCCGGCGAGATAATGGTGATAGTATCTCCTCGAATGAAAACTGTCCCTAATTTTCGTTTCAATTCACCATTTTGATATTCTTCTGCATCTTCCAATACTATATTAATGTGAATATCAAAAGCACGTAGCTTCCCTACATACCTGAAATTGTTTTTCAGGTCAACCATAACATTTTTATTGCGTGATGCGCTGAGAGTATCCAGCGGTCTTGAACTTTCTTCCATCATAGTTTACCAACCCCATTGTAATAATCTAAAAAATAAGCAGATGGTATATAAATGTTTTGTTTTATTTGAGGATAAATTCATAAGACATATTAATAAGAAAAGTGAAAAACGATAGAAACAATTGATTATAAAAAATGATTGATCACTACCACAGTTTTTTGGAGGTATTATCTTTTTTGCCACATTATTTATCACTTTCTGCTTACAGTGTAACCCATCGTTTACTAACAGTTAATGATTTGCTACCATTAGAACCAGCATATAATTTTTTTTCTTCTGGATAGGGATTGTGCTCTTCAGGGATATCATCAACGCCAAAGAGTTTCAGAATTGGAGGATACAGTACATACTCTTAGTCAAAAAGCGGAGATTGTCTCCAATTCATCTTTAGATGAATTCTTAAAAATAGGAGAAATATTTAGAGATATTCTTCCCGTCAGTAAAGTAGTACAACTTACAGCAACTAATCCCGGAGAGATATATGTCCTACGTCTAGCTCAAAATGGTCTTTCAGTCCTTAGCTACAATCCTCTAAAAAGAGAAGTCACAGATGAAAGCATGTTCCATAAAAAAGGGAAGGAAAATTAGGGGGAAGAATCATTCGCCATCTCAAAAAACCAAATCCTTTAGTACTAGAAGCAGTTGTAGCTGTCAATCAAGAGCTTGGTCGTATTCCAAAAAAAGATGCTAAAATTCGGCAGTGTTAACAAATGATTGATAACCTCTCTTCGTTATATTGTTGAATAAACCATCTAATTACAATTTCGTGCATTTCCAATGATTGAGAATGCACACGTTCTTCTTACCAATCAAGCTGATCTTTGTCTTAAAATTGTATTAAATGCTTCTACTTGAGTAGTTCTTCCTTCTTTCTTTTTACTCATACTATGTCCATAAATTTTCATGATTCTATAAACTTCTAACCCATCGCTAGTGCTCAAACAGTCGGGGATTGTCCTAGAATAGAAACGTTAATAAAGTAGTTCTTGTCAAATAAAAATTCTAGTTGAACGGCTACTTTCGGTGAAAACACCAGTAGAAATCTCAGCTTATATTTTACTTAATTCTTCATTAATCAATTTCTTTAAATCATCAACATTTTGTATCCCTTTCACGAACCGTCCTTGAGGATATACCACTGCCACACTTCCATCAGAATTACAAAATCCTAAACATTTAGTGACAGTGCAATACACTTCAGCCGTTAAGCCTTTTTCACGAATCCATTGTTTGAGTTCTTTAACCTGCTCGGAAGTTATTCGAGGAGCACAGCTAGACTTTGCATTGCCCGGGACAGTAGTTCTGTCATTCGTACAAATAAAGAGATGTAGTTTTGGTTTGGGGAAGTCGATGGTTTGCACTTTACACGCTCTTCAACAACTTCGCCACTTTCTCTTTTCCAATCGCCAAAATAAAAGAAGCCAACCTTGGTCCCTTTTCTTTATTAATCAACACTCGATAGGCTAATTTAAAAAAATCCTGCGGAGTTAAATTATTACTTTTACAAAGATTATAGATCTCTTCATGCAATTCTACATCAGTCCATGATTTTTCCAATATTTTATCAGCTAATAAATGTACTATCTTCTTTTCTGAAGCACTTACCTCAACCACTACTTTATCCTGTACCGTAAACTTGAATTCTTCCGGAGCGTATTTTTGCAGCCAGTTCTTGGCACATTCTGCTCTTACCTTCAATCTATGTTTATCATGCTCATTCTTAACATCTTTTTCAAAATGTCCTACAGCTTTATGCACGTCCATACTGTGAATCTGCAACAACGTAGTCAAATGACGAAAACCGGGTTGGAAAGGAATAGTTGTTGAAATCTTACCAATATGACTGTAGTTGTACGCAGACTTTTGTTTAATTTCTTCTTTTTCATTTACTTTTTCCTGCCCAAAATAAATTCTCTCGCATTTATCAAATTCTTCATATATTTTAATGGCATCGGCATCAAAACTAATGTTAAATTCTTTGTTAGGCCTCGTTCCGGCAAAGAGATATCGGGTTAATTCCGGTTCGTACACTTCTAGCACATCTTTGAGAGTTATTACTTCCCCACTAGAGCTGGACATTTTACCTGCTCCGCCTTTAACGCTAATGAAATCATACATAACATAAGAAGGAGCTTCAAATTTCCATACTGCTGCAGAGATTTTCTTCCCCGTATCATAACTTCCACCCACAGTAGAATGATCTTTTCCGCCCGGTTCAAAGTCTACTTTTTCATAGTTCCAACGCATGGGCCAATCTATACGCCATTTTAATTTTAACAATGGCTTCTGACGGAAATCAAATTTGTCGCTATGACCACAATCACAGAGATAACTCACCATATAACCACCGAGCCATTTCAATTCTTTGATGGTATCTTTATGACATTTCTCACAAAAAAGAGTAATTGGTAACCAATTCTCATCAACTTCTTCCTCACGATATTCATTCAGGCATTTTTTGATAATATCATTATGTTCCAACGCAATTTTGATGTCTTCATTATACTTTCCAGCACGATACATATTAGATTGATATATGAATTCGGGAGTAATACCTACTTGTGCTATGCTGCTTTCTACTTCTTTTTCAAAATGCTGTACATAGCTAGAATGACAGCCAAAAGTATCGGGAGTTTCTACTACGGGATATCGCAAGAACTGGTGCAGTACATCCTGCTGAGGCATATTCTTAGGAACTTTTCGAAAAACGTCATACTCATCCCAAGAATAAATAAAACGAACTTTCTTTCCTCGATGTTCTAATGCTCTTCTCACAATATCAACAGTGATAATTTCCCTAAAGTTACCTATGTGTACTGTGCCGCTAGGAGTTATACCTGCTGCTACTACATATTTTTCTTTATCTCCTTTTTCTTCGATAACTCTTTCGGCAGCAACATCAGCCCAGTGATATAACTGGTCTTCGGAATCTTCTGTTTTAATTTCAGTCTTTATTTTTTTCTGGGATTCTTTAGGCATATTTTGTTAATTCAAAGAGAATTATATAAAGATTTCCTATCTTCCATCGTTACTTTTATATATCTCAAAATACTCCTTCCCTCAAAGAGGTAGACATCCATGATCATTACATCCTGCGGTAATTCTGAAAGATTAGCTAAATCTCTAGCTACAAAAATAAAAGCAGTCTATTCTCCTTTAACTATTTCTGCGTTTCCTGATGGAGATACCTACATCAAATTTAATACGCATCTCAAAAATAAAATTGTTGTCTTAGTACAATCATTCCAACCCAATCCAGAAAAATCATTAATCAACGTTATTTTTGCTGCGGAGAATGCGAAAGATCTAGGCGTAAAAAAAGTAATTTTAATCGCACCCTATCTTGCTTTTATGCGTCAAGATACTCGATTCCATCCCGGAGAAGCAATTTCTTCTAAAATAGTTGCCAAACACTTAAGTTCTTGTATCGACAAAATAATTACATTTGATCCGCACATTCATCGTTATAAATCTCTTAAAGATATTTTCACCTGCTCGGCGATAAGACTCACAGCCGATCCTTTGATATCAGAGTATATCAAAAAACATTGGAAGAAAGCAGTTCTAGTTGGTCCGGATGGGGAGTCATCACAATGGGCTGCGGATATCGCTCAAAGAATCGGCGCAGAATCTACTGTATTTGAAAAACATCGCTTTTCATCCTGGCATGTGGAAGTAAAGATGGTTCATCCCATTCCATTAAAAGGCAAAGATGTTGTGATTGTGGATGATATTATTTCTACCGGGCATACCATTGCTGAAGCAGCAAAAGTATTAAAGAGCAAAGGAGCTAAATCTGTTACGGCCATAGGCGTTCATGGTTTATTTGTCAATGGTGCTATAGACAAATTGAAGAAAGCAGGAGTTTCTAAAATAGTGACGGTAAATTGTGTGGAACATGCTACGAATAAGATTGATATAATGCCAATGCTGGCTAAAGAATTGATGAAAGAATAGAAAAAAGCAAGTAGAAATGGTGAAGTTAACAAAATTACTCCCCCTCAAATCTTTCCCAACAAATCTTTAATCAACCCCAGATCATTCAACGTAAACAAATGTACTCCCGGACAGCCGTATTCCTTCAATTTCCGGATCATTTCTATCGTATAATTTAATCCAAATTCTCGAGATTTTAATTCCTCTGTTTCAAATTCTTTCAATCCTCTCTTCAGCTCATCAGCTACTTTTAATTTGAAAAATTCTTCTGCGGATGTAGCTTGGGATAATTTAACTAATGGTCTAACTCCAGCTAATACTGGTAAATTTATGCCTGCAGAACGTAAATTATCAACATAATTTTTATACTCTTCAAATGAAAAAATCATTTGAGTGATAATCACTTCCGCACCAGCATTTATTTTACACAGTAAATGTTCTTTCTCCAATTCCCAGGGATCCTCCGGATGTCCAGCCACAATAATTCCAAAATTGGTCGGTAATCCCGATCTTTCCAACACTTTCATGGTAGGCGTAGGCAAGTACAATCCCTTATTCATTCGAGAAATTTGTTCCACTAACAAATAAGCATATTGATAATCTCCATTCCACACTTCATCCTTAGCTCCAGCAGGAGCATCTCCTCTGAGAGCTAAAACATTGTTGATGCCCAAATAATCTAAATCAGTTAAATCATTCTCAATTTCTGGTTTGCTTCGTTCTCTACACACAAAATGAGCCACGGCATTTAATCCATACTTTTCCTGCGCCATATAGGTTAAAGGCAAGGTTCCTCCTCTTAAACTGCCACCCGCACCTTTAGTCACACTAACAAAATCAATCTTTCTTTGTAAGAATTCTAAACAATTATACACCTCTTGGGGACTGCTGCCATTTCTGGGCGGAACTAATTCTACGGAGATAGTAAATTTCTTTTCTGCTAGTACTTCACTAATTTTTTTAGCTTTCATTTTTGTAGTTTGCCCTATTTTACTCTAAAAATAGAAAAATCTTTTAAACCTTCCTGAATTAATTATTCTTATTGGAATAAATTGGAATTATTGAAAATTGAGACATAACCAAAATAAAATGGAAAAAACAAAAAAGAAGAAGAAAAAGAATCTCAAAAAGATGATAATTGAAGATGAGGATAATGATCATCCCATCCATGAAAAATATACTCACGAAGAGCCGTTTAAAGAGTGAAGCAAATAAAAAAAATAAAAAAAAATTACAACATCTTCCAAGTTCCTTCTTTAGCTATTTCCACTTTCACCGCATCTCTTTTCAAACGATCTGCTTGTTCTCGGGAATAGAGCTGAGCACGTTGTTCTAGTGCATCATAATACACATCGCTGCTTTTTGGTTCAAGATGAGTAAGACCTATTTCTTTCACACCTGCTTCTGAAGCATACCAAAGGTTTGTTTGAAAATCGCTGTGTCCCCACCCCACCATGAAAGGATTTAGTGCAGAATGTTCTCCTCCCAATGGCTCATACTGAGAATCGGATAAAACCAAATCCGCTCCTGCCCAAAATTCTATTAAAGCTTTATCATATACTACTTTTTTACCATCATCCCTCTTAGGTTCCCAATCGGTGGTAAAAACAAAAGTTTTTGTAGTCCCATCTGCTTTTTTCTCAGTAAAACGATAAGAGATACTATTTCCCGGATGGTTCAAAGCAAGAGTGTCTATATTCATAGTAGGAGAATCATACACTCTGGTGCCAGGAACAAAATCTAAATACGCAGTTATCCCTTGGAGTGCTTGCAGTGGCGCTGGAAAATTTCTAAAATCTTGTTGTTTTCCCAATACTGTTCGCAAACCATCCCCTTCCACAGTGAGAATTCCAGGTAATCCGGGACGATCAGAGTGTTCCTGAACTGCTCGCTCCAGTGATTCTCGAGTGTCAGGATGTACTCCTCGCACTTTTGCTTCTCCAAATACAGTAATTCGATTACCACCAATATAAGCGGGAACAAAGAATGGCAAGCCCTGTATGTGATCCCAATGGGTGTGACTGATATACAAATTCAACTTTCTGCCAGATTGCCCATTAAAGCCACCCTCTTTAGCTAAGTGTATTCCCAAATCTCTGATTCCCGTTCCAGCATCGAGAATGTGTTCACTCCCATCATCGCTTTGCACGTAAACACAGGTCGTATTTCCACCGTATCTGGCCGTGGCTACACTTCGATCAAATAAAGTATTTCCGGTAGGGGTAGGTATAGATCCCCGAGCTCCTGCAATTCCTACTTTCATGGTCGTGCCCCCATCCAGAGAGAAGTTATCTTTGCTGTTCTTATTATCATGTTTCTCTTGCTGGAATAGATTTTGTAAAGATACAGAAATATATAATACAAACATACTAAAAATGCGTAAAAAAGCGAAAATATTAAATATATTTACGATATTTTAACAGTATGAAAGTTTTAACTGCTCAAAGTCAGCCTTTGGAATTGGATAAAAAGGATTGGAGAATCTTAAAAGAGCTTATTTTAAACATCCGCCAGCCCATTTCGCACATAGCAAAAAAATGCCTTCTTTCCAGACAATCAGTAGAATATCGTATTAAACAAATGCAGGATAAAAAATTAATTATTGGTTCTAGGGCAGTAATACACATACGAAAGTTGGGATACAAATCGTATCATGTGTTTATGGAAGTACATGCACCTCAGCAAGAGACAGAAATTCTCAATAGAGCTCTTAAAGCACCATTTGTCAATGCCATATTAGTATACAGTGGAAAGTATAACTTAGAAATTTCCATCATGGCTAGAAATGAAGAAGAATTTTTGAATTATTACCAACAATTGATTGACAAGATAGAATTACGAGATGATAGAATTCTGGTTCTCTTGAATACTATTTGTTCGGAAGTATTGCCCTCACAATATTTTCCGTTAATGTCAGAATTATCGATGGAAAAAGAAAAAATTAAACAAAAGAGAGTAGGTTCTACAATTAATAGTACAGAAAGTAATAGGAATAATAATTATAATAATAAGAGTAATAATATCGATAAATTAGACTTACACATTTTATTTGCTCTATCTCAAGATGCTCTAAGAACCAATCTTTCGTTAGGAAAAGAATTGAAAGTTTCCAAAGATACAATTCAATACAGATTAAATAAAATGGAATCATCAAGATTAATTGTACAATATAGGCCTGTGGTAAATTATGCCGCATTAGGATTAGCTATTAAATCAATATTAATTAAGTTGAATTATACTTCTAGTGGAAATATTCAGTTTGAAAAATATCTGCAAAATAATGGATCGGTGCTCTGGGCTACTAAAACCATGGGTGATTATGATTATTTAATCTATGTTATTTCTCAGAATTTGGATGAATTTCATGAATTGATAAATAATATCAAAGAACAATTTAGTAATATCATCAAAACGTATGAAATCCTATTTGCCTATGAAGAATTGAAATATAACTTCATGGCCGATTCAATGGTGGAAAATAGCCCAAAAAGTTCACACAAAAATCTCACTCAAAATGAAACTCCCAATCGCAGCAGAGCTGCGGGGTATTAACCCAGACGGAAATAAAATCAGGATAGTATTCTAATTAAATAACAAAAATCAGTTTATTCAGAGCTATCCACGGACTGCGTCCGGAGTCTCATTTGAAATGCACGGCATTTCTAATATGCTCAGAAGCAAAGCTTCCGACATAAACTCACACCATTTCCAATAACTAAAAAATAATAACTAAAAGATTTTAAAGAACATACTTTTTAGCCCAATTATGAATAAAAATGCTATGATTTTAACACCTAGTCAGGCCCGTCAAGTAAGGAGAGAATTTGAAACACCCACCTATGTATACAGCCAGGCAGTATTAGAACAAAGTGCCCAAGAAGTTTTAGCTTTTCCTCATGTTTTTGGATTAACTGTTCGTTATGCCATGAAAGCACTTCCAAATGCTGCCGTGCTTCAACTCTTTCAAAACCAAGGCTTACATATTGATGCCTCATCCGGTTATGAAGTGGAAAGAGCTATACAGGCAGGAATTGATTCTACCAAAATACAATTAACCGCACAAGAATTACCTCATAATTTAGAAAGAATAATATCAAAAGGAGTTAGATTTAATGCTTGTTCTTTACATCAATTAGAAGAGGTTGGAAAAATTGCCCCTGGGTCAGAAATTTCTGTGCGTATTAATCCGGGGAAAGGGTCAGGAGCCAATGGTAAAGTTAATGTTGGCGGTTCTACTTCCAGTTTTGGAATTTGGTATGAGTTAATTCCAAAAGTTAAAGAAATAGCTCAAACATATGATCTACGAATAACACGATTACACACCCACATTGGTTCTGGAACAGATCCTAAGGTATGGCAGGAAGTAGCTCTAACCAGTTTGGATATAGTACACCAATTTCCACAAGTAACTACCCTCAACCTAGGAGGAGGATTTAAAGTTGCCCGAGTTCCTGAAGAAAAAGCAACCGACTTACAAGAATGTGGAAGACCTATTCAAAGAGCTTTAATTGATTTTTATCATAGAAAAGGTAGAAGATTACATCTTGAAATTGAACCAGGAACATATTTAGTAGCTAATGCCGGAGTAGTGGTGTGTAGCATTAATGATATTGTATCAACAGATGCCTACGCTTTCCTCAAAGTTGATTCAGGTATGACTGAAGTAACTCGTCCTGCTTTATATGCTGCACAACACTCCATAACTATAGTTTCTGGAAATCCTCACACAGATTTAGAATCCAGAACAGAGAAAGAATATGTAGTGGTGGGACATTGTTGTGAAAGTGGAGATTTATGGACACCTACTCCAGGAGATGCAGAACAAATTCAGACACGTCGATTACCTGAAGCAGAAATAGGAGATATACTTATCTTAGGTGGAGCGGGGGCTTATTGTTCAGCTATGTCAACTAAAAATTATAATTCTTTTCCTGAAGCAGCTGAAGTTTTGATTACCAATAATGGCTCATTAAAATTAATTCGAGAAAGGCAAAAATTAGAAGAAGTAACTCAAGGGGAAATTAGAATATTGTTTTAATCTGGATTGTGATACGAAATGGAAGACACAATACTCTCAAAATATGGAGGAAGTTCACTAGCTAATGCTGGGGATATAGAACGCGTTGCCAGAATTTCAGAAGAAGATCCTCGCCGTGTTTATATCGTCGTTTCCGCTCCCGGAGATGAGAAAAAAGAAAATAAAGTAACTAGTAGATTAATTCATCTTGCATCTTTACGAGGAGATGAAAGTGCTGCCAAAGAGGATATTGATTACATTGTAGCCAAGTATGAATTACTTTATCCTGGTAAAAGTGAATTTGTTGCAGATGAAATTCGTAAGTTATATCGAGATCAATCATTAGAACCAGAATGGTATGCGGCCCAGCTTCGAGCATTAGGAGAAGAGTTACAAGGAAAATTATTAGCTGAGACTTTAGGATATC
>Ga0209541_10010594_pt1 | contig 14654 bp, 16 predicted proteins | sample RifCSPlowO2_01_FD_184027 | JGI IMG/M metagenome (GOLD analysis project Ga0209541, IMG submission 184027) | Groundwater microbial communities from Rifle, Colorado - Rifle CSP2_plank lowO2_0.1 (SPAdes) (version 2) | ecosystem: Environmental > Aquatic > Deep subsurface > Groundwater | place... | reverse complement strand
CACTTCCGTTTGCCGCTCTTTGTCACCATTACCTGCATTTCTTCCATCTTAGCCTCCTTGACTTTTATACCATTTCAGTGGTACAAATATCAAGCGGGGCACACCAATTACCTGCCCTATCAGGTTCAGAGAAGACTGGATAATCATTGAAAATGCAGCCAGGTTTTTGTTTGGCGAAAAACAAAATTGGACATCCCTAACTGAAATTAAATTAACTGACAAAAATGATCAATCTACCGGGAACATTGATTTTGTCCTTGTTTCTTATAATGATAAAGGTAAGTTGCTTGATTTTGGCTCACTGGAAGTACAGGGTGTCTATATTTCCGGTAATCTAAGAAATCCATTCGATGCCTTCATGGGAACTCCTTCGGTCTCTTTTAAGTGGAAAACAGGATACAATTATCCCAAGCCAGACTATCTTTCCTCATCGAGAAAGCGCCTTGTTCCTCAGATGCTATATAAGGGCGGTGTTTTTAAATCCTGGAAAAAGAAACAAGCTGTTGCTCTCCAGAAATCATTTTTTGAAACGTTACCTTTACTTCCCCGGGTCAAAAAAGAAAAAGCAGATATTGCATGGTTTTTATATGATTTGGTTTTGGATAAAAGCGCAAAGAAGTATAACCTTACGTTAATGGAAACGATTTATACAGAATTTGAACCCGCTCTTCTTAAGATTATAACGCCGGAACCTGGGAACATCAGAGATTTTGTTTCTTTGCTTCAAGATAGATTAGATGAGAGACTTGAAGGAAATCCGCCCGACGCGCCTTCTTTAAAAGACATTATGAGCCAATAGGCCATGGAATATCAACTCGACATATTCGGAAATCCATTAAAAATAATCAATAAGCAAATGGTTGTGAATGTTGCATCTGTTCCTCAGCGTAGCCCATTTAGATATCCCGGGGGAAAGACATGGCTCGTTCCGACCTTTCGCAAATGGATAAAATGCTTTAACCCAAAAGATGTCCTTCTTATTGAGCCTTTTGCCGGCGGTGGCATTGTTAGCCTTACTGCGGCATTTGAGAATCTAGCGAAAAAAATAATTATGGTAGAATTAGACGAGGAAATAGCTTCAGTATGGGAAACAATCCTTAACGGAAAGAATAAGTGGCTGGCGGATAAGATTTACAAGTTTGAATTTTCGCTTGATAACGTTAAAAAAGAACTCGAAAAAGACTACAGATCAAAAGCCGACGCGGCTTTTATGACAATTCTAAAAAACAGGATTTCCCACGGCGGCATAATTACAAAGGGATCAGGACTAATCAAAAATGGAGAAAAAGGAAAAGGAATTGCTTCACGTTGGTATCCCAAGACGCTGCGGGACAGAATTCGCGCCATAGGTCAAATTAAGAACACAATATGCTTTATACATGGCGATGCGTTTGAAATTATAAATAGGTTCAAACATGATCCAGAGGCAGTATTTTTTATCGACCCGCCGTATACCGTTGCGGGAAAACGATTATATACACATTATGAGATAGACCATGAAAAACTATTTGAAATGACACACCAAATAAAAGGGCACTTCTTGATGACTTATGATGACACAACAGAAGTAAGGCAATGGGCTGATAGGTATAATTTAAAATACAAAACCATCCTAATGAAAACCACCCACCATTTAGAAAAAAATGAACTATTGATTTCAGATAACCTCGATTGGTGAAAGATAATTATAAGTTACGCATAACAATTCACTGCAGCGGATCCGCCTAGCAGCGGACCGCTGAGTTCAAACGTTAGATGGTTCTAGAATTCTAAAAAAACACTTCTTGACAAGGAGGTCTCAATGAAACGACCCAATGAGGCCAATGCTATAGAGGCTCTCATCGGCCTAATGCCATTCGTGACTGGGTGTCGCTATGCGAGCAAGGGATCTCCTGATGATAACAATTCTCAACAAAAGGAGGTGGACTTTATTCTGACGGCTGATCCTATTGATATGCCCAGCCTTGCAGTTGAACATACGATAGTTGAGGCTTTCAGAGGACAGAAAACGTATGTAAATAAATCATACGAAATTGTTCAGGAAATTGATGGTTTATGCAGAGGTCTACTGCCAGGCGATAGGTTTTTTGGATTGGTAATTCCGCATATCTTGGTTGAGTCCCCTCGAAAGAAAGAAATTGCTAGATTTCTTAAGGCCATCGTACCATGGATTACATCGACGGCTCAATCGTTAGCCATTGACGATTATAAAACCATAGAATATGAAGAGCATGACGTACTTCTGATGTGCAGCGGATCTCTTCCCGAAATCAATGGGACTGTTGGCAGGATGCCAGGTAGCCCTAGGAATAAAGAGGAGCTTGTTGATCAAAGTCTATGGTATTCGATTGACCATGGTCTTGGAAAATTTCCAAAGTATAAACAGCAAGGCTACGATTCCGTGCTCATTCTTGAGAACATATCAGGTGCTGTGCACCCTTCAATGCTTTTGGATATTGAAAATGACCCTCAAAGGCGAGCACTGATTAGCGCACTGATAGACTACATAATAGTTTTGGTCTCAATTGATGATAGCATGATCGTTGGGAATGTTTGGAAGGAGAAACTATTGCGGCATAGCCCGGTACCCTTTAATAGAAGATTTAAAAATATAGACGGAAAATGGATTCCGTACGAATGAGATGTTTGCAAAAAGTCACCATCTAACAAGACGTTGGAGTTGACCGCCTGAAGGTCGAATATAAGTGTTGATGTGGTGGAGTAGAACTGTGAGTGCATTGTTTCGGTCGGGGCGGCAACTCAATTCAATGTTAGATTATTTTTTTCTTGCTTTTTGTTTTTCATCGTGTTATCGTAATACTGCTTTAAGCGCGGGAAGCCCGTGAAAGACGGGCACGGCCCCGCCACTGTAAACGGCAACGAAAGCCAAAAAAGCCACTGGCCCGAAAGGGATGGGAAGGCAAGGCGAGTAGGCAGTAAAGCCGTAAGTCAGGATACCCGCTTAAAGTCTAAAATTCCTTCGAGGGAGAGGAGAGTTTTTTATTGCCTCATTCCTGCAAAGGGATGAGGTTTTTTTGTTTACCTCAGTAAACAATCCCGACGAGTATAGCGAAATTGTCGGCAGAGAATTTCGCTATATTTTACGAGTCGGGATAGATTAAGAGACCATCATGTCCAATTTAATATTGGTTACCGGAGGCGTCCGGTCCGGCAAGTCTTCTTACGCGCAAACGATTGCCGCGGTATCAGGCGCGAAGGTCTTCTATATCGCCACAGCGCAAGCGCTGGATGACGAGATGAAGAGACGGATAAAATCCCATAGGGGATCCCGCGCCAAGAGCTGGGTTACAGTGGAAGAACCCGTCCACCTTGCCAGAGCTATTAATGCCATCCCCTCTGGTAAGAAGACGATAATCCTCGATTGCCTTACTCTTTTTATCTCAAATTTAATCCATAACGGCATGTCTGACCCGCAGATATGCGCCGATGTAAAGAATATAGTGAAAGCCCTACGGAAAAAATCCGGACTTTCTATTATCGTGACGAACGAAGTGGGAAGCGGAATTGTGCCGGATAACAAATTGGCAAGGAGATTCCGCGATTTGCAGGGAACTGTAAACCAGATAACAGCTAAGGAGGCTGACAGGGTATGTCTACTATTGTCAGGAATACCGGTACAGATAAAGTAAAGATCGAAGATATCATAAAGGCGATCAAGCCCGTGGATGCCGGTTACTATGCCAAGGCGCAGGCCCGGCTTGATAATTTAACAAAACCGAAGGGGAGTTTAGGGCGGCTTGAAGAGATCGCGATGCGCATTGTCGCGATCTCGGGGAACCTAAAACCTTTAATCAAGAGGAAAGTGATATTTACGATGGCAGGGGACCACGGGGTATGCGAGGAAGGCGTCAGCGCCTATCCCCAGGAAGTTACTCCGCAGATGGTTTACAATTTTCTGAAAGGAGGAGCCGGCATTAACGTTTTGGCAAGGCATGTCGGAGCCGAGGTCATTGTGGTTGACATGGGCGTTAAAGAGAAGGTCTCAGCCGCCGGCGCGAAAAATTTCAAGGACAAAAAGATAAATTTCGGCACAAATAATTTCGCAAAGGGGCAAGCCATGTCGATAGAGGAGGTCCGCAAGTCTCTACTTGGCGGCATTGAAGTTTTTGAAGAGGCCCATTCCGAGAGAGCGATCGATATAGCCGGGGTGGGAGATATGGGTATAGGCAACACCACTTCCTCGAGCGCGATAGTTGCCGCCATCACCGGGGAGGACGTGGCCCTGGTGACCGGCAGGGGTACGGGCATAGATGACGCCTCTTATCTCCATAAGATCGAAGTCATAAGAAAGGCCCTCTCTTTGCATAATCCTGACCCGAAAGACCCCATAGATGTCTTATCCAAAGTGGGGGGATTCGAGATCGCGGGTATCGCCGGCGTGATATTGGCCGCCGCTTCGAAGAGAATACCCGTTGTGGTAGACGGATTTATAGCCTCTTGCGGCGCCCTCATAGCGTTCGAGCTATGCAATGACGTGAAGGATTATCTCTTCTTCGCGCATCAGTCGGTTGAGGCGGGCCAGTTGGCCATATTAAGGCGCATTAACCAGAGGCCGTTACTGAATCTTGATATGCGGCTCGGAGAGGGTACCGGCGCCGCGCTTGCCATAGGTATAGTAGAAGCCGCGGTAAAGATACTAAACGAAATGGCGACGTTTTCCGAGGCGGACGTTTCGGAGGAAAGTTGAGAAGTTTTCTTATCGCGCTGCAGTTTTTGACTATCCTGCCCATCAACATTGCGCCTAATGTGGAGAAAAAGGATTTTGGCAGATCTTTGGTATGGTTTCCCTTTGTCGGGGCCCTGTTAGGCCTGATATTGTCTTTGGGTATCTTTCTATTCGGTTTCCTTCCCCAGATGGTCATAGCTGCGCTCATCCTTGCAGGGTCTGTTATCATAACCGGAGGGATACATCTCGATGGTTTTGCGGATACCTGCGATGGGTTGTGCGTCTTTACCGCCAAAGAGAGGGCGCTTGAGATCATGCGGGATAGTCATATAGGAACTATGGCCGCAGTCGGAATAGCAATGCTTTTGATTTTGAAATTTTCAATATTAGCCACCATTCCTCAGGGGATCATGTGGAAGTACCTTGTATTGATGGCCGCATTCGCGAGGTGGGCTCAGGTATTGTCATGTTTTTCATCCCGATACGCGCGCCAGGAAGGAAAGGCAAAATATTTCATCGAATACGCGGGTTGGCGTGAGCTTACTATCGGAGGCGTATTTATATTATCCCTGTTTATATTGCTGCTTGGGATAAAAGGGTTAAACTTGTTCCTCGCGTCTATCTTACCGATATTGATATTGCTGAATTATATAAAGAATAAGATCGGCGGCATGACCGGAGATACCATCGGCGCTATAAGCGAAGTCGCAGAGACCGGCGTGCTCCTATTTGGTTTAATCTTCCTTAGGATAGGCCTATGATAGATAGGGTCCACGGCGGCGATGTTAAGCGGAATATCGTCGATTTTAGCGCCAATATCAATCCCCTTGGCCTCTCGCCCAAAACAAAAGCGGCTATAACAGAAAATATTGCCGGCGTTGTCCATTACCCGGAGCCGGGCTCAAGAAGCCTGAAAAAGGCCCTTGCGGCTTTCCACAACGTAAGACAGGATAATTTAACGGTCGGCAACGGCTCCATAGAATTGATCTATTTAATACCGAAGGCATTGAAAACGAAGAAAATTTTGATAATCACGCCTACATTCAGCGAATATGAATTCTCGGCGAAATCGAATGGCGCGAATATTATATTTGTTAAGACGGAGGAGAGCGAAAATTTTAGGGTAGATCTCAACAAGCTTCAAAAGCTTTTATCGCGGGTCGAGCTGATTTTCCTGGGCAATCCGAACAACCCGACAGGTTCCTGTCTTCACGCTGAAGAACTCTCGCCATTAGTTGAGGTATGCGCAAGGCATAAGACCGTTTTGGTGATCGATGAAGTATTCATGGATTTTGTCGAGACCTGTGATGAAGATAGCCTTCTGTCCGCTGCGCCGGAAAATAAATACCTTCTTGTCCTCAGGTCCCTTACTAAATTTTTTGCTCTGCCGGGTTTGAGGTTAGGTTACGCGGTCGGCCATCGCGATTTAGTGAGAAGGCTATCCGATCTTCAATATCCCTGGAACATAAATTCATTGGCACAGGCCGCAGGGAGAGAGGCCCTCGAAGACAGCGACTATATGAGTTATAGCAGGGAATATATTGCAGGAGAGAGGGAGTTCCTGTTTAGCGGCCTGAAAGATATCAAAGGGCTGAAAGCCTTCAGCCCAAGTTCAAACTTTGTTCTTTGCAAGTTAGACGGATGCGCTGTTAAAAGCGCAAAAGTTTTAAATGAGAGACTTGTCAAGAAAGGTTTGATAATCCGTGATTGCGGTAATTTTAGAGGGCTCAATGAAAAGTTTTTTAGAGTAGCGGTGAGAAAGAGGGATGAAAACAACAGTCTCATTATGGCCCTGAAGGAAATCTTATAGTTATGGCTGCAAAAGCGATACAGATCTGCGGGACCGGTTCAGGGGTAGGCAAGAGCGTGATAGTCGCCGGCCTATGCCGGATATTCCTGCAGGACGGATTCAAGGTAGCGCCTTTCAAGGCTCAGAACATGTCCCTTAATTCTTTTGTGACCCATGAGGGCGGAGAGATAGGAAGGGCCCAGGCCATGCAGGCCGCGGCCTGCCGCCTAAAGCCGTCCGTGGATATGAACCCGATATTACTTAAACCGACTTCAGATACCGGCAGCCAGGTGATACTGCGGGGAAAACCCGTAGGAAATATGTCAGCCGTAGAATATAAGGATTATAAGAATAGGGCCAGAGCTGAGGTGCTGCGTTCTTTCGATAGGTTAAAGAAAGATTTCGAGATCGTAGTCATCGAAGGCGCCGGGAGTCCCGCAGAAGTGAACCTGAAATCGCATGACATAGTGAATATGAAGATGGCGGAAGCGGCAGATGCGCCTGTAATATTAGTGGGAGATATCGATAGGGGCGGCGTATTCGCCTGGCTCATCGGCACATTGGATCTGTTGACCAAAAGAGAACAGAAGATGGTGAAGGGTTTTATCATAAATAAATTCCGCGGGGATAAGCGCCTCCTTAAATCGGGGATAGATTTCCTGAAGAAGAGGACCGGGACAGAGGTTTTGGGCGTCATCCCATATTTTAAAGACATAAAGATTCCGGAAGAAGATTCTGTGGCGCTGGAGGAGAGGCGGCCTGCGACCGGTGAATGGCGACAGGGGACAAAAAAAATAGATATAGCGGTAGTCAAACTGCCGTACACGTCTAATTTTACGGATTTTGACGCTCTGGAAAACGAAGTCGATGTCAGGTTGCGGTATATAAGCGATAAAGACGAGTTGAAAGGCGCTAATGTGATAATTATCCCCGGCACAAAAAATACGATTAAGGATTTGATCTGGCTGAGAAAATCAGGCCTTGCCGCCAAAATATTATCGGCCTTTAACTCTAAACCGCAGGCTGTTTTAATCGGTATTTGCGGCGGATATCAAATGTTAGGCAGGGTTATTTATGATTCGGGCAGGATAGAGTCAACGCTGACAGAGATCGAGGGTCTAGGGCTATTGCCGATTGGCACTACATTTAAGCCGGAGAAAGTGCTTTCGCAGACAAAAGCCGTTGAGATAGATACGGGGATAGAGTTAGAGGGCTATGAGATACATCACGGCAGGACCATAGACTTGGAAACATGCGATCCGGTCTTTAAAATCAGGGATCAAAAACGCATAGACGGGACAAAGATCGAGAACGGGCGCATCTGGGGCACATATCTGCACGGTATTTTTGATAATACCGTATTCCGCAGGAATTTTCTAAATAAGGCGCGCAAGGGAATAGGCCTTGGACCGCTGCCCGCGGGAAGTAACCGCTTTAATTTAGAAGATGAATTTGATAAGTTGGCGAAATTAGTAAGAAATAATATTGATATGAAGCTTTTGTATAAAATTTTAGACCATAGGCCATGAATTCTCAAATATTAGTTATTGCTACGGCATATCTTCTAGATCTGATTATAGGGGATCCCCAATGGAATTGGCATCCCGTAAGGCTGATAGGAAGGTTTATAGGCGGATTGGAAAGAAGGCTTAATGCGGGAGATATCAATAAAAACTTTTCCGGGACCATACTTCTTGTTTTCGTCGTAAGCATAACCGTTTTTTCTGTTTTGGGGATATTGAAACTGGCCGCGTTTATTCATCCGACCCTCCACTTTGCCACTTCAGTAATACTTATATATTTTTCTCTTTCAATAAAATCTCTCGCGGCAGAGGCTTACAAGGTTTATGACGCATTAAAAAATAAGGATATCCGTGAAGCGAGAAACAATCTTTCCATGATAGTGGGAAGGGATACGGATAAATTAGAAGAGCCGGAAATAATAAGGGCGACTGTCGAAACCGTCGCCGAGAGCGCGACGGACGGAATAGTTGCCCCGCTTTTCTTTGCTTTTTTGGGAGGGCCTGTGTTGGCCTGGGCGTATAAGGCGATAAATACATTGGATTCTATGGTCGGCCATAGGAATAAAAGGTTCATAGAGTTCGGCAGGGCTTCCGCCAAACTCGACGGATTACTGAATTTTATTCCCGCTAAGATGACCTGCATTTTTATAAGCGCCTCCAGCTGGTTTTACGGAAAAAACTGGTCCGGTTCCGTAAAATGGTGGTTAAGGTTCTTCTTTAAAGGCCAGCAGGATAACAGCACAGCCGCAGAGGCAGCTATGGCAGGCGCTCTGGATGTCCGGTTGGGAGGTCTCAATTTTTATAATTCCGTCCCTGTTTCCAAAGAGCTTATCGGCGACGGGACCTGCGCCCTGGAAATGAAACACATCAGAGAAAGTGTCCGCATCGTATATTTGTGTTCTTTTTTATTTTTGCTTATTGGAATATATTTATTTAACCTGGTAGAAGGGAGGTGAAAACCTGTGCCTAAGAGAGAAGAGAAGAGAAGCGTGAAAACCGAAGCAAAAGAGAAGACTAATACGGTCGCTTATCGTTTAAAATGCGCTAAAACCGCAAACGGCCTGTCGCATTTTGTAATGTATGGCGATGTGTCTAAGAAGAAGACGTTGTTGTAGAGAGGAATTATTATGCCTAACTCAGACGATAAAATGGGCGGATTGGCCGTTCATAGTATTGATAAGGCTAATACGGCTTTGATTGACGCGGATAATGTTTTTTGGGCGATGACTGCTAAAAATGCGGAAGGCGCGCCGTTTATACCCCGGCAGGTTCTATCCCTTTACCAAAAGCAAAAGGAGAGCCTGGATGAAGAAATGAGGCAGTTCAGGTTCAGCGCGGAGCTTTCGGCGGTGTATATTGATCCCACTGACCGCTGTAATTCCAACTGCCCTTATTGCTATGTCCCGGCTAAGATGCGTAAAAACGGCGCTCAAATGACCAAGGAACAACTTCGGCAGGTCTTGAATAAAGCGCTGGATTATTTTGCCGGTAAAAAGAGAAAACCGGTAATCATCTTTCATGCCAGCGAGCCGCTCCTGGCTAAGGATGCGGTTTTTTCGGCAATCCGGGAGTTTAAGGATAAGTTTAGCTTCGGCCTGCAGACTAACGGCTTGTTATTGGAAAAAGAGGATGTGGAATTCCTGAAAGAATACCGGGTGGGGGTGGGGCTTTCCCTGGATGCCCCGATACGTTCTTTAAATAACAAGACACGGCCTTCGGCTAAAGGAGGGAATTTTGACGCGGTGATCCGGGCAATTGAATGGTTTGACGGCTATGCGGGGTTAAATGTTATCTCCACAATGACTAAATTCAACATCCGCTCTTTAGATAAATTGGTAAGGTTCCTGCACGCTAAGAAAGTGCCTTGTGTTTTGTTTAACCCGGTAAGGTTTACCCGGAAACACAGCCTGAAAGTGAAGCCCGATGAACAGGTTATGACCAAAAATTTCCTTAAGGCCGTAGATACCGCGATAGAGTTGTCTCAAGGCTCAGGGCGCAGGATAATTGTGGCTAATTTCAGCAATGTTATCTTAGGCATAGTCGCCCCCGAGGCCCGCAGGATGATGTGCGATATCTCACCCTGTGGAGGAGGCCGCTGTTTCTTGACGGTTACCGCATCAGGAGAGATGATTCCCTGCGGGGAGTTTATCGGCTTGAAAGGTTCCTCCGGAGGAAATATCTTTAAGACCGGGATAAAAGAGGCTATGGAGTCGGCGCCTTTTCAGAAGATCCGTTCCCGTTTTGTGGAGAAGATCGCCGAATGCGATATCTGCCTTTACCGTAATATCTGCGGCTCGCCTTGCCCGGCGGAATTGGATTCTACGGGGAATATGTTTCAGAAGGCAGTATTCTGCGAGTTCTACAAAGCGATAATTAAATACGCCTTTAAGCTGATTGCCGAGGGCAAAGAGAAATACTGTTTCCGGGAAGAGGGCTGGGATAACCTGGTGTATAATTATCAATTATGAAAACCTTAAGAAAGACACCCGCCGGGTGTCCGCGGATAGTCTTTGCCGCTACCCAAAGCGGAAGCGGTAAGACCACCGTAACCTTGGGGGTAATGCTGGCCCTGCGCAAGATGGGCTTGAGGGTTCAGCCGTTTAAGGCCGGGCCGGATTACCTGGATCCGATGCACCATAGCGCTGTCTGTGCCAGGATTAGCCGGAATCTGGACTCCTGGCTGATGCAGCCGGGTGCAATCTTAGAGTTATTTGCCAGAAACGCAAAGGGAGCGGATATCTCTATCGTAGAAGGGGTGATGGGGCTTTATGACGGCCTGCGGGATAGCGAATACGGTTCGACCGCGCATTTAGCCAAGATACTTAAGGCCCCGGTAATCCTTATCTTAAACGCCGCCTCGTTTTCCCGGAGCGCGGCGGCAATTGTCTTAGGATGTAAAGAGTTTGATAAAAGGGTGAATCTTGCTGGGATAATCCTGAATAATATAGGAAGCCTAAACCATTATCATTTTGCCAAATCGGCAATTGAAAAAAAGACGAAGATTCCGGTCCTGGGGTTTTTGCCTAAAGATGCAGGTATAAAGCTTCCGGAAAGGCACTTGGGCCTGGTCCCGGCAGGAGAAAAGAAGCCCGATGCAGGTTTATATGCTAAATTAAGCGCCTTGGTTGAGAAAAATATTGATATCCGGAGCATAATAAAAATAAGCAAACAGGCGCCGGGATTTACGAAGGTCAATTTGTCATTCCCGCGAAAGGCTGACGCATTACAGGTTACTATCGCGGTTGCCAGGGATAAGGCATTTAATTTCTATTATCAGGATAATCTGGAGATCCTTAAGGCTTTAGGGGCGCGTTTAGTGGAATTCAGTCCGCTCAAAGATAAATCTTTACCGGCCGGGATAGATGGTATGTATATCGGAGGGGGATATCCGGAGCTTTTTGCCGCTAAATTAGCCGAAAACAACAGGCTTAAAGAGGAAATTTTCAAATACGCCAAGCTGGGCCTGCCCATATATGCCGAGTGCGGGGGGCTGATGTATCTGGTAAAGAATATAATAGATTTCCATGGCCGGGCTTTTTCCATGGCCGGGGTATTTGACTGCTCGGCGGTTATGGCCAATAAGCGCCAGGCCTTGGGGTATATAGAGATTAAGGTGAGAAAAGATAATATCTTAAGCCGGCAGGGGAATAAAATCCGGGCCCATACCTTTCACTGGTCGTATCTGAAAAATGTCTCCGGCAAGGATGATTTTGCCTACGGGGTGAGCAAGAATAAGGAGAAAGAATATCCTGATGGTCTTGTCCGGGAGAATGTCTTAGCCAGTTATGCCCATCTGCATTTTGCCTCAAATATTAACCTGGCCCGGAATTTTATCAAGAACTGTGTTGATTATAAGGAAAAGCGATGATTAAGAGAATAAATAAGGCTTGTAGTTATTTTCCCTGCCACGAGGATTTAGAGGATTGCACGTTCTGCTACTGCCCATTCTACCCCTGCCAGGAAGAAGGCCTTGGCAGGTATGTCTATTCCTCAAGATTAAAGAAAAAGGTCTGGTCATGTAAAGACTGCGACTGGATACACCAAAGGAAAACCGTTGACCGTATTTATCGTTTAATCCTGGAACACGGCAGTGAATTAAGAAAAGCTATTCCCGCGGCTAGTGCTGAAAAGAAAACCCTGTCGGATAAACAGACCGGGGTTATTGTCCTGGGCCACGGCAGCAGATTAAAGAAGGCCAACGACTTGATACCTGAGATTATAAGCGGGTTGAAGCGGAGTCTGGGATTAGCCAGGATATATCCGGCTTATTTACAGCTGGCTAAGCCGGATTTAGGCCAGAGACTGGAAAGGCTGGCTAAGGCCGGTTGCCGCAGGATAATCATTATTCCTTTCTTTCTTTTTGTGGGCAATCATGTCAGCCGGGATATCCCGGAAATAATTGAGCAGGAGAAGAAGAAGTATCCGGATGTCCGTTTTATCTATACCGGGAATCTAGGCGAAGACAGCCGCATAGCCGATATTGTGGCGGATAAGATAAAGGAGAATTTAAATGAAGCCGATAAATGAGGGCTGTAGAATTGAAGGTAAGAGCTTTCAAATTATCGGCGGCCTGCTTAGGAAGAAGGGGATACATTTGTCAGGGCCGCAGAAGGCGGTGATTACCCGGGTGATCCATACCAGCGTGGATTTGGGCTATGCCAGGGATTTAGTCTTTTCTCCGGGCGCCATTGAGGCCGGGCTTAGGGCAATAAAGCAGGGTAAAAACATTGTAGTGGACTCCAGCATGGTTAAGGCCGGGATTAATAAGAATATCGCTGCCCGGTTTAAGAATAAGATTATCTGCCGGATACACGACAAAGATGTTATAAAAAAGTCCGGAGAACTAAATCTTACCCGGGCCATTGTCGCGATGCGCAAGTCTCAAAGGGAAACAGAAGGCGGGATAATCGCCATTGGCAATGCCCCTACCGCCCTTTTTGAGCTTTGTGATTTGATCAAAGACGCTAAATCCAAACCCGCATTGGTAGTGGGGATACCGGTAGGTTTTGTAGGCGCGGCAGAGTCTAAAAGGATATTGCGCAGTTTGAAAATACCATATATCACCAATAAGAGCCGAAAAGGAGGCAGTACAGTCGCCGCGGCCATTGTCAATGCCTTGCTCATTTTAGCAAGAGACGGGAGGTAAAAAAGGAAATAGCAGGTAATTAAAATAATTCTAACGGGAATAAGGTTGTGGAAAGAGGTGAGAATCCTCTACTATTCGGTAACTGTAAGAGAAACGAAAGCCTGGTAATCCACTGTCCGCCGCTAGGCGGATGGGAAGGAAGGCAAGTAGGATGAGTCTTAAGTCAGGAAACCTCTTATTCCCAAAACTTCCGAGAAAAGGAGAAATTCTATGTATAGAATAAAAATAGCAGTCTTTATTTTGTTGCAGTTTGTTTTGTGCGGTCTTTCGGATATATCTTTCGCTCATAAGCCAGAGGGCTATAGTGCGGCTTCCGATAGCCGCAGCCATAAGGATGATAAAGAAGTCGATGAATGGAATCCCGTTTCCGCCGGTCCGCTTACTACCTGGACCGCGCCTTTGTGCGGCCAGGGGAAATTTGTTCTTCAGCCGTTTCTTTTCTATAACCGCACCCGCGGGACATTTAATGCCAACAGCCATTATGACTCTTTGCCTGCGGACAACAGAAAGTTTCAGTTCCAAGAGCAGTTATTTGCCCAGTACGGCCTTAAGGATAGATTAGAGATAGACGCCCAAGGCGTATATCAGGAGAATTATGCCAAGCAGAGCGATAGAAAGGCGCGCGCAAACGGCTTTGGGGATAGTTATCTTTTCCTGCGCTATTGCGCCTTAGAGGAAGAAAGATGGCTGCCGCATCTGACGGGTATATTTCAGTTGAAAGCGCCTACAGGAAAATATCAAAAGGCCGACCCCGATAAACTGGGGACCGATTTGATGGGCGCAAGCTCAGGAGGCGGCTCGTATGATTTAGGGGCCGGGATAAGCTTGAGCAAAAAGTTCAAACCCTTTGTGGCCCACGCGGATTTTATATACAGTGTTCCTCAAGAAAGGAAGATAGACACGGTAAAGACCCGTTATGGCAGGTATTTAAATTATGACTTCGGCATAGAGTATTTTATGGCGGCAGGGTTTAATCTTATGCTTGAACTTAATGGTTTTTTACAGGCTGATAAAAAGCAAAACGGAGAAAAGATCCCCGCCACAGAGGTAGCGTATTTAAACCTATCCCCGGGGATAGGCTGGTCAAGCCAGAAAATACAAATGCTTCTTGGCTACCAGAGGACATTGATCGGAACTAATACCGATGCCAATGACTCCATAGTCTTTACCTGTGTTTATACCTTTTAAGGAGGAACCTGAACAATGCATATATCAGAGGGAATATTGCCGATGAAGTGGGCGGGATTATGGTATTTAGTTGCTTTGCCTTTCCTGGTAAAAGGAATAAGAGATATAAAAAAGAAAAGCGCGGTGAACCCTCATTTTAAGGTCCTCCTGGGATTGATGGGAGCGGTAATCTTCATCATTTCTTGCATGCCAGTTCCGGTGCCTACTGCCGGAACCTGCAGCCATCCGGCGGGGACAGGAATATCGGCGGTATTAGTGGGGCCGGTAATGAGTATTTTGGTAACCTCAATCGCCCTGTTAATCCAGGCCCTATTTCTGGCC
>Ga0209541_10010593_pt1 | contig 14655 bp, 13 predicted proteins | sample RifCSPlowO2_01_FD_184027 | JGI IMG/M metagenome (GOLD analysis project Ga0209541, IMG submission 184027) | Groundwater microbial communities from Rifle, Colorado - Rifle CSP2_plank lowO2_0.1 (SPAdes) (version 2) | ecosystem: Environmental > Aquatic > Deep subsurface > Groundwater | place... | reverse complement strand
AACAATAAAAGACGTGTTAATAACCGTGGTTGCGATTTTAATGCCAAGGAGCGGGTATATTTTAGAGATAAAAGGCGCAAGCAAAATATGATAAAGAAAATGATGGTCTGTATAAATTTGCGGCAGAACCGTGTAGGCGAGATGTGGAAAATCGCGGACAACTCCTTGTTTTAACATTAACGCCGTCATTTTAGCGTGATAAAAAGAATCCGGGTCCAAAAAAGTGCCAGTCGCCTGAATAAGGCTGAAGAAGGCCAATCCGAAAAAAGCGACAAAAAAATAGCCTAGATATGAGCGATTAAAGTAAAAATCTCTAATTTTCTTAAATATTTGGCCCATACCCGCCTAAATTTTTGTATATTGTGCAAAATATGCAAATTATAATATTTATAAATCCATCTTTTTGTGTCTTTACACCGCCAAAGTTACTATTTTGCTCGCAAAGCGAGCAATGCAAAAACTTAGGCGGGCATACTATATAGTATACCAATTAAAAAGCTCCGCGTAAGCGGAGCTAATTTTTGAGTCGCATTTCGCAATTCTTTCTAATAGCGGTTTCCGCCAAGCATGGCCACGGAAACCGCTAACGCAACAATAATCATTGCAAGCTGCGGCATCTTTCTGTCTGCTGGCTAGGATCGACAGACAAAAGTTGTCTACGGTCTATAGTCGACAGACGAAAGCATTATTATAAATAGCTTTAGTCTGTTGACTGTCATCTGTTGGCCGTACATAGCTTTAGTCTATTGACCGTTGGCTGTCGACTTTTTTTAATTCTTTTTTAAAATAATCAACCCATGGAATGTCCGTCGGATTTTCCTTATACATTATGGAAAGTACCAAACCCAGCAAACTGCCGAACACCAAAAAATTTAAAACTTGTTCCAACTCTGTTTTTCCTCTCGCCTGATAACTATCATAGCCGATTTTATTATTTTTAACAACATCTTTTGTGATTTTAAAACGCGCTTTAATCTTATCGCCGTATAAATTTGATTCTAAGAATAAAAATTTCAGAGCTTTGTTGCCCGCAGGCCTTTTTAAGCCCTCCATCAAATGGTGATTCAGCTCCGGGATGCTGTGAAATTCTGAAAAAGTCTTGCAAGTTTCATTGATTTGATTGGTTAAAATATGCGCGTTGCCTTCCAAAAATTCCGCGGCCGCGATAATCGGCGCGAACCCCTCTAATTTCTGCGCCAGGCGGGATGCTTCATTAATTGACGGCTCTTCCAAATTAAAAATTATATTTTTCGCGTATTCCATTTTGTATCCGATACTCCCCAGTTTTATCAAAATATTAAAAAGCGCGCCTATGGCATATCCCAATCCATAGCGCGGCTGGCCGGATGGATTAAATTGGTCGTCAAATTTTATATACGGAAGATTCTTTTTTTCTAAAATATCCAAAAGCGCGCCGCCGGCAGCGATGCCGACAACTTTGGCTTTGCGCTTCAAAGCCTCTTCAAGCGAAAACAGCACCTCTTCTGTTCCGCCGGAGTAAGATGAGGCGATAAAAAGAGTATTTTCATCAACATAACGCGGCAATAGATAACCATTATAAAAATAAAAAGGCACCAAACTAAGATTTAATGCCTTCAAAATATGCGCGCCAAGAGCTGAGCCGCCCATACCGCACAAAACGATATTTTTTGCGCTTTTATAACCTTGAGAAAAGTTTATCTTCGCGTCCAAAGCAGATTCAAACTGATTTGGGATCGCTTTTATGGACGCAAAAACAGAATTATATTTTTTGCTTTGCAATTGTTTTAAAATATCTGACATAGCCCTTATTAAATTCATCGCCTACTTTATATCTTATCAACATTCGTATAAAAAAGTCAAAGATTCAGAAATCAATAAATTGAGTAATCATCCTTACCCGAAACTTGTCATTGCGAGCGACCGTAGGGAGCGCGGCAATCTTATACTTTTATGAGATTGCTTCGGCCTATCGGCCTCGCAATGAAGGAAATTCGCCATGAACTCTTTCTTAATTATTCATTTTCTATCGTTATTGCTTCCACGGGGCACGCTTTTATTGCGTCTTCTGTATTTTTATCTTCCGGGTTTGCGCCCGCTTTTACTACTGCCTTAAAATCGTTATCCAATTCAAAAGCTTCGGGACAAAGCGCCGCGCAAGTCCCGCAACCGATGCATTTATCTCTGTCTACAATTATTTTTTTCATATCTCTTTCAGTAATTCCGACTAAATTACTCGGAATTACTTATTATCTTTATGCTTTTTATTTAAATAGTCATCGATTGCCGCCCTTAGCGCCTGATCTCCCAATACTGAACAATGGATTTTAATATCCGGCAAGCCGCCCAAGCGCGCCATAATATCCTGCGGCGTAATCTTTATGGCATCTTCAATACTCATCCCGCCGTTTTCGGTAATCATTTCCGCTAAAGCGGAAGTTGAAGCAATAGCGCTGCCGCAACCGAATGTTCTCCATCTGCAATCTTTAATTTTTTGCGTGTTTTTGTCAACCCCGTTAGAAGTGGAATTATCACCGCTTTGATTTTCATTGTGCTCCTTCCGCCCGTTTCTAACGGGGTCAACTTTTATCCATAGTTTCATCATATCGCCGCAAGCCGGAGAGCCAACCATGCCAACTCCGTCGGCTTCTTTGGCAAACTCTTCTTCTTCGCTGTCTTTCATAAATTTATACGGGTCAAAAAAATGCCTCTTGACTTCGTCAGAGTAGAACCAACCGCCAACATCTCCTGTTTTTGTATTTTCATCTTTAATTTTGTCAGATTTATTTTTCTCCATAGTTTTTTCCCAAATTATCAATTTTCAATTATCAATCAATTAAGTTTTAAAATTTGAAATTGAAAATTCATTGAAAATTGGTCATTGAAAGTTGAAAATTTATAACGATGAGATCTCTTTCAATTTATTTACTATTCCCGGCAAAACTTTTAACACACAATCAATATCTTCTTTTATTGTTGCTTTGCCGAGCGTGAATCGCAAACTTGAGTGCGCTTCCTCATCCTTGCAACCGATGGCAATAAGCACATGCGAGGGTTTAAGCGACATTGAACTGCAAGCCGAGCCTGTCGCGGCATAAATACCTTTGCTATCAAGATATAAAAGCATCGCTTCTCCTTCAACCTTCGGAATATATACATTAATATTATTTGGAAGGCGATCTGTTTTTGAACCATTTAGACGGCTGCCTTTTATGTTTTTTAAAATTTCTTCTATAAAATAATCCCGAAGCTCTGTAAGCCGTTTGTTTTCCGCTGTTTTTTCTTTTTGCGCCAGTTCCAGAGCCGCGGCCAAGCCGACAATACCGGCTGTGTTTTCCGTGCCGCTCCGCAATCTGTATTCTTGTCCTCCGCCATAAATTATCGGCTCAAGTTTTATTCCTTTTTTAACATATAAAATGCCGACGCCTTTTGGCCCGTAAATTTTACTGCCGTTAAAGGTCAACAAATCCGCGCCAAGTTTTATAATATCTAATTCCAGTACGCCGGCCGCTTGGCAGGCATCGGTGTGAAAATATGGAATATCCATATTCCCCGAACGAAGTCGAGAGGCTTCCTTTTTATAATCGCGCAAAATTTTGGCGATTTCTTTTATCGGCTGGATTGTGCCGATTTCATTATTGGCATACATAATTGAAACCAAAATCGTATCTTTGCGCAAAGATTTTTTCAATTCATTCAACTTTATAAATCCGTCTTTATCAACCGGAATATAACTGATTTCAAAACCCTCGCGCGCCAATTTTTTACAAGCCTCAAGCACGGCCGGGTGTTCAATTTTAGAAGTAATAATGTGCTTGCCTTTATCGCGGCTGGCGTGGGCGGCGCCCATTATTCCCAAATTATCGCTCTCCGTGCCGCCGGAAGTAAATATAATTTCCGCCGACCGGCAATTTAAAATTTTGGCGATTGTTTCGCGCGCCGTATCCATCGCGTCTTTCACTTCTTTGCCGGCTGAATGAAAACTGGACGGGTTGCCGTATTTTTCCGAAAAAAAAGGAAGCATTCTTTGCAATACTTCTTGCCTGACCGGAGTTGTCGCGGCATGGTCAAGATAAATGTTTTTCCTCATATCTCTTTTTGTAATTCCGAGTAATTTAGTCAGAATTACTTTTTTACTTTCTCCAAAAATCTCATATTGTCTAACGGGGTAAATTACTCGGAATTACTTTTGGCTAACTCATTTTATTAAAAACTTGATATTTTTATTTTATTTAAACTCTCTTGTAATTCATTTTGTAATTTTATATGGATTCTTTTTGACGGGCATTTTTTCTCAATCTTGCATCTGCCGCCGGCTACGCAGTTTGCTACGCGCATATCGCCTTCTAGTGCAGAAATAACATCCAAAAAAGAAATCGTTTCCGCCTTTTTGGCCAATCTGTATCCGCCGGCAGAACCGCGGTATGATTTTACCAGTCCGGCTTTTTTTAGCGACGGGACGATTTGCTCCAAATATTCATAAGATAACTTCAGATTTTTTCTTATCAAATTCAAGGAAGCGGCATATTTTCCTTTATACCCCGCTAAAAAACACAGAATAAGTATTGCATTATGTATTCTTGTTGGCACTTCTAAAAATTGTCCCATATTATTTTTTTATATTATTTTGTAATTCCGAGTCAACTACTAGGAATTACTATATAACAAATAAGAAAAAATGTCAAATAGTGCTTTTAAAATAAAAAACACCCACGCGGGTGTTCTGTTATATTTTTGGTTTTCTCAAAAGGAGAAGCAAATGATAAAACGAAAACTCCTCGCCAAACATCACAATTACTGCTTTTGCCATTTTTTCCCTATGGTTATCCCAGTTAATCACACTGATCTTTCGCGGATACTTGGCTTTCATTTTTTTGAAGAGATGTTGGGTCATATCGTCCCAAGCGCCTAAAACAATCTTTCCGAATTGTTGTGCGCCGACTTCAATCAATTTTGCGCCGATCCCGCGATTACGATATCGCTGATTAACAAAAATATTTAAAAAATTTTTGCCATTAAAGCGGAAAATAAACGCCCATCCCATAATCTGCTTGTTGCCAAAAGCAACAAGCGTTTTACTTTCCGGCGCGACCATCGCGTATCTTCTCAAAAAACCATATTCAAAAGTGGCATTGAGCAGATTTCTTTGCGTTTTCTCATCCCAGCCACTAAATCGCCTGCTTGCTATTTTCAATATCCCTTCCTCCTTCCGATGACTATCAAATTATCCTATTTCATCTTGCTTGTCAACCTCTACTCGCCCTCTATCTCTTCTATTATATATTCCCCTTGCCGGTTGATTTTTTCTATATGAAAATTGGCGCTGTCGGCCGGCGTGCTTTTGGATAGCATCGCGAGATTAAAGGCCAAATTTTCCGGATTGATAAATTCGTTGTGCTCCAAAATATCGCCAACTTTAATTTTCGCGCCAGTAATTCTTTTTAGATTCTTTTGCGCCGCAAAATCCAGAATCTGTTTTAAAATTTTATCAGCCAAATGAAGGTCGTGCATACAAACCGTGCAAAAACTTATAAGATATAAATTATATAGCTGCTTTTACTGCGGGTTCATCGCTTATAGTCCCTTTACGAATCTTGATATTTTTTATATCAAGCCCCTTTTCGCCTTCGCGGTCAGCCGTCAATTTTTCAATAAATCTGTCGCTATGGCTTATGAGAATAAAAGTAACGTTTGGGTGTGTTTTTTTCTCGCGCAAAAGAACATCGGCTAAAAAAGTTTCATTTTTATCATCAAGGCCTTCGCTCGGTTCATCCAAAAAGACTATACCCCCATTTTTCATTGATCCGATCTTAAGTATTATTCTTGCGGCGGCAAGACGAGCTCTTTCACCGCCGGAAAGACCTTCTAAATTACTTTCTAAATTTATTTTTCCTCTTTTTAAAAATCGCTCTTCAAGCCCCAATTCTTTCAAAACTTGACGCATTTCTTCATCTCGCGCGCCATGTTCGCCAAATTTTAAATTCTCACGCAAATTTTCACTATCAAAAATATATGGCCTCTGGCTTAAATAAGCCGTATGTTCATATAAAGATCCATCGCCGGTCCTTTTAATATCGCCGATTGGCGTGTTGCCGATACTAATTTCACCATTGGTCGGTTTGTAATAACCCGCTATTAATTTCATCAATGTGGTTTTTCCGTGTCCGCTTTCGCCTACAAGCCGTACTGCCGCCCCAGCCGGTATATTAATATCAATATCTTTAACTAACTCTTTTTCGCCAATTTTGAGCGATACATTCCTCATGACAATAGAAAAATTAAGCAGCTCCGAAGCAGAAATTCTTTTTTTATCTTGTTTTGATTCTTCATCAGCATAGCCATTAAATACTTCCTCCATCTCCATAATGCTGGCTATGCTTTCCAATGATTGCGATTGTTGACGCAAAATATTATCAAACGATTGCTGAAAATGGCCGGCATAAACAGTTGCTGAAATAATATTGCCGGATACCGGCACGCCAACTTGTCTCATAGCTACGCCAGCGGCGGTCAACGCCCCAATAACAGCCGGACTCAATACAGAACCCATGCGATATTCCATTGTTGCTCTTGCGGCGGCGCGATCGGTGGTAAGTTTATTTGTTTGTTTCATAAGCTCGCTAAGACGAGGCGCGAAAGAATCGCGCATACCATTTAAAACAATGTCCATGTGAGCATTAATTTGCTCCTCAATTTTTTGAGTTATTTCATCCTCTACTTTATAAGATTCAGAAACAATCGGCTCTATTTCTTTTGTGGTTTTTTTAGCAATGGCAACGGCGATTGGCGCGCTAATCAAAGAGAAAATTCCCAATCTCCAGTCGCTGGCCATCATCATCCCGACACCGGCGATCGTACCGGCCATGGCCGGCATTGTCACTTTTGTCATACCTGATAAAATATCCCGAAACGCGCTCTTGCCTCGATTCATGGCCGTCATAAGACGGCCGTGTTCACCGCTTTTTGCCATTTCTTCTCCGGGTTGAAAAACTAAATCTCTGGCCAGCCGTTCATTTAAACCTCCGCCCTCTTTCGCCATAATTTCATTCAAAAATTTATCAAATCCAATCGTTAATTTTTTTCTAATCCATCCCAGACCTGTTTCTGCGCCAATATAACTGCCAACAAAAAGGGCGGCCGTTTGCATTGTTTCCGCGTCCATCATATGTTTGAAAAGTATTGGAGTAATACCTTCGGCGGCGCCAACGCCAATAATTGCCGCGGCCATTTTTACATATTTGCTTTTTTCCTTATCAGATAAATATTCCTTCCAAACATCAAGCATTATTTCCAATCTATGCATGCCGACATCTACGCCTCGGGGCAACATTTCCGAAACATCGCCCTCCTCATTCAAAATAATCAAATTATTAATTTCTTCGTGAGAAAAACCAAACTTTGCGTATTTCGCGTAAAGCGCTTGCCTGGTTTTTCTTTGTTTTTTTTCTTCATCCGCGTCCGGCATCGCTTCCCGGGCTTTTTTTACAGCATCCTTAAATGCCTCAACATTTTTTAGTTGATTATAACTGTCAGCCCACATCTCTATATTAAAAAGCATATCCTGCTCTTGGGCATCCATCATCCGCTCTATCTCTTCGCCGTCTTTTGTTGTATATGAAATTCTAAAACCCTCCTCCGGAACAGCTGATATTTTGATATTTCTGACGCCTTCTTTATAATGGATCGCCTTAACAGAGAGCTGTTTTAATTCTTGAAGCGCTTCTTCATCTTCTATTTCTTCAGAATATCCGTTTTTACGAATCATCTCTGCTACAGAATCCAAAATCATTCCCATTTCATTTTGCAGATCTTCAGGAATCTCCGGCATACCGAATTGTTCTTTCAATTGCATTCGCACGCTTTCTGAATAATCATCTAATCGTTCTCTTACATCTTTTGGCAAGACATCACGAAGGTCAACGTTTTCGTTTTTATAAGCCGCTCTTCGCTCTTTTTCCAAATCTTTTGGTTTTTTCCAAAAGCTCTTCCGGTTTTGGGCGATATAATTCACTCATAAAATTTTGTTTATTTCTCTTACCAGTTTATCACGGCGGACATTTTTGGACAAAATAAGATTCCCGCTTTCGCGGGAATGACAACCAAAGTTAGTGCGTCGCGCAACTAATGCATGGGTCGTAAGCGCGGACGAGAGATTTTATCTTATGGGCGCGTTCCATCTCCGGCAGATATTTCACTTGTCCCAGATACGCGCGCAAAGAGTGGTCCAAATCATTTAAAAACTGCGCTGTCGGCGTAATGATATTAGAATCAACAATTCTGCCGTCTTTATTCAGCTTATAATAATGTATAAGCGTGCCGCGCGGCGCCTCTACCGCCCCCAATCCCTCGCTGGCGCGCGGGGCAATCTTTTGCCGCGATTCGCGCGGAATATTTAACGCAAAAATTTCTTTGATAATTTTTTCAACTTCTGCAATGCAATGGATAACTTCTATTGATTGAGCAATTAAATTATAAAATGGGTTGGATTTTATTTTTTCTTGCGGCAAGCCATTAAATAATTGCCGCGCCTCTTTATTCAGATATTGATTTTGATTCAAAAGACGCGCCAGGGCGCCGACCAAATAATGGCGCTTATAAAGCGAAGTTTGTTTGACCGGGCTTTTTGGTTTTTGCAATTCTTCAATTGAAGAATAAAATTTTTGCAAAGTTGTTTTTAGGCCTTGTCCTGACACCACTTCCCCATCGTAAAATTCATACCTATTGTTTGCCAAAGAAATCGGCCGGATTTCAAAATTAAATTGCGGAAATTTTATTTTAGAAATCAATTTATGAATAATTTTTGCCGCCCTCATTGCTTCTCCGGCTTCTTTTAAAATTTCTTCCAACTGGCGCTTATCAGGCAAAATTTTAAAACCGCCGACTTCTGATGCAATGGGATGAACGGCGCGGCCACCGACTGTTTTCATTATATTGGTCGCAAAATCGCGCACCAAAAAAGCCGCTTCCGCTTCTTTTGGATATTTTTTAATAATATCAAAATCATTGGTGCTCCCCAAAAAATCAGGGGCCGATAAAAAGAAAATATGAAGGCTGTGCGACTGAATAATTTCTCCCAAAAGCATTAGTTTACGAAAAAGTGTAACAATTTTTTCTACTTTTATCCCTAATGCCGCTTCCAGCGCTTTGATTGACGCCAGATTATGCACGACCGGGCAAACGCCGCAAATACGCGCCGTAATAATAGGTATGTCCTCGTACGGCCTGCCAGCCACCATCCCCTCAATCATCCGCGCGCCCTCAATAACTTCGGTAAACGCTTCGCTAATTCGGCCATCAAAAAGCGCGGCCTCAAAACCCATATGGCCTTCAATCTTATCAATGTGATCAATGCGAAAACGCATAAATTTATCATTTTTCATTGAAGGGTCATTTATCATTGACAATTGATATTTGATACTTCATTGATAAATGAAAATTGATAATTGAAAATTACTTTTTCTCTTTTTTATGATTAGTAACTTTTTCCAGCCCGTCTTTCACCCCGAATATTTCCAAAATTTCTTCCCTCCTCTTTTTCCCAACTTGTTTATCAATTATTCGGAACAGGCTCGAAAAATTCGCGCCTTCGTAAAATCCGCGGCATGCTTCGCAAGGCATTCGCGACTCTAAACATACGGCATTGCAACCGCCGCGCGTAATCGGCCCCATGCAAGGCTCGCCGCGCTGAAGCAAACACGGGAAACCGCGCCGTTGGCACTCATAGCAAACCGTCCGCTCGGCGATTTTTGGTTTTCTGTCGGAGAGCAAATCATAAGTGATGCGCAAAAATTCTTCTCCGTTTATCGGACAGGTCGGGATATTATAATCAACCTTAATTAGCTCGTCCATATCATAGATTTCCAAATTATCAATCGTTTCAGGATATTTATAAAGTTTTTTTGCCAATTTTTCTTTTCCGCGATAGGTTTTCATTTTATGGATACCGCCGAATTCCGCGCAATTGCCCAAAGTTACTAAAATTTTGCTGTGCTCCCTGATATTTTTCAATAATTTCAAATTTGCCTGCGTGATGGCGCTGCCTTCAATAAAAGCAATGTCCCAATGTCCCGGGCCGACCAAACATTTTTCGCCCGGAGAAATAAATTCGCATGGCCCGTCTTCCAACAAGCGCATCTCCACAACATCAACATCGGCCATGGCTTTTAAAAAGGCGCGCGGCTGTTCCAAAACCACGCACTCGCAGCCTTCGCAACATGAGAGCGTAAAAATTCCGATTTTTTTCTTATCTCCTGCCATATATTCATATTATACTTCAAAAATATAAATCTCTTAATCCCTGTTCAATCTGTTTTAGTTTTTCTTTCGTCTGTTCGCGGATAACCGGATTTGAAATTTGCTCCAAATATTTATCAATAATTTTGCCGCCACCGTATTTCACATCTTCTGCCGCATAATCTTCCAAATATTCTTTAAATGTCAAAATTGCGTTCGGCCGGCAAAAATTGTGGATATTCCCCGGTTTGGCTAAATCCATAAAATTTTTTCCCGTGCGGCCGCTTCTATAACAAGCAGTGCAGAAAGAGGGCAATAAATCTTGCTTCATTACGCTTCCCAAAACTTCTTCGAGCGGCCGTTCATCGGAGATATTAAACTGCGATAATTCCTTTTCTTTCCCATAACCCCCGGGCGATGTGCGCGAGCCGGCGCTGGTCTGCGAAATACCGATTTCAAATGCGCGGCGGCGAATCTCCGGCATTTCGCGGGTGGAAATAATCATCCCCGTGTAAGGCACGGCTAATCGTAAAATAGCAATAAGCTTCAAAAAATCTTCGTCGGAAACTGGATACGACGGCGAGAAATATACGGCCTCCGCCGATTTAAAACGCGGCACGGAAATCGTGTGCGGTCCCACGCCATATTTTCTATCTAAATATTTGGCATGCGCTACGAGCGCCATTACCTCAAAGCGCCAATCATATAATCCAAATAAAACGCCCAAACCAACATCATCAATGCCTCCGGCAAAGGCCCGGTCGTGCGCCATAAGCTGCCGAAAAAAATCCGCTTTCGGCCCATGGTGCAATTTTTCATATGTTTTAAAATGATATGTCTCCTGAAAAAGCTGATAAGTGCCAATTCCCGCCTCTTTCAACTTTTTATAATTTTCCGCCGTGGTCGCCGCGATATTGACATTGACCCTCCTTATATTTCCCTTGCCGCACCGCGCGGAATAAATTGTTTTGATGACTCCCGTCACATAACTAATCGGACTATGAAGCGGATCTTCGCCGAATTCCAAGAGCAAGCGCTTATGCCCCATATCAATCAAAAATTCCGCCTGCTGCCGCACTTCTTCCAAAGATAATTTTTTTCTCAGCGACGCATTGCGCAAATGAAAACCGCAATACTCGCAATCATTGACGCAAAAACTGGAGATATATAACGGCGCAAAAAATACCAGCCGCTCGCCGTATATTTGTTGTTTGATAAATTTTGCTGTTTCAAAGATCAGCGGCAAAATTCCCTTATCTTGACAATTAATCAGCGCGCCGACTTCTTCCAATTCTAAACCCTTCATCCGCCGCGCTTTGTTCAAAATTTCCTTTACATATTCAGTCGCCGGGCTCCGCGCAACATCCAAGATATTAAAAATTTTTTGTTCGTCAAAAATTTCATTTTGCATAATGTTGATACTATAACTATATTTCTACTCCTAATTCTTTTTTAAGCATCTCGTATCCCTCCTCGCCCGGGTAGAGCGCCATCTTTTCCCAATTGATTTCCCGGCCATAAAACTTATTGGGATAAATCTTATAATTTTTACGATATTTAGCCGGCGTTAAATTAAACATCAAGGCATTGGCGCCGCCGGTTAAACCCTGCCCCCGAGCAGATTGGAGATCAAGCGTCTCCAGCGCCGTTGTTACCGGAATTCTTGCCCGCGGCAGAGCAAGCCGCGAAACGGCAATCATTTTTAAAGACATTTCAACATCGCCGCTTTTTTCATTAGCGAACGGCGTATTGTCGCAAGGAATGAAAGGTCCCATTGAAATCATCTGCGCGCCCAGCTCCTTCATTTTTAAGATATCGTCTGCCAAATCCTCTTCCGTTTGTCCGCGAATGCCTATTAAAGGCCCCGAGGAAACATAATATCCAATTTTTTTTAGTTCGCGAAGGAGAAAAAAACGATTTTGAAAATTGCCCTTGGCGCTTTCCTGCGGGTGCAATGTTTCATACAGCTTCGGATTTGAAGTTTCAAAACGAAAAAGAACGCCGCGGGCGCCGGCATTTTTTAATTTCTTATAGAGTCCCAAACTGCGCTCGCCAATGCTTAAAAATAAAAATGCTCGGCATTTTTCGCTAATGCGGTTTATCATTTCAATTAAGTAACCGTCGCTATAGCCCAAATCAAATCCCGATTGTAAAACCAGCATCTTATAGCCAATTTTATTAACCGCTTCATCTGCTATTTCAATAATTTCATCGATCGGCATTCTGTATCGCCTGACGGCCTGATTATCCCGCCGCAAGCCGCAATAAACGCAATTGTTGGCGCAATAATTGGAAAATTCAATGATGCCGTGCAGACAAATAAAGTCGCGCAAAAAATGATAGCGCATCGTGTTTGCTTCAGATAAAAGCGCTTCTATGTCTTCTTTGTTTTTTAATTTCAAAAGACAAATCAAATCGTCTTTTTTTAACGCGCCATTCCAAGCGCGGCTAAATATCTCATTCAATGTCGGATTGATTTTTTCTTGATTGATATTTCTCGCGTCTTCTAAAAGTTGCGCTATTTCTTTCGCTTCTTTTTCATCAATTTTTTTAATGCCGGCCGCGCTGGTTATTAAAATCCAATCTCCTATTTTTGCATCGGTGAGCGTCCCGATATAAACATCGCGAGTCCCTTTTTTTATTTGAACTCGCGCTTCTTGATTATTTATAGAAATTATTTTCGCCGGGATGGTTAAGCACATAGTGAAATTATAATTGCACTCCCGCTTTATTTAACATTTCCAATGTAAATACCGGCCCGTCTTTGCAGACATAATACGGTCCCAAAGCGCAGTGCTGGCAGACGCCAACTCCGCAATGCATTCGACGTTCCATTAACAAATATGTTGAATCCGGTAGGCATTTCGGTCCCAAACCGGCAAGGCAAAAACGATACATAACCGGCGGACCGCACATAATAATGGAAATTGGACCGGCTATTTTCACTTTATTGAATAAATCCGTAATCATTCCTTTAAAATATTTTGGCCTGCCCCGCGAAGCCTTGGCGGAGTGGGGCGGGTTTTCTAAAATAATTTTCACATCAACAAATTTTGCCCATTCTTCCTGTTCTTTTTTGAAGAGAATATTTTCCTCTGCGCGCGCGCCGTAGAAAAGCTGGATTTTTCTGTCTTTATACAAACCGCGGCCGATAAGTTCTTTGATTATCGGACGAACGGTCACAAATCCGCAGCCGCCGCCCAAAAATAAAATATTCTTCGGATTAAATTTTGCGAAATCAAGAAAACCGTTTCCCAAAGGACCGCGCACCATTACTTCATCCCCCTTTTTTAAATTAGCTAATTTTTCCGTCAAAGTTCCGACCCTGCGGATGCAGAATTGAAAAGTTTTATCCTCCAAGGGCGATGAACAAATATCAAATGGCGCCTCGCCCCAGCCCGGGAATCCGACCATGGCGAATTGCCCGGCGCTAAATTTAAACCGCGAGCCGTTTTTCATCTTCAATGTCAAAATCGCCGAATTATCAGCTTCGGGGTAAACACCAATTACTTTGGCGATTTTTGGCAAATAATTATTTTTCATTTTTACTTTTTACTTCCCTTAATAATCTTTCAATATTTTTTTTTATATTGATCCCCACCGGACAGACCGCTGTGCACCGTCCGCAATCAGTGCACCCGGGCAATCCGTAGCCGAACGGAATGCGGACAAATTTATGATAATACCAGAAAAATATTTTTTCTTTCGGGTTGTTTAAAAATTTATGTCCGCCGGCAATACGGGTAAAATCATCATAAAAACAATTGCCCGCGCACCGTTCCGTTCGGCAATCAGGCCCGATTTTTGATTCCAAATCAAAACAATAACAGGTCGGGCAAGCAATCGTGCATTTGCCGCATGCCAGGCAAATTTTTCCAAGCTCATCCCACAATTTGCTTTCCGCGGAATTTTCTACCGCCTTTTTAATGGCCAAAATTTTTTTATCTACCCCGCGTAGCTTTAATGTGTTGTCCCGTAGCTTTACGCGAAAGACGAGCGAAGCGGGGTCTTCTTTATTTTGTTTATATTCAATTGACTTATATTTTAATCCGCATCTTTTTAAGATTTTTTCACCAGCTTTTCCTCGCGCATACAATTTGGCGGATTCAATAAAAATATCAAAAACCGCGCTTCCTAAATCTATTTCAAAAAAGATAGTTTTATAATTTTTTAAAGGCTGCGAAGAATAGCCGATGGCTAAAATATTTTTTCTCCGCTCCTGATAATAAAAATCGTCTTTAAAAACTTCATCGTATAATTCCAATGCCTTGCAATCAAAAATGCTCATTCCAAAAAACGCGATTTTTGGTTTTTCATTTTTTGGCGCGGAAATTTTGCTCTTTTTAAAATTCAATAAAATTTCGCGGGCCGGCGTGAAAAAATATTTATACGGCCGGTCGGAAACCTTATTTAACAATTCCGCGGGCGGCGCCTCGTCCAATT
>Ga0209541_10010591_pt1 | contig 14656 bp, 9 predicted proteins | sample RifCSPlowO2_01_FD_184027 | JGI IMG/M metagenome (GOLD analysis project Ga0209541, IMG submission 184027) | Groundwater microbial communities from Rifle, Colorado - Rifle CSP2_plank lowO2_0.1 (SPAdes) (version 2) | ecosystem: Environmental > Aquatic > Deep subsurface > Groundwater | place: Rifle... | reverse complement strand
GGTCGGGTCTCCTATAGTTCTAAAATTTATGTTTGTTACTCTAAAACAAGTTCTTGCTAAAGCGGAAAAAGGACGCTACGCCGTCCCCGCTTTTAATATTAATAATTTAGAAATCACGCAAGCTGTGATGGCGGCGGCCGTGAAATTAAAATCGCCAATTATTCTACAAACCTCCGAAGGCGCGATTGAATATGCTGGAATAGAATACCTTGTGGCTATGGCGCGCGTGGCCGCTAAAGCTAAAGTGCCGGTCGTTTTGCATTTAGACCATGGCAAAAATTTAAAAGTAATAAAAAAAGCGATTGATTCTGGCTACACATCGGTAATGATAGACGCCTCGCTTATGGCATTTGATCAAAACGTCGCCACAACAAAGAAAGTTGTCGGCTGGGCGAAGAAAAAAAATATTTCCGTGGAAGCCGAACTCGGCGCGATAAAAGGCATTGAAGATCTGGTTTCTGTCAGCGAAAAGCAGGCGTTTTTTACCGATCCTGATGAGGCGGAAAAATTCGCGCGGTTATCCGGTTGCGACGCGCTGGCTGTTTCCATCGGCACGGCGCATGGCGCTTTTAAATCAAAAGGCAAAATGGAACTGGATATTTTACGGCTTAAAAAAATTGATAAAATGGTAAAAATTCCGCTGGTTTTGCATGGCGCTTCGGCCGTTCCAAAAGAACTGGTGGATTTGGCGAATAAATTCGGCGCGGAAATTGGCGGAGCGCAAGGCGTGCCTGATGCCCAAATCAAGGTCGCGATTTCAGCCGGCATCAGAAAAATAAATACTGACACGGATTTGCGCTTGGCCTTTTGCGCCGGAGTCAGGCAAGCTTTGGTGGAAGACAAAAAAGCATTTGACCCGCGTAAAATTTTAATTCCGGCGAGAGATTTGATTCAGCAAATAGCTGAAAATCGGATTAAATTGTTTGGGAGCGGTGGAAAAGCTTAATTAGCCATTAGCTTCATTAGCTTCATTAGCTTTTTAGGAGATTTCTAACAAGCTGACGAAGCTAACAAGCTAACGAAGCTTTTATGAAAGTAATCACCATCGGCAGCGCGACTTTGGACGTCTACGTAAAAAGCAAAGCTTTTAAAGTCTTGAAATCCGCAGAATTTTTTACCGGCGAAGGCGGATGCTTGGCGGTTGGCTCAAAAAATGAGGCCGATGAAATTTTTGTTGATACCGGCGGCGGCGCGACCAATACGGCCGTCACTTTTGCCAATCTGGGAATCCCGGTATCGGTTTTAACGCGGGTCGGCGATGACCTTTTTGGCCGCGAGGTAGAACGGGTGATGCGCGAAAAAAAAGTTGGCTTGGAATTTTTACAACAGGATAAAAAATTAAGCACCTCATATTCCACGCTTTTGCTTTTAGGCACCGGCGAGCGGTCGGTACTGGTTTATCGCGGGGCTTCCAATAACTTGGAGTTTCCGCGCCGTTTCTCCCCCTTAGATAAGGGGGAGTTAGGGGGGGTTGGAAAATCTAAGGAGGGGAAACGAGTGGCCGATTGGTTCTACATCACGGGATTGGGCGGAAATTTAAAATTGCTGGGGCAAATTTTAGATTACGCGGCCGCGAAAAAAATAAAAGTAATGTATAATCCGGGCGGAGGAGAATTGAAAAACGGGCTCGCCAAACTTAAAAAATATTTTTCAAAATTGGAAGTTTTAAATCTTAATCGCGAAGAAGCGGCTATGCTTTGCGGCTGCGATTATGAAAGAATGGACATTATAAAAAAATCATTGCTCGGCGCGGCGCCCTATGTTATTATTACCGACGGCCCGGCCGGCGCTTACGCGATTGCGGATGATGAATTTTATTTTGCCGCCACTTTGGGAACAAAACCGGTGAACACCACCGGCGCTGGCGATGCTTTTGGTTCTGGATTCTGCGCCGGACTGATTCTGAAAAATAATTTGGATTTTTCCTTGCGCCTGGCAATTTTAAATTCCGACGGCATTATCAGGAAAATGGGCGCGAAAAGCGGCATTTTGAAAAAAATGCCGGATGAAAAGGATTTGAGGAAGATAAAAATTAAAAAAGAGACCATTTAATAATTATTATGAAAAAAATGACAAAGACAAAAGCCGGTTTTTTAGGGCAACACGCAAAATATTTTTTATCCGTAAAATTTATCATCGTCGCCGTTGTTTTAGCCGGTTTATCAGCGGGAGCCGGGGCATATAAAGTTGTTTGGGGAACAAATGCCGTTGATTTTAATAAGCAAACCGCGTCTATTTTGGAAGAAAAATCGGACATATCAGAATCAATTATTTCTTCAGCGCCGGAGACCCCTATAGCGCTCGCATCTTCTTCGGCGTCTGTGGTTGATTCTCTGAATTTGTCCAACAATATCGGGGTTTATGTGTATAGCAAAAAAACAGGCCCCTGCAAAGATTACAGTAATACTGTTATGTCAAAACAATTTAGTATGAGATGCAAAACCGCTAACGCATTATGGCGCGGGCAATGGACGAAAAAAATTGATACTGCCGGTTATAGCAAATTGCGGGTAAAAGCAAGTTTGGATGTAAATGAATATACAAACTATTTTTCCGAATGCGGTTATAAAGGCACAAATCGTGATGATTTTGTTGATTTAATCGCTCTTTCTTCCGACCCTGAGCCGACGCTGAACGCGGAATGTAATCATGTGGTTCCGGAAAAGGAATGGTCAAAGTGCTTTATTAAAAACACCGATCCTGCCGCCATAACCCATTGCGGCATACCAAAATGCAGTTCAAGCAAGAGTTGTGATTTAGAAATTGATATTAATGGCCGGGAGGCAATATATTTGCTTTTTTCCGTTTCCGATTCCTGGCTGGCTGATGTTGAAGGAGTTTTGTCCAATGCGGAAATTACATTGACGAAATAATATTTATCTTTCAGCTTCATTAACTTTTTAGGAATTAGGCCTAAAAAGTTAATGAAGCTAACAAGCTAACGAAGCTTTATGTATAAAATTTATATCACTCGCCGCATTCCGCAGCCGGGAATTGATTTATTAAAGAAGCAAAAAGGTTTTGATGTGAAAGTCAGTCCCCATGACCGGGTGCTGGCTAAAAAAGAATTGATAAAAAACGCGGCTGGCGTGGATGCCTTATTGCCGCTTTTGACTGACAAAATTGACGGCGAAGTGATGGACGGCATCGGCAAACAATTGAAGATTATCGGCAATTACGCAGTCGGTTTTGACAATATAGATTTAAAAGCCGCAAAGGAGCGGGGGATTATGGTTTCCAATACGCCGGGGCCGGAAATCACCCGTTCGGTGGCCGAGCACACAGTGGCTTTAATTTTAGCTTGCGCCAAACGCATTGTTGAAGCGGACAAATATACGCGCCATAAAAAATATAAGGGCTGGGCGCCAATGCTTTTTTTGGGAACTAATCTTTACGGGAAAACTCTGGGTATTGTCGGCTTGGGCGCGATCGGCCGCGAAGTGGCGAAAATGATGTCTGCTTTTGAAATGAAAGTTTTGTATTATGACGTAAAGCGCGCGGAAGATTTTGAAAAACAATTTAATGCGAAATTTGTCGGCATTCCGGAACTTCTCAAGAATTCTGATTTTGTAACGCTTCATGTTCCGCTTATGCCGCAGACCCGCCATTTGATAAACGCGAAAACACTGGGGATGATGAAAAAAACAGCTTTTGTAGTTAATACCGCCCGCGGGCCGGTGATTGAAGAAAAGGCTCTGCTTAAGGCCTTGAAAGCAAAAAAAATCGCCGGAGCAGCTTTGGATGTTTTTGAAAATGAACCGGCCATTGATACTGATTTGACTGACAAATTAGAACTGCGGGCGATGGATAGCGTTGTTCTGACTCCTCACATCGCTTCGGCCGCTATAGAAACCCGTTCAACGATGGCGGAAATCGCGGCCAGAAATATCATCGCCGCTCTGTCCGGCAAGACTCCGCCGAATCTTGTGAAATCATAAAACATGTAATATATAAAACAAATCCCCGCTAAAAGCGGGGATTTGTTATGCTAAATACTCGTTTTCATTCCATCATATCCGATGTTCATTTCGGTTTCGTAAATTTTTCCCAATTTTTTAATTTTCTTTTTTGCTCCATCGGCATCTTTATAAAACCAGCTGCCGAAGTGGACAAGAATAATTTGTTTTGTGAATTTGCTGAAAAATTTTATTAAATCCGGAATGCCATTGTGGCCGAAAATCCGCCTTGTCGTTTTGCCGCGCCGCACCATTCCGCCTTTTTTTATAAAACTTCCCTCGGTAATAACGGCATCCAAATTTTTAAGAAAATGGTGATAAGTTTTTTTTATCCAGATCATATCTCCGGTATAAAGAATTTTTTTTCCGCCCTTTTCTATGAAATACGCGCATGATTTTACATGCAAACTATGGATAGTCGGGATGGCGGTGATTTTATAGCCATTGATTTTGTTTATCCGTTTAGCGATTTTTATTTGCGGAAAGCCGGCATATTTTTCCGGCGCAAAAATTTTTATCCCCCTTTTAAGGCAAGAGGGGGCAGGGGGAGTTATGGGTCGGCGCGCAAAGAAGGCATGGTCGGGATGCAGGTGGGTAATAAAAATGCAGTTTGGTTTTTCGCGCAAAAATTTTTCTTCGCCCAAATCAAACATCATCTTATTATCTATAAGTATGCCGGAATGATTGGAATGTTTCGGCGCCGACGGCTCAATCTCGCCCCGCGTGCCCAAGATTTTTACTCTCATATATTAATATAATAACACATGGTATTATTGACAAAAAGCAAATTTTATGCTATCCTATATAAACATATGGGTCATTGGCTCATTTGGCCCCGCGTCATTTGGGCTCGTAGCTCAACTGGCTAGAGCACTCGGTTTGCATCCGAGAGGTTAAGGGTTCGATTCCCTTCGAGTCCAAATGATACGGGGTAAATGCCGCGTCGCGTTTGCATCGCGAAGGCGGCCGGTTCGAGCCCGGCAGGGTCCAATAAAAAATTTCCGGTTTGTCCGGAGATTTTTTGATTGTGGATAATATTTATTCCGGACAGGGGACTGACAAAAAATAAGCTCAAAATTTAATTTGCTATAAAAGTTTATAATTGATATTATAGTAAAAATGCCAAAAAAAGAAATGAAAAACTTACTGCCACAATCCAATTATAATCAAAAAAAGAGAACGAAATTCTCCGATGATGGAGAATTTTTTTTAACAAATAGTGGCATTGTCAGTATCTCCGTCAAATGACGGAGATTTTTTTAATATGCCGTATCATTGCGAGGAGAGAAGCGACGAAGCAATCTTATTTAAAATGGGATTGCCACGACCCGAATCGTCGGGGTTCGCAATGACGGATAAGTTAAAAGGAGGTGATGAATGTGAATAACAATAACAACAATAATAACTAGAAGATATTGTTGTTCTGCTGCCCTACTGCAGAGGGGCGCAGAACAAAGTAAAAATATTGCCCGAGTTGTTGAAAGCATATTCAATTCGGGGAATAAAAATTAAATTATTTTATGAACGTCCAAACAATAAAATTAACTGATTTCGTTCTCAATTCCGCGAGAAAATATTTGAAAGAAAATAATTATACCGAAGTGGTGGTGCCAAGGATTGTCCGCGCGTCCGGCGCCTGTGAAAATATCAATACGCTTTTTGAAGTTTCTTCGGAAAATAATTTTAATTGGTTTGGCGGCAACAAAGCCTATCTCGCCCAAACCGGACAATTATATTTGGAGGCGCTGGTTCCCAAGCTCGGCAATGTTTATTGCATCGGCCCGTCTTTCCGCGCCGAACCCAAAGCCGACGACCGGCATCTGACCGAATTTCAAATGATAGAAATTGAGCATCCGGGCGGATTTTCCGAACTTTTAAATTATATTGAAGGCATGGTTTCTTCTATCGCGCATGACATCGCCAAACACGGGAAAGCGCAAGAAGAGTTCGGGCTTTCGGATGAACGTTTGCAAAAACTTTCATCTTGCCCGAAAGTTTTTCAGAAAATAAATTACGACCAGGCGATAGAAAAATTAAAAGTGCTGGGCGAAGTGATAGAATGGGGCGACGACATTAGTTCGGCGCAGGAAAAAATGCTGGTTGAAGCATTTGGCAATGAGCCGCTTTTTATCACCCGTTTTCCTGACCCGATGTATGATTTTGGCAAGCCTGTGGAAGTGGAAAAATTTTTCAATATGCTGCCGGACAAAGAAACTCCGGGCCGCGTGCTGTCGTCGGATTTGATTTTGCCGCACGGCGGGGAAGCGGTGGGCTCGGCCGCGCGGGTGCATGAATGGCAGACCTTGGTCGCCCGCCTGAAAAATTCGCGGATGTTCAAACGGCTTTTGGAGCGCGGTGGCGGACTCTCGGATTTTGAGTGGTATATCAATCAAGTGAAAGAAAACGGCGCCGTTCCGCATGCCGGCTGCGGTTTTGGCATGGCGCGGATTATGCAGTGGATACAAGGGTCGTCTTCTATTCGTCAAGCCGTCGCTTTCCCGTCAAATAAAGAGAGTCTGATATAAAAATTCATAATCTTCCCCCTTTGAAAAAGGGGGATTGAGGGGGATTTGAAATAGAAATCCTCCATCCCCTTTAAAGGGAGGAAATATGAAAATTGGAATTTTAAATTTAAAAAAATCCCGATTTTCTCGGGATTTTTAAATTATTTTTTTCAGCTCGTTTATCAGTTCTTTTTCCGCCGCAATAAGATTGGCGTGCGGCAGAGCCGCGTGCGTCAGGCGGTTGGGGCGGTGAGAAATACCAAGTGATAAAATTTCGAAACTAATTTTGTGAGAATATAAAATCGTTTTGATTTTTCCTTCAAAACTTTCAAAAAGCAAAGCCGCGATATTGGCATCCGGCGAATTGGAAACCAGTTCATACATTACATCGCCCAAACTTTCTTCGCTCGCGCCGGAATGGATAAAATCACTGTGCGCCAAAAGCGACCAGATAATCTCGTCCTGATGTTTTAGCCGGGCCAAGGCGCGCCCCCAAATTTTTAAAGTCGGAATATCTTTTGTCCGGTAAAAAGCGTCCACGATTTCACCGCGTTTGGCGCCCAAAGAAAGTAGTTTTCCGGCAATTTCCAGCGTCCGCGGATTGATGCTCGGCCGCCGGAAATTTTTTGTTTTGGCAATAATGCCGGCCAAAATGCAATCAATAATTTTTTCGTCCAAGTTCGGGCTTTTTTCCACCATTTGCCAGATCATTTCCGCAACCGATGAACTTTTAATGTCTACAAAATTTATTTCCCCGTAATTTTCATTTTCACTCGTGTCGTCAATATTAATTATGGGAACATTGTCAAAAAAGGCTTTGTTGGCTTCGTAAATTTTCCCCAAAAGAGAGAGCTCGGCAGTGTCCAGCGTGATAATCAAATCATACTGCCAGAGGCCGCTTTCGGTTTCCATGTTTTTGAGGTTTATGGAATTGGCTTTTGGCGCGAAGAAAATATTTAAAAAATCGCCGTCAACTTCGTAAGAAAAATCTTTGACCCCGCTGTCTTTGATGTTGAGGCGGATTTTTGCTTTTTGCGTGGCCTGGATATTGTTTTTGATTGTTTCGGCTGGCGCTAAAAATTTCGCCCAGGCCGGTAAAACAAAATTCGGCGAAGCGATATCTGTTGTTTTTCCGTTTTTGGAAAGAATCTGCTGTAATGCCAAGGCCGAGGCAATCGCGTCGCCGCCAGCCGGATAGCCGCTGCCATCTTTAATATCTTTAAAAGCGATAAGAATGCTTTTTGCATTTTTTATCTGCTGAAGAATTTGTTGTTTAATATCAGTCATAATTATACAGTCATTGCGAGAAGCAAAGCGACGAAGCAATCTCGTCTAAGCGGGATTGCCACGTTCCGATAAATCGGGGCTCGCAATGACAGAAAAATAAGGTAGGTAATAAGGTAGGTAATTAAGATAACTTATCAATATAAGACACATTTGTCAATAAGGGCTTATTTTGTTAAAATTTATACATAAGCTGTAAGCTATAAGCCTATTATTTTATGAAAGAAATCCCAAGCGTTTACGAGCCGCAGAAATACGAAGACAAAATTTATGCCCAGTGGGAGCGGAGCGGTTTTTTTAATCCGGATAAATTGCCCGGAAAGCGCAGAGGCGTTTTTAGTATTGTTATGCCCCCGCCCAATGTTACGGGTACGCTTCATGTGGGGCATGCGGTGATGCTTGCGATTGAAGATATCTTGACGCGTTTTTATAGGATGCGCGGATATAGCGCGCTTTGGTTGCCGGGCACCGATCACGCGGCCATAGCTACGCAAACAAAAGTGGAAAAGCTTTTGAAAGAAAAGGGCCAATCGCGCCAGTCTTTGGGCAGAGAAAAATTTTTGGAAGAAGTGGAAAAATTTGTCGTTGCTTCCAAAGATATAATTCATCGCCAGATAAAAAAGATGGGTTCGTCTTGCGATTGGTCGCGCGAGGCATATACTTTGGACAAAGAGCGCTCTACGGCTGTTAAGGCAATGTTTGAAAAAATGAAAAGCGACAGCTTGGTTTATCGTGGCGACCGTGTTGTCAATTGGTGCCCGCACTGCGCCTCAACTTTGGCAGATGACGAAGTGGAACACAAAGAACAGACGGCAAAATTTTATACTTTTAAATATTCAAAAGATTTTCCTTTCGCCATTTCTACCACCAGGCCGGAAACAAAATTAGGCGATACGGCCGTGGCCGTCAATCCAAAAGATCCGCGTTATAAAAAATATATCGGAAAAATTTTTAAAATTGATTTTGTCGGCCAGCCGCTTGTTTTAAAAATAATCGCTGACCGGGGCGTTGATGCGAATTTTGGCACAGGCGCTTTGGGAGTTACTCCGTCTCATTCATTTATTGATTATGAAATGGCGCAAAAAAATAAACTGCCACTGATTAAAATTATCGGTGAGGATGGAAAAATAACTGATAAAGCCAAACAATATTCGGGCATTGCGGTTTTAGAAGCGCGGGAAAAAATAATCAAAGAATTGAAAAAACGCGGACTTTTGCAAAAAGAAGAAGATATAAAAAATAATTTAAGCATTTGTTATCGTTGCGGAACGGCTGTTGAACCGATCCCTTCAAAGCAATGGTTTATTGCGATAGATAAAAAAATTACAATTCCCGGAAATAAATATTTTAAAAATAAATCATTAAAAGAAATTGCGCTTGAAGTTGTCAAAAAAGGTGAAATAAAAATAATCCCCGAAAGATTTGAAAAGATATATTATCATTGGATGAATAATTTGCGCGACTGGTGCATTTCGCGCCAGATTTGGTTCGGGCATCAAATTCCGGGAGAAGAAGACACTTTTGATACTTGGTTTTCGTCCGGAATGTGGACATTCTCTACATTGGGTTGGCCGAATAAAACGGCTGAATTAAGAAAATTTCACCCCACGACGGTGCTTGAAACCGGTTATGATATTTTGTTTTTTTGGGTTGCGAGGATGATTCTGATGACGACTTACGCAATGGGCGAAGCGCCGTTTAAAAATATTTATCTTCACGGGCTTGTCCGCGATGAACAGGGGAGGAAGATGTCTAAGTCGCTCGGCAATACGATTGATCCGTTAGTAGTTTCGGAAAAATACGGCACAGACGCAGTGCGTCTTTCGCTTGTAATGGGAACTTCGCCCGGCAACGATGTTAAGCTTTCGGAAGAAAAAATTGCTGGCTTCCGCAATTTTTCCAATAAACTTTGGAACATCAGCCGATATATTGTCAGCCGACAGCCGACAGCCGACAGCCGACAGCCGGTTTTAGCCGACAAATGGATAATGGTAAAATTTAATTTGTTAATCGCGGAAGTTACAAAGCATCTGGAAAAATACGAATTTTCACAGGCCGCGGAAAAATTGCGCGAATTTACTTGGAATGATTTTGCGGATTGGTACATAGAAATCTTAAAACTCAAAACTCAAAACTCAAAACTATTATTAGAAATTTTAGAAAAACTTTTGATAATGTGGCATCCGTTTATTCCGTTTGTAACGGAAGCAATTTGGAACGAAATGCTGGGGAAGAAAAATTTGATAGTCGCCGAATGGCCAATGACAAAAAAGCAAGAAAACAATAAAACAAAAAAACAAACGGAAAAGGATTTTGAAAAAATCAGGGATCTTGTAACAAAAATCCGCAATCTGCGGTCAGAAAATAAAATAGAACCCGGGAAAATAATCAACGTTGAATTAAAATTTAAAGACGGAAAATTATTTTCGGATAACATAGCTATTATTGAAGGACTGTCAAGGTGCAGAATAAAATTAGAAAAATCAGCCACTGCCGCACCAAGTATAAAAATTTTGATTGACGAATTGGACAAAGAAAAAAACAAGGCTCGCGTTAAAAAAGAACTGGAAGAAAAAGAAAAATACGCCGCAGTTCTAAAAAAGAAATTGGAAAATAAAGATTTTGTCGCCCGCGCGCCAAAAGCGGTTGTTAACGCGGAGCGCGGAAAATTGCAAAAGGCGGAAGATGAAATTAAAAATTTAAAAGAGCAATTAAATCAGCTTCGTTAGCTTCATTAGCTTCGTTAGCTTTTTAGAAAAATATGAACAAAAAAATAGAAGAGTTATTAACTCGCGGGGTGGATGAGATTATTGTTGAAGAACATTTACGCAAAGAACTCGCATCAGGCAAGAAATTGCGCATAAAATTCGGTATTGATCCGACAGCGCCAGATTTGCATTTGGGGCATACTGTGCCCTTGAGAAAACTCCGGACATTCCAGGAATTGGGTCATCAGGCGGTTTTGATTATTGGCGATTTTACGGCGACAATCGGCGATCCTTCCGGCAGGAGCGAACAACGCAAGCAGTTGTCAAAAAAGGAAGTTAAGAAAAATTTAAAAACATATTTAACGCAGGCAAAGAAAGTTTTGGATTTGGATAGAGTTGAAATACACTACAACAGCGAATGGTTTGCCAAAGAAGGGCTGATGAAATTTTATGAGTTAACATCAAAAGTAACGATTCAGCGCGCGATAGAGCGGGATGATTTTCAAAAACGATTGGCGGAAAATAAAGATGTTTCAACTTTGGAAATCTTGTATCCGCTTTTTCAGGGGTATGATTCCGTGAAAGTAAGGGCGGATGTTGAAATCGGCGGTAAAGACCAAAAATTCAATCTGCTTATGGGCCGGCGCGTCCAGCGCGGATACAATATAAAAGAACAGGACATAATGACGGTTTGGTTGATAGAAGGCACGGACGGTACGAGAAAAATGAGCAAGAGCTTTGGCAATTATATCGGACTTACTGAAAAGCCCGAGTTGATGTTCGGAAAAGTTATGTCCATTCCTGATAGTTTGATTATAAAATATTTTCAAGCCCTCACAGATGTTTCCGGTGATGAAATTAAAAAAATGGAAAAAGATCTAAATATCGGCGTTAATCCGCGCGATTTGAAAATGCGTTTGGCGCGTGAAATCGTGACAATGTATCATTCCGAATTAGTCGCCAAAAAAGCCGAGGAAAATTTTATTAAGACATTTTCCAAAGGCGAGGTGCCGGAGGATATAAAAGAAATAAAAGTAAAATCAAAAAATATTATTGACGTTCTGGTTGAGTCGGGCTTGTGTTCTTCAAAAAGCGATGCTCGCAGAAATTTAGAACAAGGCGGTGTGTCAGTGGACAGCGAAGTAATAAAGGATTTAAATTTTGAAGTAAAATCCGGCGCAGTAATCAAAAAAGGAAAACGGCATTTTGTAAGAGTAAAAATATAAAATCATGAAGTTTAAAAAGCTCGCGATAGTATTGGTTATCTTTTTAATCTTGCTCGGAGCAGCGGTTCTTATTTTTAGATTATTCAGATCCGAAAAATCAAAAATAACCGGCAGTACTGCGTCTTCTGATAAAGCCCAAAAAATAGACTTATTTGGAACAATGTTGGCTTATAATGTCAATGACGGCCTAATGGATCTGAAAATATCCGACAAGTTAGAGAGCGGCTGGTCTGTTTTTAAAAAAAATCCGCAAATTTTAGAAAAATATTTGAATTCTTTGCAGAAACTTTATGACGATCGGGACGAGCTGATTAAGAAAACCGATTTTTCCTCGGATAGGGAGATCGCCGGCCTTTTTACCTGGGGCGTCATTGAACCGGAAAAGGGGAAGTTTGACTGGACATTAACCGATCTGGCGGCAGAGCACGCGAAAAGCGCTAAAATAAAACTCTCGGCCGTCATTCAGCCATTTGCCGGTTGGGACCAAAAAAATACTCAAGTTGATTCTGCCTGCCAAGCCCTTGATTTTGCCTGGTACGACTATAAATCCGGACCGCCAAACGATTGGGCGGAGTATAAAAATTTTTTGGAAGCAACGGTAAAAAGATATAAAGATGCAGTATCGGATTGGGAAATTGGCAATGAATATGACGGCCAATGTGGCGGTTATCAGGATAACCCGGAGGGTTATGTAAAACTTCTGAAAATATCTTATGACACAATCAAAGAAGCTGACCCAAAAGCTAAAGTTTTGAATGGCGGCGCTTTGGAATTTTTAGATAATAGCATTAGAAATTTTTGGAGAAAATTTTTTCAACTCGGGGGCGGTAATTATCTTGATGCTTTTAATCTTCATTACAACAAAGAAAGGAACGGGGCCAAAGACGGCCCGGCAGAATTTTTAGAGGTTTTAAGTTTTTATAATAATCTGATGAAAAGTCAAAATCTTGCCAAACCGCTTTGGCTTACTGAATTTGGCACTTATTCGGGAACGCCCCGGCAACCGCCCGGCCAATCATCCTCCGCCTCTGCCCCGAAATTTTCAACTCAAAGCCAAGAATTCCAGGCCGCTTGGTATTTCCGCTATTCAATTTTAGCTTTTGCCAATAATACGGAGAAAATTTTTATTGATCTGGCCGGCCCGGATGATCAAAATATCGGCGCCTCATCAATATACAACCTTCAGGGTGAAAGCAGACTATTCATTAAAACATTGCAGGCCATCGCCGTTGAGATTAAGGATTTTAGCAAGGTTGAAAAAATCGCCGGCGGCCAATATAAATTTACGGTTGGTATAAAAAATATTTATGCTTTTTGGTCAGGCGATTTGCCGTCAGAAATAAAAGGAACGGTTAAAGTTACTGATCTTTATGGCGCAAAAAAATCAATGGACGCGCAAAGCATTAAATTTTCAAGCCAAGAGCCGATTTTGGTGGAATTCTAAATATATGGCAATTAAAAAAGGCAAACGGCATTTTGTAAAAATAGTCATTAGTAATTAGTAATTCGTAATTAGTAATTGTTGTATGTGCGGTATTGTCGCGTATATCGGAAAGAAGGAGGCGGCGCCTTTGTTGTTAAACGGACTAAGGCGGCTGGAATACCGCGGTTATGACTCCGCCGGCATGGCGATTTTTTGCGATGGCCAAATTAAAAAAATTAAAGCCGTCGGCAAGATAGATAATCTGGCAACGGCAATGAAAAATCAAGAACTTCCGGGAAATACCGGCATCGCGCATACGCGCTGGGCAACGCACGGCGGAATTACGGAAGCTAACGCCCATCCGCATACCGGATGCAATAATGATTTGGCGATTGTCCACAATGGAATAATAGAAAATTACCGGGAACTGAAAGAAAAATTTTTATCCGGACACGAAATAAAATCAGAAACCGATACGGAAATTCTCGCCCATCTGATTGAATTTTTTTACGCCGGCAATTTGCGCCTTGCGGTTGCTAAAGCGCTGTCTGAAGTCAGAGGCACTTACGGCCTCGTGGCAATGCACAAAAACGAACCCGGCAAACTCATTGTTGCCCGGCTTGGGAGCCCGATTGCCATTGGCGTAGGCAAGGACGAATATTTTATCGCTTCAGACACTTCGCCGATGCTCGCTTACACGCAAAATGTTATTTTTTTAGACGATAAAGAAATCGCCGAAATCGGCGAAGATAATTTTCAAATCTATACTTTGAAAAATCAGGCCGTAAGTAAAACAATTGAAAAAATTGACTGGAATGAAGAAGAAGCCGAACGGGGCGGATTCCCGCACTTTATGCTGAAAGAAATTTTTGACCAGCCGACAGTCATTCTTGATGCCATCCGCGGGCGCTATGATTTGGCTGAAGGGACGGCGCATTTGGGCGGGCTCAATATGACGGAAGCGGAAATGCGGAGCATAAGAAGAATAATTTTAATCGCCTGCGGGACCGCCTCTTACGCGGCCATGGCCGGCAAACGCGCTTTTGAGCGGCTGGCCGGCATCCCGACTGAAGTGGCGATTGCCAGCGAATTTAGGTACAGCGATCCGATTTTGGACAAAAATACTTTAGTCTTCGGCATTTCACAGTCAGGAGAAACAGCCGATACTCTGGCCGCCTTGCGCGAAGCAAAAAGAAAGGGGGCTTATGTCCGCGGAATAATAAATACAATTGGTTCAACTACCGCCCGCGAGACCGACGGCGGGACATATATTCATGCCGGACCGGAGCTGGCTGTCGCTTCTACCAAGGCATATATAAATATGATTGCCATTTTGACGCTTTACGCCCTGCAATTTGGACGCATGAGGCGGCTTTCTTTGGCGGACGGACAAAAACTTTTGAAAGAAATGCTGGAAATTCCTCAAAAAATGAACAACATATTAGCCCAAAGTGAAAAGATAAAATTATTACCTAGTTATGAAGATTGCATTAACGATAAAAAACAATTTTCCAGATTAACCAGAATTCATTATTTGTTGCCGGAAAATTCTTTC